>Ga0157378_10004873_pt1 | contig 11772 bp, 10 predicted proteins | sample M65metaG_FD_115309 | JGI IMG/M metagenome (GOLD analysis project Ga0157378, IMG submission 115309) | Miscanthus rhizosphere microbial communities from Kellogg Biological Station, Michigan, USA - M6-5 metaG | ecosystem: Host-associated > Plants > Roots > Rhizosphere > Soil | place: USA: Michigan...
AGTTGCGCCCGAGGTGCACGCGCGCCCACACGGTGAGCAGCAGCCCCGCGAGCAGCAGGGCGAGCGCCAGCAGGTAGCGCCAGCGTGCCTCGGGCAGCAGCTGCACCGAGAACCAGCCGGAACCGACGCGCGGGCGCGCGATCAGCCAGACACCGAGGAGCAGCGGCACGGTATAGGTGAGGCGCGAGGCGCGCGATTCGCGCTGGCGCGTGGGCTTGGTGGCCGCCGCAGAGATCAGCCAGTACCCGAACCAGGCGATCCACAGCGCGAAAATGAGCTCGCGGTAGGTGAAATGCTGGTGCACGGTGAATCCGGGCCGGTAACGCGCCGCGCTAGAGCAGATCCTTGAGCCGATAGTAGAGCATCGCCAGCACCAGGGCCGGGCGACGCAGCGCCATGCCACCCGGGAAGTTCGCGTGCGGGATGCGCGCGAACACATCGAAGCGCCCGGCCGTGCCGCCGATGGCCTCGGCGACGAGCTTGCCGGCGATGCCCGTGAGCGCGATGCCGTGGCCGGAGAAGCCCTGCAGGAAATACACGTTCGGCGCGAGGCGTCCGAAATGCGGGGCGCGGTTCAGGGTGATGTCCACCTCGCCTCCCCAGGCGTACTCGATGCGGACATCCTTGAGCTGCGGGAACACGTTCAGCATGCGCGCCCGCGTCGCGCTCGGGGCATCGAAGGACTTGAGTCCCGAGTAGTTCACGCGTCCGCCGAACAGCAGGCGGTGATCGGCGGAGCGGCGGTAGTAGTCCAGCACCCAGTTCATGTCGCTGACTGCGGCATTGTTGCTGATCAGCGCGCGCGCCCTTTCCTCGCCGAGGGGCTCGGTGGCGACGATGTAGGTGGCGACCGCCATGATCTTGCGCGCCAGCGCCGGGGCCGTGGCGCCAAGATAGACGTTGCCACACAGCACCAGATGGCGGGCGCGGACTTCGCCGGCCGCCGTCGTGATGCGCACTTTCGAGTCTGCCGAGGCGGCGAAGGACACGGCCCGCGTGCCTTCGAAGATCTGCACTCCCAGGGTTTCGGCAGCCGCGGCCAGTCCCAGGGTGTAGTTGAGCGGGTGCAGGTGGCCACTGTTGCTGTCGTAGAGCGCGCCAAGGTAGCGCTCGGTCGCGAGCGTCGCGTGCAGCTCCTCGCGCGCCATGTAGCGCAGGCTGCCGTAGTGGTAGTCATCGCGCAGCTCCGTGAGCTCCGCGCGCAGCTCACGCACGTGGCGTTCCTTGACCGCCGCGAGCATGTAGCCGTCGACCCAGTTGCAGTCGATGGAGAACCGCCGGATCAGCTGACGCATCAGCGTCAGGCCCTCGATCGAGACGTCCCACACGGCACGTGCGGCCGCGGGCCCGATCAGGCGGTCGAGCTTCGCCTGGCCGGCTGCGACCCCCTGGATCGCCTGGGCGCCGCTGCGGCCCGAGGCGCCCCAGCCGATGCGGTTGTCCTCCAGCAGCGTGACCTTGAGGCCGCGCTCGGCCAAATGCAGCGCGGCGGAGCACCCGGCGATCCCACCACCCACGACGCACACATCGGCCTCGAGTGAACCCTCGAGCGCCGCACGTTCCGCGGCAGGTTGCGCCGAGGCGGCGTAGTAGGAAGTGACGTAGCCGAGCCGGCCCATAGGGTTGCCCTGGTGCTCCGGGTGTTTAGGATATTCTCACGCCCTGCAGGCGCGCGGAGCGAGGATAGCGAGCCGGACCGGGCGCCGGCAAATGGCCGGGGGCCTCCGGGGCTGGGCAACGGGGCCCTTATTTGGGCCCTTAGCGCCCTTATGCCCGGTAGCGCAAGCTGAGGCTTCTGCCCCCGACCTGTGCTCTAATACCCGGGTACTTCGGAGAGTCTTCGGGGCAGTTTGTTTAAGATATTAAACACTGCTCCCTGCAGCAAGCCGCCATGGCACCCGGCCGCCCATTGATTGGTATCCCCGCTGACCGGCGCATGGTCGGTGATCACCCATTCCACATGGTGGGGGAGAAGTACGCGCGCGCGGTGCTGGATGCCGCCGGGGGCGTGCCGCTGTTCATTCCCTCCCTGGCGCAGGAACTGGGCTTTGACGAGCTCATCGAGCGCCTGGACGGGCTGCTTTTCACCGGCAGCCCCTCAAACGTCGAGCCGCACCTCTACCGGGGGCCGCCGAGCGACCCGGGGACGCTGCACGATCCAGCGCGCGATGCCACGACCCTGCCCCTGATCCGCAAGGCGGTGCGCGCGTCGGTGCCGATCTTCGGAATCTGCCGCGGCTTCCAGGAGATGAACGTCGCCTTCGGCGGCACGCTGCACCAGAAGCTGCACGAGGTGGCAGGCCACCTGGACCACCGCGACGACACCTCGCAGCCGCTGGAGGTCCAGTACGGCCCCGCGCACGAGGTGACGCTCGAGCCTGGCGGCCTGCTGCGCTCGCTCACGCCCGCCGAGCGCATTCAGGTGAACTCGCTGCACAACCAGGGCATCGAGCGGCTGGGGAGCGAGCTCGCCGTGGAAGCGCGCGCCCCGGACGGGGTCATCGAGGCCTTCCGGGTGCGCGACGCGCGCGGCTTCGCGGTCGCCGTGCAGTGGCATCCGGAATGGAAGGTAATGGCGAATCCATTTTCGCGCGCGCTGTTTGCCGCCTTCGGGCAGGCGAGCCGCGAGCGCGCGCAGAGCAAGTGAAAGGCGTGACGTATGGTGAGTGAGATCCGGCAGTTCTTCCGTGATCATGGCATCTCCGAGGTGGAGGCCATCATTCCGGATATGGCCGGTATTGCGCGCGGCAAGATCATGCCGGCCGAGAAGTTTGCCGAGGACGGCGGCATGCGCCTGCCCGAGAGCGTGTTTCTGCAGACGGTGACCGGCGACTACCCCTCGAACACGGGCACTGCCATGAGCCCGGCGGAAATCGACATCGTGCTGAAGGCCGATCCCAAGACCGTGCGGCGCGTGCCCTGGGCCGCCGAGCCCACCGCGCAGGTGATCCACGACTGCTTCTATTCGGACGGGCGGCGGGTGTCGATGGCGCCGCGCCACGTACTGCGCAACATCGTGGAGCTGTACGCGCAGCGTGGCTGGGAGCCGATCGTGGCCCCGGAGCTGGAGTTCTACCTGGTCGAGCAGAATCGCGACGCGGATTATCCACTGAAGCCGCCGGTGGGACGCTCCGGGCGTTCCGAGCCGGGCCGCCAGTCCTACAGCATCGCGGCGGTCAACGAATTCGACCCGTACTTCGATGACATCTACCAGTTCTGCGAGGACCAGGACATCGAGATCGACACCCTCATCCACGAGGACGGCCCGGCGCAGATGGAGATCAACCTGATCCACGGGCAGCCGCTGGATCTGGCAGACCAGGTGTTCCTCTTCAAGCGCACCGCGCGCGAGGCGGCGCTGCGGCACAAGATGTACGCCACCTTCATGGCAAAGCCGCACGCGAAGGAGCCCGGCAGCGCCATGCACATCCACCAGAGCGTGGTGGACATCAAGACGCGCAAGAACATCTTCAGCAACCCCGATGGCACGCCCTCGCCGCTGTTCTTTGCCCACATCGGCGGCCTGCAGAAGTACCTGCCGGCGGCGCTCGCGCTGCTGTGCGCCAACGTGAACTCGTACCGGCGCCTGACGCGCTACCTCTCGGCGCCGATCAACGTGCACTGGGGCTACGACAACCGTACCGCCGGCCTGCGTGTGCCGATGTCGGATGCGCAGGCGCGCCGCGTCGAGAACCGCGTGGGTGGCGCGGATGCCAACCCCTATATTGCCCTGGCGGCTTCCCTGGCCTGCGGCTACCTCGGCATGGTGGAAGGCACCGTGCCGAGCGATCCGATCGTCGGCAGCGCGCACGATCTGCCCTTTGGCCTGCCGCGCTCCCTGGATGAGGCGCTGCGGGCGCTGCGTGCCTCGGAGCCGCTGGTGAAACTGCTGACGGAGCCCTTCGTTGAGGCCTACACGCTGGTCAAGGAGGCCGAACACGAGGTATTTCTGCAGGTGATCAGTTCCTGGGAGCGCGAGCATCTGCTGCTGAACGTGTAGCAGCGGCTGAGCGGTTGCGCGGGCTGCCTTCTCAGGGCAGGCCCGCTTGTTATATAAGAAGAGGACGTGACGCACGCCCCCCGACGTATCTGCCTGAGTGCCGTTCTCGGCGCGCTGCTCGCCCTGCTCACAGGTTGCGCGCGACCGGCGGCACACACGAGCGCGCCGCAAAGCACTGACAAGGTACTCAACGTCTTTAACTGGTCCGATTACATCCAGCCCTCGGTGATCGCCGACTTCGAGCGCGAGACCGGCATCCACGTCAACTACGACGTCTTTGATTCCAACGAGATTCTCGAAACCAAGCTCCTGACCGGCCATACCAACTACGACATCGTCGTGCCCTCGGGCGCCTTCCTCGAGCGGCAGCTGCAGGCGGAGATCTACCAGAAGCTCGACAAGTCGCTGCTGCCGAACCTGAAGAACGTCGATCCGGCGGTGGCGCGCGACGAGGCGCTCTACGATCCGGGCAACCAGTACAGCGTCGACTACATGTGGATCACCTCCGGGGTGGGCTACAACGCCGCCGAGATCAAGCGCCGCATGCCCGATGCGCCGCTCGACAGCTGGCGCATGGTGTTCGATCCGGCAGTGGCCTCCAAGTTTGCCGACTGCGGGATCTCAGTTCTCGATGCGCCCTCGGAGGTGGTGGCGACGGTGCTGCTCTACATCGGCAGGAACCCGAACAGCAACTCGCCCGAGGACCTCAAGGCCGCCGAGCAGGTGCTGAAGGCAGTGCGTCCCTACATCCGCTACATCGACTCCTCGCGCTACATCGACAACCTCGCCAACGGCGACATCTGCCTCGTCATGGGCTGGTCGGGCGACATCAAGCAGGCTCACGACCGCGCCAAGGAGGCCGCCAAGGGGATCGACATCATCTATTCGATCCCGCGCGAGGGCGCCATCGTCAACTACGACGTCATCGCCATCCCGGCCGATGCGCCGCACGTGCGCAACGCACACCTGTTCATCGACTACCTGCTGCGCCCCGAGGTTGCGGCGCAGAATTCCAATCTCATCAAGTACGCCAACGCGGTTTCCCCGGCGCTGCAGCCGCTCGACCCCTCGGTGCGCAACGACCCGGGCGTGTTTCCGCCCCCGGAGGTGCGCGCGCGCCTGACGCCGGAGCGCCCGCGGCCACCGGATTACCAGCGACTACTGACACGCATGTGGACCCGAGTGAAAACCGGAAAATGAACACCGACCCGCACCGCATCACCAAACCGGCCGCCCCGGCGACAGCCCCCGCTGCCGATCCGGCGGCCTACGTTCGCATCCTCAACGTCACCAAGAAATTCGGCGACTTTGTGGCCGTCGACAACGTCTCGCTGGACATCCGGCGCGGGGAGATCTTCTGCCTGCTGGGAGGCTCCGGTTCGGGCAAGACGACGCTGCTGCGCATGCTGGCCGGTTTCGAGACACCCACCTCCGGCGCCCTGTACATCGATGGCGCGGACATGAGCACCATTCCGCCCTACGAGCGCCCGGTGAACATGATGTTCCAGTCCTACGCGCTCTTCCCGCACATGAACGTCGAGAAAAACGTGGCGTTCGGACTCGAGCAGGAGGGCGTGAGCCGCGCCGACATCCGGCGCCAGGTGGAGGAGATACTGGAGATCGTGAAGATGGGTGGTTTCGGCGCGCGCAAGCCGCACCAGCTCTCCGGCGGCCAGCGCCAGCGCATCGCGCTGGCACGCGCGCTGGTGAAGCGGCCGAAACTGCTGCTGCTCGACGAGCCGCTGGCCGCCCTGGATAAGAAGTTGCGCGAGCATACCCAGTTTGAGCTCATCAATATCCAGCAGCGCCTGGGGGTGACGTTCATCGTGGTTACCCACGACCAGGAGGAGGCGATGACGCTCGGCACCCGCCTGGGGGTCATGAACCACGGCCGCATCGTGCAGGTAGGCTCGCCCTCGGACATCTACGAGTCCCCGGCCAACCGCTTCGTGGCGGACTTCATCGGCTCGGTCAACATGTTCGAGGGCCAGGTGAACGAGGAGGGCCCGGACGGCGTGCGCGTCACGTGCGCGGAACTCGGCGGCACCGTGCGTGCCGAGCGCACGGTGAGCTGCACGCGCGGCGCCACCGTCTGGGCCGCGATACGCCCGGAGAAGATCAGCATCAGCCGCCGCCCGCCGGCCGCGGGGGCGGGGGAAAACGTAGTGCGCGGCACGGTGCGCGAGATCGCCTACATGGGAGACCTGTCGATCTACCTGGTGCAGATCGAGTCGGGGAAGATGCTGCGCGTCACGCTGCCCAACACCCGCCGCGGCGGTGAGCGCCCGATCGCCCGCGAGGAGAACGTCTGGCTCACGTGGCACGGCTCCAGTCCCGTCGTGCTGACCGAGTAGGGCGGCAGCGTGCGGTTGTCCTTGGCGGGCGGCAGGCGGCTCATCGCGGGGATTCCCACGCTGTGGCTGCTGCTGCTGTTTCTCATTCCATTCATCATCGTGTTCCGCATCTCCTTCTCGGAGGTGCGCCTCGCGATTCCGCCGTACACGCCGCTTCTCAGCTGGCACCACGGTTCGCCCACGCTGCAGGTGCACTGGTCGGCGTACTCATTCCTGTTCACCGATTCGCTCTACGTCAGCTCCTACCTGTACTCGATCAAGGTGGCAGCGGTATCGACGCTGTGCTGCCTGCTCATCGGTTATCCGATGGCATACGCGATCGCGCACGCCGCGCCGTCGGCGCGCTCGGTACTGCTGATGCTGATCGTGCTGCCATTCTGGACCTCCTTCCTGTTGCGCGTGTATGCCTGGATCGGGCTGCTGAAGAACAACGGCGTGATCAACAACGTGCTGCTGTACCTCGGAGTGATCAACCATCCGCTGTCGCTGCTGCAGACCGACTTCGCGGTCTACATCGGGATCGTGTACTCCTACCTGCCGTTCATGATCCTGCCGCTGTATGCCAACCTCGAGAAGCACGACTCGGCGCTGCTGGAGGCGGCGGCGGACCTGGGCGCCCGGCCGCTCCGCGCCTTCCTGCGCATCACGCTGCCGCAGTCGCTGCCCGGCATCCTGGCAGGCTCGCTGCTGGTGTTCATCCCCGCCGTGGGCGAGTACGTGATCCCGACGCTGCTAGGGCGCACCGACCAGCTGATGATCGGGCGCGTGCTCTCGGATGAGTTCTTCGAGAACCGCGACTGGCCGGTGGCGAGCGCGGTGGCCATCCTCATCCTGCTGCTGCTCGTGATACCGATCATGCTGTTCCAGCGCGCCCAGCGCCGTGAGCTGGAGGCAGGCAAGTGAGGTCACGCGGACTGTTCTCACGCGTGGCCCTGGTGCTGGGCCTGATCTTCCTCTACGTCCCGATCCTCTCGATGATCGTGTTTTCGTTCAACAACTCGCGCCTGGTAACCGTCTGGGACGCGGCGAACTCCCCGACGCTCAAGTGGTACAGCGTCCTGATCCACAATGGCCAGATCCTCAATGCCGCCTGGCTGTCGATCCGCATCGCGCTCATTTCCGCCACCGGGGCGGTGATCCTGGGCACCATGGCCGGCATGGCGCTGGCACGCTTCGGCTCCTTCCGCGGGCGCACGCTGCTGGCCGGGATGTGCACCGCTCCGATCGTCATGCCGGAAGTCATCACCGGGCTGTCGCTGCTGCTGCTGTTCATCGCGCTGGGGCAGCTCATCGGCTGGCCGCGGGGGGTGGGCGCGGTCACGATCGCACTGGCACACATCACCTTCTGCATGGCCTACGTCACCGTGGTCGTGCAGTCGCGGCTCACCGGCTTCGACGAATCGCTCGAGGAAGCCGCCATGGACCTCGGCGCGCGCCCGCTGAAGGTTTTCTTCCGCATCACGCTGCCGCTGATCCTGCCGGCGATTGCCTCCGGCTGGCTGCTGGCGTTTACCCTCTCCTGGGATGACCTGGTGATCACCCAGTTCGTCGCCGGCCCGGGCTCCAGTACGCTGCCCATGGTGATCTTCTCCAAGGTGCGTTTCGGGGTGACGCCGGACATCAACGCCCTGGCCACCATCCTCGTCATCATCGTCGCCACCGGGATCGCCATCTCGACCGTATGGATGCGCCAGCGCGAGCGGCGCCGCCTGCGGGACCTGCAGCTGGCGGCTGCGGCGAACCTGTAAACTTCACCAGCATGGCGGCGCAACGCCTCGGGATCGATGTCGGCGGCTCGGCGATCAAGGCCGGGCTGGTGGATACCGCGGCCGGGCGGCTGCTGGGAGAACTCACCTCCATGCCCACGCCGCGCCCGGCCACGCCCGCGGCGGTGATAGCGGTGCTGCAGGGGCTGGTGGCGCAGAATTCGGCCCGCGGCGGCCGCGTCGGCAACGCGTATCCGAGCGTGATCAAGAACGGCTCGACCTGCACTGCGGCCAACATCGACAGCGCCTGGATCGGAGCGGCCGCCGAGCAGCTGCTCACGCGCGCCACCGGCGTGCCGGCCGTGTTCCTCAATGATGCCGATGCGGCGGGACTGGCGGAGATGCGCTGGGGCGCCGGCCGTGGCTGCAACGGCACCGTCATCATGGTGACGCTCGGAACCGGCATCGGCACCGCGCTATTCAGCGGCGGCCGGCTGTTCCCGAACACCGAGCTCGGCCACCTGGAAGTGCGCGGCATGGACGCGGAGAAGCGCGCCTCGGCGCAGGTGCGCACCCTGGAGAAGCTCGAATTCCCCGCCTGGGCCGAGCGGGTCAACGAGTACCTGGCCGCCATGCAGCGGCTCTTCTGGCCCGACGTGTTCATCCTGGGGGGCGCGGTGAGCGAGCGCTACGCGGAATTCGCCCCCCTGCTGCGCTCAGCGGCCGAACTGCGGCGCGCCCAATTCGGCAACCAGGCGGGCGTCATCGGCGCGGCGCTGGCGGCGGCCGAGGCGGGCGGCTGAGCGTGCCGAGCAAGCTGCCCGAGGTCGGCACCACGATCTTCACGATCATGTCGCGGCGCGCCCGCGAGCTCGATGCGCTCAATCTCGGCCAGGGGTTCCCCGACTACGACATCGACCCGCGGCTGACGGAGTTCGTGGCGGCGGCGATGCGCGCCGGTCACAACCAGTACGCGCCGATGGAGGGGCTGGCGGTGCTGCGCGAGCGCATTGCCGCGAAACTTAAGTCCTGCTATGCCGTGATGCGCGACCCGGAGAGCGAGATCACCGTCACTCTTGGGGCGACGGAGGCGATCTTCTCCGCCATCCAGGCCGTGGTCGGCGCCGGGGACGAAGTCATCGCGTTTGACCCGGCCTACGACTCCTATGAGCCGGCGGTGCGGCTCGCCGGCGGCCGCTGCGTGCGCGTCCCACTCACCCAGCCGGGGTTTCGCTACGACTGGGATCGGGTGCGCACGCTCGTCACGGCGCGCACGCGGCTGGTGCTGTTCAACAGCCCCCACAATCCGGCCTGCACCACCGCCAGCGCGGCGGACCTGGATGCGCTGGCGGCGCTCGTCCGTGATTGCGGCGCGCTGGTACTCTCCGATGAGGTCTACGAACACGTGGTCTTTGATGGCGCCAGCCATCACTCGGTGCTGCGGCACCCGGAGCTGGCGCGCTGCAGTTTCGCGGTGTTCTCCTTCGGCAAGACGCTGCACGCGACCGGCATGCGGGTCGGCTACTGCGTGGCGCCGCCGCAGCTCACCGCGGAGCTGCGCAAAGTGCACCAGTTCAACACCTTCAGCATCTCGAACGCGCTGCAGCACGCGATCGCGACCTACCTCGCCGCGGCGCCGGACAGCGGCGGGGCGCTGGCGGCCTTCTTTCAGTCCAAGCGCGACCGCCTGCGCCGGGCGCTGGCGGGCTCCGGCTTCGTGCTGCCCGCGGCACAGGGCACCTATTTTCAGCTGCTGGACTTCAGTGCCTTCGCCCCGGCGGATGATCTGGCGTTTGCCGAGCGGCTGCTCACGGAAGGCGGCGTCGCCAGCATTCCCCTGTCGCCGTTCTACGAGGTCCCGCAGCCGCTGCCGTTCGTGCGGCTGTGCATCGCCAAGAAGGACAGCACCCTCGATGAGGCGGCAGTGCGCCTGAATGCCTTCGCCTCCCGCCTGCGCGGTGCGCCGCGATGAGTGCCTTGCGCGTGTCGCTCGTGCAGGAGCCCCTCGCGTGGCACGACCCGCCCGCCAACCGCGAACGCTTCAGCGCGCTGCTGACCCCGCTCGCGCAGCGCACCGATCTCATCGTGCTGCCCGAGACCTTCACCAGCGGCTTCAGCATGGAAGTCGAGCGCCTGGCAGAGCGCGCCGGCGGACCGACCGTCACCTGGATGCAGGCGCAGGCGGCACGGACGGACGCGGCAATCACCGGCAGCGTGATCACTGCCGAGGACGGCAAGTATTACAACCGGCTGCTGTTCGTGCTGCCCTGCGGCGAGGTGCGTCATTACGACAAACGCCACCTGTTTCGCATGGGCCGCGAGCACGAGCATTTCACGCCCGGGCGCAGCGCCTGGAGCACCCCCTGGCGCGGCCTGCGGATCTGTCCGCTGGTGTGCTACGACCTGAGGTTCCCGGTCTTCAGCCGGCGCCGCCCGGATCTGGACTACGATGTGCTGGTGTACGTCGCCAACTGGCCGGCGGCGCGCGCCGAGGCCTGGCGGCAACTGCTGCGGGCACGGGCCATCGAGAATCAGGCTTACGTGGTGGGCGTCAACCGGGTCGGGGCGGACGGCGCCGGCGTTGCCTACGCCGGTGACAGCGCGGCCATCGACTTCCTCGGGCGGGCGCTGAGTTCACCCGGCGAGACCGCCGGGGTGAGCACCGTGGAGCTGGACGCGACGGCGCTGGCGGCGTTCCGCGAGAGGTTTCCGGCGCACCTGGACGCCGACCGCTTTACCCTGGAACCCTAACGGCGTGGACTTCAGCGGCTCATGAAAAAGACTACCCGGGTCAATCATCCGCCGGCGGTGGAGCTGCCCCCGGGCAACCGCCCGCTGGTGGCCCCGATCTACCAGTCGGTCAAGTTCGAATTCGAGACCCTGGAGGACACCGAGCGCTTCTTTCGCGGCGAGCGGCCCGGGTTCTTCTACACGCGCGGCTCCAACCCCACCACGCGGCAGCTGGAGCTGCTGCTGGCGGAGTTGCAGGGGCGCGCGGATTGCCTGGTCACCGCTTCCGGTGCGGGGGCGATCGCGCAGACGCTGCTCGCGCTCACCAAGCAGGGCGATCACGTGCTGTGCTTCATCGAGACCTACAATCCGACGCGCTACCTGATCCGCCGCCTGCTCGGCCGTTTCGGCGTCGGGCACACCCTGCTCTCGATCGAGGATCTACCCGGTGCCGAGCGCGCGCTCGCCGCGCAGCCCACGCGCCTGGTGTTCTTCGAGAGCCCCACCAATCCGGTCACCAAGATCGCCGACATCGCCGCGCTTACGCGCCTGGCGCACGCCGCCGGCGCGCTCAGCGTCATGGACAATACCTTTGCGGGCTTCCACCAGCACGGCGGCTATGAGGTCGACCTGTTCGTGCACAGCCTCACCAAGTACGCCTCCGGGACCGGCGACGTGATGGGAGGCGCCGTGATTGGCCGCGCCGAGCTGATCCGGGCGCTGCGCACGGACTTCGGGGTGCTGGGCGGGACGCTCGATCCGCACGCCGCCTTCCTCATCCTGCGCGGCATGAAGACGTACTTCACCCGCTACCGGGCGCAGTGCCAGAGCGCGGCCGCGATCGCCGCCTTCCTGGGCGGCCACGAAGCGGTGGCGCAGGTTACCTATCCCGGGCTGCCTACTCATCCGCAACACGCGCTGGCGGCCGCCCAGATGCAGGACTTCGGCAGCATCGTCAGCTTCGACCTCAAGGGCGGCGGTG
>Ga0157378_10004875_pt1 | contig 11771 bp, 11 predicted proteins | sample M65metaG_FD_115309 | JGI IMG/M metagenome (GOLD analysis project Ga0157378, IMG submission 115309) | Miscanthus rhizosphere microbial communities from Kellogg Biological Station, Michigan, USA - M6-5 metaG | ecosystem: Host-associated > Plants > Roots > Rhizosphere > Soil | place: USA: Michigan...
ATTTTTCCAGTAATGCTTCATTCGACCCTCGCGCCCGAAAATTCACTCACGGCCTACGCAGTCGCTGTCAGTCCGAGCACTTTACGTCTCGCGAGTTTTTGGTGGCCGGTTGGTTTTGCGCTCGCAATCTTCTATTTCATTTACATCTCGCGACGCTACGCTGGGAAAGTGAGCGTCCAGCGCGACACTCAGGGTTTTTATTAGGCGAAGCGAGTGCGTTCAAATCGAATGTGACCGTCATGAATACGACTGTGGCAATCGTAACCGTTCTCATCGTCGTGGCACGGATTGTCGACATGACGATGGATACACTTCGCACTGCCGCGATTGTTCAAGGTCGACGAGTATTCGCGGCGTGCCTCGGTTTCATCCAGGCCATGGTCTATATTTGCGCGATCGCGAAGGTCTTGCAGGATCTAGGACATCCGACATATGCACTCGCATATGGGTTGGGCTTCGCCTTAGGCACGTATCTTGGAATTGCCATTGAGCAGTGCCTTGCCTTCGGGAATCAGTTGACGTCGCTGTTCACGCGGAAGGGCATTGAAGTGGGCAAGGCCCTCCTCGCGGCTGGCTATCGCGTGGCAAAAGTAGAAGGACACGTTCGAGAAGGCGAGGTGGCGATTTTCTATGTCGGAGTGCCGCGAAAGCAGACTCGACAACTTGTTCGCGATGCCGTCGCAGTGGACGAGAACTGCTTTTGCGAAGTGAATGATGTTCGGGCAACGGGATACGTGCACAGGGACAGGTCGAGACGAAATCATCGCTGGCGTCGCAAAAAAGGCTACCTTTCTCCGGAGGTGCCAACATGATTCACGCTTACTCGTTAGGCCGGGCCGCGCAATACTTTCCGGAACGAACTGCGCTAGCTTCAGCTGGAACACGCGCGAGCTTTCGAGAACTTCATGCTCGCGTTAGTTCCATAGCCGGCGCACTAACGAGACATGGGTTTAAGACTGGCGATCTGCTGGCCCTTCTTTTACCTAATGAGACCGAATACATCGAGCTTGTGTATGCGTGTGCCTGGCTCGGAGTCACTGCCGTTCCCTTAAATACTCGGCTCGCCGCCAAAGAAATCGACGGCATCCTCACCGATGCGCAACCGCACGGCTTGATTCGCCACTCGTCGCTGCCAACTCCGACAGTGCAAGTTTCAGAGCAACGAGTTCTTGATCAAGAACCGCTCGATCTAAAAAGCGAACCAGCTCCCAATCCAATCTACGATCCGAACGCGATCCTAGCCCTCATTTACACCAGCGGGACAACCGGCCGGCCGAAAGGCGTCGAGATGAGACATTCAAATATTCTCGAAAATCTTTATCACGCGTCTTTTTGGTTGCCGTTTGAAGAGGGCTCGGTGCACTTGCACGCGGCGCCGCTTTTTCACATCGCTGATTTTCCATCCATGTTCGGGGCGCCGGCTTTCGGCGCCTGCCAGGTCACTATTCCGAAGTTCAATCCGCAGACGTTCTGCGAAACAGTCCAGCGCGAACGCGTCACGCACACGGTGTTGGTGCCGACAATGATCAATATGCTGACTCAATTTCCGGAGCTGCAAAAGTATGACCTATCGAGTCTTCGGCATTTAGGATATGGCGGATCTCCCATGGCGCCCGAACTCGTGCATCGCACGAGGCAGGTTTTGACAAACGTTAAACTCGTTCAGGTCTACGGACTGAGCGAAACGGGATTTCTCACAGGGTTGCTGGATCAGGAACATACCGAGGACAAGCTTACGTCCTGCGGGCGGCCTTGCGTTGGTGTTGACGTCAGAGTCGTAGACGAGTCGGGCAAGGAAGTCCAAACCGGTCAAAAGGGTGAGCTGGTAGCTCGCGGTGCGAATATTATGCGCGGTTATTGGAACAATCCGGAAGAAACTGGTCGCGCCTTCCGAGAAGGCTTCTTCCGCACGGGCGACGTCGGCTACCAGGACACCGGTGGTTACTTCTACATCCTGGACCGTTTGAAAGACATGATCGTCACCGGCGGCGAGAATGTCTATTCCGGCGAAGTAGAGGCCGTGATTTACACGCATCCTGCCGTACGCGAAGTGGCGGTTTTCGGAATCCCCGATCCGAAATGGGGCGAAATCGTGAAGGCTGTCGTTGTGCTCAAGCCGGGGAAAACGCTTACTGCTGACGAGTTGGCCGCGTATTGCCGACGATCGCTCGCCAATTTCAAAGTTCCGCGCAGCATCGAGTTCTCCGAAACCGAGCTGCCGAAGAGCGGTTCCGGCAAAATACTGAAGAGGCTGCTGCGTGACGCGGCCTGGGCACGCCAGGAACGGGCCGTCGCCTGACCACAGACCATGTGATGAGCACACCGGAGCGATTTCACTTTACCAGTTCTGACGGGCTTTCCATTGCCTGTGGAAAATGGAGTGGTCAGCACGAACCGCGGGGCATCATTCAAATCTCTCATGGCCTTGGCGAGCACATAGGCCGCTATGCCGAGTTAGCTAAAGTTCTGGTTGACGACGAGTTTGTAGTCTACGGAAACGACCACCGCGGACACGGCCTGACTGCAAAACCTTCCGATAGCTTTGGCGACTTCGGACCCGGCGGCTTTGATCAGCTCGTCGAGGACATGGTCTCGCTTCGAGTTATCGCGAAGCAGCAACATCCGGGCAAACCATACATCTTGTTAGGCCACAGCATGGGCTCGTTCGCAGCACAACAATTTATTCTCGATCACAGTCATTCGATTGACGGCCTGGCGTTATCCGGTTCTGGCACCCTCGACGGCCTGGCTCGCATGGCTCAATCGACCGCTCCCGGAACTGACCCGATGAAACTGATGAACGCCGCCTTCGAACCCGCGCGCACACCAATGGATTGGCTGAGTCGAGACAACGCAGAGGTGGATGCTTTCATCAACGATCCACTTTGCTTTCCTTCGCTTAAACCCGAATCAATGCAGTCCTTTTTGGGCGCGTTCCCGCGCTTGGCTGATCCGCGCGAAGTCCACAAAGTGCGAGACGACCTGTCTGTTTACATTTTCTCAGGCAGCGACGACCCAATCGGGCAGCGATTGGAAAGCGTGCGCGTCCTTATCGATCGCTATCGCAGCGCCGGTCTCGCTTCAATTGCTCACGATTTCTATTCAGGCGGCCGGCACGAAATGTTGCACGAACTGAATCGCCGCGATGTGATTACCAACCTGCTTGTCTGGCTTTCCGGCATTCTCGAAAGGAGTTCGTGATGTATTTCAAACTCCATGTAATGGCGAGGGAATTGAGGGCGCAAATGTTAGGGACAGCAGCGCCCCAGTTCTGGGGTGTTTTTTCTTGACTGCCGCGCAAAAAAGCATAGCAACGAAACGGCAACTAAAAGGGGAACTTAACGAAATGAAATCGCGAATTCGCACGCGAGACGACTCAGTTGCTGCAACGTGCGGCCAGTCCGCGGCAGGGGGCCGGGAAGGAAAAGCAAAGATGTAAGGTCCGTACGATGCAGACATCAAATGCGTTAGATCCGCAGTCACCGTTTGCGCGCGCGATCTACGATTTGGGCATCGTTTCGGGCATAATCTTCGCTCTCATTTTCATCATCGTGGCGGGCGGGATCGTTTACGCCGTTCTCCGTTTCCGCGGCCGGGAAGGCGAGCCTGACCCGAAGCAAATCGCCGAGAGCAAGGTAGTCGAGATTACCTGGACGATTATTCCGTTCCTGATCGTCATTTTCCTTTTTGCCATAACACTCAGGGCGATGAATCGCGCCGATCCGCCGCCTGCGCCCTCACCCGATCTGGTCGTGACCGGGCATCAGTTTTGGTGGCAGGCAGACTATCCGGGCTCGGGTGTTACGACGGCCAACGAGATTCATATCCCGGCCGGCAAACCGTTATGTGTTCGTCTCGAGTCGCAGGATGTCTTGCACGAGTTTTGGGTGCCGAAGTTGACCCGCAAAATGACAAATGTGCCCGGACACCCTAACTACATCTGGCTCCAGGCCGACAAGCCTGGCAGCTACATTGGACAATGCTCTGAATTCTGCGGAACGCAGCACGCCTGGATGCGCATCCTGGTGGTGGCCGACGAACCTTCGAGATTTGAAGAATGGCAACGTGCGCAGCTGGAAGTAGCCCAAGCTCCGCTGAATCATGCGACGGCGAAAGGTCTTGAACTATTTCGAACACAAACGTGCATCAACTGCCATGCGATCCGCGGAGTGCCTGGGGCGGATTTGCGGGTGGCACCCGATCTCACACACGTTGGCAGCCGCAAGCAATTAGGTGCCGGTATTCTGGAGAATACGCCCGCGAACATGCGCCTATGGCTCAAGAGCCCGCAGCACATCAAGCCGGGTGCGCTCATGCCAGACTTTAGTATTACCGACGAGGAGCTCGATCAACTAAGCGAATATCTCTCAACGCTACGATGAATGGCACGACTACCGTCACGATGTTCCGGGATGCGGTCCTGGACCCGGCCAAGCGCGCACACTACCGGCTGGCGTGGCTCTCAACCGTCGACCACAAGCGTATTGCTGTTCTCTATCTGATGACGGCGCTGGTCTTCTTCGTCATCGGAGGAATGGAAGCGTTTTTCATCCGCCTCCAGCTGGCTGTGCCTAATAATCACCTGCTCCACCCCGACACTTTCAATCAGCTCTTCACCATGCACGGCACGACGATGCTGTTTCTGGTAGCGATGCCGGCGCTCTTCGGCTTGGTCAATTACGTCCTGCCGCTGCAAATCGGCGCGCGCGACATGGCTTTCCCGCGCCTCAATGCCTTCGGCTTTTGGTGCGTGCCGCTCGGTGGAATTCTCCTCCACTTCAGCGTGCTCGCGGGTGGCGCGCCGGCGGTCGGCTGGTTTGCTTATACCCCATTGAGCTTGACGCCCTACTCGTCTCTGCTCGGGGTGGATTATTGGGCTATCTCACTCTTTGTTCTCGGCACCGGTTCAATCAGCTTCGCGGTCAATGTCGTTGCCACAGTCGTTAGCCTGCGTGGGCCAGGTATGACGATGCGGCGTCTGCCGCTCTTTACCTGGATCAATTTCGTGAATGCGTTCATCATTTTGATGGCGCTACCCATTCTGAACGCCGCCCTGGCCATGCTCTTGGTCGACCGGCAACTCAGCGGGCATTTCTTTCTCCCATTGGGCGGCGGCTCGCCCATCCTTTGGCAACACATCTTTTGGGCCTTCGGGCACCCTGAGGTTTACATCCTTGCCCTGCCCGCGTTTGGAATTATCTCCGAGCTCATTCCGGTTTTCTCGCGCAAGCCGATTTTCGGTTATGAGTTTGTCGCCGGTTCGAGCGTCGCCATCGCCGTTCTTAGTATGGGTGTGTGGGCGCACCACATGTTCACGGTGGGGATGGGCCGAACCATGGATCTTTTCTTCGTCATCGCTTCGATGCTGATCTCCATCCCCACCGGAGTAAAAGTCTTGAACTGGACCGCGACCATGATCGGTGGCCGTATTCAATTTCGGGTGCCGATGCTCTATGCCATCGCTTTTCTCCTTCAGTTTCTTTGTGCCGGTCTCACCGGGATAAGCCACGCCAGTGCTGCGCTCGACTGGCAGACCAAGAACAGCTACTTCTTGGTAGCCCATTTTCACTTTGTCGCCGTCGGCGCGATCGTCTTCGCAATTCTCGGAGGCATCCAATACTGGTTTCCGAAAATGAGTGGGCGAATGCTCTCAGAATCGTTGGGCAAATGGACCTTCTGGCTCATGACGATCGGTTTCAACCTTACCTTCATCATCCAACATTTCCTCGGCTTGTTAGGTATGCCGCGACGCGTCTACACCTATCCCGATCTACCACACTGGGGTTGGATGAACATGCTCTCGACCAGCGGCGTGTTCTTTATGAGCGCCGCGTCACTTATCCTGGTTTGGAATATTCTCACTTCGTTTTTTCGCGGAAAAATCGCTGGCGACAACCCTTGGAACGCGTGGACCCTGGAATGGGCTACCACTTCACCACCGCCCCACGAAAATTTTCTAGCGCTGCCACCCATTCACAGCCGCAGACCCCTGTGGGACCTCGCCAATCCGGATCGGCCGGATCCAGTCGTGGGGGACGATCAGGTGGTCCTTCCCAATCACAACAAGGTTGGCATTCTCAGCTTCATTTTTTCCGAAGCCGGATTCTTCGGCGTCCTGATCCTGGCCTACTTATACTTTTACGTTCATCCGCAACCCGGCCCCACGGCCAAGGAGCTGGAGGTGGGACGAACCCTCGTTTTCACCGTCTGCCTTTTCGCGAGCAGCTTTACCTTTTGGCGGGCCGAGACCGCGCTACACCTAAAACGACACGTCCTGATGCTCGGCTGGCTTGGTCTAACAATCATCCTTGGCGCCGTTTTCCTCGTCGGGCAGGTAACTGAATACTGGAAACTGTTCCAGAGCGGCGTTGAAGTCGGCACAAATGTTTTCGCAACCGCGTTTTTTACGCTGACGGGTTTCCATGGCCTGCACGTATTCATTGGTCTCATCGCGCTTTTGATCTTCCTGTGGCTCGGGTGGATGCGCGATCTCGTTGCTGGCAAAGGCTCCGGCTTCGCCTTTCAAGCCGTTGGTTATTACTGGCATTTTGTCGATGTGGTCTGGGTTTTTGTTCTATTCACGGTTTACATCCTGCCGCTCATAAAATGAATACTAACGAATTCTTATCGATGGCCTGGAGATTCAATTCCCTCTTGTTAGTTCTTGCCGGCCTTGCCTGCGGCGGCTACTTTATCGCCTTTGGCGGTCGCGGTCGTCCAGGATACTTCGTCGCGGCTGGGATTATCTTTGTTTTGGCGCTCGCCTCTCCTTTAGGTGCACTTGCTGATGGTTACCTCTTCAGCGCCCACATGATTCAACATATCTTGTTTCTGCTAATTGTTCCGGCATTGCTCTTACTTAGCTTGCCGCGATCGTTTCAGCTCCCAGCCTGGCTACACGTTGTGACCTATCCTGTGCTTGCCTGGGTCGCAGGTGTAGGGGCGATGTGGTTATGGCATGCGCCGATCTTGTGCAATGCCGCCAGCGTTTCCAGTCGGGTCTTCGCCCTTCAAACCACATCGCTAATTCTGATGGGAAGTCTTTTCTGGTGGCAGATCATCGCCCCACGGGAATCCGACCGGCTCTCGCCCGCCGCTGGAATTGCGTACTTGTTTACCGCCTGCGTCGCTTGCAGCGTCCTGGGCATGATTCTGACATTCGCGCCGGTCTCTCTGTGCCCGGCTTACCAACATCCTGCTGACCAGCTCGGCTTGCTCGGCACGATTCGTGGACAATGGGGCCTAACAAGTGAGCGTGATCAGCAAATCGGCGGACTGCTAATGTGGGTACCTATGTGCCTGATCTATGCGACAGCGATTCTCGCGCAATTCGCCCGCTTCCATGCCGACGCACCGCAAATGGAGAAACATCATGCCTAACGAGGAACCGCCGGACATTCCTCCCGGGTGGCAGCCTTTGCCAGACGAACCACTTCCGCACCCGACTTATTTCCCCGCCGGCCTGGCCATGGGCGTCGCCTTCATGTTTTGGGGATTGATCACTAACTGGGTCGTTTGGCTGATCGGTGCTGTCCTTTTCACCGCAGCGCTGGCTGGCTGGATCACAGAGATTCGTCATGAACACAAGTCTCACTGAGTCGTCGTCTGCGCCGCCAATCGAAACTCCGCAGGAGATCAGCCGGCGGCGATTCTTTGAAAAACTCTCCATCGCGCTAATCGGACTCTGTAGCGCAATCGTTGGGTTGCCGCTGGTCGGATTCATCGTGGCGCCGTTCTTTCGGAAAGCGCCCGAGAAATGGGTGACAATCGGCAAGCCCGATGATTTCCAAGTCGGCAAGACCGTGGCCGTCACAGTGACCGACCCATCATCGCTGCCGTGGGCCGGAGTTACAGCGAAGAGCGGTGTCTGGCTGCGACGGGTGAGTGCAGACAACTTCATCGCCTTCTCAGCTAACTGCACCCACCTCGGGTGCCCGGTGCGCTGGCTTCCCGACGCGGACTTGTTCATGTGCCCGTGTCATGGTGGCGTCTATTATAGTGACGGCAAAGTCGCTGCCGGTCCGCCGCCGCTTCCGCTTTTTCGCTATGACGTGCGGGTAGTAAATGGCGAAGTGCAAATGAAACAGGCGATTGTTCCTATTTCCACCACGCTGTGATCAAATTGCTCAAAACAGTCTGGAGTTGGCTGGATGATCGAATTGGGATCAGCGTCCTTGTCTCGCCGGCAAGGCATATCGCGCCGCAGGATGCGAAGTGGTGGTACGTATTTGGCAGCGCCACGCTGGTTGCGTTTATAGTTCAGATAGCGAGTGGTGTCGCGTTGGCATTCTCATATATCCCTTCGTCGTCACAGGCTTACGAGACGCTCCTATTCATAACTAACAACGCACCGTTTGGAAGTTTCCTCCGTGGCCTCCATTACTATGGCGCATCCGCGATGGTTCTGATGATCGGTGCGCACATGGCACAGACGTTCTTGTTTGGTGCCTACAAATTCCCGCGCGAGATGACCTGGACCACTGGAATCTGCTTACTTGGATTTACTTTGGGGATGGGATTTACCGGGCAGTTACTACGGTGGGATTCAACCGCGGCATGGTCAGTAGTGGTTGCGGCTGAGCAAGCCGGACGTATTCCAATTATCGGCGATTGGGTGGCGCGATTCATTCTGGGTGGTAATTCTATCGGCGGCGCGACCCTTAGCCGGTTCTTCGCCATCCATGTTTTCGTTCTGCCCGGAATAATGTTTGCCTTTATTGGCATGCATCTCTGGCTTGTTCTTCGCCACGGCATTTCGGAACCACCGGTCGCGGGTAAGCCAGTGAACCCCGCTACCTATCGCGCCGAATACGAAGAATTACTCAAGAAGAGTGGCAAACCATTTTGGCCAGATCTGGCCTGGCGTGATGTCATTATCTCCACCCTCTTAATCATCGCAATCGCGCTCGCCGCGCTCCTGGTCGGGCCTCCGGCTTTGGATAAGCCGCCAGACCCAAGTATCCTTGCTGCCGACCCTCGGCCTGATTGGTATCTACTCTGGTACTTCGGGTTGCTTTCTCTTATCCCGGAGAGAATCGAAGGCTATGTCATGATTGGATTTCCAATCCTGATCGGCCTATTCCTGCTCTTTGTTCCTGTTTGGAATCATAAAGGCGAGCGCGCTGCCTCCCGACGCCCGTGGGCTATCGCGATGGCGTGCCTCTCCGTGATCATGATCGGGGCGCTTTGGTGGGAGGGCCAGCACTCGCCTTGGTCGCCTAACTTCGAGGCCCAGCCACTCACCGCGAAAGTAGTAGGAGCTACCAGCGGTCCGGTTTTCACGGGTGCTCAGTTGTTTCACGACAAAGGCTGCCTCAACTGCCATCTCGTTCAGGGCTTCGGCGGCCGCCGCGGGCCTAACCTCACCTACATTGCAGATGAGTTGACCCGGGACAATATGGTTATCCGCATCGTCAATGGCGGGACCAATATGCCGGCCTATGGCAGCTCGCTTAAGCCGCAGGAAATTGATGCGTTAGTGGCTTTCTTACAATCGCGGAAACGTCCACTTCGACCACAAGATCGGCCAACAGAGGCTCAGGCATCCGTGACTTCGACCATGAAATGAGCCTGCGCTTCGGTAGCAACTAACGATTTCTGAAATTTCAGGCGTCAAAAACTTGAGAAAGAAATGGGACAACAAAACCAATGCTCGCACTAATCAATCCCACCGCTCTTCCCGCTCTACGAATCGCCGCCACGTTCTTCTTCATCATCTATTTGTTAGGCGGCGCGTATTTTTTTCACAATCGTCACCGGTTCTTTGACCGCGATCCGAACGTCGACAACGACATTCCGGCCGCGCGTCACGCCCGAGTCGAGCTGATTCTCATCCCGTGGTTCGCCATAACCGTGGTTATCCTGATTCTGCTTATCACTTTCTGGATCGAATGATAAGGCGGCCGTGTGTTCGGCGCTGACCCGACCATCGCGGTCTGCGAGAAAAGCCAAGATTCTCTGAAATTTCAGGCCTTAGACGCTTGAGAAAGGAATGGATGAACGATTCGAATCTCAATTCTATCAATGGCGCGGATGAGCAGAGGTCAAAGCCACCGCGGGTAGTGATCGTCGGCGGCGGCTTCGGTGGTCTGGCTGTGGCCAAAGCCCTTGGCAAAGCGCCGGTCGAAGTCATTCTCATCGATCGAACGAACCACCATGTTTTTCAGCCGCTGCTTTACCAGGTAGCGACCTCAGTGCTCGCGGCGTCGCAAATGAGTTCGCCTCTCCGCGAGGTATTGCGCAGACACAAAAATACAACGGTGATCATGGGCGAGGTTACGGGCGTGGATAAGGTGCAGCGCTGCGTTTTTGTGAGCGACGCCGATCGCGAGCATGTGCCGGTGCATTACGACTACCTCATCCTCGCCACCGGTGCGCGACACAGTTATTTCGGACACAACGAATTTGAAAAATTTGCCCCGGGATTGAAAAGCCTGGCCGATGCCGTCGGTATTCGAAACAAAATCCTGAGCGCCTTCGAGCAGGCCGAGGCGGAGGAAGATGTCTCTCTTCACCGTGATTTGTTAACCTTCGTTTTGGTTGGCGCCGGACCAACCGGTGTCGAGATGGCGGCGGCCCTCGCCATTTTCGTTCGGTCGTCATTACGTTCCGAATTCCGCCGGATCGATCCGACTTCAGCGCGAATTGTTTTGATCGATGCGGCTCGAAAAGTCCTTGGCACTTTTGCACCGAGTCTTTCGACGGCCGCGGAGTTCCATCTGCAAAAGCTCGGGGTCGAAATCCACCTGGGCCATGCCGTGGAGAAGATCGACGAAGACGGCGTCACCGTCGCAGGGGAGCGAATCGCGAGTAAGACGGTGATTTGGACGGCCGGAGTTGCGCCCTCACCGGCCGGAAAGTGGTTGGGAGCACCGACGGATCGGGCCGGACGGGTGCGCGTTCAACCGGATCTCAGAGTGCCGGGCAATCCGGAAGTTTTTGTGATCGGCGACACCGCATCACTCGACCGGGACGGAAAACCGTTGCCCGGTGTAGCCCAGGTTGCGATGCAACAGGGCCGCTACGTTGGAAAATTGATTCACCGCCAACTTGCCGGCAAGACGGCGCCCAAGCCGTTTAGTTATTTCGACAAAGGCAACATGGCCGTCGTCGGCAAAGGCTACGCCATTCTGGAGAGCGGCAAGATTCGCCTGCACGGTCTCTTCGCCTGGCTGGCGTGGGCTTTCATCCACATCAGTTTCCTGTCGCAGCTCAGTCTGAAGATTAGCGTCTTCTTGCAGTGGGCTTGGTTATTCCTGACCGGCCACCGCGGTTCGCGCCTCATCGTAAATTATCGCGAATCCGCAGCGACTCCGGCCGCGCCGCCAGCCGTGGTCGCGAATGACCGGCCGCCTAACCCGCTCAGCACCGCATCCGTTTCGAGGAGTTGATATGAAACTCTTCGCGGCCGGAGTGAGTCATAGGACCGCGTCGGTGCAACTCCGCGAGCGGCTGTCGGTGCTACGCTCCGAACTAGTCGATGTTGCGCGTGCCCTCAAAGCCTGCGGCGGACTCGACGAGATAGTTCTACTCTCAACCTGCAATCGGGTCGAAATCTATGGAACGACCGAAGCAGCACCTTGCGACGTCCGACCGCTGTTCCGATTGCTCTCTCCTGAGACACAGGAGACGGAGCCGTATATTTACGTTCACGACGGCGCCGATGCGGCCCGTCATCTGTTTCGCGTGTCGGCGGGATTGGACTCGATGATGCTCGGTGAAAGCGAGATTACGGGGCAAATCAAGAACTCCTACGAGACTGCGCGTGAGGC
>Ga0157378_10004876_pt1 | contig 11769 bp, 8 predicted proteins | sample M65metaG_FD_115309 | JGI IMG/M metagenome (GOLD analysis project Ga0157378, IMG submission 115309) | Miscanthus rhizosphere microbial communities from Kellogg Biological Station, Michigan, USA - M6-5 metaG | ecosystem: Host-associated > Plants > Roots > Rhizosphere > Soil | place: USA: Michigan...
GAGTGTGACGCGGGTGTTCGATCCGGTGGTCTATCTCGCTCCGTTGGGGGGCCCGCTCACGGCGAGCGTCGGCGCCCTGATGCTGACGAGCGGTCTCGTGCTTCTCGGGCTGTTGGCCGTGCTGCGGTCGCCGGCGAGGCTTCCGTCCCGGTGGCTGGCATTCTTCGCGGTGCTCGCTATCGCCGCGTTAGGCCCGTTTCTGCTGCGCGATCTTGCTCGCGGCATCAGTCCTCCGCCATGGGGTGTCACAACGGCGCTGTGGCTGTCGTGGGAAGTGGCGCTCTTCCTCGCCGCCGTTGCCATTCTGCTGGCCGGTGTTTCGGCAGGCCAGGCGCTGCTCGGTCATCGCCGGGGACTCTCCGCACTGGTTGCGCCCACCTTCGCCGCAGTGGCTGCGGTCATCGCACCGGTGCTCTGGGTCGAGCCCGGAAGATGGCCTGACTGGTATCCCGTGCTCTGGATCCTCGCGATTGGCTCACTCGCGCTCGCGCGGCGTGCGCGCGGCTTCGTGTTGACCGCGGCGGTCGTTGCCGCGTGCGGTGCGGCGACGCTCGTCTGGGGAACCGTCGCGAAGAAGCGTGTCGACCTTGCCGAGCGTGACGTGGCTGGCCTGAGCACGCCGGACCCTTCGGCGGCGGACCTGCTCGAGCGAATGGCGCGCGAGTTGGAGCAGAGCGCGCCGCCGGTGAGCCGCGCGGACCTGCTCGATCGCTACGTGCGATCGGATCTCGACGACGCCGGGTACGCGGCCGAGCTGACGACCTGGTCATCGACCGACGGGGGCGGCCTCAGACCGGAAGCCTCCCTCGTGTTATCGGAGTTTCGGCAGGACACCTCCGAAGTGGCATCGGTCGTCGCGGAAGCGCGACGCAGCGGCACGGCGGTAACACGCGCCGGGCGCGGAACGTCCGGGGCGCATCTCATCCTCGCGGTGCCTCACGGCTTTGGGCGATTTACTTCGGTCACCGTCCCGCCGCGTACGCGATTGATCCGTGACGACCCGTTCAGCGCCCTGATCGGGCTCGCGCCGCCAGCGACGGCGGAGCCGCCGTACTCGCTGACGCTCGCGCCTAACGCGACGGCGGAACACGCCGCTCGTGCCGGGCGTTGGCAGCGTATCGGCGACGAGCTGCACGGCGACTGGAGCATCATGGCGTCCAGCGGACCGACCCGCGTCCACGTCGAGGTGGAGCTGCGTTCGCCCGCCGCGTTGATCCAGCGCGGGGTATTGATCGTCCTCCTCGATGTCGCGCTGATCACCGTCATCTGGACGCTGAATGCTGCCGCCGATGGCGGTCTCGTACGGTGGGCGAGCGCCCGCGTCGGCCGCTGGGCAGCGAGCTACCGTGCCAGGCTCACGTTCTCGCTCTTTGGATTTTTCGTGGTGCCCGCGATCGTGTTCGCCATCTGGTCGTATCAGCGACTGCGGAGCGACGATCGTCAATCGCGCGACCTGCTCGTGCGCGAGACGCTGCGAGCGTTCACGGCCTCTCAACGGTTCGACCAGCTCGACGACGAAGAGGAGCGCCTGGGGGCGCCGCTCTTCCTCTACGCCGACGGCGAGCTGCGCGCGACCAGCGATTCGCTCTACAACCAGATCGCGCCGCTCGGACGGTTTTTGCCGAAGGACATCGCGCTGACCGTAGCGCTCGGCGACGAGGTCGCGAGCAGCGCCCGGCAGGACGTCGGCGGCGTCCCGACGCTCGTTGGCTATCGCGCGGCAACGGTTGGTGGTGGTGCGCCGCGCGTTGTCGTTGCGACCCCAGCGCGCACCGACGAGCTCGCGCTCGACCGCCAGCGCCGCGATCTTGGAATTCTCGTGCTGTTCGTGACGGCGGCCGGCGCGCTCGCCGCGCTCTGGTTGAGCGGCAGCACGGCTCGCACGCTCGCCCGTCCCATCGAAGCGCTTCGGCGCGCGGCGTTCGCCGTCGCCGCCGGCGAGCGCGAGCCCGGCCTCGTCGAACGCCCGCTCCTGGAGTTCGGTCCCGTTTTCTCGGCGTTTCGTCAGATGGCCGCCGATCTCTCAGCGAGTCGAAGCGCCCTCGAAGACGCGCAGCGACGCACCGCCGCGGTGCTTCGCAACGTCGCGAGCGGCGTCATCGCGGTCGCTCCAACGCTCGAGGTGACGATAGCGAATCCCCAGGCGGATGCGCTGCTCGAGAAACCACTTCCTCCGGGCACGCCGCTGGAGAGCGTGGCGGGCACCGAAATAACGGGGCGTGTGCGCGCGTTCGTGGAAAACGAACGCGGAAACGACGAGGAGGAGTTCGACCTCGAGCTCCACGGCAGACAGATCCACGGCCGGTTGGCCAGGCTTGGACGACGCGCCGGGGCCGTGCTCACGCTCGACGACGTGACCGAGCTCGCGCGGGCGCAGCGCGTGCTCGCGTGGGGCGAGATGGCACGCCAGGTGGCACACGAGATCAAGAATCCGCTCACGCCAATCCGCCTCGGCGTCCAGCATCTGAAGCGCGCGCATCGCGATGGGCGCGTGGATTACGAGCGTGTGCTGGACCAGAACGTGGGCCGGATTCTGTCGGAGATCGATCGGCTCGACGAGATCGCGCGCGCGTTCAGTCGTTACGGCACGGCGCCTACAGTACGGCCCGCGGATGCGCCGATCGATGTTGCGGAGATCGTGCGCGACGTCGTCGAGTTGGAGCGAATGGGCGAGGATGAGGTCGCGTGGCGCGTTGCCGGCGCCGACGACCGCGCCGTCGCGATCGCGAGCGGTGACGAGCTTCGCGAAGTACTGCTGAACGTCCTCGAGAACGCCCGCCTCGCGCAGGCGCGACACGTCGACGTCGACGTCGTTCGCACCGATGGTCGTGTGGAGATCGTCGTCGGCGACGATGGCGTCGGCATTCCCGACGACGTGCTGCCGAAGATCTTCGAGCCGCACTTCTCCACGCGCACGAGCGGGAGTGGACTCGGGCTCGCCATCAGCCGAAGCCTGGTCGACGCCTGGGGCGGAGAGATCACGGTATCGAGCAGTCGTGGCACGGGCACGCGCGTCGTGATCGCGCTGGCCGCAGCGCAACAGGCATAGCATCCTTCAGTAATGGCCCTGACTCCAGTGGATGGCGTGCGAGCGTTGCGAGTGAGCTCCGACCACCCGCGACCCAATCGCCTCACCTCCGAGCTTCCGAGCCACCTCGCTGACTGGCAGTTGCCGCCGGACTGGCGGTGGGGTGGAGAAGGGGTCGTTGCCGAGTATCGTCACTATCAGGAGATCATCGACGCGCTCGGCCGGTCGCTCTCGCTGGTGACGGCGCCCGATCCCGCGCATCACGCGTGGCTCGCGGCGGAAGCGCGGTACCTCGGGCATCGCAATCACCCCTCCATCCCGACGACGTACCACTACTGGACGCGGTACAAGGACGTTCGGCGCGGGCCGGGCTACCTGCGGCGGTGGATCGAGGGGGAGACCGTCGGTGCTCACGTTAGGCGCACGGGGCCCGAGGACGTGCCGTACATGCTGCGGCTCCTCCGTGCCGTGGGTTCCACGGTGGCGTACCTGCACGACGCCGGTGTCGCGCACGGCGCGGTATCCCCCGAGCACATGTGGGTCGCGCCCACGGGGCGCATCTGGTTGCTTGGCTGGCAGTGGGCGATTCCGCGCGCGGATCTGCCGAACGGCGTCGCGCCCGATCGGCGTTGGACGCCGACGGCGCCTGAATGGGCGGTTGGTGGCAGCTGGGCGCCAACTCCGGCGAGCGACCAGTGGCAGCTGGCGGCGACCTGCTTCGCCGCGCTCACCGGCGAACTTCCGCCGCCGAGCGATCCGCCCCCGTTGCGACTGGTGCGACCGGATGTGCCGCAGTCCGTCGCGTCGGCGCTTGATCGCGCGCTCGCGGAGAACCCGGGCGAGCGGCATCGATCGATCGTCTCGCTCTTGCGCACGCTGGATCGTACGTCGTCGTCTCGCAGTGTGATCGTCACTGGCGAGATTGCGGTCGGAAAGCAGGAATGGCAGTCCGAGGAGTCTCGGCTGCGATTGGCGGTGGGCGACGACTACGACGTGCTCGCCCTGTTGGGAAAGGGAACGTTCGGTACGGTCTGGCGCGTGCGCGATCTGTCGCTCGAGCGCGAAGTCGCGCTGAAGATGCTTCACCCCAATGTCGCGAGCGACGAGTCCGCGGTCGCGCGGTTCCGTCGTGAGGCGCGGCTTGCGGCGCAGCTCGCGCACCCGGCCATCGTGCCGATCTACGACTGGGACAGTCGCGGCGATGTGTCGTGGTACACGATGGAGCTTGCCGAGGGCGGCTCGGTGGCGGATCTGATCACTCGCAACGGCCCTCGGCCGTTCGCCGAGATCGCGCCGCAGGTAGATGCCGTGCTCGATGCGCTGGTTGCGGCCCACGCGAATTCCATCATCCATCGCGACCTCAAGCCCGAGAACATCCTCATCGATCGGTATCGCCGGTGGCGCATCACCGACTTCGGCATCGCCAAGGTTGCTGGCGAGGATGCTGGAGGCGCGAGCGGCACGCCGGCCTTTGCCGCACCGGAGCAGCTGTTAGGCGAGCTGCAGGGGCCTGCCGTCGACTGTTTTGCCGTGGCCGCGATCGTGGTGTACGTGCTGCGCGGCAGGCCGCCGTTCCCGGGCCGGACGGGGCCGGCGATCCTGGCGCAGCAGCTCGCCGGGCAGCTCGACCTCAGCGACTTCGAGCCGGAGCTTGCCGAGTGGCTTGGCTCTGGTTTGGCGAGCGATACGGAGAAGCGGTTTCCCGACGCGGCGACGATGCAGGCGGCATGGCGACAGCTGGTGCGTGCGGCCGAAGCCAATGCCCAGGCGGGTCAATCGACTGACTCGAACGGGGGAGAGTCGGAGCCGCGCCCGCGCTGGTGGCAGCGCGTGCTGGGCCGGTAAGAGGAGACTGGCCCCAGTCCCTACTCCGTGTGCGCGTTCGGCACGGCCTGACGCCTGACGGTCTTGATGTTCACGAACTCGTGCAACCCCCACGAGCCGAGCTCGCGACCGTAGCCGGAGTGCTTCACACCGCCGAACGGGAACCGCGGGTCGGATGCCACCATGCCGTTGATGAACACCGTTCCGGCTTCGAGATCGCGGATGAAGCGATCCGTCTCACTCTGGTCACGAGTCCACGCGGCGGCTGCGAGCCCGAAGCTCGTGTCGTTCGCAATGCGTATCGCGTCGTCGAGGTCACGCGCGCGAAACAGCGATGCAACGGGGCCGAACAGCTCGTCCCGATACGCCGGGGCGCTCGCGGGGATGTCTGTCAGTATCGTCGGCTCGAAGTAGTTGCCGATGCCGGAAACCCGCTTGCCGCCGGTGAGAATTCGTGCGCCAAGTCGGACGCTGTCGGCCACCTGCTTCTCCAGGTCGTCTACGATCTGCCGTGTGGCGAGTGGGCCGATGTCGGTGTCGGGTCGCATCGGGTCGCCGACGCGAAGCGATCCCATGCCCTCCACGAAACGGTCTGTGAAGTCGCCGGCGACGCGTTCGTGGACGATGAAGCGCTTGGCCGCGATGCACGACTGGCCATTGTTGATCGTACGTGCTTTCACCGCTACCTCCGCGGCCTTCGCGATGTCGGCGGACTCCATCACGATGAACGCGTCGCTCCCGCCGAGCTCCAGCACCGTCTTCTTCAGATTCCTTCCGGCCGTGGCAGCGACGTGGCGCCCCGCCGGCTCGCTGCCGGTGAGTGTCACCGCGGCGATGCGCTCGTCGGCGATGATCGGATCGACTCGATCCGACCCGATGAGCAGTGTTTGAAAGACGCCGGGCGGCGCACCGGCGTTCGTGAAGAGCTCCTCGATTGCAAGCGCGCACTGGGGAACGTTCGAGGCGTGCTTGAGGATCCCAACGTTGCCGGCGCATAACGCCGGCGCGGCGAACCGAATCACCTGCCAGAACGGAAAGTTCCACGGCATGATGGCGAGCACCGGCCCGAGCGGCTGATACTGCACCTCATCTCCGTCAACGTGCCTCGGCGCGATAAACGCGCTCGCATGCTCGGCGTAGTAGCGGCAGGCGAGCGCGCACTTGGCCGCTTCCTCCACGGCAGCCTTGAGCGGCTTGCCCATCTCCAGCGTCATCAACCGACCGTATCGATCCTTCTCCCTTTCCAGGATGTCGCCGGCTCGGGCCACTACACCCGCGCGTTCAGCGACCGGTGTCACGCGCCATTGCCGGAATGCGCGAGCTGCTCGGTCGAGCCGAGCGGCGACATCGCTCTCGCTCAGCGCATCGAACGTTCGAACGGTTTCGCCGGTCGCCGGGTTGGTCGTTGCTATGGGCATCGAATGGAGTGTCGTCGCGGGCTAGGAGTTGTCTCCGTCGAGCATCCCGCCGATCATCCCGAGCATTCCGCCTTCTTCGCGACGTGAGCCACCAGCCCGTGGCGCCGCGGCGATGATGCGGTCGGCGAGGCGCGAAAAGGGCAGGGTCTGCAGAATGACGCGGCCCGGGCCCGTGAGCCGGACGAAGAACAGTCCTTCCCCGCCGAACAGTGCGGTCTTCACGCCAGGCACGGTCTGGATGTCGTAATCGACCGATGGCTGGAACGCGACGAGGCAGCCGGTGTCGACGTTCAGCCCTTCACCCGCGGCGAGGTCGATCGTGTGGAGCGTCCCTGACGCGTGCAGGAACACGAGCCCGTCGCCGGTGAGCTTCTGGAGGATGAAGCCCTCACCACCGAAGAAGCCGGCCCCGAGGCGTCGTGAGAACGCGATGCTCACGTCGACACCGCGCGCACCACACAGGAACGAGTTTTTCTGGGCGATCAGCGTCCCACCGACCTCGCGCAGATCGATCGGCTGGATCTTGCCAGGATACGGCGCCGCGAACGCGACGTCGCGACGTCGGTTGGCTTCGTTCGTGAACCAGGTGACGAAGAACGAGTCGCCCGCGAGGACGCGCTTGCCCGCCGACACCAGCTTGTCGAACAGCCCACCGCCTCGCCCGGTCATGTCGAGGCTGGTCGCCATTCGAATGCCGTCCTGCATGTACATCATACCGCCCGCTTCGGCGACGACTGCCTCGCCGGGATCGAGCGTGATGATGACGCCCTGGAGGTCGTCGCCGATCAGCTTGTAGTCGATCTCGTCCGCCATTGCTCCCTCATCGGTCGGTGATGGGCGCGGCAGCCCCGCGTGGCGCGAGCCGGCGCGCCGGCCACGCTGGCAAGCGGGCCGGAACGAAATGAACACAGCGGCGGTTTCTGTCGGTAGGTGCCATGACGGTCGGCCTGTAGCCCCGGCTGAGCGCGCAGGCGAACATACCCATACACTGGTCGGCTGATTGCGGGCGTGCGTCGCCGGTTGCTAGCGTAAAAGGCGGATGGCCCTTTGACGGATCGCGCCGGCTGACACCCACGTCATGGAGCGAATCGGGATGACCACAGCGAGCGGGCAATCGTTAGGTGGATCGGACGGCCGTGTCGAGCTTGCGCCCGGGCCAGGGAACGGCGAGCCGAGCGCTGCGATCCAGCGCGCGAGGCGGCCCCGACACCACTGGGTCGTCCGCGTGACACACTGGGTCAACTTCATCGCGCTCGGCCTCATGATCACGACCGGCCTTCGCATCTTCAATGCGTACCCGGCGTTTGCCCGAAAGGGCGAGTCGTTCTGCTGCTACCCGTTTGCCGGCAAGCCCATCCCGGGCGTGCTGACGTTCGGCGGCTGGCTCGCTGGCGCGCGCAACTACCATTTCGCCGCCATGTGGCTGCTGTTCGTGAACGGTCTCGTGTACGTAACCTTCATCTACCTCCACGGCGAGTGGCGCGACCTCGTTCCTCGTCGCGGTGATATCCGCGACAGCTGGGAGATGGTTAAGTTCTACCTGTTCGCCCGCCGCGATCACCCGCACCAGGGCAAGCACAACGCCCTGCAGAAGTCCGCCTACTTTGCGATGCCGATCTTCGGGGCGCTCGCCGTCGTGACCGGCCTGGCGATCTGGAAACCCGTGCAACTCGCGCCGCTCACGAACTTGTTAGGCGGGTACGTGTGGGCCCGCTATTGGCATTTCCTCGTCATGCTCTGTCTCGTGATGCTCACCGTGGTGCACGTGATCATGGTGTTCGCCGTCGACCCGTACTCGATCCGATCCATGATTACCGGCGGGTACAACGAGGCGAAGTCACCAGAGGCACGAAACGCGCGGCCGTTCTTCTGGCGGCGTTCGTCGGCCACCGTCCCGCCTTCCGATGGAGGATTCGACCGATGAACCGACGTCGCTTTGTCACCTTCAGCACGAGCTCTATTGCGGCGGCTGCACTGGGCGCATGTGACTCGTTCGGGCCAAAGCGCGCCACGTCGCTGCTCAAGCTCGCGGAGCGAAAGAACGAAGGGCTCGAGCGCTGGCTCTTCGACTCCGGCTCGCGCAACCGAGTTGCCGCGGGTGCACGGCTCAGCGGCCGATCGTTCCCGCGATACTTCATATCGGACGCGATGCCGGTGTGGAACGAGGCACAACGCGGCGTGTGGCGGCTCGAAGTCGGTGGCGCGGTTCGCAATCCGCTGTCGCTCACCCTCGACGACCTGATGAAGATGCGGAGCACGACGCAGAAGGTCGACCATTTCTGCGTGGAAGGCTGGACCGCGCGCGCCGAATGGACCGGTGTGCGAATGAGCGAGCTCGCCCGCGCGGCCGGCGTGACGCCCGACGCGCAATACGTGGACTTCCAGTCGTTCGACTCGGACTATCACGAGTGTTGGGACATCGACAGCGCCCTGCACCCGCAGACTCTCGTCGCGTACGGCATGGATCGCGCGATGCTTGGTCCGGGCCATGGAGCCCCGGCTCGAGTCCACTCGCCCGTCAAACTCGGATACAAGAACACGAAATACCTCACTCGCATCCTCTTCCTGCCCACGCGCTCGGGCGGTTACTGGAGCGATCGCGGCTATGAGTGGTATGGCGGCGTGTGATTGCCTAATTTCCTTCCACGATGTCACGACGCGCCTTCTTCTATCGGGAAACGCACGGCATTCGCGTGACCGTGCGACCGACATACCTGCCGGAGCAATCGCGCCCACACGCGCGGCACTACGTGTTCGCGTATTACGTGCGCATCGAGAACATCGGAAAGCTGCCTGCCCAGCTGCTCAGCAGGCGGTGGCGGATCCACGATTCCATTGGTGAGGACAGCCAGGTGGAGGGCGAAGGTGTGATCGGCGAGCAGCCGATCATCGCGCCCGGCAAGGTCCACGAGTACCAGAGCTTCATCATTCTCAAGTCGCCGACCGGCCACATGGAAGGCGACTATCATTTCGTGCGAAACGACGACACGTCGTTCGACGCGCAGATTCCGCGGTTCGAGCTCGATGCCACCGCGGGGTTCGGGTCGGCGTTCGAGTGAGTGCTGAGCGGCGCACGGTCCACCGACGGTTCGTCGCATCGTGGGGCGTGTGCTGGGGAGTCGCCGCGGCTCTCGTGGCGTGTCAGCGCGAGTCACCGGCTCGAACCGACTCCAGCGTTTCAAGCGCGTCACCCGTCGCCAGCCCATCGCCTGCCGTCGCATCGCAGCGTGGCGATTCCGTTCCCGCGCCCGCGTCAGGCGCTGCCGCCAAGCGAGCCTGCGTGTCGGAGGGCGAGTGGCAGCCATGCAGCATCGAAAAGCGTCTCACCGATGCCGGCTTCGTTCCGATCGACAAGGGTCCGGCGCCGAGTGGGGTGTTCCCCGTCGTCGGCACGAGCTACGCCCTCGGCGCGGCGCAACTCCACGTCTACATCTTCAAGTCGGCGAAGGAGCGTGAACAGGCGGTCGCGGACATCGACACCACGACGGTATCGCGTCGCGGCACCGCCCGGCCGTGGCCGCTGCCGCCGACTCTCATTACGTCGAACAACCTCGTGGCGGTGCTCGTGAGCGATAACGCACGGCAGATCGAGCGAGTCCAGCTTGCGATCACGGCCGGGCTGCCGCGCGCGAGCCACTGATGCAGATCGCGTTCATCGCGGGCGCAACGGGGTATACCGGACGTGAGGTTGTGCGGGAGCTCGTGGGTCGCGGGGTTCGAACGGTCGCGCACGTTCGGCCGGACTCGTCGCGTGTGGACGAGTGGCGCGCGCGGTTCGAGGGCGCGGGCGCCGCCGTCGACACGACGCCATGGGGTGATGCGGCGATGACGGATACGCTGTCGACGCTGCAGCCCACCCACGTGTTCTCGCTGCTCGGTACGACGCGCGCTCGGCGTCGCGCGGCGGCGTCCCGCGGGAAGACCGAGAGCTACGAAACGATCGACTACGGCCTGACGGCGCTTCTGATTCGGGCGGCGGTGTTGTCCGGGAGCCGGCCGCGATTCGTGTACCTGTCGTCCTTCGGCGTTCGCGAACACAGCACGAACCCGTACCTGGTCGCGCGCTGGCGGGCCGAGTCGCTCCTGCGCGCCAGCGGGTTGCCGTACACGATCGCGCGGCCGTCGTTCATCACGGGGCCCGGCCGCGACGAGTCTCGGCCGCTCGAGCGGGCGGGCGCCGGCGTCGCGAACGTGATCGCGGGGCTCGCCCGTGTCGTGGGGGCGCGTCGCTTCGCGGGAAGCGTCCAGTCGCTGACCGGGGCGGAGCTCGCGGCCGGTCTCGTTAGGCACGGCTTCGACCCCGCTGCCGAGAACGTCACAGTCGGCACCGAGGAGCTCGCGCCGGTCTAGCCCTGCTCCGCGTCACGATGGTCGCCGCGCGAGGCGGCCCGGCACGATGGCCTTGTCGCCGAACTTCGCGCGCAGTCGGTCGACGGCCCCAGCGAGCGCTCGATCCCGCGACGTCTCGAGGAGCGACGATGGCGTCTCGAAGAGCGAGAGCTGGGCTGCGCGATCCGGCACACCGAGCGAGGAGAGCGCCACGCCGAGCAAACGAGCCCGGACCCGGCGCTCGCGGCGCAGCCGAGCGAGCAGCGCACGAGACGTCGCGAGGATGACACGGTCGGAGATCACGGGCTGCGGGAGCGTCCGACTCGCCTGACGAGTCTTGAAGTCCCCGTCGCGCAAGCGGACGGTGACGGTGCGCGCGGCGAGATCCTGCTCCCGGAGATCGGCGGCGAGGCGGGTCACAAGCCGGAGCAGCTCACGATGCAGGTCATCGTCGCTCTCGACGTCATGCCCGAACGTTTCCTCGCGACTCATGCGCTTGGGGATGTCCCGCGTGGACACCGGCGTGTCGTCGATGCCGCGCACGCGGCCCCACAACCACCCGGCTTCGCGCTCGCCGACGATCCGCGTTAGGGTGACGGTATCGTGCGGCAGCACGTCCCGCACGCTCCGGAGCCCGGCGCGGTCGAGCCGTTCGCGGAACTTGGGGCCGATGCCGGGGATGTCGGCGAGGTCGAAGCGCTGCAGGAACCGATCTTCCTCGCCATCGGGCACGACGAACACGCCCGACGTCGGCCGATCGGGTTTCGACTTCGCGAGCTCCACCGCGAGCTTTGCCACTAGTCTCGATGTACCACCGCCCAGCGACACGGTCAGGCCGGTTTCCGCCAGGACGGCAGCGCGAATGGCGAGCGCGACGTCTTCAATCGTGCGGCCTGCGTAAAGCCGCTCGGTCCCGGTGAGATCGAGGTACCACTCGTCGATGCTCGCGCATTCAACGACCGGCGCGAACCGCTCGAGCACCGCGGCAATCTCGCGGCTCTTCTTCGAGCAGGCGGAGCGCGGTACGGGTACGCACAGCGCGTCCGGGCAGAGCTTGAGAGCGCGAGAGATTGGCATCGCCGATCTCACGCCGAACTGCCGCGCCTCGTAGGACGCCGAACACACTACGCCGCGACTTCCCGGCGCGCCGCCGACGATGAGCAATCGTGC
>Ga0157378_10004877_pt1 | contig 11768 bp, 16 predicted proteins | sample M65metaG_FD_115309 | JGI IMG/M metagenome (GOLD analysis project Ga0157378, IMG submission 115309) | Miscanthus rhizosphere microbial communities from Kellogg Biological Station, Michigan, USA - M6-5 metaG | ecosystem: Host-associated > Plants > Roots > Rhizosphere > Soil | place: USA: Michigan...
TGCAGTCGCTGACAGAGAAAACTGTTTACCATGAATTTTATGCTCAGCGTTGCCTGCAGTATGAGTATTGTCGTTGCCGCCATTATAGGTGCCTGGCGATTTAAAAGCATCAACAAGGACTTCAGGCCATTTTTGTTTTGCCTCTGGCTGGGATTATTCAATGAGATCCTGAGTTTGGTGGCTGCAAAAACCATTCACAATACGGCTATCAACGGCAACATCTATGTGCTGTGCGAATCCTTGTTGCTGCTTTGGCAATTCCGCAGATGGGGCCTTTTTGGGAGACAGCGTTCGGTTTTCTACCTGATCGGCGGATTTTTGTTAGCAGAATGGTTTATCGAAAATTTTATCCTTTTCAGCATTGTCCAGTTCAGCTCCTGGTTCCGGATAATATATTCTTTTATCATTGTTTTGTTATCGGTCTCCATGCTGAACCGTCAGATACTGGTGGAAAAGGGACCACTGCTAAAAAATCCGGTTGCCTTGCTTTGCCTGGCTTTTATTATTTATTATACGTATAAAGTATTGGTGGAAACATTCTGGGTATATGGTTTGAATGAAAGTAGTACCTTCCAGACCAAGGTCTATTTAATACTGGACTACTTTAATTTATTCAGCAATCTTATTTACGCCCTGGCGGTTCTATGGATGCCCACCAAACATCGATTTACAATGCCATCCTCCTCTCCAGCGCCATTCTAGGGATCATCATGCTGTATTTTATTGCATCTATCATTTATCAGCAGCGGCGGAACCGAATCATGTATAAACGTTCCCTGGAAGCAGAAATTAAATTACTGGAAAAGGAACGCAGCCGGATTGCCGCAGATCTGCACGACGATCTGGGACCGGCGCTATCCTCGATTAAGTTCAGCGTGGGTAGCCTGGATATTTTTTCTGAAACAGACACCCGGACCGTTGACAGGGTATATGATCATATTGATTCCCTCATGTCCCGCATGCGGGAGATATCGGCTGATATGCTTCCGCACACGCTGGGCCGTAAAGGACTGGTGACGGCGATAGAAGAATTTATCAGTAATCTGTCTCCGTCTATTGCTGTCAAGATTCTTTTTGAACATTCCTATTTACCGGAATTACCAATTGCCCAGTCTGTCCATCTTTACCGGATCGTGCAGGAGATTGTGCACAATACCCTTAAACATGCCCATGCGACTATCCTGCTGCTTGAACTGAAATTAGACGGCGAGCAGCTGGTATTACTATCAAAAGACAATGGATGTGGATTCGATTATAAACTGTTGTCTGCAGAAAGCCCGGGCCTGGGTTTGCGTAACCTGAACAGCAGGGCAGAACTGCTGGGTGGTAAGCTGTCGGTTGAATCGGCGCCCGGAAAAGGAACGATCTATATTATTGAGATACCCCTTTTAATGAAATCATGACTGCAAAAACCTATTCACCTGTTCGCATTTTATTCGCCGACGATCACGAGATTTTCCGGGAAGGATTTAATAACCTGCTGTTTAAACAGCACGATATCGAAGTGCTGGGCGAAGCGGAAAATGGTGAGGATTTGGTCCGGCTAACCGGCCGGCTGCAGCCGGATGTGGTGCTGACGGATATCAAAATGCCCTTGATGGATGGTATCACTGCTACGAAGAAAATAAAAGAGCTTTATCCGCAGGTATACGTGATTGCGCTGACCATGTTCGACGAGGATGACCTGATTGTTGACATGCTCGAATCGGGCGCGCGTGGTTACTTATTAAAGAACGCACACAAGAATGAAGTGTTTGAAGCCATCCGGACAGTGCACAAAGGCGATACGTATTTTTGCAAACATACCTCTGGTAAATTGATGGAACTAATTGCCAGGAGCCGTTACCATCCTTACAAAACCGTTGAACAGGTCGTCTTCACGGAAAAGGAGATGGAAGTCATCAAGCTGATTTGCGAAGAATTTACCAATAAGGAAATCAGTACTCAAATGCACCTGAGTGTCCGAACTATAGAAGGGTACCGCGAACGCGTCCAGGAAAAGATGAAAGTACGTAATGCGGCAGGCATTGCCGTCTATGCCATTAAGCATGGCTTATATAAAATACCGCGCTGATCCGTACTACTACGTACCTAACCGGGTAATAACCGTATAGTTTCTAATATAAGTTAAGACGACCTTGCTATCGCAAAATGTTATTCCCATCATAATTTGACCATTAAACCTCACCAACCCTTAAGCCGCCATTCAACATACTGGCGGCTTATTTTATTTTCGAGGTCAGCAACCGTAATAGTTGCTTGGCAGTGCTTGTATATTTCAGGCTAAACACTATCTTCATGGCTTCTAGGATAAGGTTTAATGGTTAATGTAACTGATTGACGCATCCCCCCGGTTAACGGGGGATTTTTTTGCCCTTCAGCAACTCAGGTTATACTGATTTCATTATCGTATATTTTTCTATGATGGTTGTTATGAAGCTCAGCTATCTGTTGTAGGTGGGTAAATAAACTTCGTTGACAAAGGCTTCCGCTGTTGTGGGCGTTGTTGTGGATGCATCCCGTTTCTGATAATTCATAAAGCCGGATTGGATGGCGGTACCCATTTCAATTAAGTTGGTTACAAAATCTGCTGAAAAACCATTGCTTAAGAAAGTTTGCCTGGCTTGCTCTACCGGTATTTGCACATAGTGTAAATCGGGTATGCCTATGGCTTTTCCGATTATAGTGGTCAGTTCCCGGTAGGTATAGTTCCTGGGTCCCATGACGGCGTGTACCCTTTTCCCGGTAAAATCAAGGTTGACCAGGTGCATGGCAGCTACTTCGGCAACATCTTTTGTCGCCACCATCGGGATGGCATGATCGCCATCCGCCACCGTGCCATGGAAGCCCATTTTCTTAACCATACTCATTATTCTTAGAAAGTTTTCCATGAAGTAGGCGGAACGAAGATGTAATACGTTCACATCTTTCAACTGGTTTAGTCGTACTTCCTGTTCGCCGGTACCAGCCATCATACCATTGCCCTCGTGCATATGGGAGCCGACACTGCTCATGTTGACGATGTGTTTGATACCTGAGTTTTCGATGGCTTGTATCAGGTTGCTGGTAACCTGCCGCTGGTAGGCCCTGGTATTTTCAGCCATGGGATTGTCGGGTAAAATGAGGAATGCACTGTACGCACGGCTGAATGCATTGGTAAGCAGCTGGACATCGCTGACGTCGCCTGCAATTATTTCAGCACCCATTTTGCGGAACTTTTCCAGCTTTTCAGTGTGTCTTGCTATTACGGTTACATGCTGTCCTTTGTTTAAAAGCACCTCGGTAATTTTACTACCCACCGTTCCTGTGGCACCGAGTACTACAATTTTCTTTTTCATTTTGATATTTTTTAATGTACTTGTAATGATGATGTAAAGATGTTTCAGCGGGGGCTCGGAAACTTGTATCAAATCACCGATTATTCCAGGTAGTGCCTTTTTCCAATTGCCCGCTTTCCAGGTCGATTTTAATAATGCCGAGTGCATCGTTGAGCATGGAACTCACTGCCCTCATCAGGATTAACTTGACCACGAGTTTTGCAAAAGCATTCGTTGGAACAGCACGGTACGTCCACGCTATCTTGGTGGTATCATTTTTTAGGTCTGTAAACAGCCACTCGCCCTCGAGCCGTGTCAGTAAAGCCGCCAGCACCTTCGAAGTAAAATGTTCGTTTTTATAGGAAAAGGAATGGAGTGCTTCGACCGTTAACAGGCTTTCCTGCGAAGTAGATCCATCTTTAAAAAATACGGTTCTGGTCAGTCCCGCTTTGTTCCAGCCTTCCTTGACGCTGGTATCAACGATGGCAGGAATGATCGCGTTGCCACGAAAAATATGCATGAGATTAATCGGTGCGATATAATTAAATGCGGTGTCAATCGGAGCATGGACGGTCATCACGACGGTTACTTCAGGAGAATTGTTCGCTGCAGTACTGGTTTTGTTATCTTTTGACATGGGTTAATTTTTTATTTGTTTAATGATTGGCAATGTAAAACTGACGAGAGTGGTGTTGAAAAACTTGTATCAAATCACTGAACTGGTGCCTGTCATCAGTTTATTTGTGCAGGTTACCGCTGTACATCCCTCCATCAAAATGATCGGCGTTCGTCTGGGTAATGAATAGGATAGCGTCAGTCCGTTCAAGTGCTGTAAATACGGGATTTTCTTTTTCTATCAGTACACATTCCCCTGCGGTCAGCAGCATATTTTCATTGACTTGTATTTCTCCGCTAAATACATAGAAGAGAAAGGCAGCATCCCTGGCAGGCGCATCCGGTAAAAATATTTCCTCGCCTTTTTCCAGTCGTGTATCCTGTATCCAGGTGTTGCTTCTTATCTGCAGCGGATATTCGTTTCCATTGCCAGCTAATTTTCGCCATTCGTTATGGCTAAAAGGCGTTTGTAGTTCATGAAATTGCACCTGGGCTGGCAAGCCGCCGGTGGCTGGTCTGATAAAAATTTGTAAGCCCTCTAAAACATCGCCTTCGCTTAAGACCTGTTCTTCGTGAAAGAAATTCGCACCCGCATGCATCATCATTAGTTGCTGGTTGGAGATAATCGCGGTATGTCCTTCCGAGTCGCGGTGTTTCACTTTACCATTTCTGAGGTAGCTGAGTATTTCATCATCCCGGTGCGGGTGCATCGGAATAAGTGCTCCCGGTGTTATCCTTGCGTGATCAATCCGGCCAATGGTAGAATAGCCCGTATCATTCAATTGCGGTCGGATAAGGCCGGGGTATAAGATTTGTATGCCGAAACCGCCATGCCGTTTACCGTACTTTATGGAAGTATCTATTTTCGTTAACATTGTTTTGATTTGGTTTGAGATTAATTTATTTCCACCGCAATTTTGCCGGTATAACTGCCCTTTTCTGCGTATTGATAGGCTTCCCTATATTGTGCAAATGGAAATGTTTTACTCACTTCTATCTGAAGTCCTTTCTTGATAGCATCCAACAAAACCTCCATATTTTTTGCAGATGGCCCGGAGAGGACAGTGATATGTTTTTGATGGCGGAAAATATTTTTGAGTAGTGACAGCGGAATGTCAATCGGGCGGGGTGTTGGATTTAAAAACAGCGCTTTGCGCTTCATGATGCGCCTGGCATCGGCATAACCCATCTTGCCTGACAAATCAATAATAATATCGTAGTTGATTTTTTGTGAAAGTACATTCTCCTTGCTGTAATCTATGGTTGAACGGGCGCCCCAACTTTTTGCATAAGTGAGCCCTTTTGTGTTGGTTACTGCAGTAACGTTTGCTCCTTTTTGTTGTAACAATTGCAGCAAAAACATACCGAACCCTCCACTGGCACCATTTACAAGAATCTGGGCGTTTGCATGGATCTTACCCATCCTTTCCAAAGCTGTGGCAGCCGCAAAACCGACCACAGGAATGGACGCGGCCTGGGCAAAACTGAGCGCTGACGGTTTTTTCCAAACCAATGAAGAAGAGATGGCAACATATTCCCCCAGCGCTCCATCCTTCATCATGTTTTTTACAACGCCAAACACTTCGTCGCCTTTGCTGAAACCAATTACGGCAGCGCCCACTTCTTCAACAATACCGGCAAAATCAGTACCTGTGTGCCTGGGAAATGTTGAGCCTGACATCAGTTTCATTTCCCCTTTCCTGATTTTCCAATCCATGGGGTTGATGGAAACCGCTTTCAGTTTTACCAGTACCTGGTTTGATTGAATAGAAGGTTTGGGTTCTTCTATGTCTTGTAAAACCTCTGTGTTACCAAACTTTTGATATGCGATTGCTTTCATGGTGCTATTTTTTAAAGTGTTTATTGATAGCACAAAATTGAAAACAATGCAGCTAGTAGACTTGTATCAGATCACTATTGTATTTTAAGGCCTTGGGCGGCATTCCAAACATTTCATACATATATTTATTCATTTGCGGCAGATCATAAAAGCCTGTATCGTAGGCGATATCGGTCAGGCTTCTGTCTTTATCAGAAAGTGCGAGATAAATCACCTGGCGTAACCTTGTCCACAACAAATATTTTGATAGGCTGCTCCCGGTCTGTTCTTTGAACAAGGAGGCGAGGCGTGAAGGAGAAAGAAAAACGATGTCTGCAAAGGTTTGTGGCGTAATATCCTGCTGGAAGTAATTGTTTTTTATGTAATCGACGATTTTTGTCACGCGTTCATCATACCGTACAACTGGCAATTTTGACAATAATGCATTGATGATGGTGTGAATGTCAAAAGTTTCTTTCGCTGTACCGAAGAAAGCACTGGTTTCGCCAGGAGAATTAAAAACAATCCAGTCCTGGCTTCTGGTAAACCTGCCTGCAAGTTCCAGACCTACATTTGAGTAAGGTTCAATATTCAAAACATTCAATGTTCCTTTTTCGGCTACGCAATAATGCGGAACCTGGGGTTTAATGAGAAAACCGTGAATGCTGTCACATAATTGCCCACTGATGGTCGAGGTAAAAGGCGTGTCGTTGGATAAAACAATTTGGTAAGCCGAATGGTGGTGGATTTGAACGGTTAAGTTATAGGCTTTGAGTGCAAGAATAAAAGGATTGATGACTTGTTTTTTCATGAGTGTAAAGAATATCACTGATTTTTCTACCAACAAACATCTCAATTAGCTGAAAATTATTTGTAAATCATAAATCAAAGATAACTTTTTCTTCTTCGTAAAAATTAATCGCAATAGCTTTATAAATTAATCGAAAATTATTCTCCCAATTTCAGAAGGAATAGGCACCATTGTCTTCAATCTTGATTACAACATTTTCCTTTCCATCTTAAATCATCATCCTGCTGTTGCCCTGACGGTAGCTTTATTGGAATTACTGATACTGTAATTAAGAAGTTAACTATTGTAACCGATTGATGCATTCCCGGCTTGCCATGGATTTTTTTTATATTGCGGATAATTGTTGCTTTGGGGGTTTACAAAACCAACTAAATCATTCCCTTCATTATTGATCATGATAAAAACCTATGGTATGGGCAAAAACAATAAGAAAATTGCGTGGTTTGTTTGTTATGTCATCTGTTGTTCTTTGATTTCTTTCAGCTTTACAAATCCAGGGTATGAAGAACCTGTTCCTTATCCGGAAGGATATCGCGGGTGGACGCACATAAAAACGGCGGTAGTGGAACCTGGGAATCCCGCCTTTGATCATTTTGGTGGGTTTCACCATATCTATGCGAACAAGCAGGCGATGGAAGGATACAAAACCGGATATTTTGCGGCTGGGTCAATTATCGTTTTCGACGTACTGGAAGCAATTGATACAAACAAGCTGCTGTTAGAAGGAAAACGGAGACAAATCGATGTTATGGTGAAAGATTCTATTCGATATGCATCAACGGGTGGCTGGGGTTTCGAGGAGTTTCATGGCGATAGCAAGACGGAACGGACAGTCACGACAACCTCGGTCACTGCCTGTTACTCCTGTCATTCAAACAAAAAGACGTTGGTATTTAGCCAATGGCGCCCATGAAAATCATGGGGAATGATGTAAATATTTTTTATAGTTTTTGTTTTGTTGTTACCAGGCGTTTTCGCCTTGTTCTTTAAAATATTTTCCGGTGACTCCCTCATCTCCAGGTGTGGCATATTTTACAATAATGCTGGCGGCCTGCTTCACTGTTTGCGTTCCTTGAAAATTGTTCAGGTCCGTTGCAGTATAGCCTGGAGCAACGCTGACTATCCTAAACCTGGTGTCTCGAAATTCTTTGGCCAGTAATACGGTGAAAGCATTAAGCGCAGTTTTTGAACAGCTATAAGCATCATAGATAGAATAACCAGCGTTTTGAGTGGTACTATGTAAGGCTAATGAAGCTAAATTACTCGAGACGTTCGCAATGGTAGCAAGAGACGAACCTTTGTCGGCAAATAGATGGAGGCACGCTTCTTGTCTTTGTATATGTACAGAATCGTTGTTTATGACAAGCCGAAGCACCAATTCCAATTCTTTACGCGAGGGCGCCCTGCTTCAACCAATCAATTCACCCATAGACAGACCTTTCAGCATTTCATATCCCTAATCGGGGCATTAATACCCCTTTAACGGCAATCAATTTTTTTACACTCAATTAAATAAAACAAATGAAAAATTTACTTTCCCTTTTATTATTGTCTTTTATTGCTGTACAAATCCACGCGCAGAAGCTGGAGGCTAAAGATGTACCGGCACCCGTTACTGATAAGTTTAATACCACACATCCTGCCGTGAAAGATGCCGACTGGAAAAAAGATGGCAAATACTATAGTGTGGGATACCAGGTAAATAAACTGGACAATACGGTCACTTACGACATAAACGGAGGCCTGGTGAATACCAACGAAGGTATACCCGTTTTAAATCTGCCGAAATGTGTTGCAGATTATGTGCGTTTAAAATACCCACATGACAAAATTAAAAAAGCTATAAAGACAACGGATACTGATAATACCGTCTCCTATATTGCAAAAGTGGATAATCAAAATTTGCATTTTGATCTTTCCTGTAATCTTACAGGCACCGAAAAAGCCGATTAATGTAAAAACTTCGTAATAAAGCGTCCTCTTCCCCGGGGGACGTTTTTTTATTATTTGCGTCTTTAATTTGATGACTTCTTTTTCACTGTTATCCATCAACCATATCACGGTTAACGCAGCATCAGGTTGTAAATACGGGGATAGCATCGAAATATCTTTTAAGCCCGCTCCGATGGCTTACTTCGGCCAACGATGGTCATAAGCAATGTCCGCGCGTCTTGGGTGTTCACCTGCAGTAGATTGAATTATATAGAAACCCTTTGTAAAGATGACTCCAGGAAAGACCGAGGTAAGGCCGGCACGTTGCAAGCCTGCCGGCATATATCGGCGGCCAATTTATTTACCAACAGGAATACAAAATGAAAGGCTAAACCAAAAGGATTAAAACCTGCCCGGATGAAAAGCCATTATTGCACCACAATCCGTTGCAATACATTTTTAAACCGGTCCAGATAAACGATATAAGTTCCCGCAATCAGCTTTGGTAATTGAAGGGAATTGTTGTTGCTAATGATTCCCTGCCAAATCATTCTACCCGCGGCATCGGCAACAATTAATTTTTCGTTGCCTGAAATTCCATTCGCAATCACGGTTACCGGCCCGGTTGATGGAATGGGATAGGCTCGCAGCACCACACTGTTTTGTGCTTTGCCGTTTACGATGCGAATGGACGAGTAAGTAATCTTTCCGTTCAAGTCTTCCTGTTTTAGACGATAAAATGTCTTGCCACTTGCATTATTGTCGTCAATCTTTCGATAAGTTAATTCACTTGTGCTGTTACCGCCGGCTGCAACTGATGGCACAAAGCCTACGATCGTGAATTGTTGTTGCGATTCGTCTCGCCTTTCAACATAAAACCCTTTGTTTGATATCTCTTGCACAGTTCTCCAGTCGAGCAGTACTTGCTGATCGTTTATGCGCCTGGCGGTAAAATCGAGACCGAGAACCGGTAAAGGTGAATTAACCGGGCCAGCAAGTGTCCACCGCGAAAAGTCCGGGACAGGATTTAAGACAACGTAGTTCACTGTTTGTTCGTGAGGGCCTGCGCCAGGTTGCAGAGCCCATGTAAGGCCGTTGTCAGTACTTTTATAAAACTGTAAGTCTCCTTCTGAAAAGCCGTTCAATTCACCATCATAATAACGAAATTCAAGTCTTGCTGAAAGGTTTGTATTGTTTGTTGGGGTGATGTCGTAATAACGCGAGATAGAAGCCGAAAGCCCGGTCCCTTGTTGTTGAGTGTGTCCACGCCTAATGGTTACCATACCCAAATCTGTGACGGTAGAAGAAACAATAGCCCCGAGGTTTCCAATGTTAACGTAGTTGCCGTTTTTTACAATGTTATGCGAGGCAGTAATGTAACCGCCGTTGGGCCCAATGATGCGTGTTGCCTCATACTCATTCAATAAACTTCCAGTATTTCCAAGGTCGAGTACTTTGTTGTTCAAATCAATGAACCCGCTTTGAAATTGGACCTGGTTAATTACATTTATATTCTGATTCAGCAACAACTTTTGGCCGCTTTTCGCTAGATAAATGCCGTAAAAAGTGGTGGGGTTGTTACCGCCTATTACCGAATTGAGATTGCCGGAAAAACGAACTGTACTATTGCCGGCATCGAAACTTCCGTTGTTTAGAAAATCAATATTATTTAACCAGAGTTGTGTATTACCGGTTAACGTCACCTGGGCGCCAGATGATAGGTAAAACTGGGCCTTGCCTGCAACGGTAAGCAGGAGTAACAGCGACACAATTATTTTTTTCATGAAATAAATTTTATGGACTACTAAAGTGAAGGTTTGAATACCGTAGGTGATTAATACCAAATAAGCACATAACCGGCGGCACCGTTCGCTCCGCCGGTAGCATTGTTGGTGGTGCCGCCACCGCCGCCTGCGCCGGGTGCTGTGCCAATAGTGCTCGGCGAATATTTGATAGTGCTGGCAAGTGTGGTGTTGAAGCTGATAAATCCGCCATGGCCACCGCCCATATTCAAATAAGCACTGTTGCCACCGGCCCCGTTATGAACGGTTTTTGCAAACTGCGTTGCGTTAATCTGATAATAGTACTCCTTTAAGGCTTCACCGCTGTTGGAAGGATAAGAAATAATCCCGTTGTTTCCGCCTGAGAAGTAGGCGCCTGAACCAGGACCGCTTAATGAACCAGCCTGCCCGCCCGCAGCGATGAATGAATTACCCGAAATGGTTACCGATGTATTGCCGCCGCTCGTACCATCAAGATTAGAATTTGCTGCACCTTGCCCCGCCGTACCAACTATGATACCAATTGAATTACCAGGAGTTACACTTCGGTTCACAATACGTATGTATACGCCGCTGGCACCGCCCCCGCCTAATGCGCCACCGCCTCCGCCGCCCCAGGCTTCAACCATGATGTTGTCTACGCCAGCAGGTACGGTCCAATTACTGTTGGCAGTAAACGATACAACATTTTTGTACTGTGTACTTCCGCCGTCCGCCCACACCGTTTTGCCGAGGGCATCCGTAGTAAGTACCTGACCTGCCTGGCCAAATGTGCCGTTCGTTTTCAAATTGCCGGTGATGTTTATATTGCCGGCAACATCCAACTTTTCGCTTGGCGTGCTGGTACCAATTCCTACGTTTTGCGCTTTTGCTGTCAAAAGCAAAAGAGAAAAAAGAAAGAAGAAAATTTGTTTCATAAAATTGTTTTAGAGTGAGAGCAAAATGGGTTTTGCCTGGTTGTATAAAGGGGTTACTTGTAAGGTTAGCTGCGCAATGAGCGTGAAACGACGCAAATAGTCTGCTGTTTCAGGAGATCTGTTTTTTACAAAACATCCTTTGCAGAGAGATTCGGTTAATAATGGATAATCACCAAACCGTGTGCGCCGGCTGATCCATACTTACCATAACCGTCCGGGCCGCCACCGCCGCCTGAACCGGGGAACGTTCCTGCTACCGAGTAGATGGAATAAGCATTGCTGCCGCCGGAAAGGTATTCCATTGTGGTGCCGCCCATTCCAGACCTTTGATCGGAGAATCCGTAGCTGCGTCCGCCATCGCCGTGATGAATTGTCCGGACAAAACTTTCTTTACCATATTCACCGGTTGTTATTGTATTGGGCTCTCCGTTGTTGCCGGGTACAATGATTCCGTTGGTAATATTTGAGGTTGGCGTATTGCCCACACCGGCGACAGCGTGACCCGCACCCTGGCCTCCGCCAGCGGTGTAGCTCTGTGCGAGGTATTGCACAACAGTATACGTACCGGCTGTGCCA
>Ga0157378_10004879_pt1 | contig 11763 bp, 8 predicted proteins | sample M65metaG_FD_115309 | JGI IMG/M metagenome (GOLD analysis project Ga0157378, IMG submission 115309) | Miscanthus rhizosphere microbial communities from Kellogg Biological Station, Michigan, USA - M6-5 metaG | ecosystem: Host-associated > Plants > Roots > Rhizosphere > Soil | place: USA: Michigan...
ACTGGGATGGAACGCTCGTAGACTCGGCTCACCTCGGGTTGATTGCCTTTCAAAAGACCTTCGCTGAACTCGACGTGGCGTTTCCGATTGATATCTACGAGGCACACTACTCACCAAACTGGTACTCAACTTATACAGCACTCGGCTTGCCGGAAGATCTATGGGCCCGCGCCGACGCTCTTTGGCTCGAGCATTACGGTGAAGAGACTGCTCCATTAATTGAAGGAGTTGGCGACACCCTCAACGCTTTGCACTCGAAGGGGTACCGGCTTGGCGTGGTTACGAGTGGAAGCCATTCACGCGTGTCCCGCGAACTGGAGTCGTCAGATTTGAATGGGTTGATTGATACCCTAATCTGTAACGAGCACATCGTGAACAAGAAGCCACATCCGGAAGGCCTGGAATTGGCGTTAAAACAATTAGACAGCCGGCCGGAGGAGACTGCTTACGTGGGTGACGCTCCTGAAGATATTGAGATGGGTAGACGCGGGAATGTTTTGACTGTGGGCGTACGAAGCAACTATCCAAGTAGTGCTCGCCTTTTGTCTGTCGAACCGGACATCTATCTCAAGACGATCGTGGAACTCTGCAAGCATTTCGACTAATGAAGGAGGTTCCGGGGCTCCGAGTACTTGATCCTATTCTGCGAGCCCTCCTTGACAGTCGGGCTACTGCCCCGAGGCTACTGCCCCGACCGCACATGGCCCTCAAGTCAAAGCCAGCATGAAACCCACAGCGAAACCCCGAGTAAAGATCTGCTGCATTGCCAGTCACACCGAAGCATGGATGGCCATCGAACTTGGCGCATCTGCTATAGGTCTGGTATCCGCAATGCCGAGTGGACCAGGGCCGATTGCTGAAGAACTGATTGCCGAGATTGCTGCTGTGGTACCACCCGGAGTCGCATCTTTCTTACTCACTTGCAAACAGGATGTTGCTTCCATCATCGATCAGCAGAAACGACTTCGAGTGAACACAATTCAGATCTGTGACCGTTTGGTTGACGGGAGTTATTTGAGTTTAAGGGCCAGTCTGCCCGGGGTAAGTCTTGTCCAGGTGATTCATGTTACTGGGCCGGAGTCAGTGGAAGAGGCCCAGGCGATCGCGCCACACGTCGACGCGATTTTGTTAGATTCAGGAAATCAATCGTTAAGGGTGAAAGAGCTCGGCGGTACTGGTCGCACGCACGACTGGCGTCTGAGTCGCATCATTAGAGACACGATTGATGTCCCGCTTTTTCTGGCCGGTGGGTTGAAGGCGGACAACGTACAGGAGGCAATTCGAACAGTAGAACCGTTTGGCGTTGATGTCTGTAGTGGTGTCAGGACCGACGGTCAGTTGGATCGAAACAAACTGCTCGATTTTTTTGACGCTATCAATACGATATGAAGTTATCCGCAGATTACGCCGATTACGCAGATTGCCTTTAGAACGGTAACACTGTGGGGAAGAAGAACGGCATCTCTGTTGGAGAAGAAATCTGCGTAATCGGCGTAATCTGCGGATGATTGTCTTGATGTCCGACTCTGCATCTAAATTACAAACTGACGTTCTCCAAATGGCAATTCTTTAAAGGTTAGAATTGGAGGTTATGCTCTTCATTCTTACAATGAATGTTTCATCGTTGTTCTGGCAGGATGGCTCAGCAGTGGTCACGCGCATCTGGACATATCTCACCCAACAATTCACTTTCGGACGCATCACCGTTTCCGCATCCAGCATCGTCATTGGCGCCGTAGTACTAGCTCTGACTATCGTCATTGCTCGAACAGGCAGCCGCTTTATCGACCGACAAATTGCAGCCAAACGTCACATCGATCCGGGTTTACGCTACACGATAGTTCGACTGGTGAGATATGCGTTGATGACAGTCGGTATCATGGTGGCTCTTAAGCAGGCGTTCGCAGTTGACCTCACTTCGATAGCCGTAATCTTTACAGCGCTCTCAGTGGGTATTGGTTTTGGATTGCAGTATCTCGCCGCCGATATTGCTTCGGGATTCATTCTTCTCTTTGAGCGACCCATCCGAGTAGGCGATCGAATCACGATCGGCGACGACGAAGGTGACGTTCAAAGTATCAACCTTCGCACGACGGTCGTGACCACCAACGATCGTATTGCGATCATCGTCCCCAACTCAAAGCTTGTTGGCCAGAGAGTCATCAACTGGTCATACGGCGATCCGCGTGCACGAATTTCGATTCCGATCAGCGTCGCGGACGATTCTGATATTCAACTCGTGACTGATACTCTCCTGGACGCTGCCAAAGATATCGACAACGTTCTCATCGATCCGCCCGCGCAAGTACAGTTTCTGAAGTTTGGTGACTATTCACTGGATTTCCGCCTGCTGGTGTGGACGAACCAACCACGACGTCACGCCCAGATTCGTAGCGACATCAACTACCGCATCGCGCGACTCTTCCGCGAGCGCAACATCCGCATTCCGTATCCGACACAAGAGTTCTTGATGCGCAAGATGGATTCGCCGGAGAAAGTTGATGCAGAGTTGATGACTCGGGATTAAGTCTCACCTTGTCTCAAAGATCAGCAAAGGGGCCAGAGCTCAATCCCTGACACTCAACTACAGCCGGTTGGGAAGGGGCAGAGCGGCAGTAACTCTAAACTCGACGAACACAACCTAGCGCGCCCCCGCAGGTTTGATGACAGTCTGATCTTAGATTTGATCATAAGCTTTGACTTTGATGTCATAGGCCTGGGAACCTGCGGGGGCGCGCTCGGTTTGAGAAGGTTTAGTTCTTTAATTGGATCGCTCTGCCCCCTTCCCGACCGCATCCAGATTGATATCGGATTCTAATCTTTGCTTCATCTAATTCTCTCCTTGATGGGTACTGGTTCAGTTTGGTTTCGACGCGTAGCGTCAGATGAATTTAGCCCGGCGTTTGAACGCCGGGGTGACTCGCCACCACAAGGTTGTTCCGTCGCATCAGCGACGGCTGAATGTCGCGGTGATTCAAGCGTCGCTAAACGCGACGCTGAGCTTTCGAACCGTCCCTTCCCGGCTTTCAAAAGCCGGGCTAAATTCATCTGACGCTACGCGTCGAAACCAAACTGAACCAGGATCCCTTGCTGAGACTTCTTGCGGAAGCTTTGCTAACTGTTCTACGCTTCCAGAGTACTGAGTGAGGCTTCATTCATTTTTCATTTCACTGTCGAAGCAAAGAGGTTCCATTCGCATTGCGAAGTGCTCGTTCAATAAACCCAGTCAGAACAACAGCCGGCGATAAGCGCGAAGCGATCTTGCGCGCGGCTACGACAGTCTTCGCTCACAACGGTTACTTCAACTCTAAAGTCGCTGATATCGCGCGAGAAGCAGGGGTTGCCGATGGTACCGTCTACCTCTATTTCAAGAGCAAAGAAGACATCCTTCACTCCATCTTCGATCGCAGTGTTGATGAAGCACTGGCTGAAGCAAAGCGAAAGATAGAGAACATTTCAGACCCTCGAGAGAAGCTTCGCCAGATTGCCCTTTTACATCTCGAGCGACTAGGCGCCGACCGCGACCTCGCCGTCGTTTTCCAGGTTGAGCTGCGCGGGTCGACCAAGTTCATGAAGGAATTTTCCGCTGCGGGTTTTGCAGAGTATCTTGCGTTGATACGTTCGACGTTTGAGGAAGGGCAACGAGCGAATGTCTTTCGTCCTGATCTAAACGCGAAGGTCGTCGCCAAGATCTTGTTTGGAGCGCTTGATGAAATGGCAACCAACTGGATTCTTTCGCCACGGCGCTACAAGCTAGCTCCGATGGCTGACCAGGTACTGGACATCTTTCTTAATGGAGTAAACGTGAGGTGAATACAGCAACCCAGAACATTCATGAGTTGCACATCAGTCGACCCACGCGCGTTCCCTCCAGTCCCGATGAGCCCGCAACCTTAGTTGATGTATTCAAGCTAGTAGCCCGCAAGAATAAGAGGCCTGACACTCTCAATTACAAGAAGAACAATCAGTGGATATCAATCTCGTCCGATGAACTCATGGCGCGCGCCGGGAGAATTGCCGCCGGCCTTTATGCGATTGGCGTGCGCCATGGTGATCGTGTTGCCCTGCTTTCGGAAAGTCGCGCTGAGTGGACGTTGACAGATGCGGGTTGTGTGTTTGCCGGCGCCATCGATGTACCAATCTATCCCACGCTCATGCCGCCACAAGTGCGCTACATCCTGAATGACTCAGGTGCCTCAGTTCTGATTCTCGAAGACCGCGCTAAGTTTGATGAATTGAAGGAGATTCTGAAGGAGTGTTCTGCACTTCGAAAGATTGTTGTGTTTGAATCAGAAGGTGTAGAAGACCTTGACGCCTTGACACTCGAACAACTCGAAGCCAGAGGTCAACAGATGTTGGTTGATCAACCTCAGCTCGTAGATCAGTTATCGAGTAAAACCACTGCCGAGGATCTCGCAACAATCATCTACACGTCGGGTACGACGGGAGAGCCTAAAGGTGTGATGTTGACGCACGCCAATCTGGTCACAAATCTAATTGACTCCTCGGGTCACCTGGCTTTCGGTGAACACGACACGGCCCTTTCAGTTTTGCCTTTGTCACACGTCTTCGAACGTCAGGCGATGTACATGTATTTGTACCAGGGCATGGCTGTCTACTTTGCGGAGTCGTTGCTGACCATTGGTCCCAACCTGAGAGAAGTTCAGCCGACAATTCTCGTCGGCGTACCGCGTATCTTTGAAAAAATCTACGCGCGAATTCGCGAGAAGGCGGCTGAAGGCGGAAAGGCAAAGGTTGCACTGCTTGCGTGGTCGGTGAAGGTCGCGAGGGAATACGCTGAGTATACGCTGGCCCATCGACCCGTTCCCTTGTGGCTGAAATTGAAACACGCGCTCGCCGGTAAGTTGGTTTTTTCGAAGTGGCACAAGGCTTTTGGTGGCCGAATACGGTTGCTTCTTTCGGGAGGTGCCGCCCTGCCGGATGATCTCGCGTACGTTTATATCGGAGCCGGTCTTCCGATCGGGCAAGGCTATGGTCTCACTGAAACTTCACCAGTCATTACTTCAAGCGATATTGAAGACATGCGTATCGGAACAGTGGGGAGGGCCATTCCGAATGTCGAAATTCGAATTGCCGCCGACGGTGAGATCGAGACGCGTGGATCAAACGTAATGCGCGGTTACTACAACCGCCCTGAAGAAACGAGCGCGGTATTTACTTCCGACGGCTGGTTTAAGACCGGCGATATCGGAACTCTCGATAAAGATGGTTTCTTACGAATTACCGATCGCAAGAAGGAGTTGTTCAAGACTTCGGGTGGAAAATACATTTCTCCGCAACCAATCGAGCAGGCAATAAAGGGTTCGCGATTCGTCAGCCAGGTTGTGCTGATCGGAAATGGACGAAAGTTTCCGGCGGCGTTGATTGTGCCGGCGTGGGAACAGATTGACTCTTACGTGCGATTGAAAGGGATCGAAGTAACGAACCACGCTGAGTTATGCCGTCACCCGCGCATCGTCAATCTTTTCGAGCGACAAATCGAAGCGCTCACTCCCGATCTTGCGCGGTACGAAAAGATCAAAGCCATTGCCTTGCTGGAAAACGAGTTCACGATTGAGGGAGGTGAACTCACGCCCACGTTGAAAGTGAAACGACGAGTGATTGATGAGAAGTATCGAGAAGTGATCGATAAGATCTACGAAGACGCTGAACTGGAGAGGCCGTCCATAGGCTTGTAGTAGGTCCGACGAGGAGAGTTTAGTTTGTTCGAGGGATATCCAGATGAAGAGCGCGAAGGATTCTCTCACCGGCTTGTTCACCGGCGCGCTTGAGTATTTGCTCACGATAAAGCGCGCCACCTCCTCCGGTTCCAGTGGGACCTACGACCACCGGGCCCGCACGGTTAGAACTTTGGTACGCTCTGCCGCTAGTTGCGACCTTCCCTGTTCCGGGTGCAAAAACAGTGTAGCCCACCTCGATTTGATCATAGCTGCCGTTTGAGCTGCTCCCCATTGTTGGCGCGCTTAATTCCAAATAGACAACGTAGGTCTTGTTATCTTGCTTGGCTCGCTTAATTGCTTCACCGCGATCGACAGATTTGCTAGTCGGGTCGACACCCGCAGATGAACCTCGGCTAAGTGCTTCAGCGCAACCAACAACGACAGCGTCGAAGAAACTGGACGGGTAAATCGAATAAGTACTGTTGCGGTCTGCGCCAACCAGAAATATCTGGTCGGGTTCCTTTTCTTCAGCCTTGGGCTTTGGCGTGGGCTCCGGTGTGGGTGTTGGAACTGGAGCGGCTGGTTCTGTACGTTGCTGTCGCCGCCCAGACTGTGGCTGGGCGCTGAATGAATAAAGAAGCACTGCAAGACAAATACAGATCGCTCGGATTGTGTTTCGACTATTCATCTTTGGATTAGAAGAACCGGGAGTGGCGAAGTGAGATTGTAGCACCATTCCGGATGTCCGATAAGCTTTAGCTTGTCGGCTTTAGAAGTTCAACGACAAGCTAAAGCATATCGGACATTACTTTTGCTAAACTGCAACACAACCTTCGCATGGAACCACAAACTCTTATCATCACAAACATCCGCGAACAGGCACGGAATACTCGCTCTTTTGATCTGAAACCGCACGGAATTTCCGGGCATCACGGACTGACGTTCTCGCCAGGACAAGTCGCAATTCTAAAAGTCGCGCCCGACGAGCAAGGTTACTTCGCCTTTGCCAGTGCGCCTGACGATACAGATCTCGAAGTTCTCGTTAAGCAGAAAATTGGTGCGAGCAAACTTATTTTCGACATGGTGCCGGGACAATCCATCGAACTAACAGGAATTGCGGGCCACGGTTTTGATCTATCCGAACAGAGGCGGCGCGATCTTGTTTTTGTAGCGATGGGGACAGGAGTGGCGCCACTTCGTTCCGCCCTACGACACGTGCTGAAACGAAAAGATGACTATGGACAACTTGTTGTTCTCTACGGAGCTCGAACTCCGGACGACTTTTGTTATAGAGATGAGGTCGATGCCTGGGGAGAGAAAGGCGTTGAACTGAGACAGGTAATCTCGCGACCCGATGGTCATGATTGGTCGGGTCCAACTGGCTATGTTCAATCTCTGCTCGAGCACGTGCTGCCAGGTCTCACATCACCTGTGGCGTTGATCTGTGGTTCGTTAGAGATGATCAATGAGACGCGTGAGAGGCTGGGCAAGATGGGATTCAAGCCAGATGAAATCCTCACGAATTACTAGGGGAGTTCAGCCTGTGACACTCATATACATGCAGTGGGGAAGGGGGCAGAGCGGCCCTTTCTATGACCTAGATCTACACAAACCTGGCGCGCCCCCGCAGGTTCAAAGCACATGACATCAAACTAAGGAGCTCATGATCCAATATTTGCGACTGAAAACCTGCGGGGGCGCGCTAGGTTGGTGTAAGTAGAGTTTAGAGAATCCACCGCTCTGCCCCCTTCCCGACAGTGTGTAGTCGGAGGTTTGAAATCTCCTGACTGGTTTTCCGACTCAACCCCGAATCACCATTACTTCTGTTGCTTTGATCAGCGCGTAGACCGAAACGCCGCGCTTCAAGCCAAGAGAACGTGCCGCATCACTTGTAATGATTGAAGTAATCTGCTGGTCGCCAACATCAATTGTGATCTGGACGAGCAGACCTTCATATCGAATGTCAGTAATGATCCCCTGAAGCTTATTACGTCCACTGATTGCGTCGAGACCTACCGGCTTGCCACGTTTCGCTTTTGCCTTCGCTCCAGTTACTCGCTCGATCTCACTTCGCGCGACACGATGATGTCCACCCGCCGTTTTGGTTGATCGGATCTTGCCGGTATAGATCCACTGCTTGAGTGTTGGATAACTGACGCCCGCCAGGCGTGCAGCGTCGATCGGTTTTAATAGTTCACTCATAGTTGGGTATCAGAATTCAAATTTCAATCCCAACTGTATCACTCTCGGATCCCCTGCTGAAATTATCGAACCAAATCCCGCGGCGCCGACTACAACATTTGGAGCACCAAGAGGTGGAGTGTTTGTGAGGTTGAAGAACTCGGCGCGGAGTTGAAGCGATTTACTCTCATCAAACACTACACGACGAATGATGGCCAGATCCGCATTATGGTAGTGAGGTCCACGCACAGGATTGCGAGAACTGTTGCCAAGGGTGAACTGCGGCGCAACTTTAAATGCCGCTGTGTTGAAGAACTGAGCGGTAGTTTGTTGTGATGACGGAAGATTAGGATCCGCAATACGGTTTGGTCTCTGCGTGCCAAAGCCGGCGAAAGAATTGAAGTTTGTTACCTGGGTCACGGCCAGCGGGATGCCGGACTGCAGAGTGATAACTCCACTCAATTCCCAGTCCCGCACGATTGCTCCAACGACTCCCGTGGGATTGAACGCTTTGCCGCTTCCAAACGGAAGTTCGTAAGTAAAGCTAGTCACAAACACATTAGGAATGTCCCCGGTGGATAGGTCGCGTTCCAGTCGTCTGTTGAGGCTATCGGCGACAGGAAAGTTTGCTACAGGTCCGGTGAGGATTGAGGCGTCGAAGACGGAGGATGCTTCGTCAATCAATTTCGATCGTGTGTAACTCACAAGAAACCCAAGACCGCCTGAGAATCGCTTCTCGAGTTTGGCTTGTAGTGCGTTGTAGTTGGTATTGCCGACGTTGTTTCGATAAAGACTGACGGTGGTGAAGCGCGGAAATGGTTTCAGCAGTTGTGCTCGCGGAATCGTCGGATCGCCAAGACTGGACGAGCGAGGTATTTGTCCGAAGTAAGGATTGGGGACTCTCGTTAATAACGTCGAGCCCAGGCCAAGTTGCTCTGCTGATAACTGATTGATGTTCGTATCAGGAATGCCGACGTGTGTAATCGTCGAACCCGCGTAAGCAACTTCAACGACCAGGTTCTTCGCAAGTTCTTGCTGTACCGCAAAGTTCCACTGCTGTGCATAGCCACTGCCAAGACCTCGATCCACTGAGAACACGCCCTGGCCCAGGCCAGCGTCGGGTGTTAGAGGGATGGGCGTGACTGTGGGACCGGTCGAAAGGACAAATGCTGGATTGATGTTGTCGAGCGTTCGTTGCGTGACTGTTTGGATGAAGGGAAACTGCGGCACTGTGAACGGTGTTGTGATTCCAGCCTGCTCAATCCATATAACTGCGTAACCCGACCGCAGCACAGTTTTGTCCTTTAGGCGATAAGCGACGCCAAGTCGTGGGCCTAAGTCGAGCTTGTGCAATTGCCGCGCAGTTTCGGGAAAACCGTCTTGGCCGAGATAGTCGAGTTGCTGCGTCTGGGGATTAAAAATAGCGCGGTGGTTACCGAGAATCGTTGAAGGAAAATTTAGTGTGTAACGAAGACCGGCGTTGACTGTTAATCGAGAAGTAGCTTTCCAATCATCCTGTACAAAAAATTCCAGGTTGTGAGCGCGTGGCTGCAGCACATCCTGTTGCAGGTCGATCGAAAAGGTCTGTACCTGGCCCAACAAGAAACTAGCGAGAGAGTTTCCCGTTAAGCTTGAAAGAGCGGTCCCCACGGTTGGCACTCCCTGCGAATTTGTAAAAAGAGTACTGAAGGCATATGTGCCTGTCGGCGAGGGCGGTTGAACTACGTCGAGACGTTCCCAACGAAAGTCGAAACCGATTTTGAAAGAGTGCCGGTTGTGTTGCCATGAAAGTGCATCGAAAGCCTGGGTAACGTCGGTCCGAAACTGAGAAGCAGTGTTGGCTGGTGAGCCCAGTTGCTGAAACCCGCTGATGGTGAATGTTGGTAAGGTGTTCTGGAATGCGGCGTCTGCCGGAATCCCAGGCAGGCTAGAAGCATTGTTAAGGGTGGTTGCTGCCCGATCAATCGTGCGACGCGTATAGCCAAAGCGAGCCTCATTCACCATGTCGTGTCGAAATACTTTTACATAATTCAACACCAGCGACTGAGCCCGCGTATCTGTGAGACCGATAACGCCACTCGTGATGTTTCCGCTTCCTTCCGGCAGTGGAGTGACAGGATTTGCAATGTCCTTGAAGTAGGAAAACCGGCCGTAGATCTGATCAGCGCTCGAAAACTGGTGGTCGATCCGAATATCGAATTGGTCCTGGTTGTCACTTTCGTTGCCGAGACGAGAAAAGTTATTTGCTGCGCCCGATGTTGTCGGCGCTGGATACCGTTGCAGAAGGGCGCTCGCAACCGAATCGAACGAATTGATTGGAATCTGGTTGCCAATGTAGGCACGATGATCGCTTGGGCGAAAGATCATTCCAACTCTTGCTTGGACCGTGTTGCCGTTTGTATCGACGACATTTACAGGAGTGTTTCCCGTAGCAGTCGTGGTTGCGGATCCATCGGGCGCGATGAAGAGAAGAGCGCCGAGGCTCGAGGAGAAGTTGCCTTGACGTTGTGCATTCGTGGGGACAGTGGAAGTCACGACCCGACCGATTAGTTGTCGCGTGCCCTGGTAATCACCGAAGAAGAACGTGTGATCTTTTACGATTGGACCGCCGGCAACAAAACCAAACTGGTTCCTCCGGAACACTGGTTTTTTTGGATTGGCAATAGTCTTCGGCGCAAAGAGGTTGCGCGCATTCAAGACTTCGTTTCTAAGAAATTCAAACGCTGAACCGTGGAAATTGTTTGAGCCAGCCCTGGTTGTGAGATTGACGACCCCTCCATTGAACCGTCCAAACTCCGCCCGCGGGCTGTTCACTTCAACCTTGAATTCCTGAATCGCTTCCGGAATAGGAAAGAATGCGACTTGTCCCGGTTCGGGCTGCAACACCGAAATTCCATCGAACATGTACTCGTTGGTTCGTGGACGACCCCCGTTGATTCTTGGAAATGAAGGTCCAGCACTGGTTGGAGGAGGTTGCGCAACACCTGCTGAAAGCGAAACAAGAGATAGAAAGTTCCGTCCGTTGAGTGGAATGTCAGTGATCTTCCGGCTATCGACGACCTGGCCAAGGCTTCCGCTTTCTGATCGAAGAAGTGGAGCATCGTCTTTAATTGTGATGCTTTCAGAGATTGCCCCGGTTTCGAGAGTCACATCAATTCGCAAACGTTCACCTGTAGAAAGGGTAAGTTGTTCGCGCAGAGTTTGTTTGAAGCCTGGTGCATCGACGGCGATTGAGTAGCGGCCGGGCTTCAAATTTGTTGCTGTATAGATTCCGTCATCGCTCGTGGTGGTATTGAAAGTTCGGTTGGTAGAAAGTTCAGTGATCTTCACGGTGGCATTAGCAACAGAGGCACCAGTCTGATCGCGAACCTCGCCGGTGAGTTCTGCCTGCCCGGATTGGGCGTGAGCCGGGTGCGAGCAAAGAAGTATTAGTGCGATGAACAGAACGTTGGAACGCATAGTGAAAACCGCTGAGTACAAGGTGACAGGAGTTTCTAATATCTTCCGACGAATTGTGTCAACGACTTGATTGAAAAGTAATACGGTTTAATACGAATTCGGGTGTTCGATAAGCTTTAGAACCACTTGCAGAACTCAACCTTTCATTTTTTCTTGAGCAGATCCTTCTTCACTCCGGAGGAGTGCGATGTTTATAGCTCGACGCGACTCAGCAACTCTGCTCTGTTCGGAAGAGCGGCATCCGTTCGAACCTACGTGGGATGGTCATGCCGCTCTTCCGAACAGAGCCGGAGGAGGATGGCTTGCTGGCTATAAACATTGCACTCCTCCGGAGTGGAGACACTGACATCGGTCGATCTGCCGACAAGCTGAAGCATATCGGACAATCTTGACTGAATGAGCGCTCATTCAGTAGTATCAGAACACTCGATTTGTTAAGCTG
>Ga0157378_10004881_pt1 | contig 11759 bp, 10 predicted proteins | sample M65metaG_FD_115309 | JGI IMG/M metagenome (GOLD analysis project Ga0157378, IMG submission 115309) | Miscanthus rhizosphere microbial communities from Kellogg Biological Station, Michigan, USA - M6-5 metaG | ecosystem: Host-associated > Plants > Roots > Rhizosphere > Soil | place: USA: Michigan...
ATGGCAAACTCCACCCGTCGTGGCCGTAATCATACACTTCTGCAAGTGGCACCCCCGGACTTGGCGCCCAGGTTCCACTATTGTGAGGGTGATAGCCAGCGGGTGGCGATGCTGCGCCAAATGCTGAATTGGTACACATACCTATCTCAAGGTATGCTCCCTGCAAAAAACAGCTGGGTGGCAACAATTGAGCCCGGGATGAACTAGAAATCGTGATTAGAAGTACTGCTAGGATTAGTAAACGGTTTCGCATGTTTTATTGCATTTAAACAACCTGTTAAAAGTAATTATTTTTTTGTTACCATTATATTCTTCAGAGGAGGATAGGGAGGAATATTTTATCTAAATATTACTGTTGCAATAAAAGACAATTAAATATGCTTAAAGGTTGGTCAAAACAAAAAGAATTTTATTTTTATTATATAAAAAGCCGCTCCAGTTAATAGAATAGTATGATTTTTTGCCTTTTATAGCAAACATGATAATAAAACGGAACCGTGGCAACTGATAAAAAAGGTTCACTGAAACTTAGAAAATGAGTTCTGCTGAACCTTAACGGATAATGATCAGTTTCTTGCTCCCCGTCACAGCACTACCCACCTTTACACTGCACTCATATGCGCCCGGAGATAGGTCGGAAAGCCTTATTTCGGTATTTGCCCCGGCCAAGGCATAGCTGCGGAGCAGTCTGCCGGCAATATCATAAATGCATATTTCACCATTACCGGCAATATTCCCGGTGAAAGACACAGTACACGCATCGCCCGCAGGGTTCGGATAAATACTCAACAATTCCTCCACGCCCTTCACTTGTCCTACTCCGACATTGCATGGCGGCAAAGTATAATTGTAAGTTACATGTATAGAATCAATTACCCGCTGGCAGCCGGAAGTGAAAGATACCCCATATGTTCCGGCTGAGTCAATCCAGTGAATGCCCGACGTGTCACCATCATACCAAACATAATCTGTTCCCACCGGAGCGGTTATCTCAAAAACAAAGGTCTCGTTGGTAGCACAGAACATCGTATCTGTGCTGATGGTGGTTATGCCCTGATCCAGGAACTTCGCCAGGAATCCCTGGTAATAAGGGAGACTGGTGCCCCCTGTAGACAAAAAGCTGCCTGGCGTAGCAATGCCTGCCGTACTATTTGTAAAACCACACATATACACCCTCGGACCAATATTCATACAGCTCCACGGCTCATCATCGCCGCTGCCACCGTAATATGTGCTCCACATCCGCGCACCCGAACTGTCAAATTTTGCCAGGAACGCATCATTGTCTCCTCCCCCATATGCGCTCTGCCATGCGCATGCAGACGCAATACCAGAGGTGCTGGTTGTTTTGCCGGCGATGCACACCCTGCCTGAATTATCAGTAACCATACGCGTAAACGTAGAATTTTCTTCGCCAGGCCCGCCAAAATACGTCGCCCATAACCTGTTGCCAGAGATTGGCTCAAAGCGGGCAAGAAAGACGTCATTCATACCTGCACGCGCCGACTGAAAAGCTCCCGGAGAGGCTATACCAAGATCACTGCCGGTATTGGCCAGCAGGTAGATACTGCCATTGCCGCAGGTCATGCTGCCCACCACTTCTGCGCCATTGCCCCCGTAATAAGTGCCCCAAACGCGACCGCCCGTGTTGGTGAATTTCACAACGAATGCATCGGGGTCGCCACCTGGATAGATAGACGGCTGAAAAGCGCCGGGTGTCGCTATGCCCGAAGTGCTGTACGTATAGCCGCACAGGTATATACTGCTCCCATCAGAAGCGCATACCCCGCCAAAATCATCGCCCGGCCCGCCATAATAAGTGCCCCAGGCACGCGTGCCAGAGGTGTCAAATGCTACCAGGAAACAGTCCCTGCCGCCAGAATGAGCAGGCATATAGCTGCCTGGAGTAGATATACCCAATACATCCGTAGTAACACCTGAGAGATAAACGTGCCCCACTGTATCGCAGGCCACACACTGGTATAGATTTATGCCGCCATGGCCTACATAAGTAGCCCACACCCTTTCTCCCCCTGTCGTGAATTTGGCCAGGAAGTTGGCCGCGCTGCCAGGATAGACGGTCAGAAAACCTCCTGGAGTTGCAATGCTGTCGGTGCTGGTCGTATTACCAACAAGGTAAATTCCTCCATTGCGGTCGTACGCCACACCCGTGGCATTGTCGCCGCCGCTCCCTCCATAATACGTGCCCCACACGCGATGCCCGGCGGAGTCAAATTTTACCATCATGGCGTCCGTGGCCCCCCCGGAAGTGGATTGATAACTGCCCACGCTGGCTATATTTCCAACTTGTGCATACGTCAGTCCTGCAATATAAACATTGCCCGAATCGTCTGCGGCCAGCATATTCATGAAGGTCCCTATCGAGTCCGGGCCATAGTAGGTGCCCCAGGTTAGCGTTGGGTCTATTACCAGCCCTCCGCTGAACTCAGCTATATCATAGCTCAGCACATTGCCATTCAGCTTGTAGTGCGATTGCACCTGCCGGCCATTGTTGACGCATACAGGCGCCTGCTCGGTTATGCTGCCCATAGGTGTCGTGGCTGTTATGCTGCCGTCAGCATTCAACTGCAGTTTCGACTGGCCATTATATTTTATCTGAATATCGGCGATATTGCCACCTGGCTGCACCAAAAACTCATGCTTCAGCTTGCCATCGCTCATATAGAGCACCCAGTCTATACCGTTATATATATTCTTGTAAACCAGACGCCCATACGCCGCTGCATGTATGCCCGATACCGGCATACCGCCCAGGTAGTAGTGTTCCGCATAATTTTCGGGTTCAGTGGCAATCAACTCAGCATTTGGGTTAGCACCAACCAGTTCCACATCCATCCGGTACAATTCAAAGTTCGCCGACTCAGGACACCAATTGCTAAATGCCTCCGCTGCTGATTTTGGCACTACCGGCGCGGCGCTTATCCTCTTTGAAAACTGGTAGTGCAGGCCATTACCGCCCAAAAAAACATTCAGCCCCCCACTGTGCACCGCAAACCTGATATCGTCCCTGTGGCCGCCATACTGGTCTGTCACCTGGCCTTTATTTTCTACAAAACTCAGCGCATTCGATTGATCTGGTTTATTCCTGGCATCTGCAGAAAAGCTGGAAAAACAAATCATTCCGGCAACAAATGCAGCAGCGATTTTTGAGGTCATATTATTAGCGTTAATCAAAATAACAATCCTGAAATATGCCCAACGGGTATATCCGGCCGCCTTGACTATTGGTTGGCGGTTGTGGCAATTTACAATATTCCCATCACATAACCACTGAATTGCCGTTTACACATTAGCTATTACATACGGGTGACTGATTTAAGAGGCAGTTCCGGGAAAAAAAGAAGCCTCCGCTCGGGAGGCCTCTCTGAATTTTCTAATTTCAATTTCTTCGGCTACCAAACCCTCGCCCGCTCACTTTCCGGACGGTATAGCTTGTTAGAGGGTTGCACATTAAATGCCTTGTACCACGCCTCCATATTGCTCGGCGTCATATTGCAGCGCAATTCAGAGGGTGAGTGTGGATCGGTTTTCAACCTTGAAGCCAGCTCTTCAGGCCGGGTATTTGCACGCCATACCTGCGCCCAGCTCAGGAAAAACCGCTGATCTGGCGTAAAGCCATCTATCTTTTCATTGCTCTTACCCTGTTTTGTCTTTTTGAAGGCCTCATAAGCAATATTCAATCCGCCCAGGTCGGCCAGGTTCTCGCCCTCTGTCAGGCGGCCGTTGGCATGGCAGGTATCTATTACGATCATCTGGTTAAACTGGTCAACCATCCTGTCTGCCTTGGCAGTAAAGTTTGCCGAATCCGCCGGGCTCCACCAATTGCTTAGGTTGCCCACAGCATTATATAGCCGCCCCTGGTCATCAAAACCATGTGTCATTTCATGCCCTATCACGGCTCCTATGCCGCCATAATTCACCGCATCATCAGCATCTGCATCGAAGAACGGGAACTGCAGTATGCCTGCCGGAAATACGATCTCGTTAAAGGCAGGATTATAATAAGCGTTCACCGTGGGCGGTGTCATACCCCACTCCATGCGGTCCACAGGTTTGCCCAGTTTCCCAAGCTCAAAATTATATGCCCACTCCGATGCGGCAATTACATTCCTCACATAGTCGTCGCCCACAATGGTCAGTTTGCTATAGTTCTTCCATTTGTCGGTATAGCCTATCTTTTTCATAAAAGCGTTCAGCTTAGCTGTCGCCTTCTTCTTGGTGCTGTCGCTCATCCATTCCAGGTGCGTTATACGCTCGGCATACGCTGTCTGCAGATTGTTCACCAATTGCATCATGCGCTTCTTTGCCTCGGGTTTGAAGTATTGCGCCACATACAGTTGCCCCAGCATATCGCCTACCGAGCCATCTACCTCCGCCAATATCCTTTTCCACCTCGGCTTCTGCGCCTTCTGTCCGCGCATCATTTTGCCATAAAAGTTAAAGCGGGTCGTGTCAAAAGACTCACTCAGCGCTGACGCCATATCATTCACCAAATGGAATTTCAAGTACTTTTGCCAAGTAGCCACTGGCGTCGTTCCCAGTTGCTTCGAAAGCTCAGTGAAAAACTCAGGCATGCCAACGATCACGCTGTCCTGTCCCTTCACACGCAGATAACCGAGCAGTGTTTTCCACTCTATGCCGGGGGTCATCGCGTCTATCCCCTTTATATCAAACTTATTATACAGCTTATACGGATCTCGCATATCCACGCGGGTCATTGATGCGCCCGCAAGCGCCAGTTCCAGGTTGTAGATGTCTGTTCCGTTTTTTTCAGCCGATGCAGCATCTTCGCCCGCCAGCATCAGCATCTTTGGTATATACTTCTTATAGGCTTCACGTATTTTAGTCGTGCGCTCATCCTTATCGAAGTAATACTCCCTGCCGGGCATGCCCAGGCCACCCTGCCCAAACTGGCATATCTCCTTGCTCACGTTCTTATCGTCTGGCGAGATACCAAAAGAGAATATCGAGTTAATGCCTTCTACATGTTCGGTGGCGGCTTCTTTCAGCACACCGTTGGCATCCTTAATAGCGCTGATGCGCCTGAGGATGCTATTGAGCGGCGAAATACCTTTCTTATTGATGGTCACACTATCCATCCCGGTACGGTAAAAGTCCCCTACCTTCTGTACTATGCTGCCATGCGGTGCGTTCTTTATAGCCGACGCAGAATCAAGTATCTTGTGCAGCTTAGTATTGTTTTCCTCTACCAGCAGGTTGAAGCTACCCCACCGCGATTCTGTAGCCGGCACCGGGTTGTTCCTGAGCCAGGCACCATTGGCATACTGAAAAAAGTTGTCGCCGGGCTGCACGGTTTGGTCCATATTCGCCGGATCAAGCAGCTTACGGCCACCCGCTTTATGGTCGGGCAAATGAAAAGAAGACATTGCCACTATCGCTGCAGCGGCAAACAATTTGTTTTTTAATTGCATGTTCTAAGCCTGATTATTTAAGCGGCAAAAGTACACCAAACCGCTCTTATAGCATATATAATTATTAACTAAAGCCTGCGTGAAAAACCGGGGGATTTTTTGTTGGAAAGAAAATTTTGGTAATGTCATAGATAAAGGTAGTGATATTTAATAGAACAATTACCTTTTCAATTTTTCATTTAAAATCTTAGTAATCCGCCCTGTCCCTGTAATTCTTGAACCTTCTTGAAAAGAGAAATTCATCCCTTCTTCTAAGCAATTTTGAAAAACATCAACTGCTAATATTTTGATTTCTGCCTCAACTGTTTCGCCCGGATGAACAATATCTTTATTGATAAATATTTGCTCCCCAGATGTTAGATATTCTGAAAATGGAAATTTTATTGCAGGCCTAATACGAGTAAAAGCAGGTGTTTTTCGCCCTCCCTCTTCGGTTGTTTTGTATTTTAAAACCGCAATAAAATCAACATGTTTAATCATATCTATTGGTTCTTGGTTAAAGGTAATAAAAAAGGCTGCATTTAGCAGCCTTAAAAGTAGGGCGACACATATCCTATTCCTCGGTGGTCATCTCATCCATTTTATCTGGTGGGAATAGGAATATAGTGGGGTCGTTGTGGACAGGGAATACTCGCGCCAATTGGTCTGTAAACTTCCTCCATGTAGTATTTGCCTTCGCTAATGCCATAACCCCTACAATATGCTCATTAAGCGCAGGAATACCAATATCAGCCGTTAACCATGAATGGTACTTGGTCTTAGGCTTGCCGTCAACGTGGCTTAGTTCTTTAAGTTGATCTAAAATCCCCGGTGCAAGTCTTGAATATACAACGTCATTTATAATATGTCCCATAGCGGGATAATACTTTGTGACTCCCTTTTCGTATCTCCACGATTTAAGATCGCACATTAACTCAAAAAATTGAATCGGGAAACGCTTTACCCATGCAGCGGCCTCTTTACGTAAAAATTTCTCTAAATATTTCTGATAGGCATCTACCGCTTTGTCTCTTTCATATCCCGTTATTTCGTATATAGTTGCAACTATTCCAATATCTGAAAATGCAGAAACAATAATTTCAGCCTCTATAGCTATAGCAGCCAAAGTGGAATTTTCATCAATCTTCCCTTTCCTTCTCGCCTCCAGTATTACCCTACATAGTTTTGTCAATGTCGTGGCTTCATAGCCTTTGGCTACCGTTCCACCTCTACCGGGGCGGATAAATCTTATCGGGTTATCTATGCTCCTGGCTAAATCCGCGTCCATAAAGGATCGCAGCGTTTTATTGTTGAATAAAGTAGGCAATTTTCGCCCCTGGCTTCTTTTGCCTTCCGGGACATTTGGATCAAGCTTTAATGCATCCTGAAACCCGCGACCGGATAGAACGGCGGTTCCATCCTCCAATACATAGCATTGGATGTCTCTGTCTCCTAAATGCATTTGCTTTTCGGGAGTTCCATGTGTCGCACGTAGCGGCTTTTGTAGTTTACTCATATAGTTGTGTTTAATTGGTTACCTGATTGAAAGACCTTTTGATAGCACCGCTGCGAACACCTCTTTGGTGCTTGTTTTGCGGGCATTGTAGCGATAGCAGAATTCATTGATATAGTTGTTAAGGTAGCGTGGGCTTACATAATGGTATTGGCCTATTACGCCCCTCTTTAACAGGCTCCAGAACCCTTCCAGTGTATTGGTATGGCAAGCGCCATTTACATACTCCTTCATGGCATGATTTACAACTTGGTGACCATAGAGTAAGCAAAGACCATTGTAAGACTTAAATTCGTCGGTCATTAACTGCGAACCGGCAGCCACATTTTTCTTTACAACTCCGTGAAGTGTTTTTGATGTTCTGTCCTTAACCTTTTGGGCTTTAACCTTGCCATCCCTTTGCAATGTTCCTACTACAATAGTCTTATCCCCACCATTACCACCCTGTCCGCCTTCTACCTTTTTGTCGGCATGGCGATTTTTATTTTTGCCTCCAATGAATGTTTCGTCTATCTCTATTATTCCCTCAAGCAATTCGCCATCTTCCGTAAATGCTTTACGTATCTGCATTAAAATTCTCCATGCAGTATCTTTTGTTACTTCTATGTCGCGGGCAAGCTGGCGGGCTGATATCCCTTTCTTAGCGTTCAGGGTTAACGCGATGGCAAGAAACCACTTTTGCAAATCCATCTTTGTTTTGTGGAATATTGTACCAACAGTAACTGAAAATGTAGTATTGCAGTTATTACAATGGTATCTATTTTCCTTTGGGAGCGGACTTTGATTAGTGGATTGGCAGTATGGGCAAACTGGCTTATCATTCCACCTAACATGCTCCAAATGCTTGATACAAGCGGCTTGCGTAGGAAATTGCTTGTAAACTGATACTATGTTCATCGCCGTGTGTTTTTAAAGTGTCTTACCTAATGGTAGGACAAAGTTACACACGAATTTCAAACCACCAAACTTTTTCTAAAAATTCTTTCTACCTTTAACTATGACATTACCAAAATTTTGTCACCTCAAAATTAATACATAGATTTGTGATGCATTGTAACGTATGCAACAACAAACTATGAATCAGACTGAATTACTAAAAGGTACGCTGGGTACCATCATCCTCCGGCTGCTTGATGAAAAAGGCCGCATGTACGGCTACGAAATAACTCAGTTGGTAAAAGATATGAGCGGCGGCCAGATACTTGTCAAAGAAGGATCCCTGTACCCTGCCCTGCACAGGCTGGAAGCGGATGGCCTGGTCACCGTAGAAGAGGTACATATCGGCAAACGGGTGCGCAAATACTATAGCCCTACCAGGCGGGGCAAGCTGGTGACCAAGGTATCGGTAGATGAGCTTTTTGCGTTTATGGACATGATACATAATCTCCTCACTGCCAAACCCCAACAATCCCTTGGTCCCGCTCTCTGAATTACAAGTAGAAACGATCTGCCAGCGGATCGCGGATGGTGGCGTGACCGATGCAGGCCTGCAACAAGACTTGCTGGATCATTACTGTTGCCACATCGAAGAGCACATGGCAGCAGGTATCTCATTTGAACAGGCATACGCACGAGCCTTCGACGAAATCACACCCAATGGCATGTCGGAAATACAGGAAGAACTTTTTTTTCTTTTAACCTTCAAAAAACAAACAAATATGAAACGGACCATTCTGATTACCGGCGCATTGATTACCCTGTTGTTCATTGCAGGGATTATCTTCAAATACCTGGCTATGCCTGGGGCCAGCGCGTTGATCGTGCTGGGCATTGGCATTACCAGCCTCGTGTTTATGCCGCTGGTGTTTGTTGTGAAAGCGCGCGAGAAACAGGCTGTTTCTGAAAGAGTGTTGTGGGGGTTTGGTTCGCTTTTTGCCATGGCGCTTGCGTTCAGTGTGTTGTTCAAAGTTCAGCACTGGCCCGGTGCAAATGTACTTGGTGTCTCGTCAGTCATCATTATTTTACTGGGCTTCCTGCCGCTATACTTTGTCACGGGATACAGAAACCCTTTGACAAGGGTGAATACAGTACTTTCATCCGTATTCATAATAATCGGCTGCGGACTTTTTTTTACTCTTACAATGACGCCGAAATCGGCGCACCTTGTTGATGTCCGCACCACCCACAACTTCCTCCGCAATGAACAGATACTGATGCACGACAAGGCGATGATAGAAAAATCTGTAAGTTCGAAGCAAACAGATGAGGCGGAGGTAGCACTGAACAAAAAAATATACAGCCTGTGCGAGGATATTAAATCTATGATACTGCGTTGGGATGCCGGCACGGATCAGCTTCATGATTTTGAAGACAACCACTCGCTCATAGGCCATCATGCCGTACCAGACTATTTAAGAAACAACCAGGAAGCAGCCAGCAAGCTGTCGGAATTGGGTGGAGCTGTGGCCCAATACAACAGTACGTGCGCTCCCAACTCCAGCCTATTGGCCATTCCTCAAACTTCAAATCTTCTCGATATCCGTAATGGCGCTCCTCAATATACTACTGCAAATGCACTGAACGATCTCTTCCAGATCAGGCTCATTTTGCTGCAAAACCGGCGGGCAATGACCGCTTCGCTGGTAATGAAATAAACCCTGCAAAAAATATGCTGGCACACGAAAGGCCGGAATATAAATGCGGATTCAGTTAAGTGCGTTTGCCACTACATGTTTATGCAGGGTCTGTAAATCCCGATCCTCCTGATCAAAGCCGTCCGGACCGTCATCCGGACGGCTTTCTTTTGCCATTGTTCCTGTTTGTTATCTCCTACGTAAAGCCACACTGGGCGCACATTTCATCGCTGAATCGCTCGAACTGTTCATCCCCGCGCCCAACGCTCATGAGGCGCTGGCGGTAGCTTGTTCCAAACGCAAAAAAAGTGGGGACAGCGTTGTAAAAACTGTAAAAAATACCGTTGAACAACGGCTGGCGATTCGACCGAAAACCTCCCATTAACCGGTTAATGCAGAGGTAGTTTTGCATCAACAAATTAATACTACGAAAAAGCACAACGCGAATTCAAAAAAGAAAACATGCGCCAGATCTTTAAAAACACGCTCATTTTGGTTGGCATTGCAACCTGCCTTCTTTCGGATCCTGCTTACAGCATTAATGTGCCCGAATTGCAGGCAACTTTAACCTGCATAGCTGAAACCGGATCTTCCACATGGATAGGTACATCCGATGGACTATGGATATTCAACAAGAAAACAAATGTGCGCCGTCATCTTACAACGGCCAACTCGGAATTGCCTTCACCATATATAACTTGTATCTGTTCAGACCTGGACGGCGGCATATGGATCGGCACAACCAACGGAATCCTCCGGTACGATAACTACAGCTTTTATGCGCTCAATGCTGGTAACAGCCCATTGCACGACGATCGTATAACTGCCATTGCATGCGATGCCGACGGAAATATCTGGATTGGAACAGCACGCTCCGGTATCTTCAAAAAAATCCGCTACGGCAGGTATTTGCAATACAATAACGCAAACGGCAAGCTTCCCGATGATCATATTTACGCAATCAACACAGACACAGCCGGAAATGTATGGATAAGCTACAAGGATGCCGGCTGCTCCCTGATCCGGAATGGTCAAATGTCCTCAATCAATGCTGCCAATGGATTCCCGGGCAAAAACATCAGCTACATCGCACAAGATAGCAGCGGCATTCACTGCTACTGCGCCAATGGAGACGTCTTTTGTATCGCACGCGGCGCTATAGCAAAGGAGACATTACAGATCGCCGGACCACAACCGCTTCTATTGTACAACTTTGGTCTTGCCAGCTATCTGATCTGCAGAACCGGCCCTGCCCTCACTTTTATTTCACACGACAATCACTTCACCGTTGAAACGAACGAAACGCCCCGCGATGCAGCACTCATAGCCACGCTCGTCTCCAGCCTCGGGGTTTCAACAAATGGAAAATGCACCCAGTAACCTCTTTAATTATTAATCATAACCACCTAAACAAACGTAAAATGAAAAACACGACCACAGCAAAAACGTTTCTTGCCACAGTACTCTTCACAGCCTGCGCCTCAGCTACCGTGATGGCCCAGCATTGTTTTACGAGCGCCGCTATCTCGGCACAAGGCCCGAAAACGATCTCTTTCACAGTATCCCGTGAGGTCAATGTCTTCAGCTACCGCATTGAGGCGGGTAATGACAGCGTGTCTTTCGACGTCATAGGCACTATCCGGCCAAAAGGCAATTCGATGCTTGCGCTCAGCTACAGCTATCCGCTGTATGAGACTGGTTTCAAATACTACCGCATCTGCAAAGTAGGCATGGATGCCCGGACGGAATGTGTAAACCTGCAAGGACAGCAGAATATGCCGCAGCCCGGGAATACCGCGCCCCGGCAAGGTGCAGGGCCCTCAACCGCCATCGCCACTAATTAAGAAGCCGGTGAAGCCGACTGCTCCCTCTTCACATAGTATGCCAGCGCCAGCCGAATCTCGCCAAAGGTATATTCTTCACCCAGCAGATCCTTTACAGGTTTCATAGCTGCGGTCTGGCCTGTCTGTTTTATGGTAGTTATGATCGTATCCAGCTTCTCCTGCGTCATCAGGCGTGTGATCGGCAGCTCACCTGAAGACACAAAAGCGGCAAGATGCGTCTCTATGGTGGCAGGCGCCAGGCTGCGCTTCACAGCTATTTCGCCTATGCCCATGCCATCGTTGAACATCTGGAAGGATACATGCATCGTGCTGTTGGTAGTCGGCTTAGCGCTCACGGCTGCTTTCTCTTTCTTCTCCTTCTTTGGTTCCCGCAGATGTATCTTTGTTTCCAGCAGCC
>Ga0157378_10004882_pt1 | contig 11758 bp, 5 predicted proteins | sample M65metaG_FD_115309 | JGI IMG/M metagenome (GOLD analysis project Ga0157378, IMG submission 115309) | Miscanthus rhizosphere microbial communities from Kellogg Biological Station, Michigan, USA - M6-5 metaG | ecosystem: Host-associated > Plants > Roots > Rhizosphere > Soil | place: USA: Michigan...
CAACAAATCAAATACGCGCAGGAGCGCGAATTGGGTTATGAGAAAAACAATCTCGTATATCATTTCCTGGAAGGAGATCTTGAGAAAAACTATGAGCTCGTAAGAAATGAATTGATTAGTTCAGGAGCCGCATCTGCAGTAAGCAAAACAAGTGCACCTATAACCGAAGGATGGAGTGATAGCTGGGGTTATGAATGGAAAGGGAAAGATCCGAATGCAAAAATCGATTTCAATACATTCAATACCGATGGCAGTCTCGCAAAAACAATGGGCCTCCATGTGATCCAGGGTAGAGACATTGATCCCAAAACCTATCCAACAGATTCAACTGCCATCGTTCTTAATGAAGCCGCAGTGGGTTTAATGGGATTCAAGAACCCTATTGGAGAAACAGTAAAATACAATGACATCAATTGGCATGTAGTAGGAGTAATCAAGAATTTCATTTTGCAATCGCCTTACTATCCCATGAAACCAATGGTGATACACGGTCCAAAAAATTGGTTCAATGTGATTCATTTTAAATTAAATCCGGCAAATTCAACTGCCGCAAATCTTAAACTTGCGGAAAAAGTTTTCAAAAAATACAATCCCGAATATCCCTTCAATTATCATTTTGTGGACGAAGAATATGCGAGAAAATTCGAGGATGAAAAACGTAGTGCAACACTGGCCTCACTGTTTGCAGCACTAACCATTTTTATTTCGTGCCTGGGATTATTTGGATTAGCGACCTATATGGCAGAGAATCGAATAAAGGAAATAGGCGTACGCAAAGTTTTGGGCGCTTCAGTAGCCAACATCACCAGGTTATTATCAAAAGATTTTTTGAAACTGGTAGTGATAGCCCTGGCAATTGCCATACCCATTTCCTGGTGGGCAATGTATCAGTGGCTGAAAGATTTTCCATATCGGGTGAGCATTCAATGGTGGGTATTTGTTTTTGCCGGCGCATTAAGCTTGTTGATTGCACTGTTGACCGTAAGTTATCAATCAATAAGAGCGGGTTTAGCGAATCCGGTGAAGAGTTTAAGGACCGAATAGTTACCGTCAAACATGATTAAAAACTATTTCAAAATAGCGCTTAGGAATCTACGGAAGCATCCGGGCTTTAGTGCAATCAATATTGCCGGGCTCACACTTGGCATTACCGCCTGTTTACTCATTGGATTGTTTGTTTGGGATGAAAAACAATTTGACCAGTTTGTGCCGAACAACGATTTGATTTATCGGATATATGATCAAAGAACTACTCCGCAGGGGGTGGAGAATGTGGCTTCAGTGCCGCCGATGTTTGCAACTACCCTCAAAAAGGATTATGCGGAAGTTGACGTAACCGCACGCATAATAATGACTCAACTAAGAGCGCTGATTGAATTCGGCGAAAAAAAGATCTATGAAGAAAATGGAATTATAACCGAGTCCACATTTTTTGACATCTTCCCGCTGAAAACGAAATATGGTTCAGTAGCAAACGCGCTTGATGATCCGACCGCTATAATTCTCTCAGAAGAATTGTCAACATTATTTTTCGGCAAAACGAATCCTATTGGAAAAACAATCACCCTGGATAAACAGTCATTCCAGGTGAAAGCGGTGCTGGCGGATAACGAGAATAAGTTTCATCTGAAGATAAAATATGTATTGCCAATGCTGTGGCTTCAGCTGCCGGCTGAAAGAATGCAGAGTTGGAACTGGCAGCAATTCTATACATATGTCAAGTTGAAACCCGGCTCCAACGTTGCAGCGCTTCAACATAAATTTCAACAGCAAATTATTCGCGAGGTGCATCCCAGAACGAAAGATGCTGGCTTTAGACTGTTGCCGAATTTTCAACCGCTTCAAAAAATTCATTTATACTCTTCCGACTTTAAGTACGATAACGCCATTCGCGGAAATATTCTGTATGTAAAAGGACTTAGCCTGATTGCGCTATTTATTTTACTCATTGCCTGTTTCAATTTTATCAACCTTGCCACCGCGAAATCGCTTCAACGCGCAAAGGAAGTTGGCGTCAGAAAATCCATTGGCGCAAACCGCCGGCAATTGGTTTTTCAATTTACAATTGAAACGATGATGCTCACTTTGGTGAGCGTAATTGTAGCGGCAGCTCTTTCACTTGTATTACTTCCACAGCTTAACCATTTCACTGAAAAAGATATAAATCCTGGAATTTTTACTAACCCATTGTTTGTTTTGTTGCTCGCTTCGGGTTGTGTGGTGATAGGAACGCTTGCTGGCTTCTATCCGGCATTGGTATTGTCGGGATTCAAACCCATCAGCGTGTTAAAAGGTTCAACGGCTACCGGAAAAGCTGGTGGAGGAGATTGGTTAAGGAAAGGCTTGGTGGTAGTTCAGTTTGCACTTTCCGCGCTCTTAATAGTAAGCACTATAGTAGTGTACACCCAAGTGCGATTCCTTCATAATAAAGATCTCGGTTTTAATAAGGAAGAGATCATGTTTTTCCCGATGCAGGGAGATAAGATGTTCAAGGAATATGAAGCTTTCCAGAATGAATTGGAGCGACAACCAGGTGTGGCATCTGCCTCCATTGGTTATGGATTTCCTGGAGACATTTTCGCCGGCGATGAAATAATTGTTCCGCACGATGGCCAAAAAGAAACGCATGGCGCCACACACCTCATGGTGGATTATGATTATGCGAGAACCTTGAATTTGAAATTGGTTGCTGGCCGTTATTTTTCAAAAGAAATTTCCACTGATAAGAACGAAGCCTTCATCATTAATGAAACAGCAGTAAGAGAATTAGGCTTCCAAACGCCCGAGAAAGCTATTGGCCAGCGTCTTCTTTGGCATCCATGGGATACAAAGCAAGCTGACTCCATGAAAGACGGAAGAATCATTGGAGTAGTCAAGGACTTTAATTACAAAAGTCTTTACGACAAAATGGAAGTGGCAGTGATGCAGATCTATCCTCCTGCATACTGGAAAGTAGCAGTGAAAATAAAATCGTCTGATCTGCAATCATCCATCAATCAGGTAAAAAAAGTATGGGCTCAATTTTCTCCTGAATACCCTATCGATTTCAGGTTCATGGATGAAAATTTTGATAAGATGTATAAGTCGGAAGTAAAGTTGATGAGCCTTGTATGGATGTTCACCGCCATTGCCATTTTTGTTGGGTGTCTTGGATTGTTTGGCCTTTCTACATACGCAGCAGAAAGGAGAACAAAAGAGATCGGCATTCGTAAAGTATTGGGCGCGTCAGTAAATGGTCTTGTGTATTTACTATCAAAAGATTTCTTGAAACTCGTATTAATAGCATTGGCAATAGCATCACCGATAGCCTGGTATTTTATGAATCAGTGGCTGCAGGACTTTGCATATCGGATCACGATTAACTGGTGGGTATTTGTTATTGCAGCAGTAATTGCGGTAATGATTGCAGTGTTGACGGTTAGTTTTCAAGCGATTAAGGCAGCTTTTTCTAATCCCGTTAAAGCTCTTAGATCGGAATAATAACTTGATTTTCGAACGTTGCTAGTTGCTAGTTACTGGTTACTGCTTTTCATATTCGATGCTTGCTAATCAATTGAATGATCGGGTGAGAATCGATAAAGAAAGGACAAAATAATTTCAAGAAAGAGCTTCGACCTTGAGGTTTAGCAACCAGCAACCAGTAACTAGTAACCATGTCCAGGAGAAGATAGAAAACTTGGAAAATATAAAGGAAGAAAGGAATAAAGCAGTTAGAAACTGAAACGAGAGCTAACTGGTAATGACTAACAGCTAAAAGTTTAAAACATGCTCAAGAATTATTTTAAGATCGCCTGGAGAAATTTATTCAGAAGCAAGGGCTTTACGTTTACGAATGTTTTAGGCCTTACCATTGGAATTACCTGTACTCTGCTTATCAGCCTTTGGGTGAAGGATGAGCTTACCTATAACAAGTTTCATGCGCATTATAATGATATATACCAGGTGATGGCACACCGGGATTTCAATAATCAAGTGTTTACTGATCCAAACATGGTGCTCCCGATGGCCAGCACGCTCGAAAAAGAAAGTCCACAAATAAAAAATGCGGTAGTTACCACCTATCCAAAATCTCACATTCTTGTAGTTGGCGATAAGAAACTAAAGAAAAATGGGATGACCGTGAGTGACCATTTCTTCAATGTGTTTTCCTGGAAATTCCTGAAGGGCAATGCTGCAAGTGCAATCCCGGATGCGTACACAATTGTGCTGACCCAGTCAACTGCCCGGGCTTTGTTCGGTGATGAAGACCCAATGAACAAGATGATTCGAATAGATGATGACTATAGTGCAAAAGTCACAGGAGTGCTTGCCGACCTTCCTGACAACTCCACTGTGAAGTTCGATTATATCAATTCTTTCAATTATGCAAATGAGGGACTAAAGCGAGCGATGACCGATTGGCAAAACTCGTCGTGGAATGTTTTCATTCAGACTGTTCCCGGAACTAACATGGCATCATTGGAGAAGAGAATAAATGAAATCAAACAGGGTCATGATCCTAATGATAAAAAAATCTCTACCTACTTCGCGTTTCCCATGAGCAAGTGGCGATTGAACAGCGATTTCAAAAACGGAAAGAACGTTGGAGGCATGATCGAATATGTACGCTTGTTCACTATTATTGCCGTGATCATACTCTTAATCGCCTGCGTCAACTTCATGAATCTTTCCACGGCGCGCTCAGAGAAACGCGCGAAGGAAGTTGGTGTCAGGAAAACACTTGGATCACGCAAGAGCGAATTGTTAGGCCAATTCTTTTTTGAATCAACTATTCTTGCCTTTGTATCATTTCTATTCGCAGTAGGTGCAGTCTTTCTCCTATTGCCCACATTCAATAAACTCGTTGATAAACATTTGACCCTTGGCATTACCAACACCTCATTCTGGATTGCAGGCTTTGCAATTGTTTTACTCACTGGCATTATTGCAGGCAGCTATCCCGCGCTCTATCTCACATCGTTTAAACCTGCGAATGTGCTTAAAGGCACTTTTCTTCCCGGAAGAAAGGGCGTATTACCGAGAAGAATTCTGGTCATTGGACAATTCGCGATTTCCATCTTCCTTATTTCTGCAACCATCGTAGTGTATCGCCAGATTCAGCATGTGAAAAATCGTGAAATGGGTTACAATCCCAATAATCTTATTATGATTCCAGGCACCCGTGATACACAAAAAAATTTCACGGCCATAAAGCAGGAGTTATTGAATACAGGGAAAGTAGTTTCAGTCACCAGGACGTTGTCGCCAATGACAAATATCTGGTGGAAATCTCCCGGACCGGATTATGATGGCAAGCCTGCAAACAGTAACATCATCTTCGCCGGGCAAACAACAGACGTTGGTTACGCGCAAACAATGGGCATAAAATTAATAGACGGAAAAGATTTTTCCGGAACTCCCGCGGATACCTTAGGAATGCTATTGAATAAGGCGGCCGTTGATGCCATGGGTTTGAAGAAAGCGGTAGGCATGCAAATGCGATATGGCAGAACATTCACGGTGATCGGTGTAACTGATAATGTTGTCATGGAATCTCCTTTCAAGCCAGTAGACCCTATGATGGTGTTCTTTAATCCAGGAGCAGCCAATTCAATGAGCTTAAGATTGAAGTCGGCAAGTGAACTTCCCGCCACACTTCAATCCATTGAAACAATATTTAAAAAATATAATCCTGCTTATCCGTTCGAATACCAATTCGTGGACCAGGAATTCGCAAAGAAATTTTTAACAGAGCAGTTAATCAGCAAGATCACCAACGTGTTCGCGTGCCTGGCCATTTTTATTTCTTGTCTGGGCTTAGCAGGTCTCGCCTCATTTACCATTGAAAAACGAATTCGGGAAATCAGCATTCGCAAGGTTCTCGGCGCATCAGTACAGCAGGTATTAATGCTGATATCAATGGAGTTTTTGAAGCTGGTATTGATAGCATTTGTAATTGCTGTACCAATCACCTGGTGGATGATGAGCAATTGGCTGGATAAGTACGACGTGAAGGTTAATATCAGTATTTGGTTATTCGGAATAGTAGGCATATTGATGTTGTTGCTGACGCTAGCGGTAGTTGGACTAAATACTATTGGTGCAGCGACAAGAAATCCGGTGAAGAGTCTTAGGGCTGAATAGGCGAGTTGCTGATTGCGAGTTACTGGTTGCTGGTTGCTAGTCGCTACTTACTTAGTGACAATGACTGGTGAAGAGACTTAAAACAAGACGTATCTGTTGCTGATATGAAATGACTGGCCGCAACTTACCCATTTGTAAGACGCTTTCAAATTGATACGTAGTAACCAGTAACCAGCAACCAGCAACCCGTGTTCTGTATCCTGCATCCGGCATCCTGCATCTGGCATCCTGTATCCTGCATCTGGCATCCAGTATCCGTAAGTAATTAACTGATTATATAGCTAACAGTTTAAACCTGGCAACATGATCAAAAATTATTTCAAAATCGCGTGGCGAAAGGTGATGAAGAACAAAACGTTCTCCTTCATCAACATTGCTGGCCTCACCCTCGGAATGACCGCATGCCTGCTCATTTTGCAGTACGTGAGCTTTGAATTAAGCTTTGATCAGTTTCACAAAAATGTCAAGGACATTTATCGTGTTTATAACGATAGATATCAAAATGGGAAACTGATTCAGCATGGCACTATAACTTATTCGGGGGTTGGAAAAGCGATGAATGATGATTATGAAGAGGTGATTGAAAATGTGAGGGTGCTTCCGCAGGGCGAACAGATTATCACGTACGAAGAGAAAAAAGTGTTTGAAGAAGACGCGTTCGCAGTGGATTCCAATTTTCTCACCATGTTTACTTTTCCATTACTTGCAGGCGATCCCAATACTGCTCTGCAGGAATCGAAAACGGTTGTACTTACTGAAGAACTGGCGAGAAAAGTGTTTTCATTTAAAGGCAGCGACCTCAGTCAGCTTCTGAACAAGCTTATTAAAATAGGAAGAGATTCGAAACCCTTTAAGCTTACGGGCATCGCAAAAAATACTCCCGGGAATTCGCATCTGAAATTCAACTTGCTGATTTCTTATCAAACAATCATCAAAGAATACCAGTGGACTCAGGCCGATTATGATTTTACTGATTCCGATTTTTGGCACTATATCAAATTAAAGCCAGGCACTGATTACAAAAAATTACAAGCGAAATTTCCCGCCTTTAGCCAGAAACACTTCGAAGGCAATAAAATCTCCGGCAGTGACGAGAAATTTTATTTGCAACCACTATCTAAAGCACACTTGTACTCTGACTTTGAATACGAGATAGGTCAAACGGCTAGCGCAACCGTGGTGTGGGGACTGCTGATTATTGCTGGATTCATCATTCTAATCGCGTGGGTTAATTATATCAATCTTTCTACAGCGCGCTCTATTGAGAGAGCAAAAGAAGTGGGCATCAGAAAGGTAGTCGGTAGTTTAAGGAAGCAATTGATCAGTCAGTTCATGACTGAATCTTTATTGATGAACTTATTCAGTTTATTCCTGGCTTTCGGCTTAGTATTCTTGCTCCAATCTTCTTTTAACAGGCTGCTACAAAGTAATCTTTCTATCTCTTATCTTTTTGCAAAGGGATTGAGTGGATACACAATTTTGATTGGCTTACTTCTAACATTTGCCTTTGGAATTTTTGCATCAGGATTTTATCCGGCATTTGTGCTTTCGGCTTTCAAGCCAATTCAGGTACTGAAGGGAAATTACCGTGGTTCCGGAAAAGGAATATTGTTACGCAAAGCGCTCGTGATTGGCCAATTTGGAATTACCGTTGCCTTAATGATTGGCTCATTCGTGGTGTACAGGCAGATCAACTTCATGAATAAAACCTCATTGGGTTTTAATATGGATCAATTGGTGATTATCCGGCCACCAGTTCTCACCAAGTGGGATTCAACTTTCATCAACAAAACAAATCAATTCAAAGAAGAAGTAAAAAAATTGGCGCTGGTCAAGGGTGCTGCTACTTCATGGAGTGTGCCGGGAGGTGAACTGGGTAGAAGTTTTAACGTACGCCAGGCGGATTCTGGTTCCACAGCCAGGAACACAGTTAGGCATACTGGAATTGATTACGATTTTCTTCCGCTGTACGAGGTCAAACTAATTAGCGGAAGAAATTTTCTTCCGTCTGACCACAATGAAGACTTTACAAAACTACACAACATCATCATCAATCAATCAGCATCAAACCTACTTGGATTTTCTTCACCTGATGCCGCGCTTGGAAGAAGGATTGTAAGAGGCGACATGACATGGGATATTGTTGGCGTGGTTGCAGATTATCATCAAAAATCGCTACGCTATCCGCTCGAACCGATTATCTTCTTTCCCGCTTACGGCACGTTCAGTGATATAAGCATCAAGATCAGTTCAGCCGACGTTTCCAAAACCCTATCCGCAATCAAAGGAATCTACGATAAGTTCTTTCCGGGGAATCTGTTCGACTATGTTTTCCTGGACGACAGATTCAATCGACAATACAAGAATGAACAATTGTTTGGAAAAGTGTTTGGACTGTTTGCCTGTTTTGCAATTTTTATCGCTTGCCTTGGATTATTCGGCTTATCGCTCTTTGCAACCATGCAAAGGACCAAAGAAATAGGTGTGAGAAAAGTGCTTGGCGCTTCTGTTTCCAATATTCTTTTATTGCTATCGAGAGATTTTCTAAAACTAATAATGGTCGCCAACATAATTGCATTCCCAGTTGCCTGGTGGATCATGCACAATTGGTTGCAGGACTTTGCATATAGAACAAATTTATCCTGGTGGATCTTTTTGTCGGCCGCAATTATTGCATTGATAATAGCCATTGTAACGATAGGGCTTCAGACGATAAAGGCATCAATGGCTAACCCGGTGAAAAGTTTAAGAACAGAATGAATCTCGTGGGTTTGGAGAAGTTAGAAGTTTGAGGTTTGAAGTTTGAGGTTTGAAGTTCCGACGCGGCTTTAGCCGGTCGGGATGCTGACCGCAAGGGTCTGCATTTGAGCTTGCATGTGGCATCTTGTATCCTGCATCCGGTATCGAGGAACTGATACCCGCTAATAAAGCTAACAGCTAAAGGCTAATGGCTAAAGGCTAAAGGCTAAATACTATGATCAAGAACTTTTTGAAAATCGCGTTACGACATCTTGGAAAGAACAAAGGTTATGCCTTAATTAATATGATCGGGCTGTCGCTTGGAATGGCCTGCGCAATTCTTATCCTGTTATGGGTAAATGATGAAGTGCAGTATAATCGTTTCCATCAGCACTATTCAAATCTGTACCAGATGTTGGAAACGCAGTCGTACGATGGAAAGAAGTTCACCTTTGCGGCGATGCCAGGAGGATTTGGTCCAGCAGTAAAGCAAGAACTACCTGAAATAAAATATGCCGCGCGCACTGATTGGGGGACCCGTTCCCTGTTTACGGTAGGGGAAAAATCGATTTATGAAATGGGATTATACGCTGATCCCGATTTTTTGCAAATGTTCTCATTCCCCTTAATCAAGGGAGAGTTGAATCAACAATTGAAAGATCCAACCTCGATTGTTATCACCGATGAAATGGCCGAGAAATTTTTCGGCAAGGAAAATGCCATTGGTAAAACACTAAAGGTCAATAACGATAAAGTTTTTACAGTAAGTGGAGTGGTGAAAGCGCCTCCTCCTAATAGCAGCCTTCGCTTCTCCTGGCTCACCAGCTTTAAAATCTATGAGGACAAGAATGAATGGCTAAAGTCGTGGGGGAACAACGGCATTATGACTTTTGTTGAGTTGAAACCGGGTACTGATGTATCTGCGTTGAACAAAAAGTTTTACAATTTCATTCAGAAAAAAGATACAAGTGCGGTAGCGCGCCCATTCCTGCTTTCGATCAACGACTGGCGACTGAGAAGCAATTTCGAAGAAGGCGTACAGGTTGGTGGAAGAATCGAATACGTGCGGTTGTTCAGCATAATAGCGCTTATCATAATCGTTATCGCCTGTATCAACTTCATGAATCTTGCGACAGCACGTTCGGAACAAAGAGCAAAAGAAGTCGGCGTGAGAAAAGTAATGGGAGCCGGACGAGTTGCTTTAATAAAACAGTTCTTTGGAGAATCTATAGTGATGGCATTGGCAGCAATGGTGATTGCAAGCCTGATAGTTTTTGGAGTGCTTCCCTTGTTCAATACACTGGTCGAAAAGAAGCTTCTATTTGATTTTAGCAATCCAGTTATATGGGCCGGACTACCATTGATGGCTATTATATGTGGATTGCTTGCCGGAAGTTATCCATCGTTATACCTCTCTTCATTTAATCCGATCACGGTGTTCAAGGGATTGAGAATAGGAAAGAACTCTGCAATCATTTATATCAGAAAAGGTCTCGTGGTTACACAATTTGTTATCTCAATTGTGCTCATCATCAGCACGATCATCATTTATAAACAAATCGAGCACGTGAAGGATCGACCGTTGGGATACGAAAAAGAGCAGATTCTCTATAGCGGCTTGAAAGGTAATATGAATGAACACTTCAATGCATTACGACAAGACTTATTAGGCACGGGCGCGGTAGAGAATGCTGCATTATCCAATGGTCGGGTGCTGGATATGGGAAGTAGTTCGGGCGACTTTACATGGCAAGGGAAAAATCCTTCTTCACAAGTTTTGGTAACACTGAATTGGGTTAGCCCACAGTTTGTTTCAACCATGAAGATGCAGCTCAAACAAGGCCGCGATTTTTATACAGATGGGGTTTCCGATAGCAACAACGTAATCATTAATGAAACTTTTGCGCAGATTATGGGCAAGAGCAATCCTGTTGGTGAAACGTTGGTAAGAGAAGATCATTCCCGTTGGCAGATCGTTGGAGTAGTGAAGGATTTTGTGTACAACGATATGTACAAGAAACCAGATCCACTAGTGATTTTTTGTCAACCTTCTTCCGTCAATTATTTATTGGTGAGGGTGAAAAAAAACACTGACATGAAGAAGTCAGTCGCGAAGATTGAATCCATAGTAAAGTCCTATGCTCCCGGATATCCGTTTGAATATCGATTCATGGATGATGAATTCAATAATCTATTCAAGAATGAAATGCTGATCGGAAAATTATCGCGACTATTTGCATTCCTCACCATTCTTATTTCTTGTCTCGGACTATTCGGGCTTGCAGCATACACAGCTGAAAGAAGAACAAAAGAGATCGGTATAAGAAAAGTATTGGGCGCCTCCGTTGGTAATGTAGTGACACTTCTTTCAAAGGACTTTTTGCGATTGGTAGGCATTGCTTCTGTAATTGCGTTCCCACTGGCGTATTGGATGATGCACAAATGGCTGCAGGATTTTGCCTATCGAATCAGTGTGAGTTGGTGGATTTTTATAGCCGCTGGATTATTAGCATTGGTCATCGCAATGTTGACAGTAAGTTTTCAAGCAATCAAAGCAGCTATCATGAATCCCGTGAAGAGTTTGAGAACTGAATAGGAAGGGCGGGATTTATCGGTTCAATAGGCAATTGGCAACTGGCAATTGGCAAAAAGAAAACAGAAAGGGTCGAAGGAGTCATAAATTATAAGAAAGAAGTCTGAAGTTGAGGTTTGACATCGCATCCGGCATCCTGCATCTGGTTATATGAGAAAACGGCATAAAATAGTTTCATATGCTGAAAAATTATTTCAAGACTGCGATTAGAAATCTGAAAAGATATAAGAGTTACGCGCTGATCAACATACTTGGATTGGCGGTAGGAATCGCTGCGTGTTTACTCATTTTCGTTGTATTGCA
>Ga0157378_10004884_pt1 | contig 11756 bp, 6 predicted proteins | sample M65metaG_FD_115309 | JGI IMG/M metagenome (GOLD analysis project Ga0157378, IMG submission 115309) | Miscanthus rhizosphere microbial communities from Kellogg Biological Station, Michigan, USA - M6-5 metaG | ecosystem: Host-associated > Plants > Roots > Rhizosphere > Soil | place: USA: Michigan...
AAAAAGATATCTAAATAAAATCCCCCGGATTGAAACTACATTTCGTTGAATGTATCGCAAGAATTCAAAGGCTCATCAATAAGAGAGTAATCATTAGCATTACTCTTTTTCAGAAAGGAAATAAACAGAAATAATAGTTTCATATTGGGGGGTGTTTGTTTGTAGTGCAATGATAGCCATACGCTGCCGCAGCTGCCAAAATTAGTTTCTGAATGGTCGCAAAAGTTTCTGAATGGTGAAAAAAACGCCTGATGATTCACAAAGAACAATCGCAGCATTGCATAAAAAAGGCAACCCCATATCGGAATAGCCTTTGCCGAAGGCTTGGCATCCTCCGGCGTTATTGGAATATTTCCAGTTACCTATAAAACTTCTTATTCTTTTACAAACTTAAAACGAGTCATCGCCCCGGAATAGTCGGTCAGTGTACCTAAATAAAGGCCTGGGGCGAGCGCGCTCATGTTCAGACGCTCGTTCAGGGCACCATTGATTGCTTCGGTCTGCGCGTGCAGCACCTCTTTACCCAGCCTGTCAAAAACAGAAATAGTTGCAGTGCCTGCGGCTATATCTCCGGCGCTTAACGTAAGGACATCTTTGCAAGGATTGGGATATAACAATATGCCGCGCTGCTCTTCTGCGGGCGGCGGCGCGCCGGGGCGACCAGAGGCAACCGATATGGCGATACTGTTGCTGGTATCGGCATAGGAACTACCGCATTCCGGCGAAACACTGAGCAGGCAACGATAAACATCACCATTTGCGGGACTGGCGTCCGTGAACACGGCCGCGTCTGTTCCTGTGTTCACCCCATTTTTTTGCCATTGATAACTAACAGGCCCCGTTCTGAAGGCGCTGGCCGTAAAGGTGACCGGCGTTGACGGCGGCACCGATGACGGACCTGATAGCGTGATAGCTATACTGCCAGCCGGCACGAACACTCTTATCCTGCGGTTATTGGCATCGGTAATATATATATTGCCATTGCTCCCGCACGCTACTCCGTACAGCCCCCCGAGTTGTGCGGAACTTGCGGCAGCCCCATCGCCGCTAAATCCGCTGACGCCGGTACCTGCCACTGTGGTAATAGTACCCGTTGATAGATTGAGCCTGCGCAGCCTGGCATTGATCATATCTGTGATGTACAGAGAATTGCCTCCATCAAATGCCACGCGCGCCGGTGTGCATAGTTTTGCGGCTGTGCCCGGGCCACCATCTCCGCAGTAGCCGGTAGCAGCGCCGATACCTGCAACTGTAGTTACTATTTTTGTGGAGAGATTATACTTCCTTATAGCTCCGTTAGGACCATCGGCAATATACATATTACCGGATTTGTCGAAAGCAAGCCCACGCGGAGTGGACAAACGTGCAGCCGTTCCGAGGCCACCATCGCCCGAGAAATAGTTAGACCCAGTTCCTACCACCGTTGTAATGATTCCGGTGCCTGCGGCTATTTTACGCACTTTATAGTTGAGCTGGTCGCAGATATAGAGATTGCCCGCATCGTCTTCGGCCATGCCCGCCGGCGAATAGAACTTTGCCGCAGAGGCTGGCCCACCATCGCCGGTAGCGCCAGATACCCCCGGTATTCCTGCGATCGTTGTTATTATTCCCGCAGCATCTACTTTCCGCACAGTATGGCTGTTGGTATTTGCTATGAACAGGTTGCCGGCACCGTCGGCATATACACCCATGGGTGCATTCAAGGAAGCCGCAGTAGCCGGGCCGCCATCGCCTCCATTACCGGCAAGGCCGTTGCCCGCCACGGTAGTTATGATGCCCGAAGCCGAAATCCTGCGCACGAGATGTGCAGTTACATCGGTAAAGTAGATATTACCATTGTTGTCGGTTGCAATGTCCCGATTGCCCTGCAGCGTAGCCAGGTGAGCCGGACCACCGTCACCGGTGGTGCTATTGGTGCCATTGCCCGCAATAGTATATATATTGCCCGGCACGCCGGCAACACTGATATTTTTTGTAGCGAAGGCCACACAACCGTAACTGCTAGTAGCAGTATAGGTGATGAGATCGCTGCAAATGGACACGCCGCTAACAACGCCACTGGCGCTGCCTACAGTTGTCTCTCCGGGAGTCGCACTCCAGATACCGCCATCGGCACTCTCCGAGAGCGTTACTGAGCTGCCCACACATATACCTCCGCTACCGGTGATCGTACCAGCATCGGGCAATGGATGCACCGTCACCAGGTGCTGGGCGGGTGTGCCGCAGCCTGTAGTGTAGAAGATCGTGGCCACCCCTGCTGCCACACCGGCCACTCCGCCACCTGAACCGACCGTTACTGTACCAGCGCCGCTACTGCTCCAGGTTCCTCCACCCACAGATTCCGTAAGCGCAATGGAAGAACCAACACAAAGTTCAGCAGCGCCGGAAATAACCGCTGGCAACGGAATTACTGTAATTGGCTTCACGGCAGCAACACCATATACGAGGTAAGTAATATTCGCACTGCCCTGCGATACGCCTGTAACGATACCTGTGGACGAACTTACGGTGGCCACAGCGGTATTGCTGCTGGTCCAGACGCCGCCGGCCGATGCATCGTATAATGTGGCTGTAGCTGCCTCGCAAAGCGTGGACAGGCCAGAGATGGGGGCTGGTACACCAAGTACTGCAACAGTTGTAGTGGCTATGCAGCCGGGCAAGGTAGCATAAGTGATGGTGGCCACACCACCAGATAACCCGGTGACCACTCCGCTTGTTCTGTCTATGGAAGCGTGTGTCGTGTCGCTGCTGGCCCAGGTTCCGCCGGTGACAGCGTCAGAGAGCGGAGCCGAGCCGCCGAGGAAAACGCTTGAAGATCCCAATATTGCCGCCGGCATGGCGCTAACAGTGACGACACCTGTGGTGTAGCAGCCCGAAGGCAGCGTATAAGTGATGGCCGTGCCTCCCGCTGATACGCCCCAAATTATTCCGGTAAGCGAATCGGCAGTTGCTATTGTTGTGTTTGCTGAACTCCACACTCCCCCACCGGATTCGGATACCATTGTATTTGTGCCCACGCAAATGGCCGGGCTGGTGAAAGGTGCAGGCGAGGCGTTAACGGTTACCGTAGCCACAACAATACACCCACCTCCCGTGCTGTAGCTGATCGAGCTGGTTCCGGCCGCCATGCCATTGAGCACTCCCGTAGTAGCAGAGATAACGGCTGTCGCAGGGTTACAACTGGTCCATGTGCCTCCTGGCGCAGTGCAGCCCAATGATGAAGTGGTTCCAACACATAACGCTGTAACCCCGGTAATGGCGGAAGGCGCAGCAAACACGCTTACTGTTTTGGTAGTAAAGCCGCATGCGGAAGTGCTGTAGGTGATTGTGGCTGTGCCCGCGGCTATGCCGCTCACAATGCCTGATACAACTGTCGCTACCGGGTTGCTGGCGCTCCAGATTCCTCCGCTTGTCGAGTCGGTTAGTGTTATTGCTGAACCGGAACAAACAGATGACGGGCCGGAAATGACGGCTGGCGCGGCGCTGACGGATATTGTGGTGACCGCAACGCCGCATGCGCCAAGGCTGTAGTTGATATTTGCTACCCCTGCGCCTGTGCCCGTGACGGCACCTGATGAACCAACGGTAGCAACCGAAGGATTCGAGCTCCCCCATGTTCCGCCCGGTACTGCATCGGCAAGTGTCACCGAGGCGCCGGTGCAAACTGATAAGGCACCCGTTATGGGGGCCGGTATTGGGCTCACGGTTATGACGGCAGTGGCTGTACCGCAGCTTGCTGTGGTATAGCTGATCACAACAGTGCCTGCGGCAACGCCTGTAAGCAGACCGGTTGAGGAACCTATTGTTGCCACCGATGGCGCAGAAGAAGACCAGGTCCCCCCCAGGCTAACATCGCTCAGCGTTATGCTTCCCCCGACGCATACTACTGATCCGCCAGTTATAGCAGCCGGTAATGGATTCACCGTCACTACTTTTATTGCTGTGCAGCCCGTTGCCAATGTATAGCTCACAGTATCTGTGCCGGCTGCAAGCCCCGTTACTGATCCCGAGGAACCAACGGTGGCGATGCTTGTTGTGGCTGAGTGCCATGTGCCGGCTGGGGTTGCATCGGCCAGCAGGGTGGCTGATCCGGAACACACAGAGGCGGTGCCGGTAATGGCTGCCGGAGTGGCGCTTACGGTTATAGCTTTTGTAGCCTTGCAACTGCCGGGCAGTGTATAGGTAATTGTTGCATTGCCTGCGCTTACTCCGCTCACTATACCTGTCGCCGAACCGATAGTGGCTTTAGCAGTTGCGCTGGATGTCCAGGTGCCACCGGTTGAGGCATCTGATAAAGTAGTTGTGGAGCCTGTACATACCGTGCTGCTTCCGGTGATGGCAGCAGGTGCGAGATTCACGGTTATGTTTTTTACAGCTTTGCAACCCGTGGACAGTACGTAGGAAATGGTGGTACCGCCAGTGGCCACCCCCGTGACAAGCCCAGTAAGACCTATGGTCGCGACCAGAATATTATTGCTGCTCCATGTGCCACCCGAAGGGGTGGAGGTATAGCCGCCCGTAAGGCCCAGGCACACATTGGCAGACCCGCTGATAGCTGAAGGAATGGCATTTACAGTGACTGTTTGCGATCTGGCGCAGCCTGTGGGTAGCGTATAACTGATCACAGGATTGCCTGCGCCCGTTCCCGTCATGCTGCCGGAGTTGCTTCCAATTGTTGCCAGCGCTGTATTGCTGCTGCTCCATGAGCCACCAGATGGCGACGAACTGAGTGTTGCGGCCGTGCTCTGGCAGAGACTGAAAGTGCCACTAATAGTGGAAGGAAGCGCATTTACGGTGACGGGCATAACGACACTGCAGGAAGAGGCTGAATAGGTGATGGTTGCTGCACCCGCTGCGATACCGTTAACAACCCCATCTGCTACGGTGGCTATAGAATTGTTGCTGCTGCTCCATGTGCCGCCAGGCGCCGGGCAGCTCAATGCAGTCGTTTGCCCGAGGCATGCATGGTTTGTGCCGGTGATGGCTGCGAGCGGTGAGTTTACTGTAATAGTGGCCATAGATGCGCAACCACTTACGGTGCATGAGATCAGCGTAGTACCCGCTGAAATGCCTGTAACTGTACCTGATGTCCCGACCGTAGCAATTGTTGCGTTGCCGGTGCTCCAGGTTCCGGTGCCGGCAGAGTCAGTAAGCGCCACAGTGCTGCCCTGGCATATGGTCGCGGTCATTGGTGAAACGCCAGCGGCCTTTGTGATATTTTTAGCCGCAGATGCATTACCATTTACCACCACCTGCGCAGCCCATGTGCCTGCAGGCAGGTTGTAGGGCAGCACAAAAAGGGCAGTATCCGGCAAGGCACCGGTCATCACAGTGCCATAGCGGTTCCACCCTAACGAGCGTGCATAATAGACGTTTGCACCCGATGTTAGCCGTACTACCGGATAATTAGAAGCCATGCTCCAGTCGTCGCCGTAAGCGGCGCCCTCCGATATACCGGTAAATAATTTTCCGGTAACCCTGAATGTATCGCAGTGCGTATTATATACACTGTCGAGGGTTGGCTTTCCCGCGGTTATTGGCGTGCCCGGAGAACTGTAAACATAATACTGGTAATCGGCCTGGTCGCAAACCAGCACATTGCCATCGGGCAGTGTGAGCATGTTGAAATAATAGGGAGGCACAGCCATTGTGAGACTGCCATTGGGTGCATTAACCCGGGTATAAGTGTTTGCCAGGTAATCAAACTCATAGAAAGACGAAGTGTGCGGATAGTAGCTGGTCGGACTTGATTTTGGCGAGACTGCTATCAGCAATTTCCCGTTAGCCATCATGGCCGCAGGCGCATCGAGTGCGGCCTGGCTATCGGGCAGGTCCGGTCCGGGGGTCCATGTGCCGGGGCTTAAAGTGCCGGAAGGCGTATAGAACAGTGTATGCCCGGTGCCCCCTATGAAGAAGCCCCTGCCATCCGGCAGCATCAGCGCAGCGCCCATTTCGTTAGCGTAGTTATCGTAAAGTGATACAGGGGTATTGGGTTCGATTACCCATTGGTTGGTCGCTGGTATGTAGCGCTCACTCGTCACGGTATTAAAGTCCACCTGCAGAATGCTTCCATCGGGTAGTTTCAGCCAGGAGGCCTCATCATGGTTCCCCAGCGAAGTTGCTGCTGTAGTAAAACCATTCGATGCCGGATCAAAGAGGTAGTTGGTTTTGCAGGTACCCGAATTCACGGCCAGCAGCAATCGCCCGTCCGTAAGGTTCTCAGAGCCGCCATCGGCAAAATTTGCACCCGGCACGGTAAGCACACTCCAGCCATTGGTCACCGGATTATATATTTCGGCAGCAGTGCCAGACCCATATTCACCGCCACCCACGTAAACCCGGCCGTCGTTCAGCACCCATGTAGAAAAATAAAGCCGGTCGTAATTCATGGGAGCTGTTGTGCTCCATGTTCCGTTCACATAACTTCCGTGCGCATCAGGTGTAAGCCTGTCCCAGGTTGTACCCGGCGTGCTGCCATAGCCGCCGTACCATGTCTTAGCCATCACAGTGCCATCGGTCAGCAGCAGCATCACGCCATCATTGATGTCGGGCGCCGGCGATGCAATAGGAGTCCAGGTTCCCTGCGCGTATGCCCCGGTAGTGGCAATAAGGAGAAGAGCGATGTTTAAAAGAGACACCATCCTCCTCATTTCGTCCGCCACAAGCCTTTTTAATCTTTTCATTTCGATCCTTCTTTTAGTAGGTTAACACCTTAGTTTTCAGAGGAAGGGTATCGAAAATGCAATTGTTAATGTTTAACAATTACACAACTTTTTACAAACGTAAACATTATTGTTAAAAAAACATACAAGTTGTTAATGATTTTTGTCATGAAAAAGCATTTATTCAATATTATACCCAGTATTTTTCTTTATTGCTTATTATAAGCTTTTTATGAAAATATATTCTACACATATCAAGACATTTTTTTCTCAAACATCAAATATATCTTTAGCATAATTATCCCATAAGATATCAGTTACAAAAAATCTTCAGAAAACGCCATAAAAAAGACGAAAAAAGCCATTATATTCAATGACAATTCATTAACACTTTCCTGTGCTATTGCTTAGTGGGTTTATCTAAGAGCATCATGAAGAATCTGCCATACTATCTTTTCATTGACCTATTATCTATATTTTTACAAGCATGGGCGTGAGTGGCTTAGCTTATGTCCTAATCTTGAACTTATGAAGCTTAATATGTTGATTCTTGCGTTGCTGACAGTGTGCAGACTTTGCGCGCAGGAACGTCCCTATATGGGCAGGGTAATTGACAAGGACACCCGGCAAGGCATACCATTTTGCGTGGTAAAAGTGAAAGACCGCAACGAAGGTGTATATACCGATGATGCCGGCCGTTTTGCATTTACCGCAAATACCGACTCAGCAAAAACTTTCATCTTCTACTGCCTGGGTTATACCAAGGTGGAAATTCCCTCGAGCCAAATGGGTACTGACTCGGTGACGGTAACAATGCAGAAGGAATATTCGAGCCTGAAAGAAGTGGTGGTGAGTGATGACAACGGAGGCAAAACAGCCTGGATGGGGAAGAAAAAATCGAAGCATGTCAGCGACTGCTACCAGAAGTATGGCGGAGAGATCGCTGCTTTTGAAAGAGCCGATAAAGCAAGAAACGGCGTGCTTAAAGAAGTCTATGTGTATATCACAGATGAAGGTGTACCCGACTCGAAATTCCGCATACACATTTACAGCAAGGACTCGGCAACCAATATGCCTGCCGAGGAGTTAACAGACAGCAATGTGATAGTGCATGCCACTAAAGGAAACGAATGGGTGAAGACGGACCTTAGCAACAGGCACATACATGTGGGCGAAGGCGTTTTTATTTCGGTGGAGTGGGTGTCGGGACATGGCAATGCCGATAAGGCTATGCAGTCTATGAAGCACCCTATTGTGGACGCGCACAATGGCCAGGTGCTGGGCCTGACGAAGAACACCTTTAAGAAGTGGGGCTCACGATATATGTACCAGCGCGATCCTTTCAACAGCAGCTGGCATTTCAGTTTCAACCCCATGTACTGCCCAATGGTGTATGCGCGATACACGTACCACAAAAGGTAGCGTAAAGTGAAAAAGAAAAAGTCAAAACCTAAAAGTGAGTAACGCAATTAATGAACTATCTGTGCATTATTGCCAGAAAAACGAGATGATAACAGCAGGCGCATTTTTAATGCGATTTAGACAGTAGAACCCGGCGTAATAATGAAATCACGGAGGCCACCGAGGATTGCACAAAAGGTATGTCTTTAAGGACACCAAGCCCAAAATATTAGTGCGGAATTTCAATGTCCTCTATACAATAACCGATTGTTTTTAGCTAAGCAATGCAGTGTGTTAAGGATTCTATTTGGAATTAGCGCAGCGTAAACTTTATTGCAGGCGCAGAGCAATCCTCCCACCCGGGCACAAAAAAGGCTGTCTCACAGAGGAGACAGCCTGAAATATCAGATGAAGATTGTAGGAAGATTAATACCAGAAATCGTGGCCCCAGCCCCATGCTTCGTGATGTGCAGCAATGATATCCCTTTTCCATGCTTTCTTGCATGCTTTGCGACGCTTCCTTTCAGCGGCAAATGGCCTGCAGCACTCTATTTCGGCAGCTATGCATTCTTTCTTCTGCCTTTTCATTTCTTTCTTGTAAGCCCTGTAACAAGCGAAGTCGCTGTGACAGAAATCACGGTCACGCCACCAGCAGCATCCACCATGGTGACCACCACCACAATGTGTTGCTTCTTTATGGCATTCGCCTTTCTCTTTGTCTTGTGCCGAAACGCTGAATGCGCCCAAAAGCATCACTGCTAAAAATGGAATGAGGATCGAGTTTTTCATATAATTATCTGATTTTGGAACCAAAGTAGAGAACATTTTATTCATATCCAAGAGGTGACCTAAAAATTGTACTGTTTTTTTTCTCCGGGACTAATTTTTACTTAAAAAAACGGGTGTTTGAAGCCGCACAAAAACTGTGCCCAAAGCGGCTACAGGCCTTAATACCAGTAATCGTGCAACTTGCCTTTATCGGTATGCTCGCCGGTTATCTTGTCCCTTTTGAGGAGCTTGCGCATGGCCTCGCGGCGCTTCCTTCTTGCCGCCATCGGGAAATCGTTTTGCAGCGCCTTGGCCTGGCACTCCTTCTTCTTGCGCTTCATATCCTTCTTCCAGGCCCTGAAACATTTATAGTCGCTGGTGTACCAATCCTGAATATGCTTCTCGTAAGAGAAGTCTTCTATGCACTTGCAGTAAGCGGGATTTGAGAGCTCCTGCGCATGCAAAGTGTTAGAACTGCAAATAAAAGCCAAGGCCGGGATCAACAGGTAATTTTTCATTATTATTAGTTTATGCCAACAAAATAAAAGTTTCGGAACAAATATCCAAACAGATTAAAACTCACGCCGCTCAGCCTCTCCGGCTGCATGATATACAGGCTGGAGGTCTGCCTGCAGATTGGGCTCTGAGTGGCTCATATGGTTGAGCAGCACAGGCGATCGTTCGTTTTTGTCTTCTTCTTCTTCCGGCGCTATAGAGGAAGTATCTTCAATGGGCACCACCATGGCTGTATGATGATGCATGCGGCTGAAGCTATAGCTGCCTCCCAGGGTAATACCCATAGAATGCCCATGCGCCTTGCTTACGGCGTCAGACAGCGGATCGTATTGCCCTACCTTGTCGGTGAGGCGATAACTCGCAGGTGTGTTGTGTGTTATGCCATCGTACATATAATACACACCCGCAGTAATGGATATTGCATGGCTCATCACAACGTTCACTGACGGCCGCAGCAAGATGCCCACGGACCCTTTTACCGATGATACGGTGCCCTTATTGCCAGGCTTTACATTCAGCCCAACGTTATAACCTTCGCTCCTCAGCGTATTGAAGTAGTTCTGTAAGCCGGAGGCTGCATTGGTCTGCAGATACTGGCTCTGCGTAAGCAGCACATCACCGGCAGCAGGCACTGCCGAGAAATCGTAAACCGGCACCAGGTTGCCCTGTGTACCCGAATACTGGTAGATGGCTTCATAGTTGAAAGCTGCATTGGTCTTGTAATGCACGCGCTCATTGATGTTGAACAGCAAACCCGCATCTGCATTGAACCCAAACATTTCGTTCAGCTTTAGTTTGTACTTAAACAAAAGCGGAATGCTGATGGTATTAATGTTCATGCGCTCATCTATCTGGCCAATGGACGTTAGCGACTGCCTGAAAGTATTATTGAAGTTGTCAGTGGATTTATACTCAATGTGAAAATTGTCGAGCGTAAGATGGCCATACTGCTGTGCGAACATAAGCCCTGTGCCTACGCCGTACCGGCCTTCGCGGTCAAAGAAGAAGCCGACTTCTGCATCAATGCTCTCAGAAGATCCGCGGCGGAACTTAACGCCACTCACCTTTGTGTTGAGCGCATCGGGATAGTTTCGGGTGAGGTCTGTATAATTGATCTTATCCTTCAGAGAACCTCCCATGACATTGAGGTCGAAGCAAATCCTGGACAGCCAGTGCCTGTGCTCCACCACTATGGGGAAGCCATTGGTCTGAGGCACCATGTCATTCTCAGGCATGATGTTCTGAGCGCCTGCAGCGCCTGCGCACAATACCGCCGCAGCAATAAGTAACTTCTTCTTCATTTCCTCTGTTTATTGCCGGTTCTTCACAAACCGGAGGGTTGCAGTCTTCACACCACCATCAAAACACTCCACAAGATAACTACCTTCGGCCAGCCCTGCAACATCCAGGCTAATTTCATTGCCGCTTCCGGCACTCGCCCCTACCTGCCGGCCCAGCATATCGGTAACTATTAGCTCATGTTGGGTGGTGGTGGCTCCGGGAAACACAGCTTTGACCATTGACGCGGCAGGATTGGGCACTAAGCGCACATGCGCTTCGCTAACCACGGGCGTTATGGCCCTCACCGGGCTGTTGAAATAGGTCTTCTGCATGCAGCCGTTCTTTGTGGAGATCACCCAGTAATAATTGTTTGCAAAGTCGGGAGTAGCATTAGCATAACTCTGGAAAGTGGCGCCGGGTATCAGGGCTGAATCCAGTGTTTCCTTGTTATCGTAACCCCACTGATAGGTGTCGGGGGTATTGTCCTGTAGCGCAAAAATGTAGTTATAATAGATCACTGTGCTGTTTGCCGAAACATCTGTGCCCACCGTAACTGTGTAGGTGCTGGCAGCCGCGCAGGGCGTGCCGCCGCCCGCTGTAAGCCTTACTATTGCATCACCCGGATTGGGGAAGCTCACCAGGCAGTACTGGCCTGTAGCGCCCACTGCTGTCACCAGGGCATTATCGGCGCTCCAGGTATAGGTGGTACCCGGCGCAGGAACTGCCGCTGCACCAAAATTCTGAAATTGGGTGCCGGAGCAAAGGGCAGCAGGAGAAGCGGTGGTAATAGCAGTAGCCGCCACAGCCGGGAATACCGTCACCGTGAGGTTCCTGTTAGCCGAGCAGCCATTGGCACTAAGCACAAAGGCATAGACTATGCTCAGAGGCCCTGCGGTAGTATTGCTCAGCGTTTCACTGATAGCGCCTGTACCCGATGCAGGGGCCGCAGGTTCTATACCTGATACCACTGCCCTCGACCACGCGAACGAGACTCCCGCTGTAGGGCTTGAAGGAGAAAAGGTGAAGGTAGCCCCCGAGCAGACCGAATCATTCATGCTGCCCGATAACCTCGGTGTGGGATGAACGGTTACGGCAACATTTGCGGTGGTGATGCAGCCGTTGGCAGCC
>Ga0157378_10004893_pt1 | contig 11744 bp, 12 predicted proteins | sample M65metaG_FD_115309 | JGI IMG/M metagenome (GOLD analysis project Ga0157378, IMG submission 115309) | Miscanthus rhizosphere microbial communities from Kellogg Biological Station, Michigan, USA - M6-5 metaG | ecosystem: Host-associated > Plants > Roots > Rhizosphere > Soil | place: USA: Michigan...
CTCGACCGGTTCTTCGCCCGGGACGAGAGCTACAAGACGATCGGGGAGGCCCTCGACCTGCCCTCCGGCACGATCGCCAGCCGGATCTCGAGATGCCTGGCGCGCCTCCGTGAGATCCTCGAGGGAAGAAACGACGCCGCTCCCCCGTCTGGTTCACGATGACCGCTTTCGACGAAGAGCGCCTCGCACGCCTGATCCGGGCCTTGCCGCCTGCGCCCGAGGCGTGGGTGCGCGCGGCGCAAGAGCTGCCGCTCGCGAAGGCCGGGCTCGACGAGATCGTCGCCCGTGCCGAGGCCGATGTCCGGTTCCGTGACCGTCTCGTCGCCGATCTCGAGGCTGCGCTGGAGGCCGAGGGCTACGAGCGCGACCCGGCGGTCGTCGAAGAGCTGCGGGTTCGCTTCAAGTCCAAGTAGCACTTCGATCACAATCCCCCAATGGCCTTGCTGGACAGGTCGCTGCGGGAGTTCCTCGACGACGTCGCGGCTCGAGGACGGACCCCGGGGGGCGGTTCCGCGGCGGCCCTCGTCACCGCCCTCGCTGCGGCGCTGCTGGCCAAGATCGCCAGGACCTCGACGGCGTGGCCCGATAGCAGTGGGGTCGCGGCGCAGGCCGAGTCCCTGCGCGACCGCGCGGCTCCACTAGCCCAAACGACCGCCGAAGAGTACGAAGCCGCACTCCAGGCCCGCGAGGACGAAGGCGAGGCCGGTGAGCGCCGGGACTTCGCGCTTGGGCGCGCGTACGCCCGCGCGGCTGAACCGCCGCTCCAGATCGCCCGCACCGCGGCCGACGTTGCCGAGCTGGCGGTCGTCGTGGCCAGAAATGGCGATCCCGCGTTTCACGCAGATGCGGTCATTGCGGCGCTCCTGGCGGCAGCCGCCGCGAGCTCGGCAGCGGAGCTGGTGGGCGTCAACCTGACGGCGTCGGCCCGCGACGAGCGGGTGCGCGAGGCGGAGAGGCTGGCAGAGAGCGCCGCCCGCGCCGCAGAAGAGGCACGGGCGGCACGGGAGTAGATCAGGCGGTGCGAACCGCCAGCCGCCGCGTGAGGCCCCTTCCTACGCCGGCGGGCAAACGAAGTGCTCCCGCATGCACCCGAAGCGGCCGCTCCATCTCCGTCCCTTCACGGATGCTTACGGCCAATCGGTCCCGGGTCGCCTCGCGAAGGAGGTCGGCGTGGCGGTCTCGGGCGATCTCTTGCGGCGAGTACGGAAACACTTCACCAACAGGACGCGCGATGAGGACCTTGTCTTCCCCGAGCCGCGCCTCATACCCTTGAGGAGTGTCCGAGGAAGAACTGCCCGCCTGGAGCCTCTCTGCCGCTGCGGTCGAGCGGATCGCGCTGCCCGAGGAATGGCCCGGCGAGGTCACTCGGGATTGGGCGTGGGGCGGTGCAACGGGTGCCGGCGCCCGGGTCTGCGTGCTCGACAGCGGCATCGAAGACGGGCATCCGCTGGTCGGCAAGGTTCAGCAGTCGGTTGCGATCTCGATCGAGGGCGACGAGGTGATCGTCGACGAGGAGGACACCCAGGGCGATCTCTGCGGGCACGGCACAGCGTGCGCCGGAGTGATCCGGTCGCTGGCGCCGGAGTGCGAACTCGTCAGCGTCCGCGTCCTCGGCGCCGGTTACACCGGCAGCGGCGCCGTCCTGCTGGAGGGCCTCAAGTGGGCGATCGAGCAGGGCTACGACGTCATCAACATGAGCCTCTCGACGACGAAGCAGAAATTCGCGTCCCTCCTGCACGAGCTCGCGGACACCGCATACTTCCAGCGGACGATGCTGGTCGCCTCCGCCCACAACATGCCTGTCGAGAGCTATCCGTGGCGCTTCTCGAGCGTCATCTCCGTCGGTAGCCACGAGGGCCACGATCCCCTCGAGTACTACTACAACCCCGCGCCGCCGGTCGAGTTCTTCGCGAGGGGCGTCGATGTCGAGGTGGCGTGGAACGGCGGCGGGCGCCTCGTCTGCACCGGAAACAGCTTCGCCACCCCGCACGTCGCGGGCATTGTCGCGCTCCTTCTGTCGAAGCATCCGGAGCTGACCCCGTTCCAGCTGAAGAGCGTCCTCTACTTGGTGGCGAACAACGTGGGGGGAGGCAAGTGAGCGACGACCTGCGGGCGGCCGTGGCCGCCGGTGTGCTCGGCGCGGAAGAGCAGTTTCAGGCGCTCTTGCAGTCGATCGTCGACGTGGCCAGGGCGATTTTCAAGGCCAAGGCGTCCTCGATCTTCCTTCTGGACGAGGAGGCCGACGAGCTCGTCTTCGAAGCGGTTGCCGGGGAAGGATCCGACTCGCTCGTCGGCCAGCGCTTTCCGTCCAGCACCGGAATCGCCGGCTTCGTCCTCGTCAGCCGGCAGCCGCTCGTGATCGAGGACGTTCTCCAGGACCCGCGCTTCTCCCGGGAGACCGCCGAGAGCACCGGCTTCGTCCCCAAAGGGCTGATGGCCGTGCCACTTCTCCACGATGAACGTGCCCTCGGCGTGCTGGAGGTGCTCGACCGGCCGCAGGACACGAGGTTCACGCTCGCCGAGATGGACCTGCTCGGGCTGTTCGCGAACCAGGCCGCGATCGCGCTCGATCTCCTGCAGCGGGCCCGGCGGGCCCAGGCTGCCCTAGCGGGCGAGGGTGACCTCGCTGTGGTCGCCCGCGTCGCCGAGACCCTCGAGCAGCAGCGAGACGAAGAGGACGGCTCGCGTGAGAGCGCTTTGCGCCTGCTCACCGAGCTGGAAAAACTGCTCTAGAACGACGAAAGCCCGGGACCTGCCCGGGCTTTCGTCAAATGCTTTTGGCCGGTTACCGGCGCCTGTGCGCTTCGACGTCGTCGCCGTCGTCGCTCTTGTCGGTGCTCTTCTCCTCGTCGGCGATGCGGCGGCGATGGGCCTCGACGTCGTCATTCAACTCGTCGAGATTCTCCGTCGTCTCCTCGAGCCGCTGTTCATCCGTCATGACAGCCTCCTTCCGGAAGGATCGCGTTAACGCAGTTGTCCACCAGACGGGCGATGCGGTCACTATCTTCCCTCCGCGAGCGGCGGGGCGCAAACGTGGGATGCTCGCGCCGTGCGGCGCTTCCTGGAGAGACTTGCGGAGGCACGGACGGCCTTCGGCGGCGTGTTCCACAACCGGGCTCTGCGTCGTCTCGAGCTCGCCTGGGCTTGCTCGATCGTCGGAGCCTGGGCGTACGGCGTGGCGGTGGTGGTCTACGCCTACGACCAGGGCGGGGCACGGGCGGTTGGAGTCGTGGGGCTGCTTCGCTGGGGAACGGCGGCGCTGGCTTCCCCCTTCGCTGCGGCCCTGGGCGACCGTTACGACCGGCGCCTCGTCATGGTGGGATCGGACCTGCTCCGGGCCGGGCTCATCGTCGCGGCGGCAGTCGCGGTGTTTGCCGACTCGGCGCCCTGGCTGGTGTACGTCCTCGCGAGCCTCGTCAGTGTTGCGGGAACGCCTTTCCGGCCGGCGGAGGCCGCGTACACACCGGTTCTCACAAACACCCCGGATGAGCTGAGCGCCGCCAACGTCGTCGCTGCTGCGATCGAGAGCGTCGGCATCTTTGTCGGTCCGGCTCTCGGCGGTCTTCTCCTCGCGGCGACGAACACGGGAACGGTCTTTGTGGCCACCGCCGTACTCGTCGTTGCATCGGCGGCGCTGATCCTAGGGATCCGGCCCGGTGTCGATGAGCGAGCGCCGGAGTGGTCGGGTGAGAGCGTCCGCAATGAGCTGCTCGCGGGCGCCCGCACGATCATGAGCGACCGCAAGGTCGCCCTGCTCGTCGGACTGTTCGCCGCTCAGACGTTCGTCGATGGCCTGCTGGGAGTACTCATTGCCGTGATCGCGCTCTCGTACCTCGACGCTGGGCCTGCAGCAGTCGGCTGGCTGAACGCCGCGTCCGGGATCGGCGGACTCGTGGGTGCAGCTCTCGCGGGGATGATGGTCGGGCGCGGCCGGCTGGCCGGCGACTTCGGCCTCGGCGTTCTGCTCTTTGGCCTTCCGCTGACGCTAGTCCCGGCCTGGCGAAACGAGGGCTTCGCCCTCCTTTTGCTGACCGTCATCGGGGTTGGAAACACTCTCGCCGACGTCTCCGGGATGACCCTCTTGCAACGGTTCGCACCGGAGGCTGTCCTAGCGCGTGTCTTCGGCATTCTCGAGAGCGTTCTGCTCCTGACGGTCGGCCTCGGTGCGATCGTCGCGCCCGTATTGGTCTCGGCGTTTGGGATTCGCGCGGCTCTCGTTATCGCCGGGCTGCTCTTGCCAGTGCTCGTGATTCCTGCGTGGCCGGTCCTGCGTCGGCTCGACCGGGGGTCCGACGTGCCTGTGCATCGTCTCGAGCGCTTGCGCGCGATCCCCTTCCTGGCACCACTTCCGGAGGCGACGATCGAACAGTTGGCAAGGGCGGCGTCGGAGGAGCCGATGAAGGCCGGAGACGAGATCGTGCGCCAGGGCGAGCCGGGCGATCGCTTTTACGTCGTCGACTCGGGCTCGGCGGAGGTCCTGGTCGACGGCCGGCCAAGTGCCTCGCTCGATCCGGGCGACTACTTCGGCGAGATCGCGCTCCTCCGCAACGTGCCACGGACGGCAACGGTGCGGGCGCGAGAGGACGGGCTGCTCCTGTCGCTGACGCATGACGCCTTCGTGCCGGCAGTGTCGGGCTACGCGCCCAGCCTTGCCTCTGCGGAGGCGGTTGTCGGCCTCCGCCTGGGGCCGGCACGTGGGGGAATCGTCAGGGCCTGAGCGCGCTAGATCGAGGCGACGTCCGGCCGCAGTGATGCGAGTCGGTTCGCGATCGCAGCGTGTGCGGCCTCGGCGCTTTCCGGATGCCCGGTCACCGCGGTGATGAACTCATCCCGCTCGAGCGTGAGCAGATCCACGTCGGTGAGCGCCGTCACGGTCGCCGTGCGCGGCACGTCGCGGAGGAGCGCGATCTCGCCGAAGAAATCGCCTGCGTGCAACGTCCTGCTCCGCTGCTCGTCGACCCGGACGTCGACTTCGCCCGCGGCGACGATGTAGAAGCGGTCGCCGTGCCCTCCCTGGCGGATGATCTCTCGCCCTGCCGGCAAGTGGAGAGGCTGGAGCTCATGCGTGAGCTGCTCGAGCGTCGACGGTGGAAGCGGACGAAAGATCGGGATAGACCGGAGCAGCTCGAGATTTCCGGGCTCCCGTGCAATCGTCTCGTCGAGCCTGCGTAGTGGCCTGCGAGCGAGCAACGCCAGGACCGGCAAGAGGCCGCCGGTCACCGCGAGCGCCCCGCGGGCCCCGATCCCAGCTATCAGCACCGGTGCGAGGATGGCACCGAGCCCGAGTGTCCCCACGAACACGGTCTGAACGACTCCCATCACTCGGGTCAGGACCTCATCGGGCACGGCACGCTGGAGGAGCGTCAGCCCCGCCACGTCTACGACCGTCGTGCCGAGGCCGACGATGCCGAGGAGAACGAGCGCCGTCGCGGTGTGCGGCACGAGCGCGAGGATGACGAGCGGTAGGCCGACGAGGGCCAGTCCCAGGCCGAAGGCCGAGGCCAGTCGCGGCCTGCCGATGAGAGTGAGTGCTCCGAGGCCGCCGATCAGTCCGCCGATGCCCACGGCGGAGTTCAGGAACCCGATGCCGGATTTGCCCAGGTCCAGCACCTGGAGCGCCAAAACGACGATCAGGACGTTGAGTGCTCCGGCCGCGAGTGTCTGGGTTCCGTAGAGACCGATGATCAGGCGAAGGCGCGCGTCGTGCAACACGGTGCCGAAGCCTGCAAACGCCTGTCGGAGGAGACCCCCCTCGACGTACTTGGGCGCAGAGCGGGGTCCGGCCCGCACGCCCACCAGCAGGAGCGCGGCCAGGAGAAAGACGACCCCGGTGATCGCGAAGACCGTGTCGGTGCCGGTCACAGCGAGCAGGAGGCCGCCGATCGCGGGGCCGGCGAAGACACCGACGCTCTCGATCGTCGTGAGGACGAGGTTCGCTGCCGTCAGTTCGTCCGGAGATCTGGCCAGCAGCGGCAGCAACGCGGCCTGGGTCGGGCGAAACGTCGACTGAAGGAGCCCCATCAGTCCGGCCAGGGCATAGACCACACCCGCGGGGGCGCCGGCGAATGCGGCGACCGCCGCGCCGGCGATGGTGACGCTCCGTGCGACGTTGATCGCGACGATCACGCGCTCCCGGGGAAACCGGTCCCCGAGCAAGGTGCCGAAAGGGGTGGCGATGAGCGACGGCAGCACCCGGAGGAGCCCGACCAGCCCCACGGCACTCGCGCCGCCCTGCTCGTAGGCGTAGAGCGAGAGGGCGACGATGAAGATCCAGTAGGCGCAGACCGTCCCTGCCCAGGAGAGCTCCACCCGTCTCAGGTTCGGGTTGGTGAAGACCGAGGAGAACGCCTGCCGCGACTCGGCCAGCCGCTCCCGGAGAGCCCTCAGCATCGGCCGATCGTAGAAGGACTTTGCCTTTTACGAGAAGAGAGGGAAGATGTAGGCCTGTTCATCCGTCTAGTGCGCGAAACGTCGGATCCAACCGGCGGCGAAAGAAGGAGGAGTAGTGGAAGACGAGAAGACACCGACCACATCCGAGGCAGAGGACGTCGAGGGACATTTGCTTCGCGACCGGACCCCATCGGAGCGGCCCCCCGCGGAGCGGACCCCATCGGAGCGGCCCCCCGCGGAGGCGTCCAGCGAAGCGCCAGACTTCGAGCTGCACACCCTGACCGAGCGACCCCCCAACGAGTAAGAGATCCTTTTTCTTGAACGGCAAACGGGGCGGCCGCGGCTGCCCCGTTTGCATTCCGTCACACGCGTACGACGCGGGCAGCCGGCGCACTCTTCACACCGCCGGTCGCGGTGTCGAGTGGGGACTCCTCGATCACGAGGGTTCTCGCAGCAGCGTCCATCGTTGCCGTGACTCCGAGCCCCTCACCGAGCGGGACTGCTCCGAACGGCGCGTGTTAGACACGAGTACGGAAATGTGTCGCATATCAGTCGAGTTTCGCCATCACGTGCTTGATCTGCGTGTAGTCCTCGAGCGAATACGCGGATAGGTCCTTGCCGTAGCCCGACTGCTTGAAGCCGCCGTGCGGCATCTCGCTGACGAGCGGGATGTGGTCGTTGATCCACACCGTCCCAAACTGGAGCTTCCGCGAAGCGTTGAGCGCGCGGCCGACGTCGCGGGTCCACACCGACGCGGCTAGGCCGTAGTTCACGTCGTTCGCCCATGCGATCGCCTCGTTGTCGTCGGCGAAGCGCTGCACCGTAACGACCGGGCCGAAAACCTCGCGTTGCACGATCTCGTCGGTCTGCCCGACGTCGACGACCACCGTCGGCTTGACGAAGAAGCCTCGGTCGCCGTTCGTGCCGCCCCCGGTCAGGACGGTCGCGCCCCTCGCACGGTCGATGAACCCGAGCACGCGTTCTTGCTGCGCCTTCGAGATCACCGGGCCCATGTCGATCTCGTCGCCCTCGGAAGGATCGCCGACGTGCAGCGATTCGACGGCCGGGACGAGCTCCTCGAGCAACCGGTCGTAGATCTTCGGGCCGGCGACGACACGTGAGGCCGCCGTGCAGTCCTGCCCCGAGTTCCAGTAGCCGCCGATCTTGATGCCCTCGGCGACCGCGGCCGGATCCGCGTCGTCGAAGACGATCACAGGCGCCTTACCGCCGAGCTCGAGGTGCACGCGCTTGAGATTGTCCGCGGCCGTTCGCGCGATGATCTTGCCGGTCTCCACGTCCCCGGTCAGCGACACGAGCCGGACGTCCGGGTGCTTGACGATCGCCTCGCCCGCGGGAACACCGTCGCCCGTGATGACGTTCAGGACACCGGGCGGCAGGATCTCCGCCGCGAGCTGCGCGAAGCGCAGCGTCGTCAACGGCGTCTGCTCGGACGGTTTCAACACCTGCACGTTGCCCGCGGCCAGCGCAGGAGCGAGCTTCCAGATCGCCATCATCAGCGGGTAGTTCCACGGCGCGATACCGCCGACGATCCCGATCGGCTCACGCCTCAGCCAGGAGGTGTAGCCGCGCATGTACTCGCCGGCCGACTTGCCTTCGAGCACGCGTGCGGCGCCGGCGAAGAAGCGGATGTTGTCGGTTGCGACCGGAATCTCGTCCCTCGCAGCCGAGAGCGGCTTGCCGACGTTCAGCGACTCGAGCTCGGCGATCTCATCCCCATGCTCGTCCAGCGCGTCCGCCAGTTTGAGCAGCATCTCGGCGCGCTCGGCGGGCGTGGTCTCCAGCCACTCAACCAGGGCTTTCTTCGCCGCCTGGACCGCATGGTCGACGTCTTCGGCCGATGCGCGTGGCACCTCGGCGATCACCTCGCCGGTCGAGGGGTTGAGAACCTCCATGGTCTCGCCGCTCGAAGCGTCTACCCACTCGCCGCCGATGAGGTTCTGGTGCTTGGAGACGGTGGAGCTCACGGTCTACCTCCTCGTCATTCGTTAGCAAGGATGCCCGATTCACGTGTCAGGCGCTGCGCGATTGTCACCGGGATGATTGTGGCCAGCAAAATCAGGAAGACGATGACGTTCACTTCGGGTAGCTGCTGGCCGATGCGGATGTTGCCGAAGATCCAGATCGGGAGAGTGGTATTGGCTCCCGCCGTGAACGTCGTGACGATCACCTCATCGAATGAGAGCGCGAAGGCGAGGAGTGCCCCCGAGACAAGGGCTGTGGACAGGGTTGGAAAGGTGACGTACCGAAAGGTCTGAAAACCGTCGGCGCCGAGATCCATCGAAGCCTCGGACAGCGAGGTCGGTGTGCGTCGGAGCCGCGCGATCACGTTGTTGTAAATGATCACCATGCAGAAGGTGGCATGGCCCACGATGATGGTCCAGAGGCCGAAATTGAACTTCCAGAAGGTGAAGAACGAGTTCAGCGCCATCCCGGTGATGATCCCTGGGAGCGCGAGGGGCAGAATGAACAGGAACGAGATTGACTCTCGGCCGAAGAACCTGAATCGGTGAACTGCGAAAGCGGCCGCCGAGCCTAGGAGGATGGCGACGATCGTGGCCCCGGCTGCGGCCTTCAGGGACAAGAGCAGGGCCTGCTGCATCTCGCTGTCGTGGATTGTGGGGCTAAACCACTTGGTCGTCCAGTCGGTGATCGGCCAGCCCTGAGCAGTCTGGGCGTTGAACGCGTAGAGGATGATGATCGCGATCGGCGCGTGGAGAAAGAGGACGACGAGCCACGTCCAGATCCGTAGGCCGGTCTTCGTGAGTTCGCGCTCCATCAGAGCGCCTCAAACGCGCCGGCCCGTCTTGCCAGCGCTAGGTAGATGGCCATGATGATGAGTGGCACCGACGCGAACGCCGCAGCAAACGGGAGATCGCCCGAAGCACCCAGGCCCGTGTTGTAGACGATGTTGCCGATGAACGTCGAGCTCGCGCCGCCGACGAGGGTCGGGGTGATGTAGTCGCCGAGCGTCAACGAGAACGTGAAGATCGAGCCGGCGAGAACTCCCGGCAGAGCAAGCGGCAGGATGACGGAACGGAAGGTTCGAAATCCTCGACCTCCGAGATCTCGCGAAGCCTCGATGTAGGAGTTGGGGATTCGCTCGAGCGCCGCGTAGATCGGCAAGATCATGAATGGGAGCCAGATGTAGGAGAAGACGAGCCACATCGCCGTGTTCGAGTAGCCGATGTTGGCCGCCGGGAGACCTATCTTCGTGAGGGACCAGTTGAGGATCCCGTCCTGCGCGAGGATGACCTTCCAAGCGTAGACGCGCACCAGGTAGCTCGACCACAGCGGAAGCAGGACGAGGACGAACAACAGCGCCCGTGTCCGACTCTTCGCAACTCTGGCCATGTAGTACGCGAACGGGAACGCGAGTACGGCATCGGTGATGGTGACAAGGGCTGCGATGACCACCGTCCGCACGATGACCCGCCGCCAGGCCGCGCTGTCCACGATCTGCTTGAAGTTGTCGACGTTCCAAACGTGGACGACTTTCGTGGTAAACGAGTCCACCGACCAGAAGGCCGAGACGAAGAGCACCGCGAGCGCGGCTACGTAGAGGAGGAGAAACCAGGCAAGTGGCGGCAGGAGCAGCGCAACGCCGCGCAGCCAGGAACGACGCCAGAAAGCCGCGGAGATGCGGCGCCGGGCCCCCTGAATCGAGGGCCCGCTCCGCGCCGGAGTTACGAGACCGCCTGATTCCAGGCGTTAACCCACTTTCGGTAGTCCATGCAGTTCTTCTGACCGTTGCCACAATCGGCGACCGGTGTCTTCCAGAACTTGATCGAGCGGTAGTACGCCTCGGGCGCGTCCGCGTGATACGTGTGACACGAACCCTTGCTGAGTTTGTTCATCTGGGAGCACGCGAGCTTGTTGACGGGCGTCTCCCCGTATGTCGTCGCTTGCAGAGCCTGAACCTTCGGGCTTGAGATGTACCCGTACCACTTGTAGGCACAGTTCGGATGCTTCGCCTTCGACGAGAGCATCCACGTGTCGAGCCAGCCGGTCGCTCCTTCCTTCGGGATGATCTCCTTCACGGGCACCTTGGCAGCCCGAATACTCCCTGTCGTAACGGGCCAGCTTGCGCCAATCCAAGCGTCGCCGTTCTTGAAAAGGCTCACCTCGTCGGAGGACAAGCCCCAGTACTTCTTGATCAGCGGCTTCTGCTTCTTGATCAACGCGATCGCTGCATCGAACTGCTTCTGGTTCAGCTCATATGGATCTTTGATTCCGAGCGACGGTTGCGTCTTCGAGAGATAGAGCGCGACATCGGCGATCTGAATTGGGTTGTTCGGAACCGTGACGCGCCCCTTGTACTTTGAGCTGTAGATTGCAGACCAGCTCGTGGGGGCTGGCTTTACCTTCTTTGTGTTGTAGAGGAGCGTGTTCGGTCCCCACTGCAGCGAGATGCCGTAGTGCTGGCCGCCGACGGTGTTGTTGGGGGGACTCTGAAAAGCCTTGAAGAACTGCTTCCAACCCGGGACGAGACCGACGTTCACCGGCTGGACGTCCTTTCCGTAGACAAGGCGTAGGCTCGCGTCGCCGGATGCCGAGACCATGTCGTATTGGCCGCCGCCTCCCGTGCGCATGAGCGTCACCATCTCGTCTGACGTTCCGGCGTACTTCGGCTGGATCTTGCAGCCGGTCTGTTTCACGAAGGGCTTCACCCATTTTGCGTCGAGGTAACCCTCCCAGGCGATCATCGTCAATTTGCCCTCGCCCTTGCCGATCTTCGATGGCAGCCCGTTCGCTGTGCCGGCTCCGGACGCGGGCACACACAGCGCCGCAGCCAATACCGCGACGAGCACGTGCCCTTTGCGAATCTTCCTCATGCTTTTCCTCCTCGTTGGATCTCGAACGTGTGCTCGGCACGCCATAGGAGGCGCACCCGCCTACCCCCGGACTCGAGTACCTCCTGCGAGGACGTCTCGAGGTTCTGCCGTACGACTGTGAGCTCGCCTCCGGAGTCGAGCTCGACGATGTATCTGGTGAACATGCCGACATAGACGACCTCGCGAATGCGGCCCAGTTCGCCGTCGCCGGCCTCGTCGAAGTGCATGCGAATCTTTTCCGGGCGGACCGTGAACGTCTTCCCGTTCCGCTCGAGGACGTTCGAAACGCCAACGAAGCCGGCCACGAACTCGGTTGCGGGACGTTCGTAGACCTCGGCCGGCGCGCCGATCTGCTCGATCCGGCCCTCGTTGAAGACTGCGAGGCGGTCGCTCATCGTGAGCGCCTCCTCCTGGTCGTGCGTGACGTAGACGAAGGTGATGCCGATGTCGCTGACCTCGCGCTGGATGCGCTTCAGCTCGATCTGCATCTCCTGGCGGAGC
>Ga0157378_10004895_pt1 | contig 11741 bp, 12 predicted proteins | sample M65metaG_FD_115309 | JGI IMG/M metagenome (GOLD analysis project Ga0157378, IMG submission 115309) | Miscanthus rhizosphere microbial communities from Kellogg Biological Station, Michigan, USA - M6-5 metaG | ecosystem: Host-associated > Plants > Roots > Rhizosphere > Soil | place: USA: Michigan...
ACCGTGATCTGCGACTCCGGCGACCACGCCTCGATCCTCGACGGCTGCCGCCTCTCCGGCGCCAAGCTGCGGCCCTTCCGCCACAACCGCATGGACAAGCTGGAGAAGATGCTGCAGCGGGCTGCGGAGGACGGCGGCGGCGTCCTCGTCGTCGTCGACGGCGTCTTCTCGATGGAGGGCGACGTCTGCGACCTGCCGCGGATCGTCGAGCTCTGCAAGGCCCACGGCGCCCGGCTGATGGTCGACGAGGCCCACGGAGCCGGGGTCCTCGGCGCCCGCGGCGCCGGCGCCTGCGAGCTCTTCGGGCTCGAGGACGAGGTCGACCTGCGTATGGGGACCTTTTCCAAGAGCCTCGCCTCCTGCGGCGGCTTCATCGCCGGCCCTGCAGACGTGATCGAGTACCTGCGGATCTCCTCACGCTCCTTCGTCTTCAGCGCCTCGGCCGTGCCCGCCGCCGTTGGCGCGGCGCTGGCAGCGCTGCGGGTGATCCGATCCGATGGCCCGCAGCTGTTCGAGCGTCTGCTCGCCAACGCCGAGTACCTGCGCGAGGGCCTGCGCCACCTCGGCCTCAAGGTGGTCGAGCCGGGGACGCTGCCCGACGGCAGCATGGCGACGACGCCGGTGGTGCCGGTGATGGTCGGCGACGATTGGCAGGCGGTCCTGCTCTGGAAGGCCCTCTTCGACGCCGGCGTCTACACCAACGTCGCCATCCACCCCGCGGTTCCACCTGGCGGGGGGCTGCTGCGGACGAGCCTGATGGCGACCCACGAGCGCGAGCACCTCGACGGCGCTCTCGGCACCATCGCCCGGGTCATCGGGGACTTCCCCGACCTCCCGCGCACTTAATTTTTTGGTCACGAAAGTTTGACATCCCCCGGGGGGGTGAGTTTCGTCCTTGTCCAGATCTGGACAAGCTTCGAGATGTGTCGAAATTGTTGCTCTTAGCGAATGGATCGGACGGAACCTTGGCAACAGCGGGTTGACGGCGCCGACTCCGAAGGCATAGCTTGGCCTCCTCGCCGAGACGACCCTGGCGGGGCGTTCGGGAAGAGAGAGTCGGTCCGGTAGGACCAGGTCCCTCAGGGGCATGGGTTGCCACGGCCGGACGCGACAGACCCCAGCAAATCGATTCCTTGAAGGGAGGAGTCCCAGTGGAAGCTGCCTCACCGGCACCACCATCGACCATCGCAGCCCCAGCCGAGGCACCGCAGCACATGAGGGCCCTGGAGAGAGCCAACATGGTGCGGCTAGCGCGGGCCGAGCTGAAGCGCGCGATCGCGCGAGGAGACATGGATGCCGCGGAGGTTGTTCGCGACTGCCCGTGGGAGACCGAGAGCATGACCATCGCCGAGCTCTTGACCAGCCAGCGCCGTTGGGGACGGACGCGGGCGCGGAAGTTCCTCATGCCCCTCTCCCTCAACGAGAACAAGCAGCTGGGGACCCTGACCTCCCGCCAGCGCCGGATCCTCGCCAACGAGCTTTCCACCCGCTCGGGCGGCCGGGAGCCCGTCGCCGTATGAGCCCTCGCCGCGGTCGCCTTCGGCGATCGCGGCGCTCTACCGCAGGCCGCCGATCCGGTAGCTGAGGCCGCCGGAAGCGCGCTGGAAAGCGCGGCGGGCGAGGTAGAAGGTCACCGTGAAGGCGACCGCCCCCGCCGCCAGCGCCACCGCGAGAATCTGGCCGGCGGCGTAGAGGACGAGGCCCGTCGTGAGAACGAAAGCAGCGCCGGCGAGCAGGGTCGTGTGGGAGCGGTAGCCGGCGAAGTGCTCGCGGATCGCCACCTCCAGGCCGCCCAGCCCGGCGAGGGCGACGCCGGCCCCGATCGCCGTCGGGCGCCCGCCGATCACCCCGACCGCGAGGGCGACGATGCCGGCGAGGATGACCAGCTCGGCCAGGGGGGCGTTGCCCCAGGGGGCCGGCGGCCGCTCGTCGGCCGTTTCGACCCGCTTTGCCTTCGCGGGCTTCGCCTTAGTCCTGGTCAACGGCCGCGAGCCGCCCGGCTAAGGGGCATCCGGAGGAGATCTTGACCCGCCACCAGCCCATCAGCATCCCGATCGGGCCGAGGCGCGGGCGCGAGTGCCAGTGGCCGCAGCCGTGGAGGCCGAGGTCCTGGCGGGATATCTGGACCCACTTGTAGTCCTGCGGGGCAGCGAGCATCCGCTTGACCAGCTCGCGGTTCTCGTCCTCGACCCGTCGCCGCTCCACCAGCGCCTGCCGCGCCTCAGCAACGCGGTCGGCGAGGCGGTCGCGGACCGCCTCCAGCTCGCCGAGGTCGAGGACCCGCGGCACGGCGGCGAGGGGGCCGACCCGGTGGGGCACCTCGGTGTGGCCGAAGGCCTCGCCGAAGAGACCGGCCAGCTCCGCCTCGAGCCGCCCGATCTGCCGCCGCAGCTGCAGCCGCGCTTCGCGCTCGTCGATGGCGACGCCGAGACCGGCAAATCCCTCTTCTCTCAGCAGCACAGGCACCCCTGAAAGTGTAGTCACGCCGCCTCCAGGGTCGAAGCGGCCATCCAGAGCGCCTCCTCGACAGAGATCTGGGGCACGCCGTTGACCTGGATCGCGGCGATCGCGATCCGACGGGTCCCCCTCCCCACCCGCAGCCCCTCCGCGGTCAGCCCGAAGAGGAGCCCGAGCGGGCGCTGTTCGTCGGCGATCGCCAGCGTCCCCTTCGCCATCTCCCCAGGCATCCCCGCCAGCGACTCGCCCGGGGCGGAGTCGCGGATGCAGAGGCGGCCGTGGATGCCCTCGGCGTCGAAGGCTCGCAGCGCCACCCCGGTCTCGACAATCGCGATGTCGAGCGCGTCCCGGGGCAGGCCGTTGCTGCGGAAGCCGCCGTCGTGGAGGCGGTCGAGCGCCAGCTGCTCGACGGGGGTGCGGGTGCGGTCGGGGTCGAGCCCGATCTGGCGGAAGAAGACGCGGTAGGCCCAAGGGATCGGGCGTTCGCGCAGGCGGATCGCCTGCGAGCCGTAGGTGCGGTCGGAGAGGTCGCGCAGCCGCCGCCGCACCGGCTCTGGGCTCTTGCCCGGCTTGGCGTCGACCTCCACCCAGGCGATCCCGAGACCGGGAAACTCGGAGGTGATGTGAGGCGCCACCCACCCCTGCTCCGGCGAGGGCACCCAGCCGATCCGCGGGCTGGCGGGATCGGCTCCCATCTCAGCTGCCTTCCGCCGCCGCCGTGGCCGCGAGCAGCCGGTCGACGCGGTCGCCGAGCCCGGCGGCGCTGAGCTCACCGGCGCTGGCGCTCTGCATCGTCCCGCCCGGATAGACGTAGGCAAAGGTCGGGCAGCCGCCAACACCGTAGAGGCTGCCGACGGCGCCATCGCGGTCGTAGCCCACCGGCATCGTCCAGCCGCGCTGGGCGATCAGGTCCCGCACCGTGTCGCGGTCGTCGCGGATGTCGAGCGACAGAAACCCCACCCGTCCACGGTAGCGCCGGAAGACCTCCTCGACCAGGTCTTGCTGAGCAACGCAGCCGTCCCCCTTGCTGAACCAGAACGAGATCACCAGCGGACGGTCGAAGAGGTCGCAGACGCGGATCGCTTCGGCGTCGTCGATCCGGCAGGCGGGGGTCCGCTCCGATCCTTCCGGGCAGGGGATCGTCGAGGTTTCGCAGTCGTCCTGGGCCACGTTAGCGTCGCCTTCGAGCTTGCCAGCCGCAGCCGGGACGGCGAACTCGGGCAGCGGCCACCGCGGCGGCAGCTCGTCGAGCCCAAGCGTCCTCCCCGGCCCGCCCCCCTCGATCGTGTTCACGGTCGCGACGACGATCACCGCCAGGAAGATCAGCCCGACCAGGATCGAGTAGCGGTCCCTCACCGGCGCTCCAGCAGCAGCAGCGTCGCCGGCAGGACCAGCAGCACCCCGGTCAGGGCGGCGGCGAGGTCGACGACCGTGACCAGCCCAAAGTCCCGCAGCATCTGCACGTCGCTGGCGACGAGGACGGCGAAGCCGGCGATCGCGGTGACGCCGGATGCGAGCACGGCGGCGCCGGTCCGCGAGCAGGCCCGCCGCAGCGCCTCCTCGGTCCCCGCCCCGCCCCGCCGCTCCTCGTGGAAGCGCCCGCTCAGCAGCACCCCGAACTCGGTTGCGATCGCGATCGTCAACGCCCCCAGCGCGGCCGACATCGGGTTGAGCGGGATTCCGGTGATCCAGAGCAGCAGCGAGGCCCAACCGGTGGCCAGAACCGTCGGCACCAGCGGCACCAGCGCCCGGCGCCAGGAGCGATAGATCAGCAGCAGCGCCAAGCCCACGAGGGCGATGCCCGCCAGCGTCAGCCAGTACCTGCTGCTGGAGAGCTCAGAGGCCGATTCGGCCGCGATCACCGAGAGCCCTGCCAACTGGACATCAACCCCTTCCGGCTTTTCCCCAATGGCATCCCGCACCCTCTCCACCAGCTTCTGCTGGTCCTCCAACGATTGCGCCCTGATCCCGAACGAGATCAGGGCGTGGTTCCCGACTTCGCCGGTCTCCGGGTCGACCGGCGCCACCTGCCGCAGCGCGTAAGGCGACAGAGCCGACAGCGTCGCGTCGATCCGTTTCGCCGTTGGCGTTTCACCGCCCCGCACCAAGAAGTCAGACAGCGCCGGCCCCGGACAGATCTGGGCATTGAGGCAGCTCGGGTTTTCCCCCTCGAAACCGTTCGCTTCCAAGACCCGTTTCTTGAACCCCGCCATCCACTCGACGGTTTCCGGGTCGGTGAGATCCGGGGCCGTGATGCTGACGTCCAACTCCCCAGACACACCAGTCGTGTCCTGCAACTCGTTCAGCCCTTCAACCGCCTTCACGTTCTGAGGCGCCAACTCGCGGATATCCGTGACGGTGTCAACCCGGGTCCCAGCTGCCCAACCCATGACGGCCAGTCCCACACCAACGGCCAGCACCGCCACCGGATACGTCTGAGCCAGGGACAAAAGACGCTCCACGGGCGGGTGGCGCCGTAGGGTGCCCCTCTCTGAGGAAGCTTTAGCTACCGGAAGAGAGGGGGGGTCCCCTGCGGCGACAGGACCCGCCCGCCAGCGACCCAACGTCCCTAGCCCCACCGTCAACGCCAAGCCAAAAGCGATGCCGATCCCGACGATCAGCACCCAGCCGAACCCGCGCACCATCGGCACCGGCGACAGCTGCAGCGCCAGGAACCCAGCCGCCGTCGCCAGACAGGCCGCTGCGATGGTGGGCCCACCGCGAGCCGCTGCATCCTCGACCGAACCAACCTCGTCAAACCGAGCCTGGAACTGGATCGCGTAGTCGACCCCGAGCCCGATCAGGATCGGCAGGGCGGCAATCGAGGCCATGGTCAGGGAGCCGCCGACGAGCGCGAGGAGGCCGAAGGTGATCGCCGCCGCCATCAGGGCGATCGCCAGGGGGAGCAGCGGCCAGCGGGAGGGGAAGACGAGCAGGAGGACGAAGGCCATCACCGCCACCGCCAGCGCAAAGAGGACGAGCAGGGCGTCCTTGAGGGCGCGGGAGACGCCGTCGATCACGACCGGGGCGCCGGAGACGACGTAGCTGCCCCCTTCGAGCTCGAAGCAGGGCGCCGGTTTCCCGCCTTCCTTGCAAGCTTTGCGCGGCGTCGTTTCCGCGACCGCGGCTTCGATCAGCCCGATCGCCCGGTGGCGTTCAGCCTCGCTCAGGTCGGGCCGCAGCCGGATCACGATCTGGGCCGAGCGGGCGTTGGGGAAGAGGTAGGACAGCCGCGCCTTCGGCGTCCCTCGGGGGCGGGCGAAGTCGAAGACGACGGTGGCGACGAAGTCATCGTTGGTGATGCTGGGGGCGCTGGTGATCCCGTATTTGGTCGCTACCGCCAGCAGGTATTCGCGGAAGCGGTCGGCGGGGACGTGTTCGGCCAGGTGCTTCAGCTGGTTGTCGATCTGCACGACCGACTCGTTGAGGAAGGTCGCCGGCCCGGTGAGGAACTCCACTGCTTCCATCTCCGCCAGCTCGGCGCAGGGCCCGGGGATCGCCTTCGCCCCCTTCGGCACCTTGCCCGAGAGGCAGCCCTCGAGCCGTAGCAGCTTGAAGAGGTCGTCGCCGAGCAGCAGCTTCGGCAGTTCGCCCTTGACGAGGACGACGACCGGTTCTTCGCCGAAGGTCTCGCGGACCTGCCGCGTCGCTTCGGCGGTGGCCGAGCCGGAGTCGGTGAGGGTGTCGACGCCGGCGGCGGTCGGCAGCCGGGTCGCCCCGACCGCTGCCGCGATCGCGAAGACGACGGCGACGGCGAGAACCGGCCGGGCGTGCCGGGCCGCCCACGCCGCGACGTGCCCGAACCAGCGTGCCGCGTCCAAACTCAGTCCATCGAGAGCGGCCCGCTGACGTCAGCGTTGAGGAACTGGCTGACGAACGGGTTGCTGGAGTCGAAGAGCTCCTCTTTCGGCCCCGACTCGACGATCTTGCCGCTCCAGAGCACAGCGATGAAGTCGGCGATCCGGCGGGCGGTCCCGAGGTCGTGGCTGATCACCAGGTAGCAGCCACCGTTCTCCGCGTGGACCTCGCGGATCAGCTCGCAGAGCAGCGCCGTCCGCACCGGGTCGAGGCCGGAGTCGGGCTCGTCGAACATCACGATCGCCGGTTCCAGGACCAGCGCCCGGGCGAACCCGGCGCGCTTGCGCATCCCGCCGGAGAGCTCGTTCGGCATCTTGTAGGTGGCCTCGCTGAGCCCCACCTCGCGCAGGCGCCGGTTGACGATCTCGCCGATCTCCTCCTCGCCTTTGTCGGTGTGCTGCCGCAGCGGGAAGGCGACGTTGTCGTAGATGTTCATCGAGCCGAACAGCGCCCCGTCCTGGAACAGCAGGCCGAACTTTTTCCGCACGTCGAAGAGCTCGTCGTCGGTCATGTTCGGGATCGACTCGCCGTGGACGAGGACGTCACCCGAGTCGGGGTAGAGCAGGCCGACGATGTGCTTGATCAGCACGCTCTTGCCGGTGCCCGAGGGACCGAGCACCATCGAGACCTGGTCCTCCGGCAGCCCCAGGTTTAGGCCGTTGAGGATGCGGGCGCGGCCGAACTGCTTGACCAGGTCGATGATCTCGATCGCGTCCTCGCCCCCGTGGTCGCGCTTGACGCCGGTGTGGAATTTGTAGGGGTCGTGCTCGCGCGGGTTGACGCCGGGGATAACAAAGTCCCGCCCCATCGTGGCGCCGTCCTCGCTGACGTAGGGCCCCTCGGCGGTGGCGCTTTCGGGATGGCTGGGCATGCCGCTGTCGCTGACGACCTCGGGTGGAGCTTCGGCGCTCGAGGTCGCCTCGTCCTGCAGGTCCTCTTCTTCGCGACGGGCCTCCTCCTCGGAGAAGCGGTTCTCTTCCTCGATCGACACCTCAGCCTCCTATTGGCGCACGTGGATTGGCTCCCCAGAAGACCAGGGTTCCAAGCATCCCGATGATGTGGACTAAGACGATGTTGAGGACCATCGACTTGGCGGTCGCGGTCCCCACCCCGACGGGTCCGCCGGAGGCGGTGTACCCGTAGTAGCAGCCGACCAGCACGATCGCGGTCGCCATCACCATGCCCTTGATCAAGCTGAAGATCAGGTCGGGGGGGTTCTGGAACATCCAGAAGATCAGGAAGTAGCCGCCAGAGGAGACGTCGCCAATCTGCTGGACGACGGCGAGGTAGCTGGCCAGGTACATGATCCCGATCCCGACCAGGTACATGAACGGGAAGGAGATCCAGGCGGCGAGCAGGCGGGTGGCGCAGAGGAAGGTGACCGGGGGCACGCCCATCACCTCGAGCGCGTCGATCTCGTCGGAGATCCGCATCGCCCCCAGCTCGGCGACGATCCCGGTCCCGACCTTGGCCGCGAGCATGTAGCCGAAGGCGTAGGGCATGATCTCGCGCAGGTCGCACCAGGCGGAGAAGACGCCGGCGTAGGCGGGCGCGCCCTGGGCGCGCAGCAGGTAGGCGCCCTCGATCCCGCACTGCAGGCCGAGGGTGAAGACGAGGCCCCAGATGATCAGGGCCGAGCCGAGGATGAGGATGCCAGCCTGGCGCAGGCTCTCGCCGAAGAAGCGCAGCACCCGGCCGCTGTAGACGAGGCCGGCGACGCGGGAGCCGAAGCGGGCGATCTCCCCCGCCGAGTCGAGCCAGTTGCGCGGAATCGCGAGCCAGGCGTTCATCGGATCGTCTGCAGCTCCGGGTGGGTCGCGAGCAGGGTCTGGGTGAAGACGTAGTTGAAGGCGAAGACGCCCATGAAGGAGATGACGACGGCCTCGTTGACGGCGCGGCCGACGCCGGCGGCGCCACCGGAGGCGGTCATCCCTTTGTAGGAGCAGACGACCGCGATCAACGCTCCGAACAGGGTGCACTTGATGACCGAGCCCCAGAGGTCGGTGATCGAGGCGTTGGAGAAGAGGGTGGCGAAGAAGCCGCCGAGCGGCTGGTGGTAGAGCATCTCGGTGAGGATGCCGCCGCTGATCCCGAAGACCAGCGCGTAGATGTCGAGCAGGCCGGTGATCAGCATCAGCGCCAGGAAGCGCGGCACAACCAGGTTCTTGATCGGGTCGACCCCTAGCACCTGCAGGGCGTCGAGCTCCTCGCGGATCTTGCGGGCGCCGAGGTCGGCGGTGATCGCGGTGCCAGCGACGCCGGCGACCACGACCGCGGTCACGAACGGCGCGAACTCGCGGATCGAGGCGAGGACGAAGAAGCCGCCGAGCCGGTCGAGAGCGCCGAAGAGCGAGAGGAAGTTCGCCGCCTGCAGCCCCGGCGCGCCGAACCCGAAGGCCACGGTGGAGACCAACAGCGGGAACCAGCAGAGCTGCAGCGCGAAGAGGAACTGGCCGATGAACTCCTCGCCATAGGGATAGGGAGGTTTGATCGCGGAGACGATCGTTCGCGCGGTGAGGATCATCATCTCCCCCACCTGTTCGAACAGGGACTTGGCGGGCAGAAACGCCCTGTTGACCGCGGATCCGACCATCTATCTCCTCCATCCGAGCCGCGACCGCACGCGCGCGGGCACCCCGCTCGGTGGGCAGCAGTCTAGGGGATGCGAACCCCCTCACCGTTAGCCCCTTGTTGAGATCCGGCTAACCCCCGGCGAGGGGCGGAAACGCCTGCGAAACCAGGGAAACCCCGTGCTATGTTCGGGCCGCTTTGCGGGGGACCGGACGACATTCCCGGCACACCCGCCTCCGAGCCATCGCGACCGGGTTTGCCGCGCTGGCGGTGGCGGCGTTGCTCGCTGCCTGCGGCGGCAGCGGCTCCGGCGACGATGAATCAACGGGGACCTTCCACGTCAAGGTGACCGAAGCGAGCTTCCCCACCCTGCAGCGGCTCGGCCAGACCTCGCTGCTACAGCTGGGGATCCGCAACACCGGCGACCGCACCGTCCCCGGCCTCACCGTCAGCTTCACGATCAAGGGGCAGGAGGGCGAAGACTCCTCGCTGCCTTTCGGGATCAGCGAGCCCCAGCCCGAAATCGCCCAGCCCGACCGGCCGGTCTGGGTGCTCTCCGCCACCTACCCGCGCTTGCACGGCTCCTCCGACCCCGGCGGCGCCTCGACCTCGAGCCCGAAGACGTTCTCCTTCGGTCCCCTGAAGCCGGGCGAGACGACGCAGGCCGTCTGGAAGCTGAGCGCGGTCCGCGCCGGCAAGTACACGCTGCTCTACCGGATCGACGCCGGCCTCAGCGGCGATGCGGTGGCCAAGACCGAAGGCGGCGTCGCCCCCGGCGGCTCCTTCACCACCGAGGTCAGCGACCGGCTGCCGGAAACCGAAGTCACCGACAGCGGCGAAATCGTTGAGATCGAGAAGGGCAAGTAGGGCCTCGGCGCTGGCGGCGCTGCTTGGCGCCCTGCTGGCCCTGGCGCTGCCGGCCTGCGGCTCCGCCAGCGATCAGGATCGGGGCGCCGAGGGCAGGGCGGCGGCCAGCGCCAAGCGCGGCGTCGGCCTGAAGAAGATCGGCTCCTTCGAAGCGCCGGTCTACGTCACCGGCGCCCCCGGGTTCCCGCAGCTGCTCTTCGTCGTCGAACAGCAGGGCCGGATCGCCGTCCTGAAGGGAGGCCGCCGCGCCGGAACCTTCCTCGACATCCGCGGCCTCGTCGAGTACGGCGGCGAGCGAGGCCTGCTCTCGGTCGCTTTCCCTCCCGACTACTCCCGCAGCAAGCGCTTCTACGTCTACTACATCGACCACGACGGGGCGATCCGCGTCGACGAGTTCCAGCGCCGCACGGCGATCCGTGCCGCCCCGGGCTCGCGGCGCGAGGTGATCCGCATCCCCCACCCCGTCAACGCCAACCACAACGGCGGCCAGCTGCAGTTCCTCGGCCACCTCCTCTACTTCGGGACGGGAGACGGCGGCTCGGGCGGCGACCCGCCCAACAACGCTCAGAACAAGGACGTGCTGCTCGGCAAGCTGCTGCGGATCGACCCCCGTGCCGCCGGCGACAGGCCCTACACGGTGCCGGCGAGCAACCCCTTCGTCGGCAAGCCTGGACGCGACGAGATCTACAGCTACGGGCTGCGCAATCCTTTCCGCTTCTCCTTCGACACCACCCACGGGAAGCCACGGATCGCGATCGGCGACGTCGGCCAGAACCGGTTCGAGGAGCTCGACTACACGACCGTCGGCCGCGCCGCAGGCGCCAACTTCGGCTGGGACGCGCTCGAGGGCTTCAGCAAGTACACGGACGAAAACAGCGGCACCCCGGACCCCGGCGGCACCGTCAAGCCGATCCTCGCCTACCCCCACAGCCGCGGTGGCAGCTGCTCGATCATCGGCGGCTACGTCGTCCGCGACCCGCGCCTCCGCAGCCTGCGCGGGCGCTACGTCTACGCCGACCTCTGCGAGGGGCAGCTGCGCTCGCTCGTCCCCCACCTGAAGCGCGCCAGCGACGACCGCAGGCTCGGCCTCCAGGTCCAGAGCCCCAGCTCCTTCGGCGAAGACCAGCGCCACCGGCTCTACGTGGCCTCGCTCGAAGGGCCCGTCTTTCGGCTCGTCCCCCGCTGACGCGCTGAAGATTTTACTTTTCGCGCACATCTTGTAGCATCTTTTTGTCTACACTTGCTTTCATGGTAGTCATGGCACCACCAAGAGAGAGCTGGACCGACGAGCGCCTCGACGAACTTGGAAGCCGAACCGACAAGGGGTTCGGCGAAGTGAACGTTGAATTCCGCGCCGTTCGCACCGAGATAGCCGAAGTTCGTGCCGAGCTCGGACAGGTTCGCGCTGAACTTGGCCAGGTTCGCGAAGGGCTCGGCGAGGTGCGCGCCGAAATCAACGGCATCAATCGCACGATGCAGATCGGGTTCGGCATCATCGGCGGCGTCATGACTGCGATGCTCGGATTGCTGGGTTTGATCGCCACCCAAGTCTGATTCGCCGCTACAGTTGGCTGACCAGCCAAACGGTGAAGGGAGCGGTGGTGGAGAGCGGAACGGCGGCGAGAAGCACCGAGGCGAACGGATCGGCGGCCGCTGCTGAGGCCGACTCGATAGAGGTCCACAACCCGGCGACGGGTGAGCTGATCAAGACGATCCCGGTCGACTCTCCGGAGTCCGTCGCCGCGACTGTGCAGCGGGTCCGCGGCAACCAGCCCGAGTGGGAGGCGATGGGGATCGAGGGTCGCTACCACTGGCTCGGCAAGCTGCGCGACTGGCTGCTCGACAACGAGGAGCGCGTGCTCGACACGATGCAGGCGGAGACCGGCAAGGTCCGCGCCGACGCCAGCAACGAGCCCGGCTACCTCGCCGACCTGATCAACTTCTACGGCACCCGCGCCGCCGGCTTCATCGGCGAGGAGAGCGTCCGC
>Ga0157378_10004897_pt1 | contig 11740 bp, 15 predicted proteins | sample M65metaG_FD_115309 | JGI IMG/M metagenome (GOLD analysis project Ga0157378, IMG submission 115309) | Miscanthus rhizosphere microbial communities from Kellogg Biological Station, Michigan, USA - M6-5 metaG | ecosystem: Host-associated > Plants > Roots > Rhizosphere > Soil | place: USA: Michigan...
CAATACCGAAGCCAGCGCTTGTGCCATGGCCCAAGCCGACTCGCTTAGCGCGGCCGCTCCTCCTCTGGGAGGCTACCAGCTCAAGTACACGAGCCTGACGCCCGACAAGTTGCCGGCAAACATCTTGAAAGTGATCGCCCAGCGCGGCCTCAAGGCTTATTCCGCCGGCACCTGCTACGCTCGCACCGAGAAGTATCCTAGCGGCGCCTTTTGGGTCGTGCTGATCTTTTACTAACCTGCCATTCAGATTGATTTTGCCGGGCTTTGCTCTCCTGTTTTTCGAGCGCGTTTTCTGCCTCGACGCGTACAATGTTGCTATGCGTACCAGCCATGTCTCCGGGGATGACTATCCGCATCGCGGCGTCACCATGCACGAGCTGCCCGTAGGCGCCAACCTTCCCGGCTTGGTCTTCGCAATCGGGAGCGTCCTGGTTTTTCTCTTTGCGATTCCTGCGCTTTGGTACGTGATGGTCGCAGCCGCTGTCATGGGAGTTTTCATCTCAGTTTTTCTTCAGCTTTTTGATCGTCATCACACCAATGAAACCGAGCGCCTCACATTCAGGCTCTAGGCCAGCGAAACGCCGGCTTCTCTTTACAATGACAGGTTGGTTTCGGAAGGGAATTGGAACGCTTGCTCTACCTTACCCGCAAAGCTGAATTCGCCGCCTCACACTATTATCACAACCCGGATCTGTCCCCGGAGGAGAACCAGCGACTGTTTGGAAAGTGCAACAATCCCAACGGGCACGGTCACAACTACGTTCTCGAGGTCACCGTGAAAGGTGAAATCGACCCCCGGTCCGGTTTTGTGGTTGATCTCAAGCAGCTCAAAGAGATCATGAATCGCGAGGTCTTAGACGCCATGGACCACCGCTTCCTGAATAAAGAAGTGCCAGAATTTTCGACCCGCATTCCAACCACCGAGAATCTGGCGATCACTATCTGGCAGCGTCTTCGACCGAAGTTGAGCAAGGCCAGACTCCACCGCGTTCGGGTGTATGAAAATCACGATCTATTCGTCGATTTTTATGGAGAGGAATGAGGCCTTGAAGCATGGTAACCAGGAGACGTCCAATCCTTGAGGGATGGCCTTTTGCTGGTCGGGATCATTCGAGGACTCTAATCAAGCCGAGCAGGCTATCTGCATGAAGGCATATCTGAATCGCCGCTACCGCTTCTCCGCATCGCACCGTCTCCACAGCGGCCAGATGTCCGATGCAGAGAACCGTTCGACTTATGGCAAGTGCAACAACCCGCACGGCCACGGGCATAACTACGTTTTGGAAGTCACGTTCAGCGGGCAGGTCGACGAAAACGGCATGGTCTGCAATCTGGCTGACCTCGATGACTGCGTTCATCGCCATGTTGTAACCAGATTCGACCTCGAAAATCTAAATATGCAGGAGGCGTTCGCGTCTTCGGTGCCGACGACAGAGAACCTTTGCACCGTGATCTACGATATTCTGAAGCGCGAATTTCGCCTGGCGCATCTGGAGAAGGTGCGGCTGGAAGAGACCATGATGAACTCGTTCGAGTACCGGGGAAGCTAAGGCATTGAAATCATGGGCCGATTGAGGCTTGGGAGGCCCGATTGAGGCTTGGGAGGCCCGATTGAACGATGCCGTCAAGAAACAAATTCAGTGGTGCGATGTTTGAATGATTTACCTGTGCCCATGAAGCCAACACTTGAAACCGACACCTTAACCTCTGCCTCATTCGAGGATCTGATGAAGGAGATCCTGGTCCGGTTGGGCGAGGATCCAAACCGCGAGGGGCTCCTTGATACCCCAAGCCGCGTACACAAGGCTTTCCAGTTCCTCACCAAGGGCTACAACGAAGACCCCGAGTCACTCCTGAAGAACGCCCTTTTTACCGTCACGTATGACGAAATGGTGATTGTCAAAGACGTCGAGGTGTTCAGCCTGTGCGAGCACCACGTGCTGCCGTTTTTCGGCAAAGTGCATGTCGCTTACATTCCGAACGGCAAAGTCATCGGACTTAGCAAAATCCCGCGCCTCATCGAGACCTTTTCGCGCCGTCTGCAGATTCAGGAGCGCTTGACCACGCAGATCGCTGAAACCATTCAGAAAGTTATCCAGCCGCAAGGCGTTGGCGTGGTCATCGAAGCCCGACATCTCTGCATGATGATGCGCGGTGTCGAAAAGCAACACTCGGCGGCGGTTACATCCTCCATGCTCGGCTGCTTCCGCGACGAACAGGAAACCCGCCAAGAGTTTCTGTCCCTGATCCGCCAGCGTCCGAACGGCGTGTGACCATGGCTATTTCCCAGGTTAGGCTGTAGCCCGACCGGCGTCTCTATAGGCGGCAGGAGGGCGTCCCTGAGCTACTTTGCTTTCAGGCGGCACCTAGACTTGGGGCAGGTTACTGGGGGCGTCTAGAATCATTTTCGCAGATGAAGAAATCTACTCGCAGTTCTGGTACTGCTTCGAAGACGGACCCTGCCACCTCTTTCCACGGCAAAGTTGCGCTGATCACCGGCGCGACACAAGGCATCGGCCTTGCTCTTGCCCGATCGCTTGCCGAAGAAGGGTGCAGCCTCATCCTATGCGCGCGCGATCGCAAGCGCCTGGCGGCGGCTGAGTCCGAGCTTGGTTTGAAGCAGATCCCGGTGCAAGCTTTTTCCTGCGATGTCGCCGACGAGAAAAGCGTCGCTTCGATGTTCGCTGCCATGCGCAAAAAGGTTTCGCACCTCGACATCCTGATCAATAGCGCCGGAATCGCTCATGCTTTACGGTCGATCAGCGAACTCAAGACCCAAGAATGGAACCAGGTCCTGGCTACCAACCTGACCGGCACGTTTCTTGTCTCGCGCGCCGCGCTGTCCTTGATGTCGCGCGGGTCCTCGATCGTGAACATTTTGTCGATGTCTTCCAAACGCGCCTTCCCCAACCTCGCCGCCTACACGGCGTCCAAGTTCGGTGCCCTGGGCCTCACCCATGCTCTTCGGGAGGAGCTCCGTTCGCAAGGGATTCGGGTCATCGCCGCACTTCCGGGTTCCACCGATACCGCCATTTGGGACACGCTTTGGCCCGAAGCCCCCCGCAACAAGATGATGCGCGCCGAAACCGTGGCCCAGGCCATTGTTGCTGCCCTGAAACTTCCCCCGGAAACGACGGTCGAGGAACTTGAGCTGATGCCCACAGGGGGCCCACTCTAATTTGGGGTTTCCTTCGACCCGAACGAGATTCAACTTGCCTTCTACTTAGTCCTGGAGTAACGTGCTTGCCACCTTGGTTCTTCCCCAAGGGAGCAAACATGGTGCTCCGTTTTTACCTGGTCGCGTATTGCTTGACCGCGGCGTTTTGTTTTTCCCAAACGCATTCCGCTGCGCCAAACCAAGCCGCTCCGGACACTCGCCCATCCGCCAAAGTTGCTGCCCGCGACGGCAGCATCCGAGACATCGGCTCCATTGGTACTCGCAATCTCGGCTGCGGACGCGGCTTGGGCAATTGGTATAGCCTCGATCGCCAGGAGGCCATGGGTAAGGAATACTCGGCCCAGATCGAAGCGACCTCTAAGCTGGTGAAAGATCCAGAGATTGTCGAGTACGTCAACCGCATCGGGCAGAACCTTGTCCGCAATTCCGACTCGCAGGTTCCGTTCCACATCAAGGTGATCGAGTCGGACGATGTCAATGCCTTCGCTCTCCCTGGCGGTTTTTTCTACGTCGACACCGGACTCATCCTCGCCGCCGACAACGAGGCGGAACTCGCCGGAGTCATGGCACACGAGATCGCGCACGTTGCTGCCTGCCACGCTGCCCGCAGCCGGACCCGCGGCCAGCTGATGAACATGGCGTCTTTGCCTTTCATGCTGGTGGGAGGGCCGATTGGCTATGCCGCGTATGAGGGCTTGACCATCGCGACTCCGCTGACTTTTTTCAGATTCTCCCGCAAGTTTGAGGCGGAAGCCGATTTTCTGGGGGTGCAATATATGTACAAGGCAGGCTACGATCCCCAGGCGCTGACATCCTTTTTTGAGAAAGTGAGAGCCATGGAAGGCCGGCATGAAAGTCCCGTCGCCAAAGCCTTCCGTACCCATCCCCAAACGCCCGATCGCATTCTCAAGACCCAGAACGAAATCGCGACCCTGCTGCCGCCGGAGATGGAATACAAACTAGATTCCTCAGAGTTTCAAGACGTCAAAGACCACTTGAATAAAATGCAAGGCGGCCTGAGACTTCAGAGCCCCAATCGTCCCACTTTGAAGCGACGCCCCAGCCTCCCCGACCTGGTTGGCGACTAGCCGGAGGAAAGACAGGGAACTCGATCCGAGGTCTATTCCGCCATTTCACCTGAGGGTCCTGCGAGGCCTGGCGGCGAGTTACGGAAGCTTCCCCTGTGCCAAATCTCTTACCAGGGTCAAGTCCGCTTCAAGAAAATCATAGGTTGGAAGATCTTTCGGATCGGCCCACACAATCTCCCGGAAAATCCGGTTCTCGAGTTCGCCTGCGTATTCGAGCACCTGGAAAAACCGCAGCTCGACTGAATTTCCCCCGGGATACTTATGCTGAATGCGCACGACTTCATCGTCCACGACCGCCGCAATGCCCAGTTCTTCGTCCAGTTCTCGCCGGAGGGCATCCCGCGGCTGTTCGCCCTCTTCGATTTTCCCCCCCGGAAACTCCCACTTGAGCGGCATGGGCTGGTGCCGGGTGCGCTGACAAATCAGGATTTTCCCGTTTTTCCAGATGAGTGCCGCCACAACGCGTTTCATAAAAGATCTTGGTGCCCCTGGCACTTACGGAATTTTGTCGAAGTTATCAACCCACGCAGCGCAACCGAACTCTAGTGACACGTTACGCCTAGCGTTCCATGCATCGTAATCCTTCGACTTGTGGAAAGTACTCCGGATGAATGGCAGCCGCCAACGCTCGCAAGCCTTGCATCAACGTTGAGGCGGGGGTATTGAGATACTCGTCTCGTATGCAGTAGACGCGTCCTGCCTTCACTGCCGGCAGGTCCTGCCATCCCCGCGACACGGTTAGCTTCTCCAGCGGGACGCGATCCCCTGCGCCACACCAGGCTGCAATCAAGACCTCGGGTCCGGCTTGAGAGACCGTAGCCGGATCAATCTGCGCGCCCGGTGTGCCGATGAATTTTCCTCCGGCTGCCTTTACCAATTCCGCGACCCAGGGCTGCGATGCAATCAACGGCTTTCCCCACTCCTCGCAGAACACCTGCGGGTGCGCAAGGCCCGCTGTGCGCTCCTGCACGTTTGCGATCTCTTCCTGCATGCGACCAACCAGCTTCACACCTTCTTCTCGCGCATCTACCAGTCGCGAGATGATGCTGACATCGGAATAGATATCGGCCAGCTTTTTCGGCGATAGCGCGAGCACCGGGATCCCGGTTTTGAGAATTTCAGAGACCGACCTTTCCTGGTATGGGACGGAAGCGATCACAAAATCCGCCTGGATTCGCCGGACTTGTTCAGCCTGTACCGTCCAGGTATCGGCAACAATGGAGATGTTCCGTTCCTTGAGTTCGGGGCAAACCGCCACGCAATACTTCGTGCACGCCGCCAATAAGTCGAGCTTCCCCAACTCTTTGAGAATGACGGTCACACTCGGCTGCAGTGACACAATCCGGCTTGGGGTCAGAGGGCTTTCCATTCCAGTAGTATGACAAACCCTGTTCGGGGGAAGCGCCGTATTTGCTCAATCTAGCAAGGGCGAACTCCGGCAAATACGAAAATTTCTGCGAATCGGCACCACGGCTGATCCGGGGCCCGAATCCAAGCGAAGCCAGGGGTAGCCCTTCGGCAGATTAGAATACTCCCCGTGTATTCCCCCCGGCTTCTTGATCATTTCGAGCACCCTCGCAATGTCGGAGTGCTCGATAGGGCTCATGCCACGGCGCAACTTGAGAACCCCGTCTGCGGAGACATCCTCAAATTGACGGCGTGCTTTGATAACAACACCATCACGGAAATCCGTTTTCAGGCGAAAGGCTGCGTCCCTTCGATCGCCTGTGGTTCAGCGCTCACGGAACTGGTTCACGGTAAGACCCCTGGGGAGGCTTCGTCGGTGACCCGAGACGACATTCTTCGCGCTGTCGGAGGTGTTCCCCCCGCCTCGAGCCATGCGGCACAGCTTGCCATCGATGCCTTGCGATCGCTACTCGAAAGCCTTTCTGCGCGGTAATTTTTTCAGGCGATCGCGGGATCTCTAGGGAGGGCTTTCTTCTTCTTGCTCGATGCCCGGTAACTCGGAGCGCCCCTGTGCAGTGTTATCTTTAGTCCGTAGATGATGGACATTCTCAGGCAACTTTTCGAGCAGCATTTTCAGACACCGGTGGTGCAAATTCAGCCCCTGCAGGGCGAGCTCGGCGGTTCCGGGCGGCGCATCGTGCGCCTTCACGGCGAAAGCGTCCGGGCAATTGGAATTCTTTATAACGTGCGGGAAGAGAACCTTGCATTTCTAGAGTTCTCGCGCCACTTTCGCCGGCATCGATTGCCCGTTCCGGAAATCTATGCCGATGATCTAGCGCACGACGCTTATCTCGAAGAGGATCTCGGGGACACGACGTTGTTCGATTTTCTCTCCGCCCATCGCAGTGGCGAGACCATCGCCCCGGCCGTGGTGGACGCCTATCAGAAGGCGATTGAGTTCCTGCCCCGCTTCCAGGTGGTCGCGGGCCGTGACTTGAATTACAAAGTCTGTTATCCGCGCTCCAGCTTCGATCGCCAGTCGATCGCCTGGGACTTGAATTATTTCAAGTACTATTTTCTTCGCCTGGCGGGCATCCCTTTCAACGAGCAGGCCCTGGAGCAGGATTTCACGCGGCTTACCAAGTTCCTGCTCAATGCTCCGCACGATTACTTTCTGTATCGTGATTTTCAGTCGCGTAACATCTTGCTTCGCGATGGCCATCCATATTTCGTCGATTATCAGGGAGGGCGCAGAGGCGCGTTGCAGTACGACGTCGCTTCCATTCTTTACGACGCCAAAGCCGATCTGCCGCCGGCGGTTCGCGAGCAGCTGCTTGACCACTACCTCGATGCCCTGGCGAATTACGTTTCGCTTGGTCGCGACGCCTTTTTCGAGCACTACTATGCCTACGTCTATGTGCGTATCATGCAGGCGCTCGGCGCCTACGGTTTCCGCGGATTCTACGAGCGCAAACCTCACTTCCTGCAAAGCGTTCCTTATGCCCTGAAAAACATCCGCTGGCTCTTGCACAACGTGGAACTGCCGGTTCAGTTGCCCACTCTCACGGACTGCTTTCGCGCCATGCTCGGCTCGGAGAAGCTTCAGCAACTGGGGGCGGAAAAACACAACCCAGACGCCGCGAGCGCATCCTCTCCACTGACGGTGAGAATCTTCAGCTTCTCTTTCCATCGCGACGGCATTCCCCGGGACGAAAGTGGCAATGGAGGCGGCTTCGTTTTTGATGGACGCAGCCTTCCCAACCCCGGGAGAGAAGAGCGTTTCAAGGCTCTCACGGGGAAAGATGCCCCGGTCGCGGAGTATCTCAACCAGCAGGAGAGCGTACACCGCTATCTGGCTAATGTGTACGCCCTGGTGGACGGTAGTGTGAATGAATATCGGCGGCGCGGCTTTTCGAACCTGATGGTTTCCTTCGGCTGCACCGGGGGGCAGCATCGTTCCGTTTATCTGGCAGAGCAACTTGCGAAACATCTGCGTGCAAACAATGGCATTCGGGTTGATGTCCGGCATACCGAACAGGAGAAACGCGGCCAATGAAGGCCATGATTCTGGCCGCCGGCCTCGGCACCCGGCTTCGTCCGCTCACCAATGACCGGCCCAAAGCTCTGGTCGAGATCAACGGCCGCACCCTGCTTGAGATCACGCTTGCCCGCCTGCGCGTGTTCGGCGTGAACGATGTGATCATCAATGTCCACCATTTCGCGGATGTACTAACTGGCTATCTTGCGGCCAACGGCAACTTCGGAATGCACATCGAGATCTCGCGCGAAGACGAACTTCTGGACACCGGCGGCGGCCTAAAAAAAGCAGCCAATTTCTTCCTGCAGGATGCAGACGAGCGGCCGTTTCTTCTTCATAACGTGGATGTGCTCAGCACCATCGATCTTGAGGAAATGCTGAGAGTTCTTCGCCGCGAAGATGCGCTGGCGGTTCTCGCCGTTCGGAATCGCAGCAGTTCGCGCTATCTTCTCTTCGATCCAGCTTCGGAGCTTGTCGGCCGGCGGACGGCGAAGGGTAACGCCGCACCCGAAACGGAGCTCGCGAGGCATGAGAGCAATCCCGAGGCCCTGGCGTTTTGCGGTATTCAGGCGATCTCGCCGCGGCTGCTGAAGCTCATGACCGAGTCGGGTGTTTTTTCCATCATCCAAACCTATCTTCGTCTTGCCGGCAGAGGAGAGAAGATTCTCGGCTTCCGTGCTGACAATTACTACTGGCGGGATCTCGGAAGAGCGGAGCATCTGCTGGAAGCCTCAAGCGATGTCAGCACTGGGACCCTTGCCCTGCCAAATTGCCGCTAGAGGGGTAATCTCAAGAGGTGACGGGTGTAATTTGTTTGGGCTTGGTCCCCATGCAAAGCTGATATTCGGTTCGCGCATCCCCCGCCTGAACCAGGCGTTTCTCGGGGTTCCGCCCTGTTCGCGCGCCGCTTCGTCATGGAACATTTCGTTTTTCATTCCGCCGTCGGTACCTTCAGTACAGCGCTACTTTGGGGCGGCCTGGCCATCGCCGCCGCGATCTTTGCCTTCCTTCTGATCTCGGAGGCGAGTCCCGGCGTCCGTCCGCCCGGATTTCAGCGCGGAGCGCCCGTCAGCAAATTGACTCGCTAGAGTTGATAGCCTCCAGTACCTGGAGGAGGTCTTTTCGCGGGAGCGCCTGCGAGATACAATCCGCCCATGGAAATCAAGCACTTGGTTTCGAAATATGTCTATCGCATCGAGCCAAAGCCTGAAGGTGGATTCATCGCCCGCGCGAGCGATCCTAGCGTCCCATCGATCGAAGCCGCTACGCGCGAGGAGCTGCAAAAGAAAATTCAGTCCACAATTCTGGCTGGCCTGGGCGCCGACTTCCCTGGCTTGCAACTTCCCGGACCAACAGGCGAGCTGAAATTCTCTTTTCACGTCGAGAAGCAGCCTGATGGCAGCTTCGATGTCCATTCTTCGGATCCGGCCTCTGGCCCTCTCAATGCCACCAATCACGACCAAGTCGAAAACCACTTCGCTGAGAAGCTGATTGCCTTTGTCGGCAAACACATGCTCCAGGATGCTCCAGAGGCACTTCGTGCTCAACTCGCCTCCGGCGACGTAAAGGTCTTCATCAACAAGACATCGGGATTCACCGTCACCACGAAAGGCGATACGAATCCCCAGCAATTCGGTTCTCTGGCTCAGCTGTTTGGAACGCAACCAGGTTCCGAGCCGGCGAGCAACTCCGGCCACATCCCCTCCAATTCGGAGGCGACGCTTGGCAGTTCACAAACCGTCATCGACTCTTCCCCCATCACGCCGGTCAGTGAAGGCGGAGGCAGATTTTTCCGCATCCTGCTGGTTCTGGCAATTTTGGCAGGCGTGATGTTCTTCCTCTTGCGCCACCGCTGATCGTTCCCCGCCGCTATTTCCCAAAGCCATCCAAAAATATCTTGCCTTGTCTACTACATGTGTAGTAGAAATACATACGTCCATAGGAGACAGACATGGAGCGACCAAAGCTCAGCAAACTGGAACTCAGAATCATGGAGGCGCTCTGGAATCGCGAGACCGCCTCGATCCGGGACATTCAGGAGAGTTTTCCCGAGAACAAGCGACCGGCCTACACCACGGTGCAGACCACGGTATATCGCCTGGAAGGGAAAAACGCTGTGCGGCGAGTCAGGAAGGTTGGGAATTTTCATGTCTTCGAGGCCGCCATCTCTCGCGACCATGCCCAACGCAAGCTCATTGACGATCTGCTGGCCCTGTTTGGGGGCCGCACCCAGCCAGTCATGGCCCATCTCATCGAATCGGGCAGGCTGACTCTCGCTGACATTAAGGAAGCCGAGAGGACGCTGCGCCAGCTGCAAAGAGAGGAGAAATGACGATGTTGTCCGATCTTTCGAACGCCGGAGCTCCTGCACTTGCTGATCACCTTTGGCAATCCACCCTGGTAGCCGGAGCTGCAGGACTGCTGGCCCTGGTTCTGCGCAGGAATTCTGCGCGCCTTCGATATTGCATCTGGTTTGCGGCCTCGCTGAAGTTTCTCGTTCCCTTCTCGCTGCTCATTGCCGCAGGTGGGGCTTTTTCATGGCGAACGGCGCCCTCTCCGACCTCACCCGGCATGTACGGCATGGAAATTGTCAGTCAGCCGTTCACCAAATCCTTGCCACTGTCCGGTCCGGTTGCAATCCCTGCAGCATCTCCCGCCCTTTTGGCGCGACTCTCGCCCTTGCTTTTCTGGGTCTGGGTTCTAGGGTTCGCGCTGGTGCTCTCGGTGTGGATGGTTCGCTGGTGGCGGATTTCCGCCATGACCGGGAAGGCGACTCTGCTTTCAGAAGGCCGCGAGTATGCCGCCCTGCGGCGAGTTGAATATCTCACCCGCAGCCGGCGTCCGTTGGCCCTTCGACTCTCCAAAACATCCGTTGAACCCGGCGTCTTCGGCATTTTCCGGCCAGCGCTTCTGTGGCCCCGATCCATTTCGACCCGTCTTGAGGATGCTCATCTTGAAGCGGTCATTGCCCACGAACTCTTCCACGTGCGCCGCCGCGACAATCTCGCGGCCGCTCTGCACATGCTGGTCGAAGCCATCTTTTGGTTTCATCCGCTTGTCTGGTGGATTGGGTTGCGGCTGATCGAGGAAAGAGAGCGGGCCTGCGACGAAGCTGTCCTTGAACTCGGCGGCCGACGGGGTATCTATGCCGAGAGCATTCTGAAAGTCTGCGAGTTCTGCTTGAGTTCTCCTCTGACCTGTGTGTCTGGCGTAACCGGCGCCGATTTAAAGAAAAGGATGGTTTATATCATGACCGACCATTTGGTTCGCAAACTCAACCTCAGCCGCAAACTCCTGCTTTGGGCCTCCGCATGCCTTGTGCTTGTCCTGCCCTTCGCCTATGGCCTTTTCACCGCGACTCCCTCGCGGGCGGAATCGCCGGTCGCCGGTGCTCCCCGGTTCACCAACGTCACCATCAAACCTCATAAAGCCGCGGGCGATGGCCTGGTGATGACGAAGATGATGATGAAGGTTCCAGGGCCGGGGGACGATAAGGATCCAGGCTACTTCGCGATCAACGTTTCCTTGCACACACTGATTCAGACCGCCTATCGAGTCCAGGAAGCTCAGCTCACGGGCGAAGCTGACTGGATGAAGACCGATCGCTACGACATCAATGCGACCGTTGATCCCTCAGTTGCCGACCAGATGCGCGGACTGAGCGAAAAGCAGCGCCAATTGATCGGGCAGCAAATGCTGCAGCAACTGGTGGCCGACTACTTCAAGGTTACCTTGCATCAGGACTACAGAGATCTTCCTGCCTAAGAACTGATGGCTGCCGAAGGCGGGGTCAAACTTCAGAGTGTGAGCAAGATCGGGATGGTGAGGATGAATATAGGAGAGTTGATCGCACACGGGGCCCCTATTGAGATTCTCACCACCCAACTGTCCCAGCGTCTTGGCCGGACCGTTGTGAACAAGACCGGTCTGACAGGGAATTACGACTTCACGCTGCGCTGGACTCCTGATGCCGAAGAGCTAGCCCGGGCGCGGGCCGCTGGTTTACCTCCGAAGCTGATGGAGGCTCAG
>Ga0157378_10004898_pt1 | contig 11739 bp, 4 predicted proteins | sample M65metaG_FD_115309 | JGI IMG/M metagenome (GOLD analysis project Ga0157378, IMG submission 115309) | Miscanthus rhizosphere microbial communities from Kellogg Biological Station, Michigan, USA - M6-5 metaG | ecosystem: Host-associated > Plants > Roots > Rhizosphere > Soil | place: USA: Michigan...
CTGTGCACGCTGGAATTCGAGGATCACCGGCCGCTGTACGACTGGTGCATCGCGCAGGTCGACCTGCTGCGTCATCCGGAACTGGTACAGCCGCTGGTCGATGCGGATATGCCGGTACCGGTCAGCGTGCCGCGCCAGATCGAATTCGCGCGCGGCAACCTCGACTACACCGTGATGAGCAAGCGCAAGCTGATGGCGCTGGTGACCGACGGCCTGGTCGCGGGCTGGGACGATCCGCGCATGCCGACGTTGTCGGGCCTGCGCCGCCGTGGCTTTCCGCCCGCCGCGATCCGCACGTTCTGGGAACGCGCCGGCGTGACCAAACAGAATTCGGTGATCGAGTTCTCCGTGCTCGAAGGCTGCGTGCGCGAGGTGCTCGATGCGAATGCGCCGCGGCGTTTTGCCGTGCTCGACCCGCTCAAGCTGACGATCGACAACCTCGCGCCGGACCACCACGAGCTGCTGACCTTCCCGAATCATCCGAAGAACGACAGCTTCGGCGTGCGCGAGGTGGCGTTGTCGCGCGAGCTGTGGATCGAGCGCGACGATTTCATGGAAGTGCCGCCGAAGGGTTTCCACCGTCTAATGCCCGGCGGCGAAGTGCGCCTGCGCGGCGTCGGCATCGTCAAGTGCACGGATGTCAAAAAGGATACAAGTGGAAATGTGAGCGAAGTGGTCTGCACGCTCGACCACGACTCGCGCGCCGGCCAGCCAGGTGCGGAGCGCAAGGTCAAGGGCACGATCCACTGGGTCAGCGCGAAGCACGCCGTGGGCGCCGAAGTGCGCCTGTACGACCGCCTGTTCACCGTGGCGGACCCGGACGACGCGAGCGACGGCAAGACCTATGAGGATCATCTCAATCCCGCGTCGCTGCGCAAGGTCACCGCCTATCTCGAAGCCTCGCTCGCGCACGTGCCGCCGGAGACCGCGTTCCAGTTCGAGCGCCTCGGCTATTTCGTCAGCGACCTGCGCGACCACGCCGCCGGCGCGCCGGTGTTCAACCGCACCGCGACGCTGCGCGACTCGTACGCCAAGGCGGCTCGATAGGACCGGCCAAAGCAGCCAAGTCTGACGATTGCCGCGTCGCGTTTTGCACAAAAAATGCGACACGTGCCGGATATCACTTCCGCCGCTGGACCGACTCGTGATATCACCCGCGACCTAGGCTGCCCGAGCGGCGGGCGGCCCAATGCGGGGAGTACCATGAAAGCAGCGATCAGAACCGTCGCGCTTAGCGCGGCATTGGTGGCGGTGGTCGGCTGTGCCGATCTGGCGCCGAAGCAGCAGCGAATCGCGAGCGCACGTGCGCACACGTTCGACGCGGAGCGTATGCGCGAATTCGAACTGATGCGCAGCGACAAGCCGGGTGAAGCGCAACAGTTTTATATGTCGCAGCGTTTGCCCGAGGGCGCCACGACGCTCGATCCGCAGCGCTATGTTCAGGCGCAACAGCACGCCAGTCAGCTGCCATGGTATTCCGTCGCACTTGGCCGCAAGATCACTGCGGCATCGCCGGCGCAGCTGAAGGGTCTGAGTACGTGGCAGCCGCTCGGCCCGGGCAACGTCGGCGGCCGCACGCGCGTGCTGCGCTTCCAGCCGGGCAATCCGAACACGATCTTTGTCGCCGGCGTCGACGGCGGCCTGTGGAAGAGCACCGATGCCGGCGCCAGTTGGGCGCCACTGACGGATCTGGCGCCAAACCTGGCGATCGTGTCGATGGTTATCGATGCGTCGAACCCGCTGCGCATGTGGGTCGGCACCGGCGAAGGCGTGTTCAACGCCGATGCGCGCCAAGGCGCGGGCATCTTCTTTTCCACAGACGGCGGCCTGAGCTTCAATCAGCTGCCCTCGACCGCCAACGCGAACTTCCGCTTCGTCAACGATCTGGCGCAGAGCACGAACTCGCCCAACACGCTCTATCCCGCGACCGGCGCCGGGCTGTTCCGCAGTCTCGACCGCGGCACGTCGTGGACGATGGTGATCGATACCTCCGCTGCCGGTTTCGGCTTGTTCGGCGGCTGCTTCAGTGTCAAGGCCGAGCCGATTCCGCCGACCGACAACGTGCTCGCTGCGTGCGGCACGTTTGGCGGCAACAGTAATTTTTCCGCCAACGCGAATGGCATCGTATTCCGCAATACCGATGCCGGCGGCGTCGGCGTGTGGACCAATGTGCTGAGCAACCCGAATCAAGGTCGCACCACGCTTGCCGTCGCACCGTCCAATCCGCTGGTGGTGTACGCGCTGGCGGCTGCCGGCGAACAGACCGGCGGCACGTACGACGACGGCTTGCTCGGCGTGTGGCAATCGACCGACGGTGGCGCCACGTGGAATCCGCGCGTGCAGGCGGTCGACGGCGACAACAGCAATCAGAACCTGCTGCTGTCCAATCCGGTCGAGGCCCGTCTGTTCGAATGCGGCTACTCGCCGAACGCCGCCGACGACGCGTTCTTCAACCAGGGCTGGTACGACAACATCCTGGCGGTCGACCCGAGCGATTCAAACGTCGTCTGGGTCGGCGGCATCGACCTGTGGCGTTCCGACGACGGCGGCCAGAACTGGGGCGTGGCCTCGTACTGGTGGTTCGACACTACCGATCCGAACTACGCCCACGCCGACAACCATACGATCGCGTTCCACCCGAACTACAACGGCACGACCAATCAGCAGATGTTCGTGACCAGCGACGGCGGCTTGTTCCGCACCAGCAACGCCAAGGCCGCCATCGGCACCGATGCATCCAGCGGCGCGAACAATTCGATCTGCGGCAACGCCAACCTGCCGGCGGTGAACTTCACCAATCTCAACAACGGCTACGGCGTCACCCAGTTCTATGACGGCGCGGTTTATCCGAACAACGCGAGCTACTTCGGCGGCGCACAGGACAATGGCACCCACCGCGGCACCGACAGCGCCGGCCCGAACGCGTGGACTTCGCTGCTCGGCGGCGACGGTGGCTATGTCGCCGTGGATCCGACCAATCCGCTGGTGCTGTACGGCGAGTTCACCGGCATCTCGATGCAGAAGTCGACCGACGGCGGCGCGAATTTCAGCGACGCGACCACCGGTATCAGCGACAGCGGCCAGTTCATCAATCCCTTCCTGCTCGACCGCAACAATTCGAACCGCTTCTGGACCGGCGGCATCAAACTGTGGCGCAGCGACGATGGCATGGGCACGTGGACGCAGGCATCCAACCTGGTGCTGCCCGGCGCCGGTTCGCGCAAGTTCAGTGCGTTCGCGGTCGCGCCCTACCTGCCGGACTTGCTGCTGGCGTCGAGCAACAGTGGTCGCATGTATCAGTTCACCAATGCGACCACCCTCACCCCAAGCACGGCCAAGCTCGCCACCGACTTCACGCTGCCGCGGCCGCTCAATGGCGGCAGCATCTCGTCGATCACATTCGATCCAACCCAGACGACGTCGACGCCGGCAACGCGTGTCGCGATCGCTACCGCGAGCCGATTCAACGCCGAAGGCGCCACGCCGCAAGAGGCACACGTGCTCAAGAGCATCGACGCCGGCGTGAGCTGGACCGGCATCGACGGTATGACGCCGACCGGCCCGTCACCGAACGGCTTGCCCGACATCCCGGTCAACACCGCGGTGATCGATTTCACCACTACGGGGCAGCAGCGCATCTTCGTCGGTACCGACCTCGGCGTGTTCGTCACCACCGACGGCGGCGCGAGTTGGGCGCGCGAGAACACCGGCTTCGCCAACACCGCAGTGTCCAAGCTGGTACTGCAGATCAACCCGAGCAGCGGTGCGCTGGAATTGTTCGCGTTCACGCACGGCCGCGGCGTGTTCAAGACCACGGTGGCGATCGGCGACTACATCTTTGCCAACGGCTTTGAATGATCTCGCTGCGCTGAAGGCATCATCAGAAGGGCTCCGCAAGGGGCCCTTCTTTTTTGCGGCACTGGACGGCGCGCGCCGCGACGGGAAGCCACTAGAATATGGCGTCCCGTTCAAGGAAGCTTGTCATGCTCAAGGCCGATGTCCACCTTTCCCTGCCCGACTGGATTGCGCGCAACGTCGATGCGGACGCGCTCTATTCGAGCGATGAAGCCAAGGTCAGGCTCGCCATCGAGCTGTCACGCCGCAATGTGGAAAATGCAACCGGCGGACCATTCGGCGCCGCGGTATTCGACGGCAGTGGCCGCCTGGTTTCGGTCGGCGTCAACCGCGTGATCCCGCAGAACTGCTCCGTCGCGCACGCCGAAATGATGGCCTACATGCTCGCGCAGCAACGCCTGCAGCGCTTTCGTCTCAACGACGGCGGCGGCAAGTTCATCCTCGCCACCAGCGCACAACCGTGCTGCCAGTGCTACGGCGCGACCGTGTGGGCCGGCATCGACGAGCTATTGATTGGCGCGCGCTCGGAAGATGTGGAAGAGCTCACCGAGTTCGACGAAGGACCGTTGCCGACGGATTGGATCGGCGAGTTGACGAAGCGCGGCATCGACGTGCGGCGCGACATTCAGCGCGATACGGCACGCAACGTGTTGGCGGAGTACGGTCGCTCGGGCCGGAACTACTAGAGCCGCACCGGGCCATCATTCAAACGCATAATTGCTCCGTGTCCCTTTTCTCTCCCGCCACTAGCGCACAAGCGTGCTGCCAGTAATACGGTGCGACCGCACGGGCCGGCATCGACGAGTTGCTGATCGGCGCGCGCTCGGAAGATGTGGAAGACCTCACCGAGTTCGACGAAGGCCCTTGCCGGCAGAATGGATCAGCGAATTGGAGACGCCAGGTATCGCTGTCGGGCGCGACGTGCTGCGCAGCGACGCGCGCATCGTGCTGCAGAATTACGGCGTCTCGGGGCAGAGCTAACTAGGCTCACGGCTGAGCCAGCAACGGCGCGGCTAATGATCGGATAACCTGAGCGGGGGAGCTTACAAGAGCAGCTCCAGACGATCCGTGCTCACGTGACGCAGCAGCGGGTACGGCGACGCCCGATTCCAGGCAATGGTCGAGAAAACGTTGAACCGCCCCGTTTCGATCAAGTCACGAGGACGCCCAGCTGTCCTTCGCGTCGTTGACTGTCGCAAGCGCGAGACTCAATTTGCCCCGGCCCCTTTTTCCTTTCTCTCCAATGCTGTCGGCATCACCGATGGCTCGTACCTTCTCGGCGAAGCAACCGACCTGCCGCTCACCGGCGACTGGATTGACGTTCATCGTCGGCTGACCGACACGTTTTATCTGAAGTGCAACCTCGGCGGCAGCGGGTTCGATTCGGATGTGTTCGTGCGCAGCGGCTTCGAAGCCGCCACCACCGACCTGCCGATTGCCGGCAGCTGGGGGCAGTGCGCCGGCGTGATGCGTCAGGCAACGAGGCAGTTTGACCGCCTCGTTGCGGACCGAGGAATAGTTACTCTCTCTCCCGCTTTTTTCGCCCTGCTGGATCAACCCCGCTCGATCGGTTTAACCTGTGCATGCCTCACGACCGATGCAATCGCCCAGCAAGCAAGGAAGAAAAAGGTCATCCCAGGCACATGCCGCAAGAACCAAGTGAGATCTTGCAACTCAATAGCAGTCCAAACTTCAAATAGCAACGAAACTGATGCGGCGATAAGAAGAAATCCGGATACTGCCAAGGGTCGCATTTGAAAAAAGAAGGCAGCTGGGATTGCCAAGAGCAAAGCGGCAACAACCGCTCCAATAATTACCCTGGCAATGTCCAATAGGATCTGAGCTGCGGTCGCGTCCGCTGCAGTCAGACTAAGACGTTGTGCGAACGACATCGCTGCCGCGTACACGAACGGAGCCGCAATGAGCAGAACTCCGATGAGGATGACCCGTTGAATGCCCGACATATGCATTTGCACTACCTGCATCCATCACACAGTTCCGGCGTTCTTGAAAACGCCTCCAATTCCCCATCCCCTTGGAAATCAACGGAGGGAACGTGGACGCCATATGCCGAAAAATGTCCGCGCCCGTCTCCGGCGCGAATATGGCCGTTTGCGCCGCCGACACCTCCTGGCGTACTAAGCCGCATTAGTCCAGTTAGTCTTGCCGCCGATTGATCTGAGAATTCTTCCGATGGGTCGTCCAACTCGACATCTCCAATAAGCTCCGACACATCGAAACCTCCGTAACCCAGTCCGAATTTCCAGTTCGAAGCGTGCAACCCAACCTTATAGCAGTGTCCGTTTCTACACTCCGACTTCAATGACAAAGATGCCCTTTCATGGTAACCAAGACTAAGCTTGTCTAGCTTGGGCACTCCGAACGTGACCTTTGACCAAACAACCTTGCCCGTCCAGTGCAAAGTACCTGAAGGGTCCACGTAGATCAGGGGACTATTTGCGGCGTAAGCGTAGGTGTTCGGTCCGCCGCCTAATCCGATCGGATCACTTTCACTGTAACGTCCGGTACTAGATTCATAGTCCCGGAAGTAGTTGTAATTCAACCCCGTCTCCGCATCAAAATACTGCCCCGGAAATCGCAAATTGAATGTGACGGAAGCAAGGCTCGGAGCATTCTCACCAAACGCACTATTGTTCGCAAAATAATCCCATTTCCAGACCGGCGTATCGCTCGCCGTTGTAGCACCCGGTAAAATTACCTGGCGTGGAGTATTGAGCTGGTCAGTTTCAACGTAGTACAGAGTCGGTGCGCCGGTTGCGCCTTTTACTAACGCCGCCACTGGAGTTCCATCGACGTAAACGTAATTGGTGGAAGACTGCACAGTGACAACGCCGCTCGGACTCCCGGACACGGTGACTTTGTATTCTCCGAGAAGTTGGCCGCCTTCGTTGTAAGTGTAAGCCGTAGGTGTGATGGACGCGGGGCTAGTCGTACCATCCTCTTTAACCACACGCTCGCCACGCCCGTTGTAGTTGTAGGTTGTGGCGATCGTGCCGACATCGATACCGCCGCTGGCGTTGAGTCCCCAGCCCGCCAAGCGGTTACGGTCGTCATAAGTTGCCGTTCGCGAATTGAGAAGCGTCAGATTGCCGTTCGAGTCGTAGGCCCTTGCGACTCCTGCGACATCTGACAATCGATGAGTGGCGGGAGCGTAGGCGTACGTTTGCGTTCCCGCGCCTTGTCGCGTGACGGTGTGGCGATCCCCGGTCGGATAGTATGTGAACGATTCCAATGACCCGCCCGTCCCATCTTGGACGTCCGTCAGCCGGTAGAGAGGATCGTACACATACTGCGCGGTCACTGGACTTGCGCCGACCGAGCTGCTTGCCGATTTCAGGTTCCCCATCGCATCGACGCCGGCGTCGATCGTGAGGCCAGTACTGCTCGAACTAGTGACTTGATCGATGACATAGTCCCGGTCGTAAGTCTTGGTCAACGACCGTCCGTTGGCAAATGTAATGGTACTGAGCGGCCCGAATGGATAGTAGGAGATCGAATTGATGATATTCGTACTGCCCCACTTCACCGTCTTCACGCGTCCCGCGGCATCCCGGTCGAACGTGATCACATCGTTGCTCGGATAGGTAATTGACGAGAGCTGGTCGGCGAGGGTGTACGTATAGCTGGTAACCAACGAATAGATAGTGGACCCGACCGTGCCATTGTTGTTGCTATAGATCTTCGTATTCTGGGTTTTCCTCAGGACGTTTCCGCGCTGGTCATAGCAGTACACCGTAGATCCGCTGCTATCGGTTATCGAAGTGAGGCGCCCGATGTTGTAGCAACCAGCGGCGGTCTGGTCGTAGGCATACGTGACGTTCAAGCTCGACGTCGGATAGGTGATTCCGACGAGTCGATTCAACGAATCGTAGCTGTAGTTTGTAACGCGAAGACGCGCGTCCTTCAGTGTCTTGCGATTGCCAGCCGCATCGTAGGTATAGTCGGCGTGTCCGGTATCCGGACTGTCCAAACTACTGAGGTTGTTCAAGCCGTCGTAGGTATAGTTCGTGACAAGGTGATCCGGATCCATGACGCTGCGCAGGTTGTCCCGCGCATCGTAGGTGTACTGCGTAGCCGTATCGTGCGTCGCACCGCTGCCGGCATGATCCTGCAAAATCGTGGCTAACCGATTCAGCGGGTCGAACGTCCGATACGTGCCAACCGGTGTACTTGCTCCATCCAACGAGTAGATCGCGTTTCCGTTGCCATCGTAGCCGTCAGTGTATGTCACCCCTTGCGGAGGCGAGTCGGACGGGTTTGAATACGACATGACTGTCGCACTTGCCGAATTTAAAATGGCCGTCAGGTGATTGAGCTGATTGTATTGGCGCGTTAGCTCGCGTTGCAGCGAGCCATTTGGATCATATGTCTTCTCATCCTTGCGATTGCCTACGTCGTCCAACGTGTAGTGAATCTTGTTGTTCAAGATATCAGCGACATCCGTCAGGCGATGCGCGCCGTCGTACGTATAGCTGACGAAGGACTGGTCCGGCTGCGTGACCTTCGTAACATTCCCCACGCTGTCGTAATCGAACTTCGTTGTCGCATCGAGCGAGGCGTTTGGCGTGCCGTTCGAGTTGGCGCGAACGGTACGAGTCAGCAGCCACCCGCGAGGATGGTACGTCATGTCCGTATACACACCGTTGGCGTCTTGAGTACGAGTCGGGCGTCCGTTCTTGTCGTATGAGATGTAAATAACGCTGATCTGCCCTGCTTTCAACACCTTCCAGATGTCACCGATGTGATGACAAGTGCCGCCTGACGTCGCGCAGCCTGATTCGTCGGTTGCTCCGTAGTAAAGATATGCCGTGGTGTCCGCGACATCAGTTCGTGGACCATCGACAGAAAACAACAATCCCGCTATGGGACAATACTTTAGTCCGTCACCATCTTCGCAATATGTGTAAGTCCAACGTCTCACCTTACTGCCGATCGGGGGTGCGATGGAGTTACTGCATGCATAGCCGGACGAGTCCGTGGGATCGATCTCGCATCGGGCGAGTGCTTGGCCTCGATCGTTGTAGACCCAATCCGTCTGCGACTCTTTCGCACCACTCGATGAAAAGATTCTACGCTCGGTAGGTACGTGCAGCCCAGCGAAGTTCCAATCGGTTTCTGTTCGCCTGGTGAATTGGCTGGAATTTGGATCGGCAATACCTTCGTCCCGGCGCACTTCTACGCCAAGGGTCTCGTCGTATTGGGTCTTCGTCACCTTGCCATTGAAGTCGGTAGAACTGACCCGGTATCCAGCGGCATCGTACGTATTGGCACTCGCTTTGCCACCGCCACATCCGTCGCACGGTACATCGAGCGTGGCCATTCGCACCACACCGAGCTTGGTGTCGAATGAATACGTCCGCTGTGCGATCTTGTTGTTAGCTGAATCGACCCACAGTTTTGTGGTTGTCGTCGCTGTCGGATCGGAGTTGATATCGCCATTGAATACCAACTCCACTCTGTCAGTCGTACTGTTGACGTCCCCATGAACGCTCAGCCATGCCCTGCCGCTCGTGTCGTATTGCCACGTAGCAAAGCGGCTCTGGTTTTCATCTACGATTCCCGTAAGCCAATGTTGACTTCTGCTCGTCCCTTCTCCATAGACGTAGGTCCTCGTCTTGTTTCCACTCGGATCAGGATAAGTAACAGAAGTAAGATACGCCTTTGCATCAGATGGATCCGGACACACTAAACCAGACGTCACCACAGAGTACCCGTATTGGTATTGGCTCCCGTCTGGGAGCGTGATTGACTTCAGCAGGCCTGCTGTCGGTTGTACTTCACAAAGCGCCGTAGGATCGTAGGACTGATAGCTAAGCGTCACCACGCGTTCTTTGTCATCTTGTACGCTGACAAGTTGGTTTTGAGTGTTGTAGTAGTAGTAGAGGCTCCGACCATCGCGGTTGGTCAACGCTATAATCTTGCCGTCCGTGTCATACACCTCGACATCGTCTTCCGGAGTCGTAAGTGACCAGCCGTACGAAGGTGAGCCTGTCAATGAATAGGTAACATCGGGGTCGGCCACAAAACTTGACGTGGTGCCGACCTGATTGAAGTAGAAGCGGTCACCGTCAGGCCTCACGACGTACGCCGTGCTGACGCTGGGGGTCTGAACAAAGTCGATTCGGCGATCGAAGCTGCTGCGCCACTGCTCACCCAAACTCGTCGGTTTCCACAATGCTTGCTTCGAATAGGGGTCGTGAGCGCTGCTGTAATAGCGATCGAATCGGATGCCAAAAGATCCGGGCAAGGAGAAATCTGTTTCCGACTGGAGCTTGTTGCCGAATGCCGTGCTGATTGGGTTTGTGCCGTTTGCGGGACATTGATGATTGTTCTTATCGGCGATGATTGGCACATACGGCGCGCAGCTAGAGCCATTCCAATCGTATCCTTGGGGACAGGATACTGATCGAAATCGTTCGAGAAACAGGGTATCAATCGCTGTTTGCGTACAACCTTGCGCTGGGAAGTGATACTGAACCCCCACGTCTCGGTAGTTCCAAGATTCGATTCCCATTGTCATGCTGGGACCGAGTCCGCCGGTACCGCAACCTCCGACGTACGAATCAGAAGTCGCCCAGTGTCCTGGATCTATGATCTCGGCAGTGCACGGGGGCGTGTGATAGTAGAGTTCGACACCCATGAGAGTAGCTGTGCCCTCGTCGCTAAACGGCAAGTGCCACGCATCGCAGCGTACAAAACCGTATTTCCAAGGAGTTACTATCGGGGCAACATTTTGGCTTCCGTGAACTTCGCCATGAGCAATCATCCCGATGACGACGCCGGCCAAGGCCATGCTGTGACGCTTGGACATCCAACTCTCCGTTAGCAAAACAATTCCCACATTGTTGTGGGCTTCTAAAAAAAGAGGCGGGTTTCCCCGCCTCTTTCGCTCAACCTGATCGGTTGAAGTATTACTGGCCTTTCGGCTTGTCAGCGCTCGTGTTCGTGGCGCTGAGGCCGCCGCCGTTCGAGGCCGGGGCACTATTGATCGTGCCAGCGGTGATGACGACAGTGTCGACGCCGATGTAGTCCGAGTTACCGCCGGCGAAGCCACCGCTCGTGACGAAGTAGCGGAACGCGATGCGGCCTGTGCCGTTGGTCGGGATACCGCTCGAATTGTCCACGGTGAACTGCGTGAACGACGTCGGATAACCATTGACCCCGGTCGGGTCGTTGCCGGGCATCAGGTTCGGGTTGATGCTCTTCAACAGCACCGTGAAATCGCCCACGTCTGTCTCGGTCGTTCCGACGTTCGTGCAGGCGCCGGTGTTGCACAGGCGGATCTCCAGACGATCGGGGAACTGCCCGGTCCCCGTTGTGCGGGTGTAGAAACTGAGCGATGTCGCAGCGTTGAATGTGAGCTGTGGCGTGAGCATCCAGTTGTTGAGCGTGCCCGTACCGTTATCGCTGGTGTTCTTGTAGCTTGCAGCAATGTAGGAATTCGTGGGTCCGCTCTGGGCCGGGAATGCCGCGGGATTACCTTGGAACCACGATGCCTGCGGGCCTACCGGATTGCTGTGGTTCGCGAACACCCAGCCGCTGGTCGGCAGCGTCGTGATGTCGTTGAACCCTTCGCTTATCTGCGTGCTCACCGTCAATGTGGCCGAGCCGGCAGACGTGTTGTTGCCGTGGTTGGTCTGCACCGCACCGGCCGCGATCGTGTTGGTGTAGTTGCCCGTCGCGCTCGTCGTGACATCGAAGGTGACCGTGCACGAGCCGCTACCCGGGATCACCGCACCACTGCCGAGCGTGACCGAACCACCGCCTGCGGCGATGCTCGCTCCCGCTCCGCCCGCGCACGTCGTCGCCGCCGTGCCCGCCGTCGCCACCAGGTTTGCCGGCAACGTGTCGACCAGGTCCGCC
>Ga0157378_10004899_pt1 | contig 11737 bp, 11 predicted proteins | sample M65metaG_FD_115309 | JGI IMG/M metagenome (GOLD analysis project Ga0157378, IMG submission 115309) | Miscanthus rhizosphere microbial communities from Kellogg Biological Station, Michigan, USA - M6-5 metaG | ecosystem: Host-associated > Plants > Roots > Rhizosphere > Soil | place: USA: Michigan...
CCGTCCACCCACAGCGACGACTCGTGCGGCCGTGTACCGCCGATGCGCAGCAGGCCGTCCGAGCCGCGGACGACCGACGGCAGGAGCGGGAGCGACTGCAGGATGCGCGGGCGTGGCTCGGGCAGGCGATTGGCGAGCTGCGCGGTCATGCGGCTGCCGAGCGTCTCCATCGCCGCGCCAGACGAGGTCAGCACCGACGCGACAACCGTGGTCGACTCGGTCGCATGCGCAACTTCGAGCACGATGCGCGCCGCGCGGCTGACCGGCACGTGCGCCGGCTCGAAGCCGTCGAGCACGAGGTTCACGGTGTCATCGGGTCTGACGGTCTGAATCGAGAACGTGCCGTCGGCGCCGGACACGGTCGAGGTCACCGGTTCGGTTCCGCGAGTGACGTCGATTTGCACGCCGGGCAGCGGCAGGCCCGTCTGATCGACCACGACACCGCTCGTCGCCTGCGCGCGTGCCAGAGCCGGAAAGCTCAGCAACACAAGCAGCAGCTCGAGTGCAAAGTGTCTGTGAAATATCACTGAGAGCGATGCTACATCCTGCCGCCCCCCTCTGTACCCGTCATTTCTTTATGACACGTCGTCGCTTCGTTGATACGGGCCGTTGCCGTATCAGTCGAGATGGCGGAGAATCGCCGCTGTGACTACAGATGCGCCGGCACCGTGGGCGCCGTTGGCCGAGGTGCTGCGCGCCGACTCGCCGATCGCCGTGCTCGAAGAGTCAGAACGACAGCTCAAGCGCATCCTGACCGACGAACTGTCGGCGCCGCTCGATGGCCCGCGCATGCGGAGCCTCGCGTCTTTCCAGCAGAATCTCGGGTTTCTCCTCAAGTACAAGTCGTACGCCGTGAAGGCGGCCAGCCCGCTCGGTTATTCGGTGTTTCTGCAGAGGCCGGGCGAGGGCTTCAGCTTTCAGCAGCACGTCACGCACAAGACCGAGATCTTCTACATCCTCGACGTGCCGCCCGGCGGGTTCGTGTTTCTCTGCGACTTCGCGGACTGGCAGCGCATCTACGACCGCGATACTTTTCTGGCATGGATGAACGGCGCGAAGGACGATCGCTACGAACGCTACCGGTTCGTGCCCCGGCCCGGCGACGTCATCGTCATCGATCGCTTGAGCGTCGTGCACTCGGTCGTCGGCTGCGTGCTGGCGGAGTTCGCGACGGTGTCGACCGACATGGTCGACCGCCTTCACGATCAGAACGAGGGACACGCGATTCCGAAGGAGTTCACGCGGGCGTTTTCCGAAGAACGGATTCGCCGCCAGCAGTGGCCGGCCACGTCGCACCAGGTGACGCTCGGTCCGGCCGGATGGTCGCGTCGCGAGGTGCCGTCCCATCCGATTCGCGGCGGCCGCAAGACCTCGCTGGGAGACGACGAACGCTTTTCCGCGTCGTTGATCCGTGTCGAGCCAGGCGGAAGGACCGACGTCGTCAGCTCACCTGATCGCGCGACATCGGTCCACATCGCGAGCGGGAAGGGCGAGCTGCTGCTCGGCACCGCGGACGAACTCCGAGAGGCCTCACCGCCGCGCATCGCGGCCCGTGCCGGCGACCTGTTTCTGGTCGCGCCGCATGCGCACTACGCCCTGCACAACAGCGGCGACGCGGACCTCGTCGTCGCCGAACACCGCATCGCTCCCGCTGTCGCGTTCGTCTGACGCTCCGCCTGAGGGCGGACGCTATTTGAAGTGCGCGGAGTCCTGCTCGTTGTCCGTGCAGAAGTACTCGAGCAGATCGCCGTCCGGCGTCAGCGTGTTCGGCTGAGTGAACGTGATCGGGCGCGTGAAGGTCTTCGGATCGTCGACGGTGATCGTGACGTCGAGATGGCCGAGATCGCGCCGGCGGAACCGCTCGGTCACCTTCATCTCGTCGCTATGCGTGTGGCCGATGCGATCGAGCCAGCTTTTGTCGTTGAACCCCGTGGTCTCGACGACGAGCGTGTCGCCGTCCCAGTGACCGACTGAGTAGCCCATCCACGACGGAATCGTCGTCTCCGCGTGTTTTCGGCCGTCCGTGAAAATCTGCCGCCACGCCGTGTCGCCCTCGTTAAGAATCACGACCAGTCCCGGCGTCTGGATGATCTTGTACGGGATCGGCACGGTGTCCGCCGCCGGTACGCCAATCGGGTGGCAAGTCGACGTCGGGTCCCCCTTCTGGTTGCCGGCAAGATTCTGACGAAACACCGAGGCGGCTGCCGCCGTGAAGGGGACGTCCTCGTTCTTCATGTCCCACGTGATGCTGATGAAATACTTCGGCAGCGGCTCGCCGTTGGTTCCCTTGACCCCGGGGGTGTTGTCCGGCAGCCAGATGCCGGACAAGTCAGGACGGCCGTCGCGGGTCTTCGGCGCTTTTGTCGTCAGGACGGGCTTGCCGTCTTTCGTGCGGGGAATGGTCTTGTCGGGATGATCGAGCCACTGCGCGAGCAGCAGAAGAGCCGCGAGCATAAATGCCTCACCTGAGCGCACTCGTGATGAGCAGGACCGCGACGACCGCGCCGGCGGCCTGCCACCAGAGTTCCGCGCGCTCTTTTAATACGAAAGTTCCAAGGCAAAGGATCACGCCGGCGAAGAACAGGAACTGCCAGTAGAGCTCCTCGCGGCTCTCTTCGGCCTGCGCTTCCATGCTGGCGACCGCGTGGCGCCGTACGCTCTCGATGATCCGGAACGCGACGTCCTGATCCGGCTCGTGGCCGATCTCGAAATACTCGCCGCCGCCGGCGGACGCGATGTTGCGCAGGGCTTCGCGATCGAGGATGGCGTGCACCGTCGGCGGAGGCGTCGTGCCGTCCGCCCGCGGCGGCTCTGGAATCATGCCGCCGCCGACCGTCCCGACGCCGACGACGTTCACCGGAATCTTCCGCCGCCGCGCATCCGCCAGCGCGACGGCGACCTCGCCGCTCCACGCCTGGCCGTCGGTGATGACGACGAAGCCTTTCGGGTTTTTGGTCTTGCCGAAAAGCTCGGCGTCCTTTTCGACCAGCTTCACGCCCCACTCGACGCCCGTCTCGATGTTCGTGTCCCACGTCGGCGTGTCTTCGAGGCGGAACGGCGAGTGGTCGCCGAGGTGATCGAGAAAGAAGAAGAACGAATTGGGATCCTTCGTCAGCCGAAGCTGCGGCGCGGCCGTGTGCGCGAAGATCGCGAGCGCGACGCGGTCGCCCTTCCAGCTCAGGCTGTCGGCAAACGTGCGGAGAAACTGAATCGAGCGACGCCAGCGATCCGGCTTGACGTCCTTCACGTACATGGACGCCGAGCCGTCCTGCAGGATGACGAGATCCGCGCCGGCCTTGCGGATGATCGTCACGCGCGCCTGCGGCCGCGCGAGCGCGATGATGCAGAGCGAGGAGGCGACGATGAGCGACAGCCAGAAGGCGAGATCTCCCGTCCAGGTGAACCGTTCACGCATCGGGACGAGGCGCGTCGACTGATAGAGCTTCGCGTCCCGCCGCCGGCGCGCGACCTGCACGACCCAGAGGACGAGCAGCACGGCCGGAACCGCCAGCAGCCACAGGTACAGCTGATCGCCAAACGTCAGCGTACTGAAATCGATGCCGGTGACCATTTCAGTAGTCGCCAGTCATCAGTCGGCGGTCCCCAGTCACTAGCCTTTGCGTTTTCCCGCGGCCGCTTTGCCCGCCACGCCCTGATCCTGGCGCTCCTGCGTTTCCAGCGGGATGTAGATCTTGAAGTCGCTCATCGAGCTGTCAATCTGCGGCGGCGCGCCAGCTGCGCCGTCCGGTCCTTTCAACACCATCTCGGCGGGGCCGGGCTTGCGCTTGCCCTTGTCGAGCTCGTCGCGCAGCCGCACGAGCAGCTCGAAGTTGAACGCGGCGTCCTCGTTCTTCGGCGAGTTCTTGAGGACGGTGACGTAGGACAGGATGCCCTGATCGAGCCCCACCATCGTCGTCTCCTTGTCCTTCATCTTCGACTGCGCTACCCGGTACACCGCGTTGGCGACGACCAGCTGCAGGTCGGAGTTGTCCTGGGGCACCGAGCCGACCGGGTCGGTCTGCTGCGGGATGACCGCCGCGTAGTCCTTCTGCCAGTAATGCAGCGTCGCGTGCTTCGCCCGGATGTCGTTGGCCGGCCCGGCGCCCACGCCGGGAATGTGGCTCGCGTAGTCGTAGTACCTTTCCGCGGTCTCATACGCCGGCTCCACGTCGCCGTACTTCTGGGCGACGACGTGCTCGGCGGCGGTCGCGAGATCGCGATCGAGATTGGCCGCCACGAGAAGGCCGGCGCCGAGCAGCGCGAGCGCGACGGCCAGAACGATGTACGCAGTGATGCCCTTCATGGGAATGTCCTGAATGTTTTGAAGCCGAGTTTCATGATGCCCGCCGCCAGCCAGAGGGCGATGGCGATGAGCGCGTAGCCGTCGAACCGCGGCCGCTGCGCGGTGTATTCGCGAACGTCGATGCGTCCCGTCGCCAGCTTGTCGATCTCGGCCTCGGCCTTGAGGATCGAGTCCTCGCTGTCGGCGGCGTAGAAGCGGCCGCCGGTCTGCTCGACGAGCGGCTTCCAGAGCTTGTCCGTCGGAATCTGCCCCTCGCGCAGGTCGAAGCCGGTCCGGACCATGTAGACCGGAATGTTGTACTTCTTCATCTCGTCGATGACGGCCTGGATCGACTTGCCTTTGAGGTCCTTCTCGTCGTCTCTGCCGTCGGTGAACATGAGGATGGCGTTGCCGGCGGCGTTGACGAAGTCGAACGCCCGGAAGAGCTGCGTCGCCTGGTTGAGGCCCTGGCCGATGGTCGTGCCCCAGTCGTTGAAGCTGCCCCATTCCTTCGGGCTGCTGATCAACCGGATGCTCAGCATGATGTTTTCGTAGTCGGTGGTGAACGGCGTCACGACGTACGCTTCGTTGCCGAACTGAATCAGCGCGATGAGGTCGTGATAGCGGCCGTTCATCCGCAGCTTCATGAAGTGTTCGGCGGCGGCGACGGCCGTGTAGAACGCGCGGTTCTCCGGCGTCTTGAGCGACTTGGTCTCGAATTTCATGACCATGCTCGACGATCCGTCCACGAGGAGCGCGATGCGCCGGCCGGGGTACGAGGTCTCTTCGCGCGTGAACGCGGTGTGCGGGTCCGCCAGCGCGACCGCGAAGAACGGCACGCCGAGCAGAAACACCAGAAAGGCCGCGTGCCGCAGCATCGAGAAGCGCGAGCCCCGCATCACCGGCAGCACGGCCGGCAGCGCGATGTGCGAGCGTCCCGCCTTCTGCGTGAACAGTCCCCTCGCCAGCAGCATCAGCCCCGCGATCGCCATCAGGACCACGAGCACGAGAATCGCGATCCACGTCTGATCGAAATGGACGTCGCCCGCGCGCAGCGATATCCACTGGTCGAGCGTGTCGCGAATCTGGTAGAGCAGTTCTCTTACCGGGACCATCCGATTTCCATGGCTTGATTCGTCACCGACCGCATCGTCCGCAGCGGCCACCTGTTGGCGGCGCGGAGCTTCCTGATCGCGCTGACGCCGTTTTCGAAGGCCGTATTCAGCGCGCTGCTGTCGAGCCTGCCGTCGCGGCTGTAGCGGGCCACGCTGAGGATCTTGAGCGATTCCTCGAGGTCTTTCAGGATCGCTTCGGTTCTCGCGTCGGGCCCGCGGCCGTTTGCCGCCGCCAGCGAGCGCGCGATCGTTCCCGCCGTCGTCGCATTGGAGACGAGCGACCGGCGGGGCTTCAGGAAGCCTTTCCGAAGCGCCAGCTGTCCCTCGTGTGCTTGCGTCTTGTTGTCGACGAGCTGCTGCGCGACGGGCCGGCCGAGCGCGACCGCGCCGCCGATGCGGAGCACCGTCAGCGCCCGCGAGGCGAGCTCGGGCGTCCAGCCGCCGCCGGCATCCGACTGCACGCGGCCGGCTTCGCGCAGGCAGCCGCTCAGCACCGCGCCCAGGCCCAGCGGGCGCTCGGAGGCCGGCGTCCTGACGCGGTAGCGGCCGGCGACGCGCACGAGGGCGAGGCCGAGAAGGACGACGGCGAAGCCGAACGCGATCATCGCGGCGACGTACTCACCGGTCGCGCGGACGCGGCGGTTCTCGATGTCGGCGAACGTGTTCATGCTCGTGTCGCGGATGTCGGTGGCTTTCGCCGGCACCAGCGACATCACGTGCACGGGCATCGCCGGCAGCTGGTAGGCCTGATCGCGGCCCGTCGATCCGCCGCCTTCCGACGACTGGATGTGGTACGTGATCTTCGCGGCCGGCAGGTTGATGTCCTTCTCGAACAGGCCTTCAGCGATCAGCCGGAGCGTGTACTCGTACTGGATGTAGCGCCACGGCGCGTCTTTGATGTCCTCGTGGCGGACGCCCTTGATCGCCTCGAACGGCTGCAGGCCGATGGTCGACGCCTCGAGCTGGTTGAAGTCCGGGACCGCCTTGATCTTGTCGGTGTCGATGATGCCGCACGTCAGCACGACGGTGAACCGCTCGCCGACGATGATGGCGCTGCGATCGGTTTTCCAGAAGCACTTGATCGGATCGGTTTCGACGTCGCCCGCCTGCCGCGTCTGCGTGAACGCTTTCGGCGCCGATGACTTTGGCGCCGGCGCCTTGGCCGGAGCCTGCGCGGCGCCGAGCGCGAGAAGAAGAATCAGTGTTGTCATTGGAATTTTCTGAGCCGCCGTTCGCGGGCGAATTCGATCAGCGTCGTTTCCATCTCCCAGCGGTCGAGGCCGACGCGGACCAGGTCGAGGTCGTTGTCGCGGGCGAGATCCGCGACGTGTTTCTGCCACTGCTCGATGCGTTCGCCCATGCGCGCGAATTCGCGGCGCGAGACGACGCGGGTGCCGCCGGTTTCGACGTCGAAGGTCTCGATCCAGCCTGCCGAGGCGGACGGCAGCTGAAAGGCAAACCGGACGTCGGCCATCATCAGAAACACGTCGTGCATGCCGGAGATGAGCGACAGTTCCTTGATCACGCGTTCGACGTCCGGCAGCAGGAAATCCGAGATGACCGGCACCATCGACGTCTTCCGCAGGTGTCCTTCGATCGTCGTCGTGACGTCCTGCAGGGCTTTGCCCTCCTGGCCCGCCATCAGGTCGGTCGTCTTGTGCTGCTGATAGAGATCGAGGCAGTACATGACGTGCGGCTTGCCGATTCGCGGCCGCGCCGCCGCGAGCTGCCGGAACTGGTCGTCGAAGGTGATGAGGCCGAATTGATCCTGAAAGAAGACCGCGGAGAGCCCGACGGCGGCGACCGACCGCGCAATGGCCGCCGCGATCGGGACGCCGTTCACGCCGCATCGCGTGGACATCGACGCATCGGCGACGGCGACGATCGTCGCGTTGGAATCCTGCTCGAACTCGCGGGTGATGAGCGGGCTGAAGTTGTTGAGCGAGCTCTGGGCCCAGTCGATCGACGACACGCGATCGCCCGGCTCCCAGTCGCGGAGGCCGACGAAGTTGAAGCCGGAGCCCTTGAACAGGCTCGCGTGATCGCCGAGCGTAAACTCCTTCATCCGTTTGAGGATGAACAGCTCGATCTCGGCGATCTCCGACAGGTTGACGAGCGGGGCTTCTGCGGCGACCTCAGCCATGCTATGGAACGGGCACCTTGTCCACGATGTCGTCGATCACCATCTCGGTCGTGACGCCGTGGCTGGCGGCGTGCGGGCCGAGCCAGACGCGGTGGCCGAGGATGTAGCGGGCGAGATCCTGCACGTCCTCCGGATAGACCTCGCTGCGTTCGCCCTTGAGCAGCGCCCACACTTTCACGAGGCGCCCCCAGCAGATCGTCGCGCGTGGCGACGCGCCGAGGTCCACGCACTTCTCGACGAGCTCGGACGGCGAGCGATGCGTCCACTCGGTCTCCGCGTTGTAAGGCCGGCTCGCGCCGACCAGCCGGCGGATGTATTTTGCGAGCGCCTCGTGCAGGAACACTTCCTTCGTGATGGCCGCGCGCAGTTCGATGATGCGTTCCTTCGACATCAGCCCGTTCAGCTTCACCTGCTTGAAGTCGAAGCTGACCAGCTTCTGCTCTTCTTCGGGCGGCAGGTAGGCGATGTTCACGATGATCGCGAAGCGATCGGTCGCCGCTTCCGACAGCGGAAACGTGCCCTGCCCGAGCTCCACCGGGTTCATCGTCGCGATCGCGAAGTTGAACGCCGGCAGGTCGTAGGTCGTCTTGCCGACGGTCACGGTGCGGTCCTGCAGGCCTTCGAGGAACGCGCTCTGCGATTTCAGCGGGATGCGGTTGATCTCGTCGAGCAGGATGACTTCGGCCGACGCCAGCGGTCCGAACTCGGTGACGAACTGACCGGTCGCCGGGTTGATCATCTGGAAGCCGACGACCTCGGTCGGCTGCAGATCCGCGCGTCCCTGGATGCGCGCGAACTTGGCGCCGCTGATCGCCGCGAGGATGACGCCGAAAAACGTCTTGCCGACGCCCGGCACGCCGCGCAGCAGCAGGTTGCCGGCGTTGACCTGCCGCTTCTCGTCCTTGTCGTAGGTCGTCGGGATTTCGGACAGCAGCACGACGTTGGCGAGCGTCTTCTCGTTTTCGTAGCCGATGAGGGCGTTGCCCGCTTCGGCGACGATGGCTTTGTGGAGAGCGAGGGCTTCGGTGAGGTCAGGATGCATGGGCGCCTTGGGACCGTCGAAAGTGAGGGTGAATCATACTGTGGGCCAGTCTAGAATCACAGGGTGGTCAAGCTGGTCGAGGAAGCGTCCGGGGACGGCGAGCTGCTGCTGAAAAGCCGCGTGCTCGGGTCCGTCCGTTATCGCATAAAGGTGTTCCAGGGCCTGCTCGGCAACGGCATGCCGAACCCGGCGGAACGTACGGTCGAGGGTTCCGTGGACGGGACCGACCTTGCCGGTCTCGTGGGCATCAACCTGACGCTTCAGCTCCAGGACAGCCGGAAAATCGGCATCACGATCTCGGACGAGTCCGGAACGATACACACGCGCCCCGCCTGCACGACCGGCTGTTCCTGCTGCTGATTGCCGAATACTGTCCTCGCATGCCCGGTCTGCGGCGCGGCACTGACGCTCGGTGCGAGCGCCGCGGCGTGTCCCAACGCCCATTCGTTCGACCGCGCGCGGAACGGCTACTTCAATCTCCTTCTCGCGAAGCAGTCCGCTGAGCCCGGCGACAGCGCGCTGATGCTGAAGAGCCGTCGCGCGTTTCTGCACGCCGGGTTCTACAACCGGATGTCGCAGGCCACCAACGCGGCGGTGCTCGAGATCGTCGCGCCGAGATCGCACGCGCAGGTCGCCGACATCGGATGCGGCGAGGGATTCTTCACCGCGCGCCTGAGGCGCGCGCTCGCCGACGCGATGCCCGAGCCGCCGGTCTGCTACGGCGTCGACATCTCGCGTCCGGGCGTCAAGATGGCCACGTCACTCGACCGCGGGATTCACTGGGCCGTGGCGAGCCTGCATCACAGCCCGTTTCTGCCGCATTCGCTGGACGTCGTGCTCAGCATGTTCGCGCCGATCGACACCGCCGATGTCCATCGCGTCCTGCGCCAGGTCGGAGCGCTCGTGACGGTCACGCCGGGTCCTGATCATCTGGACGCGCTGCGCGCAGTCCTGTACAGCGATGTCCAGCCGCATCCGTCCACGCCGGCGTTGATGGAGGGGGACACGCTGTTTGAAGCGCCGGCCGCCACGCGCGTTCGGTACTCCATCGTCGTCGACTCGGCGGCGCAGATCATGAACCTGCTCGCCATGACGCCGTACTACTGGAACATCAGCCGGGAGACGCGCGCGCGCGTCGAAGCGCTGACGCGGCTTGAGCTGACAGTGGACGCGTACGTGAGCGTGTTCAGGCCCAGGGGCTAGGGACTCGGGACTCGGGGCTCGGGACTCGGGGCTAGGAATACGTGCCGCGATACTCGGGTGGCAGCAGCGAGGCGATCTTCACCCCGACGGCATCCATCATCGCGCGTCGATCGCCCTTCGCGAGCTCGTGCAGCTCGCGCGCCTCAATTGGCGGACCGATCGTCGTCGTCGCCCGCACGGGATGCAGGCCGTCCTCGCCGATCGGGAACATCGATTCGGTGCCGGTGATGCCGGCCGGGAGCACCCACACGTCGGGGAAGTCGAAATAGCGGGTGACGGCCGTCAGCGTCTGCTGCATGCCGCGCGTGCGGCTGCGCGTGCCTTCGACGAAGACGAGCAGGGCATCGCCCTTGAACAGCCGCTCGTGCGCGATGTCGATGGAGTGCCGCGCCGCGCGCGCGACCTCCCGCGGGTTCATCACGGCGTCCTCGGTCGAGACCGCGCTGCTTTGCGGCGTCTTGATCGTGCCGAAGCAGAGGCTCGAGAAGCGGCGCTTGAGGCTCGAGTACACCTTCGGCCCGGCAATCACCGTGAGCCGATCGCTCAGCGCGCGCCCGGCCGATCCCGCCCGGTGCAGCTGCACCTCGAGCAGGTTGGCGTCCGAGTACGACAGATGGTTCGCGACGATGACGACGGGCTTGCCGGCGACCGCCGCGAGATGTTCGACGCCGATTAACGTCGAGCCTGGAAGAAGAATCGTGTCGGCCAGGCGCTGGTGCACCCGGCGCGCCATCGGATCGCGTTCGTAATACGTCCAGTCCGAGCCGGCGGTCGACAGACGCGCGTTCAACTCGATGATGGCCTGCGGACCGGCGGCGTCGATTTCGATCTCGATCGCCCGGCGGATCTCGTCGAGGTTGTCCTGGTTGGAGAGAAACGCGGTGATCGCCGAGATCAGCGTGTCGCGATCGAGATGCAACTGTTCGTTCATGCGCCCTCGAACACCGGTCGCGATTTGCCGATGCTGAGCAGGCCCGTCAGCGCGTCTTTCGTGGAGAAGATCTCGCGGACGTGCGAGACCTCCATCCGGAGTCCTTCGTCGAGCGGCACGCGCGCGCCTTCGTCGACGAGAGACGCCGCGAACCGCAGCGCCACCGGCGCTTTGTCCGCAACCGCCTTCATCGCCTTCTCCAATCGCTCGTCGCCGCCGGTGTTCGCGCGGCCGAGCCGGATGGATTCGACGTCGTTGGCGTCGAAGAAGCCGGCCAGCGCCCGATAGGACGCCGGCGGATCAGCCGGACGGCGTTCCCGGGACGGCGCGGCCGAGGCCAGCCGCGCCGCCGCCTCGTCGAGTTCCTCGCGCGGCGCGACCGCGTCGACCAGCCCGATCGCGAGCGCGTCCTCGGCGCTGATGATCTGCCCCGTGAACAGGAGCCACTTCGTCAGGCCGGTGCCGATGCGACGCGTCGTCCGCTGTGTGCCGCCGAGTCCCGGGTAGATGCCGATGCCCGTTTCCGGAAATCCCATGGACGCGTTCGGCGTGGCGACGATGTAGTCGCAGGCGAGCGCGAACTCGACGCCGCCGCCGAGCGCCAGGCCATGGATGCGCGCGACGACGGGCTTGCTGCAGTCCTGAATCGCGCGCAGCAGCGCCTGCAGATCTTCGGTCAGCTTCTGGATGCGGCCGATCTCGCCTTTTTCGATGTTCCTGATGAAGAACCGGATGTCCGCGCCCGCGATGAACGATCGTCCTGCGCCGGCGAAGACGATGCCTGTCGCCGACGGATCCTTGCAGGCGGCGGTGAAGGCCGACTCGAGTTGACGGCCGACCGCTTCGTCGAGCGCGTTCATCGCGTCCGGACGGTTGATCGTGATCGTCGCGATGCCGTTCTGCGTGGACGTCTTCACGAGCTTGATGGGATGCGCCTCGCCGCGACGGTTCATCATCTCGAACGGGCCGGCGGCCCATCGAAGGCCGACGCGGGCGCCGATGTCCACGTCTTCGAGCGTGC
>Ga0157378_10004900_pt1 | contig 11733 bp, 14 predicted proteins | sample M65metaG_FD_115309 | JGI IMG/M metagenome (GOLD analysis project Ga0157378, IMG submission 115309) | Miscanthus rhizosphere microbial communities from Kellogg Biological Station, Michigan, USA - M6-5 metaG | ecosystem: Host-associated > Plants > Roots > Rhizosphere > Soil | place: USA: Michigan...
CAGGTCGCTTTGAAGTTGTTCGCGCCCGATTGGATGCATCGAGTTCTGTTTTCAGATTGGCAACGACCCTTTCAAGCTCCCCCATTCCCGCCCTTGTTTGAACAACCTGCTCGTTAGCCAACCTCAATTTCGTTTGTATCTGAACCAAAGGAAAGACCAGAAAGGCAAGCGCAAGGACTGCTAAGCCAATAGCAATCCACGCCCATACTCGCATGAAAGCCCTTCCTCTCTGCTATCTGCCTGTCTGCCTCGCTCCCGGTACGTCAAAGAAGCTGGAATCGAGCACCTTCACTGAGAGCTAGAGCCGTCTTTCTCCTGGCGCCGGTGAGACTGACTCGCCCTGCTCAGGTGGAGTTGACTTCTGTTTTTCAAGCTCACCTTTCAGTCGCTCAATCTCTACAGTGGCCTGATCTAGTGCGGCCTGTAATTTACTGCGTTCAGCTTCAGCGTCTGTGGCTGCATTGGCCGCGGTTTCCAGTTCTGTAGCCTTGGCATTTGCCTGTTGCGTAGCCTCTTGGGCCTTTGCAAGTTCATTCTGCATTGCTTCAAGTTGAGATTGGTTTTCGCTGAACTTGGATTGAGTGGTATCCCTCTCCGCAGATACTGACTTTAGTTGCTCAGTTAAATTAGCAATTCGCTTTTCGCTTTCAGAAAGTTTCTTTGTTGTCTCGTCGGTGATGGTTTCGAACCGCCTTTGACTCGCTTCTCGTTCAGTGGTCAGTTGTGCGTACGCTTCCTTCTTGGTTTTCTCGAGTTCATTCGTCAGTTCCTGTGCGTGAGTTTGGTTTTCCTTCATTTGTGATTGGGATGCATCAAGTTCCTTACGTAATTGGTCGTTATCGGCATTCGCATCATTCAATTGGCTTTCAAGCTGCGTGCGGGCCTCATTAACTGCATCGAGTGCTGTCTTTTGATTGGCAATTACCTTTTCAAGCTTCACCACCTGCTCATTCGTTTTTCCAAGCTCCTTTTGCACCGCTTTTAAGTGTCGCTGGCCCTGAACGAGAGAGACAATCAAAAGAATGATAATCAGGGCAATAATCGCTATGGCTGAAGCAATGAATGGCCGCCGAAGCATGAGAGTCGTTCCTTTGGCGAAACAGCGAGGAAGGCCTGAGTTTCACCCTCTGCCGACCAAAAGAAAAGACCTGAACGACTGAGTGGCATGGCGCTCTCCAAGGGATCCGAGCGGAACCAAAAGCAACATTTAAGGCCGGACTAAGTTCTTATGGCTCACCTAAGCACGGCAGGGAATTGTGCGCAGCAGTGAGTGCGACATCGTCCATCTTCTCGCCGCTCGCCACTCGAAGCTTGCCCGGATTGCTGAAGCGCACTCCCCGCGAGCCTGGAGCGCACCTCCCCGTGGACGCTCGCGTAGCAGAGGCGGGGCGCCGGTATGTTCAGGCAAGAGGACAGGCGTGAGCTGAACTCCTGAGAACTTCACGAGTTAAAACGATGTGAAAGGACGATCGCGATGCTTATGCAAACCCTTCTGACCGCCGCCTTTTCCGCTCTAGCCCTTGGCGCGGCACTGGCTGCCGAGCCTGCGTCGCTTTCAGGTGATGAGCTCCGCAAGGCGGTGAGCGGCAAGACCGTCTATCTTCGAATTTCCGGGTTCGAGCTTCCCATCCACTATTCCCCGGGTGGCAGCATGGCGGGCGGTATGGGTGGGGTGGCAGCGACCGTTGCACGCGAAGAAAGCGCATCCGCCCGCGGCAAATGGTGGGTCTCGGCCAGTCAGCTCTGCCAGCGATGGTCGAGCTGGATGGAGGGGAAGACCTATTGCTACAAGCTCACCCGCCAGGGCAATAGCGTGACCTGGGTACGCAATGACGGACGCTCCGGCAGCGCGCGGATCGGCTGAAGCCTTTCTGAGTATCTGCAATGCGGACTCGCATCCCCAAGCTCATCGCCGAGATCAACACTATTATCGCTGATCACAGCCGGAACGACTCAAAAGAAGAGAAGGAAGCTATAGATCTGCTGAAAAGGGCAAGGGACGCGCTCAGCCTGGTCCAGGGCCAAGTTGCACGAGGCTGATGTGAAGAAAAATCGGATGGCATCGTTGGCTCATGAAGTGAGCCTGGATTGGGTTCCTAAATGCCATTCTTTACTGAAGTTTCACTCTCATCCAATGCCAGCGGAACGGCGGGACAATGCATGGCTCCGCTACTGGAATGTCCGCTATTGGCGCTTAGCGGACATCACGCGCCTAAGCACAAGACGTCCGCTATGGGGCACAAAGCGGACATCAGCCGAAGTCAGCACACGCGTCCGCTAATGACCCAAAGCGGACAAAACAAGCGATTGACCCGAACTACGGTGAAATGCTTGCGCTCGAAATCAGGGCATTGCTGATCTTGATCTTATTGGCGAGTTCGCGGCCTAAAAGTTGATAGATAAGGCCAGCAACATCTGCTTCGTGGCGGAAGAACTGATTGAGCTTCCCTGTTTCAAAGGCAAGCGCCCGCACGTCGTCCTCTGCAATTACGGTCGCCGTGGCCGGTCTTTGGGTCAAGAAAGCGACTTCACCGACAAACCTGCCTCGTTCCAAGTGCGCTACCTGCCGATCAGCGATAGTGACTCTGACGCGACCCGAGCAGATGAAGAAAATTTCTTCGAGAGGCCGATTCTCCTCAGCTAGTGTGGTGCCGCTTGCAATATCGCGAAACTCACCGGCCAATAAAAGCCGCGCGATCTGCGCATCGTCGAGGCCCTTAAAAACGCTGCGGAGCAATTCGCGATCGGACTCCGGCAGACGTAGCGACATGCGATCCTTTACAAGCCAGTATACCTGGTAAAGGTTTATACAAATGAAGATCAGGTCCCATCCGATGCCAGCGCGCAGATCGCCGCCCGACAGCCAAAAATAAGCGATTTCGAGTGACAGTCCGACCACGGCCACCACTCGCAACCAAAACATATTGGTGAGCCAATAGGAGATTGCGATAAGCAGGTAGGAGAGATGACCGGGCCAATTATTGACACTGAGTATGGTGCCCAAATCGTCCATAGGACTCCTCTCTGCTTCGATCGCACCGGGATCTACCTCCCAAGTCGATCCTTAATACAGTGCTTGACGAACGACTCTTTGGCCTCATCGGAGATCTTTTGGTCGATGACGCGTCCATCACACACCATCTGCACGACCACTTTGCAATTTGCCATGAATGTCCTGAAATCGGTTCCCTTCAACTTGTTTGCATTGGCTTGGGCACTGCAACTGTCTTGCGCCGCCGCGCCAGTCGGCAAAAATGCAAGAAACATGATGGCGAGCGCGAATCGATTAATGGGCTTCCGCTGGTTCTCAATCCAACCGGCGCAACACGTGGTTCGGAGCTGGATAGGTGATTGTAGCACCCCCATCCCAATCCCCATTGGAAAGGCAGCAAGCTGATTATTGTAGCTGAAGCCACGTCACCGCCCAAGGAGGCCTATTGAGCAGAAGGCCCCGTGGCTGCCTGAAACCTGTAAGTAACCAGGCAACTTCGTAGAGAGAAGCTATATACAGTTGAGACAGGTGATGCGGTTCGCGAGAGGAGGAAATCTCGATTGGCTCACGGATAGTGGCGATAGTATTCTTCTTCGTATTTTCGCCTTTGCGACAACGCCTGACGTCAGTAAGCTGAGTTCCGCGGAGGAGATCAATGACGCCGCGAACGCTACTCTTCACAGATTTGTTGAGGCGAATCCAAGTGCGGAAGAACTTGGACGCAAGGCTGCAGGCGTCCTCGTATTTCCCTCGGCGGTCAAAGCGGGCATGCTTTTGGGCGGGCAATATGGCGAGGGCGTACTCATCGTTCGTGGAAATGCTGCGGGCTATTACAACATCATCTCGGCCTCACTCGGCTTTCAACTCGGTGTTCAATCTATCAGTCGCATCGCGCGATAACCTCATCGCTCAAGAAAGGCCAAGGTCCGCTATTGGCACTTGACGGACTTTCAAACCGCTCTCATCACGAGGTCCGCTTTCGGCCCGAAAGCAGACATACCCAATGAGCATTTGGATGTCCGCTAATGACCCAAAGCGGCATCTCCCTGTTGGCATCGTAGTTGCTCTCGGCTCGGTCCTGCGCCATGTTGCCTCCCATTTAGAGTACATCGCCGGCACTGGATAAGCTCCGTGACTCGACGAGAAGCACCGAAGCGCGGTTGTGTTGTGCCAACAACGAGGAATTTAGGCCGAAATCTGCACCTGTACGACGAGTTCCTCGGTTCGACTCGACCGGATCGCCTGCAGAAAATTTTTGCGCGCTACGAGCTATTCAAGCTGGTGCAAGACGTACCAGGTGACATCGTCGAGTGCGGCGTGTTCAGAGGCTCAGGGGTCTATACTTGGGTCAAGCTGCTTTATCTGTTCAAACCCAATACCGAGCAGCGCGTAGTCGCATTTGATTTTTTTGAGACCCCACGTGACATAGAATTCCGCTATGCCATCGATAAGGAGTGCCTAGAGGCCCATGCCGAGGGATGGACCTCACAGGAGGTTCTCATCGCCAATTGCAAGGCGTGGGGCTTCGAGCGCTTAAAGCTGATTGCAGGTGACGTCGCCGCGACCACGCGTGAGTACGCTCGCAGTCAATTGGGCGCGCGGATCGCGCTGCTCTATCTCGATCTCGATAATTACGAAGGCACGCTCGCCTGCCTGAGGAACCTCTATCCGTTGGTTTCTCCCGGTGGTGTCGTCGCGTTCGACGAGTATGCATTGGCGGGCTACGGCGAATCTGACGCAGTCGATGAATTCTTTCGCGGCCAGAAGATCCGGCTGCGCAGCTTCCCATGGGCAAAGACGCCGATGGCGTTCCTTGTCAAGGAGGCTGCGTAGACAAGAAAACAGGGCACTCTGGTCTCCTGCCTGGAGCGCCCGGTGGGGCGCTCATTTGACCCGTTTCCTCGCCGCGGCTTGATCTTCTTTTGCGATGCGAGATCAGTCCATTGACTCTTGCAGCAATTCGGAATCCGAATGAGGCTGTGTATGTGACTCAGGGAGGGGTCACATGCCAGGCAATCCTGAGCAATGCCGTAGAGATGCCACTGATTGAGCGCCGCCCCGGCTGGGGCGAGCTGAAGGCAGTGCAGCGGGAGCGCATCTTTGTCGCGGATGGCAATCAGTATTTCAACCGTCCGGGGCCTCGCATCGTCGAAAGCCTGGAGATACTGGCGGAGATCTTTCACCCCGAATTCTTCCCTTCTCGGTATGAAGCTAGAGGTCGGATACGTTACCCAGCAAAGCCAAGAGCCAACGAACAGAGCCGTGGCTCTTATCAACCAGAGGCAACTGAGCATACTTGCTTAATGGCAGTTCCTAACTCCATGCGCGCGGTGCAGCTCCAAGCCTACGACGGTTAAGCCGGAAAGCATGGCCGTTGTCGAGATCCCGGTGCCACGGCCTGGGGCGGGCGAGGTGTTGGTGCGTTTGCGTCGTTCAGGTCAGCATGATTGGGTCCGCAAGTGCTGACGAATGTCCGCTTCTGACCCAAAGCGGACATTGAGATGGAACCCTAGGCCAATCCTCAATCATGCTGCCGTATGATACGGTTTGGTTTGTTGATGACTAAGTACATTGCGCTTCTGCGCGCCGTGAACGTCGGCGGGACGGGAAAGCTCCCAATGTCTGACCTGAAGACGATGTGTTGTGACGCGGGCTTTGCTCATGTGGAGACCTATATTGCGAGCGGCAATGTCGTGTTTGAAAGCGAAGCGCCGCCCTCAAGGGTGAGGGCCGAGCTTGAGGACCGATTGCATGCCTATACCGGGAAGCGTGTTAGTGTCGTGGTGCGTTCGGCACCCGAAATGCTGGCCGTTCTGAAGGCCAATCCGTTTCCCAAGGCTGACCCGAGATACACGTACGCGATTTTCCTGCATGAGCCTCCGCCATCTGATGCGCTCACTCATGTTTCTGGACAGCAAGATGAGGAAGTTCGTCTTGGTGAAAGAGAGATTTTCATTCACTACCCTAGGGGCATGGGCGGCTCAAAGCTGAGAATTGCAGTGGCCAAGACAGGCACAGCACGGAATATGAACACAGTCGCCAAACTAGTGGATTACGTCGAAAGGCGGACGTGCAAACCGCGCTGATGAATGTCCGCTTTGAGGGAATAACGGACCTGACGCAGACGTGACGCGATTTCTGCTCATGACCCACGGCAGATATATAGTCTTACTCGACACCTAACCGCTACTCCGGAGACTCAGCGTGACGTGGGGCAATTCCATCAAGGCCCTGTTCTGGATCGTGTCCATTGGCGCGCTGCTGTTCTTGGCCGCTGGAACACTCGATTGGCCTGGGGCTTGGATCTTCATGGCAGAGTTTGTGATCGGAGGCATCGCAGTGACGCTCTGGCTGGCGTGGCGCGATCCCGGATTACTCAAAGAGCGCATGGCCGGACCCTTCCAGAAGGGCCAGGTGTTCTGGGACAAGGTGTTCATAGGGTTCATCATTGTGGTCTGGTTTAGCTGGCTCGGCCTCATGGCGCTCGATGCCAAGCGCTGGGAGCTTTCGCATATGCCCGAGGCATTGAAAGTTGTCGGCGCCGTGCTGATCCCAGTTGGATTCTTTATCGTTTGGCTCACGTTCCGCGAGAATTCGTTCGCGGCCCCGGTGATAAAGATTCAGAAAGAGCGCGGACAACACGTTATCAGCACAGGCCCATACGCGATCGTGCGCCATCCCATGTATGCGGGCGGGGCTTTGTACATGATCGGAATGCCGCTGCTGCTCGGATCTGGGCTTGGTCTTCTTATTTTGCCGCTGCTCCTTGGCGCTCTCTCCGTGCGCATCTTCATCGAGGAGGCTACCTTGCGCAAAGGCCTTCCCGGCTACGGCGAATATACCAGGCGTGTTCGTTATCGGCTTGTCCCAGGCGTGTGGTGAAATCTGTTCTACCAATGGCACTCTTTCGGACATCCCACCTGCTCCGACGAATCCCGCTTTCGGGGGCAAAGCAGACATGACGCGAACGGGGTCGTTATATGGGTAATGACCCAAAGCGGACTACCGGGAGCTTAGCGCAGTTGTTAGTGTCAGCCGTGGAAGTCCCTGTACTTCCGCGAGAGCATTGAGCGCTTGAAGAATGTTAGCCCATTGTGGCGCTCAACAGCACCAATGGACCCCGCCGCCATGAGGAAGAACGCCAAGGGCACCCTTGATCGCCGTGATTTCGTAATCGCATCCCTTGCCACGGTTGGTGCTTCGGCAACCTTCGCGGCAACCGCAGGGGCCGATAAGGCGCAGGACACAGCAGCTTCGCCCCAGCCAATGGCAACGGTCTACACTGGAGACCTGATCCAGGGCAAAAAGGTCATCAGCGCACTCGACGTCAACGACCTGGACCCCGGCAAGAAGCACACCTTCTATTTCCAAGGGGTGCAGATGCCTACGGGGCAGCACTGGCACGTGGCCGTGATGGTCGCCAAAGGAGTGTCGCCGGGCAAGCGCGTTGCCCTCGTGAGCGGTGTACACGGAGATGAGATCAGCCCGGTGCACACGATACAGACCGTCATGAACCAGCTCGACCCCGCGAAGATGTCAGGCACTGTATTGGCGGTCCTGGACGTATCCCGCCCGGCCATAGAAGGCATGGCCCGCCGATGGCCCAATTCAGGAAGGGGTATCGACCTCATCGACATTAATCGCGAGTGGCCCGGGAATGAGAACGGCGCCAGTGCACCCTCCCGACACGCCGGGCTTCTGTTCAACAGGCTCCTCAAACCAAACGCCGATTATGCGATCGATTTCCATACTTCGGCTACCGGAATGGACATGTCAGCGTTCCATCTCGCCCGCATGGACCTTTCGGAGGTCCGAGAGATGGCAGAGTTATTTCCCATCGATCAAATCTTCGACAACCGCGCTTATCCCGGCCTCCTGGCAAACGCGTTCATCGATGCAGGCATCCCGGCGTTCACACCCGAGATCGGCGCTCCGCGCATTCTCGACCACAGAATGATCCCGTTGTTTGTGGAAGGCACTATGAACGTGCTCAAGTACCACGGAATCGTTACCGGCCCAATGGGCCGCACAGGGCGCGACACGGACATTTTTGTCGCGAATAGCGGGCACGTTATTCTTTCAACCAGCGGCGGGTTTGTCGAGCTCCTGGTCAACCTCAACGACAAGGTCGAAGTCGGGCAGAAGGTTGCCATCCAGCGTAATACATTCGGGGAAGTCGTCGCAGAATACACCAGCGAAGTGACCGGCGAGGTCGCGCTTCGCCGCACCGATGCAACCGCTGAGCCTGGCACCCTGTTGCTGGCTATCCTTTATAATCGCACGCCGCCGGAAAGCACTCCTTACCCAGAGTGAGGTCCTCCTACGCAAGTGATTGCGGGGCCACGCAAAGCATGAGCGGAATCGCAGCTTAGTCTGCTTATGGCACTTAACGGACTCGGTGAGTGGCCGCCGCACGTCCGGTATTGGGGGTAAAGCAGACATCTCCCGTAATGGCTTAGCTGGTGCCTTTATGAGTACACGGCCTAGAGTGGAGTTCGCTCTAAAGACGAACGTCGGAGAAACCTCTTAGGGCTTGTCCGATCCTCACGGTTGAGGGCTGCTTTTTGGAACTTAACAGACCTTGATGCCGACGATGACCATGTCTGCTCTTGGGACAGAGCGGACATCCGTGATCCCTATCTGATGTCTGCTAATGAACCAAACCAGACTCGTGCGGGGCAACATCGAGTCTCGCCCGGCAGGTAGTTAACGCCACTGTTTCCATTTTTCTGCACATCTTCTTGCAAACAAAGGCAAAGCGGTAGCTCGATGCTCCACGCCTTCGCGGACGGAAAAGCCACCCGCACTCGATCAGCCGGCAAATGGCTGTCTGAGCCGGGACGCGGCCACCAGTACGTAACCTCTTTTATGGTTCCTTCGGTGGCCTTCTCCATAATCTCTTGACCCAGTGGATAGCCCTTCTTGCCGAAAATCTCCTTCAGCTGCTTGCCCTTATTCCCGTAAGGATGCGCCGTTACAATGTCGTCCGAGGCGTTGGCGCAGAACACATAAAGATCGCGGTCCTTGAACCCGCCTTGGCCCTTGTTGAACATATCGAGGGCTTTTGTTTCGTCCTCCTTGACCGCTGCAACTGCCCGATCGAGCATGGCCTTGGCTTCATCCGCGGTGCCGAATTTAGCTGCCGGGATAGAGGCGGAAGGAAAAAGGATTATAACCACGGCAAAAACGACGATGGCGAGACTGCGTAGCATCACTGCCTCCATAGAACGGACAAAACGCTGCGTTGCGTCGGGGAACCTCAGTGATCGGGGAGTGCCGCGGGGTTTAAGATGCCGTGCCTAGTGCCTTGGCGATGTCGCGAAGCGTCGCCGTCTCAGCATCGCTTACTCGGACACCCCCAAAGCCAAGAAAAGAACCCTCAACGGAAGCTTCTGCAACCTTCTGGCTGATATCGCGGAGCCAAGTCTTGAACGCCGCTGCATTGTCAGGGGCTTTGGCGTCGACGATCGCGGAAACCTCCCGCAGGCTGGCTAACGAACGCTGCACACATTCCGCGGGCGCCGCCTGAGCAAAGCGTTCGCGCATTGCATTCTGAATGTTCGACCTTCCCTCGGATGTTTCGAAATCAGCAATAACTGCCTTGATGAGTTCGCTAGAATTGGGATCGCGCTTCGCTGCAGCGAGCGCCGAGCTGGTTGCAGCCGCTTCCTTAACCGTTCCCCACAAACCGCTTGGATCTGCTGCCGAAACGGCGATGCCAGCGACCATGATGCTCTCTAACACCCTTGGTCCACTCTTCCGGTGTGAAATCACTTTTATTAGCCATGGCCGTGTCCAGTGGCAGCGAGTCTCCTCGCTGGTTATCCCCGCTGCTTAAAAGAGCGGCTTATGCCGAAGTAGAAGTGAGGCGATGAATGTCTATTCGACCGCCGTTTGTGTGTAAGTGCCGCAAATAGGACCCGATCATAGAAAGAAAGGCCCAGGCTCTTGCGGACACACGTGACCAAGTTGATCTCATGCGCCTACCCCATGTTCGATCAAAGGGAACAGACTCGAAGTCCGAAGTATATCCGAAGCGATACGAGCACGCCATGCGCCTTAGTGCCGACGTATGCGGAATCCGACTTGTGATGAGGAAACGTTCTCCTCGCTGCGAATTCGGTAAGAGAATGCCGCCAGCATGGGCTTCGCGCTGCAAAACTTAACCAAGTTCATTGACGACGGGACGTTGGTTGCAGAGTGAAGGCTTTTCTTATTAGTCTTTAGCGCTGCTTATGGCAGTTAGCGTTCCGCTCGACTTCACATCGGCCAGACATCGTTGCCAAATGAGCGACTGGTTGCTCAATCTTCCTGTCCTGTGGATCGCCGTCGTTGTCTTTGCGGCCACTTATCTCCTTGCCGCGATTGTTTATTTGGTTGTCACCAGCCTTGCAGTGGATGATCGAGCGCGCGCCTTTAAGGCGGTTTCGCCCGGAATGCTGCCCCCATTGGGCATCCTTTTCGCTCTGCTTGTTGGCTTCATCGCGGGGAAGTCTGGAACAATTTCGATAAAGCAAAGCTGGCGGTAGCGTCGGAGGCGAGCGCACTTCGTGCTGTCGTTCTCCTAGCCGGAACTTTTCCCGACGAACAGAAGATACGAATTTACGCGCTGATTGATCGCCACATCGATGAGGCCATGAACAAGGAATGGCCAGCGATGGCGCAACAGCAAGCGACGCTCTCGACCTTGCGAGCAAACGCCCTGATCGAGGCGCTGCATGAAGTGCTGACCCTGAAGCCTGCCGATGACAGGCAGCGAATCGCACAGCCTGAGATGGTGAAGGCGCTGGAATCGGCGCTGGATGCGAGGCGCCAGCGTATTATCGTCAGCCAATCTGCTGTCGGAAAGGTTAAATGGGCAGGGATCCTGCTTCAGGGACTCTGCACGTTGATTGCCATCGCCATGGTTCATAGCGACAACCGGCTTACCTCCGCTATAGCATTGACACTCTTTGCGACAGGCATCGCTCTATCACTGTTATTGATCGCCGCTTATAGTCGGCCATTCACCGGTGAAATTTCGGTCAAGCCGGACCTGCTAAAACAAGTCATTACAAATGGGGCCGCGCCATGAAAACCAGCCCGCCGTTCATTCGAGGACGGGAATCCACCAAGCTCACGCAGATCTCATGAGCAGAGCTAATTGGTGAAGTTCGTGTTCCTGGAAAGCGGGGATCTACCCGCTTGCCTAAGCTCTATTTATTCGCGATCTGTTCCCAACAAAGCGGCAAACCAGAACGCGCTGCCGAACTCGCGCGTCACCAAGAAGATCGCCGGACCCTACAAGGGCACGGCGCAGGACTATGCCCCGTCGACAATGCCAACCGTGCAGATCAAGCCTTCGGAGCAGTTGGATACCGGCACAACGGTCAGCTCGCCGCCGCCCATCGAGGCGCCGTGGTTGAAGGAAACACCCGGGCAATAGCCGTCAACTTATTCACGGGGATTGCGGGGCCGCGACCGTCCGCTCGTCGAGGGCCACGGCCTTGACCAGCGCGAATACCCGGTCGCCTTTTTTAAGGCCGAGAGTATCGATCGCTTTGCGGGTTGCGAGCGCGAAGAGCTGACCGTGCCCGTCGAGCGCGATCGACACCCCGGCGATCGGACCATCGTCCATTTCGACGTCGGCGATATTGCCGGAGAGCGTGGTCTGCACACTCAAGCCCTCGCCGCGCGTTTTAGCGAGCGTAATGTCCGTCGCCTTGACGATCACCCGCGCCTCGCGCCCGACAGGGCCTGCG
>Ga0157378_10004905_pt1 | contig 11729 bp, 12 predicted proteins | sample M65metaG_FD_115309 | JGI IMG/M metagenome (GOLD analysis project Ga0157378, IMG submission 115309) | Miscanthus rhizosphere microbial communities from Kellogg Biological Station, Michigan, USA - M6-5 metaG | ecosystem: Host-associated > Plants > Roots > Rhizosphere > Soil | place: USA: Michigan...
ACGCCCGAGCACGCAGTGGACCTCGCGACGCGATTTGACGGAGAAGTTGTGCCCTGGGAAAACCTGGCTGCCGCGCTCGAGTGGCCGGACCTGATCGTAACTTCCGTTTCCGCGAGCGAGCCCGTCCTTACGCGCGCGCTGATCGAGCGGGCCATGGTGGCGCGCGGCAATCGCGCGCTGCTGCTGATTGACCTGGGGGTCCCGCGCAACGTCGCGGCGGGCGTCGGGGATATTTACAACACCTATCTCTACAACATTGATGATCTGACGGAAATCGTGGAGCAAAACAAAAAATCTCGGGTGGCCGAAATTCCGCGCGCCGAAGGGATCATCGACGAGCACGTCGATAAATTTCTTCATTGGCAGGCGGGAGTCGCGGCGGGCGCGGTACTGGGAGATCTTCGCACCAAGCTGACTATAGAGAGGGAAGCCTTTGTGCAGGAGCGCCTGGCGTCAATGCCGCATCTTTCCGAAGCAGACCGCGCGCAAGTCTCCGTCATGCTGCAGGAATTTCTTGACCGCGTGGTTCTGACTCCCGCCGAAAAAATGCGCGGCATACCGGAATTGCGCAGGAAGTTGCAGAATTTTGAAGCGATCCGCGATTTGTTCCGCCTCGATCGGGAGAAGCCTTGAAGGCGCTGCGAATCGGTACGCGGGGCAGCGCGCTGGCATTGTGGCAGGCGCGGAGCGTCGCGAAAGCATTGCATGAGGCTTCCGGCTCCGAGCCGGAAATCGTGATCATTAAAACTTCCGGTGACAAATTTCAGCAGGTAAGCTTCAGTCAAATCCAAACCAAAGGCGTATTCATAAAGGAACTCGAAGACGCGCTTCTGGAGGATCGCATCGATCTCGCCGTTCACAGTATGAAAGACGTGCCCACGGAGATGCCCGCGGGCCTGGCAATTTCCGCGATTGGCAAGCGGGAAGACGTGCGCGACGCGTTGCTTTCCGCAAACGGAGCGACGCTCGCTGCCTTGCCATCGGGCGCGCGGATCGGCACCAGCAGCCTCCGCCGCCAGTCGCAGTTGCTATATGCGCGACGCGATTTGCAAATGTTTGAGATTCGCGGAAATGTGGATACTCGGATCGAAAAGCTGAAGCGCGGTGATTTCGATGCGATTGTGCTTGCCAAAGCGGGACTCGACCGCTTGGGGTTGAGCGCCAACATCAGCGAAGTATTGTCCCACGAGGTCAGTCTGCCCGCGGCTGGGCAGGGCGCGATCGGCATCGAGACTCGTGCCGGAGACGCTGCCACCCTGCGCGCCATTGCGCCGCTAAACGATGCGGACGCCAGTTTCGCCGTGACCGCGGAACGCGCCGCGCTGGCCGGACTTGGCGGCGGTTGTCAGGTGCCGATCGGAGCCTGGGGCCGCATTCAGAATGGCGCCCTCATGCTGGAAGTTGCTGTGCTTTCGGCGGATGGCAAGCAGCGCTTATGGCAAAAGGATTCCGGGCCGCGTGAAGAGGCGCAGGCGATCGGCAAGCGAGTCGCGCTGAAACTGCGCGAAAGCGGAGCCGCGGAATTGCTCGAAAGCGAAACGCGCGGGACGCGTGCATGACCATGCCGGGTCCACTCGAAGGAAAAAGTATCGTCGTCACACGCGCTGTTGAGCAGGCACGCGACCTGAAGGCGCGGCTGGAAAAAATGGGCGCGACCGTGTTGCTGTTTCCGGCCGTCAGTTTTTCGGAACCGCGTGAGACGTCCGCGCTGGATCGCGCGATCCAATCTCTCGCGGAATTCCATTGGATTTTATTCACCAGTGTCAATGCCGCCCGCTTCTTTGCCCGCCGTTGCCGCAAGTTGGGCGTTGAGCCGGATCAGGATGCAGTTTATCGTTGCGCGGCGGTCGGACCAGCGACGGCCAGCGCCGTGGCCGCGGAAGGATTTTCTGTGGATCACGTTGCCCAGGAATTTCTGGGTGTGGCGCTGGCGCGCGAGCTTTCCGCAGCGCTGGAGGGCAAGAAGATTTTGCTGCCGCGCAGCGAACGCGCACGCCCCGACTTGCCGGCTGCGCTGAAGGCTGTCGGCGCGGACGTTACCGAAATCGTGGCTTATCACACAGGCCGTGTTGGCACGATCGATCCGGCCGTAATGCAAGCCATGCGCGAATCCAAAGTAGACGTAATCTCTTTTTTCAGTCCGTCGGCCATTGAAAATATGCGCGCGGAGCTTGGCGAGGCTGTGATTTCGCGATTGGGTGCAACCGCTACGCTGGCCGCGATCGGCCCGGTAACCGCCGCGGCCTTGCGCCACGCCGGCTTGCCTGTCGCGATCGAAGCGCCGCTGGCAACCTCAGAATCGATGGCTAAGGCTATCGAAAACTATTTTTCAGGAAACGCAAACCCCAAAGCGAGGCCCGTATGAATTTTCCGGTAACACGACCGCGCCGCTTGAGACGCAGCGAGGCGATTCGTTCGCTGGCGCGCGAGACTCGGCTCTCTACGCACGGCTTCATCTATCCGATGTTTGTCTGCCCGGGCAAGAATGTTCGCAATCCCATCGGATCGATGCCGGAAGTGGCCCAGCAATCGGTGGATATGTTTCTGGAGGAATGCCGCGAGGTCGAGCAACTCGGCATCCCGGGAATTATTCTGTTTGGAATACCGGAAAAGAAAGACGCGCTCGGCACGGAAGCCTATGCGTCGGACGGTGTTGTGCAACGCGCGATCGAAGCCGTGCGCAGCGCCAAATTGAATCTGCTGGTGATGACCGACGTCTGCCTCTGCGAGTACACCGACCACGGGCATTGCGGCATCGTCGAAAACGGGGAAGTGAAGAACGATCCGACGCTCGAGTTGCTCGCCGCGGAATCCCTGTCGCACGCGCGCGCCGGGGCCGACATCATTGCGCCCTCGGACATGATGGACGGCCGCGTGGGAGCGATTCGCTCAGCGCTGGATGGCGCCGGATTCCAGGACGTGGCCATCATGAGTTACGCCGCGAAATATTGTTCCGGATTTTACGGCCCATTTCGCGAGGCGGCGGAATCCGCTCCCCAATTCGGTGATCGCCGCGGCTATCAGATGGATCCGGCCAACGCGCGCGAGGCCCTGCGCGAGGTGGAGTTGGACCTGGCCGAAGGCGCAGATATGGTGATGGTGAAGCCGGCGCTGGCTTATCTCGACATCATTCAGCGAGTGCGCGAAACGTTCAGCGTGCCGGTCGGCGCGTACAACGTCAGCGGAGAGTACGCCATGGTCAAAGCGGCCGCGGCGAACGGCTGGATCGAAGAAAAGCGCATTGCTCTCGAAATTCTAACTGCGATTCATCGCGCGGGAGCCAGTATTATCCTGACCTATCACGCGAAGAACGCGGCGCGTTGGCTGAAGAACGGCTGACGCGGACTTTTTCACCCACAGGCGGAGATGAACTTACTCAAAATTGTAAAAATGCAGCGCCCTCGCTCCGAGGAAATATTTCGTCGCGGCACGGACGTGCTGGTAGGCGGTGTGAACAGCCCGGTGCGTGCGTTTCGCGCGGTGGGCGGCGATCCCATCGTTGTCGAGCACGCGGCCGGCGCGCGTCTTTGGGACGCCGACGGAAACGAGTACATCGATTTCGTCTGCTCTTGGGGCGCGCTGATTCTCGGACACGCTCATCCGAAAGTCGTTCAGGCGATTACGGAACAGGCGCGGCGCGGCACAAGCTACGGAATGCCTACCGAACTTGAAGTGGAACTTGCGACTCGGATCCGCAAAGCCATTCCATCCTGCGAAAAACTGAGGTTTGTCAGCTCCGGCACCGAAGCGACCATGAGCGCCGCGCGACTTGCGCGCGCCGCAACCGGTCGTGACCTGATCATGAAATTTGATGGATGCTATCACGGCCATTCCGACAGCTTCCTTTCCGAAGCGGGTTCAGGCCTCGCAACGTTTGGAATCGCCGCGTGTCCTGGGGTTCCCCAAGCTTTGGCCGAATTGACGCTCAACGTTCCCTACAACGATTCCGCGGCAGTAGAAAAAATATTCGATTTAAACCGCGACAAGATCGCCGCGGTGATTGTCGAGCCAATCGCCGCCAATATGGGCGTAGTTCCACCCAAATCCGGCTTCCTTCGCTCCCTGCGCGATCTTTGCTCCAGGCATGGAGCCTTGCTGATTTTCGATGAAGTAATCACCGGCTTCCGCATGTGCTATGGCGGCGCGCAGAATTTATTTGGAATTACACCGGACTTGACGACGCTAGGGAAAATTATCGGCGGGGGATTGCCGGTTGCCGCCTATGGAGGCCGCCGCGACTTGATGGATCGTGTTGCGCCACTCGGTCCGGTCTATCAGGCGGGTACACTTTCCGGAAATCCGCTGGCCATGAGCGCGGGAATCGCTTCGCTCGATTTGCTGTCCGCGCCGGGATTTTACGAATCGCTTGAGGCACGAGCCAAACGCCTTGGAGACGGCATTATCGCAGCGCTGCGGGAGACGCAAGCGCCCGCCACCGCTGTTCGCTCGGGCTCACTGCTGACGCTATTTTTCTCGCCGGAGCCGGTAACGGATTATCTTTTTGCCAAGAAATGCGACACGCACCGGTTCGCCGGATTTTTTCGCGAAATGCTGAATCGTGGGATTTTTCTGGCGCCGTCGCAGTTTGAAGCAATGTTCGTGTCCTCGGCCCACACCGATGCCGACATCGACCGCGCGCTTGCGGATGTTCGTGCAAGTCTTGTCGGGGCGTCGGATTGAAGAAGCTGACCGTAGTTGTCCAACCCGAATTTGTGGCGTTGTTTGACATGACTAGCGGCGGTGTCTCGTCAGTTGTTTCTGGTTAACATGTCAGGTGCGACTTGCCGGCGACAAGTCGGCGCCACAAAAGCGCCAAACTTTTGACCACCAGGATTCTTATGAGGAGACTTATTTCATGCCGGACGAACTGAGCGAATTGCAGGAGAATGCGGAACACGGCCGCGAGAATCCTTCGCTGGCACCCATTTCCGTGACCATGGCGATCCTGGCGGTGTGCGTTGCCGTCGTTTCCCTGATGGGACACCGATCGCATACGGAGGAACTGCTGACGCAGAATCGCGCCACGGACCAGTGGGCCTACTATCAGGCTAAAAATATTCGCCGGCACAACTACGAAATGAGCCTCGATTTGCTCGCCTTGATTGAGTTCAAGGATAAAGAGCAGGCCGCAAAAATACGTGAAAAATATCAGGCAGAGGCCGACCGCTACACCAAGGAGCAGGCTGAAATCGAGGAGAAGGCCAGGGACTTTGAAAATGAATCGGCTCGTGCGCAGCGCAAGGCGGACCGCTTCGATCTGGGAGAAGTTTTCTTGGAAATTGCGCTGGTGATTTCGTCGCTGGCGTTGCTTTCGCGAAAGCGCGTTTATTGGTTCATGGGGATCGTATCCGGCGTTGCAGGACTGGCGCTGGCCGCAACAGCAGTTTTATTGCACTGATTCTACGCCGTGGATTTGTCTACGACTCAGGCGGGGCCATTCGCAATCGCAGCGTGGCCACTTCGCGCGTCAGTTCGTTCAGCTGTTTGAGCAACTCCCGATGGCGCTCCTCCTCGGGTGCCGGCTTCGTCGCGACAAAACAAATTACGCCGCTGGGGTCGAGCGTGGCACGATCCACTTCCTGCAGGCTGCTGAATCCTTGCTTGTGCGCGGCAGCTTCCAATTCCTGGCGCGAGAGCATTTCTTTAGACATATTTTCCTCAATAATTTTACCGTGATCGATCAGCAGCGTGGGCTCGCCAGCGACAACCCGGTCAATCTTCTCGTGTCGGAACAGAAAGCGGATGACCAGGAAATTAACCAGCAGCAGTGTTGCGGCGCCAATGATTCCGCCCGTCACGCTGTTGTCGTCGCCGATGATGGCATTCTGCACCGTGTTCGATAGCGTCAGCAACACGACCAGGTCGAATGGGTTGAGCTGCGCCAGTTCCCGTTTTCCCGCGAGGCGCAAGCCGATCACGAGAAAAAAATAGACGGCGATCGGCCGCAAAATCTTTTCGGCAATCGGAGCAGCCATCACGAACATGTCGGTCCAGATTTTTGAATCCATTAATATTTCTCCTGAGTGTACAGCGGTGTTTCCTGCCGCCTTCCGAGGTTACCACGGCCCCGGACTCGCTTATATTCGCACGGGAAGGTCTCGGCCGGTTCCCTTGACGCGAATCGCCAGCTCTTGTATAGTCTGTTTCGCCATGAAGTTCTCCACGAGACATCACGGTCATCATCACCATCACGGCGCACGACCGTGCCCGCGGAGGCTTGAGTAGCGCAGCGAAATTCGCACTCATCGGCCCGCTGGCGTGGTAAGCGCCAGCGGGTTTTTTATTTGCAGCCAAGAATTGGTCGGGATTTGGGAGGAGTGATGGAGCTGGATTTTAAGAAGCTGGATGGCTTGGTGCCCGCGGTGATTCAGGATGCCGGCTCGGGTGAAGTTCTGATGCTCGGATTCATGAACGCCGAAGCGTACGCAGCGACGCAGAAGAGCGGTGAAGTAACATTCTTCAGCCGATCGCGAAATAAACTGTGGCGCAAGGGCGAACAGAGCGGGCATGTGCTGAAAGTGCGCGATATTCGCGTCGACTGCGACGTCGATGCCTTGTTAATTCGCGTCGAGGCGCTCGGCCCCGGTGTTTGTCACGAAGGCTATCGTTCCTGCTTCTTTCGCCAGATTTCTCCGGCCGGAGAAGCGAAAGTAGTCGCAGAGCGTACGTTTGACCCCAACGCAGTTTACGGAAAGGATGCGCGCTAATGGGCGTGCTTCGACTGGGAATTCCCAAAGGCAGTCTGCAGGATGCGACCATTCAGCTTTTTGGAAAAGCCGGATGGCGCATCTCCGTCAACTCGCGCAGTTATTTTCCGGGAATCGACGATCCTGAAATCAATTGCATGCTGGTTCGCGCGCAGGAAATGGCACGCTACGTGGAAACCGGAGCGCTCGATGCGGGAATTACCGGCCGCGACTGGGTGTTCGAGACAGGCTCCAACGTCGCGGAAGTGGGCGAGTTGATGTATTCCAAGCAAAGCCTATCGCCTGTTCGCTGGGTTCTTGCCGTGCCCGAAGATGGTCCAATACAGTCGGTGAAAGACTTGGCAGGAAAAGTAATTGCCACCGAAGTTGTGAACCTCACGAAGCAGTATCTTGCGCGCAATAACGTCGCTGCGCGCGTGGAATTTTCCTGGGGCGCGACTGAAGTGAAAGTGCCGCAGCTGGCGGACGCGATTGTCGAAGTCACCGAAACCGGTTCGTCGCTTCGTGCCAATCATTTGCGGATTGTCGATACGATTCTGGAATCGCGTACGGTTTTTATCGTGAATCACGCCGCCGCGGCCGACCACTGGAAATCGGAGAAGATTTCCAACCTGTTTTTACTTCTTTCGGGGGCCATCGCGGCTTACACGAAGGTCGGCATCATGATGAACGTGCGCAAGGAGCAGCTTGCCGCGGTGTTGGCCGCGCTGCCCGCGCTCAAGAATCCCACGGTCTCCACGCTGAGCGATCCGGAATGGATCGCGGTGAACACCATTATCGACGAAGACGTTGTTCGCTCGATCATTCCGCGCCTCAAGGCCGCCGGGGCGCAGGGAATCGTCGAATACCCGCTAAACAAGATCGTGCTGTGAACGGTGTGCAGGTGAACAGAACTAGGCGGGCCTGTCATTCTGAGCGAAGCGAAGAATCTCTCGGGGTTCGGGAATTATCGAGCGTAGAGCGAAAGCAAAAACGAGCGAAAGCAAAAACGGGATGCGCATCGTAAAACTAACCGACGCAGTGGCCGACAAGTTCCTGAAGCGGCGCAGTTCGCACGACGCGGACGCTGATAAAATTGCTGCCAGGATACTCGCCGACGTCCGCAAGAACGGCGATCCTGCCTTATTCCGATGGGCATTGGGTCTCGACGGAATTCGCCTCACGCGCAAATCACTCTGGATCACTCGTTCCGAGATTCGCGCCGCGCGGCGTGATGTCTCACCCGATCTTTTGCGCGCGATCAAGCACGCCGCACGAAATATCCGCCGTGTCGCCATCGAACAGCGTCCCCGATCGTGGACCATTACCGTCGAGCCCGGTGTTCGCGTTGGCCAGCGCGTCACGCCGCTCGGAACCATCGGCTGCTACGTCCCCGGCGGAAGATTTTCGCTTTTCTCCACGTTGTTGATGACAGCGATCCCGGCGCAGGTGGCTGGCGTCACGCGCATCGTCGTGGCATGCCCGAAACCCAGCGCTGCGTTGTTCACAGCCGCTGAAATTCTGGGCATCACGGAGATCGCGAGAATGGGTGGGGCGCAAGCAATCGGCGCCTTTGCCTACGGGACGCAATCAATTCCGCGCGTGGACAAAATTTGCGGCCCTGGCAATCGCTATGTGACCGCAGCGAAGCGTATCGTCTCGAATGATTGCGCCATCGATATGCCGGCCGGACCGACGGAAGTTTTAATTCTCGCGACGGATGGCTCGCCGCGCTACATCGCTGCGGATTTTCTGGCGCAGGCCGAGCATGATCCGGATGCGATCGCGTTGCTGGTCACGCCTTCATCGCAGCTCGCGAATGCGGTTGCTGCAGAAGTGGAAAAGCAACTGCACGATTTGCCGAAAACGAATCCGGCTTGGACGTCTTTGCGTCGGGCGAGCGCGATTCTGCTGGCGCCTTCGCTCGATGCTGCAGTCCGGTTTGCCAATCGCGTGGCTCCTGAACACCTGAGCGTGCCCGATGCAAATCAAAAGTTGGTCGCGAAATTATCGGAGTTCGGCAGCGTCTTTTTGGGGCCGTGGAGCGCGCAGCCGATCGGAGATTACGCCAGCGGCACAAATCACGTCCTGCCCACGTCGGGCTGGGCGCGAGCGCGCGGCGGCCTGAGCGTAGCGGACTTCGTGAAATGTTCCAGTACGCAGGAAATCTCGCGCGCCGGACTGAAGAGCCTTGGACCAGTCGTCAGCGCCATGGCTCGCGCCGAAGGCCTGGAGGCGCACGCCCGGGCCGTTGAGGTGCGCGAATGAAACGCCCAAAAGGTCTGGCCATTCCCATTCGCAAAGCGGTGCTGGGCCTCGCGCCGTATAACGCGCCGGAGGAAGGGCGCGCCGCGAAGCTTCGCCTCGACTTCAACGAAAATACCGCGGGTTGCTCTCCAGCTGTTCTCCGCGCGCTCTCTCGCATGACGGCGGAAGAGATGGCGATTTATCCGGAATATCAGGGAAGCACGAAACGGCTGGCGCGCTTTTTTGGAGTTCGGCCGGCAGAAATCCACCTGACGAACGGCATCGACGACGCTCTGCACTTGATCGCGGATACGTTTGTCGAAGATGGCGATTCGGTTCTGATCGTCGAGCCCACATTCGACATGTATCGTTTTTTTGCCGAGCTTGCAGGCGCGCGAGTTGTGGCATTGCGTTACGACGAAGAGATGCGATTTCCGGTGGACGCCGTCGTTCACGCGCTGCGACAGCCTCAGAAACGCATCCCGAGAGTTCTTTATATCGCCAATCCCAATAATCCGACTGGCACTCTGGTGAAGCGAGACGAATTGCGCCGCATTTTAAATGCCGCTTCGCGCACGCTGGTGCTGGTTGACGAAGCCTATTTTGATTTTTCAGGCCTCACAATTCTTTCCTGGATTCGCAAGTATCCAAACTTGCTGGTGGCGCGCACATTCTCAAAGTCCGCAGGGCTCGCGGCGCTGCGGATCGGCTGCCTGTTCGGCAAGCCGGAACTCCTCGCGGCCATGCGCCGGGCCTGCACGCCCTATCCCGTAAATTCCGCTGCGCTGGTAGCGGCCGAAGCCGCGACTCGCGATCCTTGTTTTCTGCGCAACTATACGCAGGAAGTGTTGCAGAGCCGCGCGATGCTCGAAAAGGGCCTCGTTCGGTTGGGAGTACGGATTTATCCGAGCAGCGCAAATTTTGTGCTCGCGGATTTCGGCCACCAGGCCCCACGATTAGTGCGCGCCCTGGAGCGGAAGGGAATTCTTGTGCGTGGGCGCAGGGATTTCCCGCGCGTCGGCTTCGTCCGCATCAGTGCCGGAACGCGTGCCGACACGCGCAAAGTTCTTCGAGCCATGGAGAGCATCCTGTGAAGCTGGATCCGAAGCTGATTATTTTTGATGTCGACGGCGTCCTTTTGGACGTTCACGGATCGTTTCACAAGTCGATTATCGATACGGTGCATTTTTTTACCAAGAAGCGTGTCACCTACGCCGAGATCCACCAGTGGAAGAACCGCTCCGGCTACAACGACGACTGGCGGCTGTCCACGGACTGGGTCGCGTCGCTCGGACCGGCGGTTCCCTACGAGGAAGTGAAAGCGCGCTTTCAGAAGTTTTATTGGGGCACCAACAAAAACCCCGGAAACGTCGTGCGGGAACGCTGGCTGATCACGCATAAGCGTTTGGAGCGATGGTCGCGGCGCGCTGAACTTGCGCTTTTCACCGGCCGCACGCGGCAGGAACTTCATCACACCATTAGTGGGACGGTCGCGCACGGTATTTTTCGCCGGTACGTTACGATGGACGACGTAAAAAAAGGCAAGCCCGACCCGGAAGGGCTGCGGCTCCTGCTTGCGGGGATGCCAAGCAGCGAAGCACTCTACGTCGGCGATAACATTGACGACGCACTGTCCGCCAAGCGCGCGGGTGTTCCGTTCGTTGGCGTCTTGCCCCACGGTAGCGACGCTCACAATGCCCGCGCCGCGCGTCTTCGCGAACTGGGCGCCCTGAAAATTCTGCACAGCGTACGCGATCTGGAGAAACTGTGGCAATGAGAACAGCAAAACTTCGCCGCACCACCACCGAGACGGACATTCGCATCATCCTGAACCTCGACGGCCAGGGCCGCGCGAAAATCGCCACCGGAATTCCGTTCCTCGATCACATGCTCACGCTCGTGGCCCGCCACGGCGCGATGGATTTGGAACTCACCGCGCGTGGTGATCTGGAAGTCGATCATCACCACACCGTCGAGGATACGGGCATTGTTCTCGGCGAAGCCGTACGCAAGGCGCTGGGTTCCAAACGCGGCATTCTGCGTGCCGGCTATTTTCTGATGCCGATGGACGAGACACTCGCTTCCGCAGCCATCGACTTCAGCGGGCGTCCGCACCTTGTGTGCAAATGGAAGTTTTCCGCAAAACACGTTGGCGGCATGCAAATCGAATTGCTGGAGGATTTTTTCGGTGGGTTCGCACAAGCCGCCGGAGCGAACGTTCATCTTCGACTGCACTATGGCCGGTCATCGCATCATCAGGTGGAAGCGATCTTCAAAGCATTCGCGCGGGCGCTGCGTTTTGCGGCCACGCGCGATCCGCAGTTGAAGCGGGTGCTGCCGAGCACGAAAGGATTGCTATGAACATCGCACTCGTGGAATACGGGGCAGGGAATCTGCCCTCCGTCGAGCGCGCGCTGTCACGTCTCGGCATCCAAACGCGGCGCGCATCGACGCCGGAAGCACTTACGGGTTGCGATGCGCTGATCCTTCCTGGCGTCGGCCATTTCGGTGCTCTGATGCGCTCGTTGAGCGAGCGTTCGCTTGTGAATCCCCTCCGTGATGCAGTCTCGCAAGGAACTCCGCTGCTGGGAATTTGTTTGGGGCTGCAGGCGATGTTCGCGACGAGCGATGAGGCGCCCGGCGACGCGGGACTGGCACTATTCCCGCAGAAAGTTTCCGCGCTGCCGCCGGCCGATCGTCTTCCGCACATGGGATGGAATCAGTTGCGCCGCGCACGTCCCAGCCGCCTGCTGGAAGGAGTTCCGGAGGACGCGTACTTTTATTTTGCGCATTCCT
>Ga0157378_10004906_pt1 | contig 11729 bp, 7 predicted proteins | sample M65metaG_FD_115309 | JGI IMG/M metagenome (GOLD analysis project Ga0157378, IMG submission 115309) | Miscanthus rhizosphere microbial communities from Kellogg Biological Station, Michigan, USA - M6-5 metaG | ecosystem: Host-associated > Plants > Roots > Rhizosphere > Soil | place: USA: Michigan...
CTAGCGCTGTTTCTTATCAGCGGAGCAGCCTTCGCCCAGGGGCCCTCATCCGCCAATTCCATGGCGGTGATAGGGTCAAACGCAGATATTGCGACCTCGACACCCGCTCCTGATAGCGACCGCCTATGGCTCGATTTATTGCCCCAGCCCAGGGGAAAAACAACGCTGCTTGGCGGTACGGTTCGGAATCTGGACTACGTTCGTGACAAGGTCACCGTCCGGGTCTTTGGAGGGCGAGACGTGGTTGTCCTATTCGACGATAGGACCCATTTTTATCGCGACGGGGTGGCAGCCTCTGCCCGCGAGCTCCAAAGCGGAGCGCGGGTCTATGTCGATACATCGATGGCTGGATCCGACATATTTGCTCGAAATATACGTATTCTCAGTCAGGCTGCGAACGGCGAGAGCAATGGCCAGATCGAAAGTTACGATCCTAAAAGCGGCGAACTCATGGTCCGCGACGTGCTTGCCGCCGAACCCACCAGGTTCCAACTCGAGCCAAACACCAGCATCCTGCGTGATGGACATCCGGCAACAAATGCCGATTTGCACCCGGGCACGTTGGTGAGTCTGAAGTTTGCTCCATCAGCGAAAGGACCAGGCTTGGTACGGGAAGTTTCCATCCTCGCCGAACCCGGCGGGCAGTTTGTATTTGCCGGCCGCGTTACTCATCTGGACGTGCACAGTGGCCTACTGGTGGTAGCGGACCCACGGGATTCGAAGAGCTACGACATTCACTTCGATCCCGCAATGGGTGGAATCGAAGATCGACTACAAGAAGGCGTAGAGGTTACTGTAACCACGAGCTTCGATGGCGCGAATTATGTCGCCAAGTCCATCGTGGTGAACCCGGGACCCGCACATTAATGTGCAGCGAGGCTTCTTCGTGTCCGGGCGACTCACCGGGCAGGAACTTAAATCAGGATCGGGAAATCCGAGCGACAAGGTGAGAGTCAAAAAAATCGCGGGCTGGGAGCCCGCGATACCTATAACACCCGCTTACAAGACACTACTTAAGTTAAGCCGACAGCCTTCTCATCCAGAAACTGGAGGGCCACACCCGGTCGCGATCACGGGTTGGCAGGTACTGCCGGACATCTTTCCGCATATCACGATAGCTGTGTTCCCAGCGCGGGAAGGTCTGCATCAGGATCTCGGAATGGTATTGCTGCATCGCGCTGCTCGCCCACAGAATTTCAAATTGCGAGTTAAAAGTGAGGAATGCCTGCAGCAGATACTGCTCCGACCAGAAACATAAATTGGTGAGCACTGCTTCGCGAGGATAGTCCGACGGAAGGAAAATGTCGTGCACATGCACGATTACTCCTGGGTTTAACCTCGGAAGGATCTCCAAAAACTCGCGCACTGTGTCGCTGCCCACGCTGACCACGTGGCTGGAATCCAGGAACAGGATATCTCCGTCCTTCAGCGAGAGGAACAGGTCCATATCGACGTCCTGGATGCGGGTGGAAATGAGATTGGTAATTCCCTTCAGAGCCGGGGTGGGATAGGGTTCAACCGTAATCAACTCGCCTTCATGATCGTCATGGAGATTGGCCTTCAGAGCTGCTGCCATGATGCGGGTACTGAATCCGCCTCCGACTTCAATGATTCTGGAAGGCTTGAAGTGCCGCACAACGCTGTACGCCATCTCGGCGTCGACCGTTTCAAACAGACCGTTGTTGTAGTGATATTCCGAGGAGCCTGCGGGTTGTAACGGGAAAGACCATTCCGAGCGGTACCGGGCGCCTAATTCCCCAACGAATCTCACCTGCTCCTCGATATTCAGATCAAAGCCGACCGGGAGGGAATTGTCCTGCCAGGTTCGCGCTTCCAGATCACGCATATCCGGAACTGGCCAGTAAAAATGGTTGGGAATTACAGTGATGCCTACTCCCTGCAACGCTCGAAAGCCGCCCAGCATCATTTTGAGGAATAATTCGCTTTCGCGCATCCTGCGAAGCACGCGGTTGAGCCGTGCTCGTGTCGCGGAAGAGCTGGAGTTTCCATTCACAGGGGGAGCCGGAACGACCGGACGCCGTGACAAAGGCACCTCACTCGTTTCTACCTGTTGCAGACCCGTGGCACGCGCGTAACCGTTCATGATTTCCTTCCGATGTTGATCCCGCTCTTGAAGTTGTACGTTTTCGTTTACGAATGTGGGACTTAGATGTGAGATTCCGGCAAGAGATGCTTGGCTAAAAGCTAAATGTCGGGGAAAATCCTGCCATCACTAGTGGTTGCAACCTCCTGCAGATTATGGGAAACCACCAAAATATGGGCTAACCGTATGCAGGGAGAGGACATCGAGGTCTAGGTATTCAGAGAGGCGGTTATCTTGGCCGTACCGTACGACCGCTGGCGCGGCACCAGGTGGCACGGGTTTCTAAGCCGACTGCCAGCCCTGTCAAATGCGCGGTAAAGGGTCCTCCACCGTGCGACTTGTACAAATTCTTAAGCTAGCTTGATCTATTTCTTCTTCAGTTTTCGTCGGATGTCTGGCCAGAATTCCTTCAGTGTGATGGTCAACGTGTCATAGGCAACCATCGAAGCCCACACGCTGGCGGTATTTGAGAGTGTGCGATCGGCTTTCGGATGATAGCTGTAGGTAGAAATACTGGCTGCCATGGCGCTCCCCAGCACTTCGGAGATGTTGAACTCATGGTGTCCAGAGTCGCTGCGGGTGATTACTATGCGACTTACCGAATAGCCCGCGCGTCGCAGAAATCCTCCCTGGCCATCCTGGAAGAAGCGCGGATCCTGGCGGAAAATTGAGGGTAGCACGGCCGCAGTCATGAAATTCTCGATGGTTCCATCCGCAAAGGCAGCCCCGTAACGTTTGCCGTATCCCCCGACGCCCTGGCCATAACCGGGTTCGCTGTCTTCGGCCTGACTGATACCAGAGAGAAATCCGTACCATGCGAACTGGATTGGATCGAACGATCCGCGGGCGACAACCTTGAATTTTTCTCCAGCTGTAAGGGGCGCGACATGCGCCGAATTCTCCAGCGTCAGGAAATTGGGCAGCGCAAAGAAGAGCCGGTCGTTCGATGTCCCGTTGCCGTTGGGGCTGGAGCTATCTTTAGTTTGGGAGGTTTGGGTCGGACCCGTAGCGGGACGATCGATGGCTGGAGAAGGTTGAGACCCAGCCGAAGGAACAGCTGCCGGCGGCTCCTGGGCAACCACGCTGCCAGCTATCAAGATACAAAAAGAAAACAGCAAATGAATTAAATGATTTCTGGACATGAAAACGCCTTTCCTAAATTGCATTTTTCGTACTCGCGGACGTTCGAACATCCGGCGGCAACCTAATCAACGTGTTCTCCCTCTTCCATAAAGCCCAATTCCGGCGGCGGCAGCTTGTCATTCTTTCTCGCCCAAAAAACATAGAGAGTGGGAAGCATGACAACGCTGATAAAAAGTTCAACGATCAGGCCGCCAACAATCACAATGGCAAAAGGCCGTTGCGAATCGGATCCGATGTCGTGCGACATGGCGGCCGGCAGTAGGCCAAGAGTTGCGACCAGCATGGTCATCATGATGGGACGCAGTCGCAGGATTGCCCCTTCCCGCGCCGCTTCGCGGGGATTCATGCCGCGAGTACGAAGCTGGTTGATGTATTCGACCATGATGACTCCGATCTCGACCGAGACACCGATCAGAGCGAGAAATCCAAGGCCGGATGAAACCGAAAAGTGCGTGCCTGTGAGTAGCAGGCTGAGAAATCCTCCCAGGGGTGAGAGCGCGACGACCGCGAGGATCAGGCCGACCCACTTCCACGAGTCGAACGCGGAGTACAGGATGAAGGACATCAGCAATAAAGTGATTGGCACGATCACCGCCAGGCGCCGGTTGGCACGCTGCTGGCTTTCGTATTCGCCGGTCCAGTCCAGGTGATAACCTTCCGGCAATTTCACTTTCTGCCGGACTTCATCAATGGCTTCACGCACTGTGCTGCCCAGGTCGCGTCCGCGAACGCTGTACTTGATCGCGATATAACGTGAATTGCCTTCGCGATAAATACTGGACGCGCCATCTTCCAGCTTGACGTGAGAAACCTGCCCCAGCGAAACACGTTCACCGGAAGGCGCGAGGATTCGAATGTTGGCGACGTCGTCGATTGTTTTGCGAAACGGTTCCTGGTAACGGACGGTGAGATCGTAGCGTTGCTCGCCGATCAGAATCTGGCTGACCGCTTTGCCGCCTACTGCGGTTTCGACTGCGTCCTGCACATCACTGACGTTGATTCCATAGCGGTCAGCGGCAGCGCGATCGATCTCCAGATTTACGTTGGGCTGTCCTCGAACCTGAAACGTGCCCAGATCGGCGACGCCTGGAACTTTTCTCATGACATCCTGTATCTCGTTGGCTTTGGCCTCCAGGGTCTTCAGGTCGGTCCCAAAGAGTTTGACTGCGAGTTCACCCTTGACGCCGCTCACGGCCTCTTCGACGTTGTCGGAAATAGGCTGGGAGAAATTCCAGTCCACGCCAGGGAACTTGTTGAGTTCGGTGTCCATGGCGGCGATGAGATCGTCTTTAGTTTTGTATTCCGCACGCCACCTCGAACGGGGTAGCAAATCGACAAAGAATTCTGTGTTGTAGAAGCCGCTGGCATCGCTGCCATCATCCGGACGACCAACCTGGCTCACGATTTGTTTGACCTCAGGAAAGCGGGCGAGCGCCCGCCGTGCCGCTCTCGAGACCGCTATGCCCGCGGTGGGTCCGGTACTCGGAGCCAGTGTGCCGCGGACCCAGATCGCACCTTCGTCGAGGTGAGGAAGAAATTCTGACCCGATGACGTCCCCAAAACCCAGGAACACCATGACCGCCAAGGCCATGACGCCGATTCCCAAAGTGAGCTTCAGATGGTCAAAACACCATTCCAACAGATGTCCGTAACTCTCTTGTAACCAGTGGAATACAGGGTTTCTCCACTCCTTGATCTGGTCTTTAAAGAGGAAGGTGCAGAGCACGGGAGCGATTAGAAGAGCGAACAGGAGGGCGCCCAAGAGGGCGAAGGCGACGGTCCATGCCATGGGCCTGAAGAGGCGGCCCTCCACCCGCTGCAGAGTAAAGATTGGCAGGTACGAGACAATAATAATGATGCGGGCGAAAAAAACTGGCTTTTGCACCTCGTGCGCGGCGGTTCCGATCATCTCGATGAATGATTTTTTGCCTCGCCCATACTCCGCGTGACGGAGAATGTTTTCGATCATCACCACAGAGCCATCGACCACCATCCCGAAATCCAATGCACCCAAGGAAAGCAGATTCGCGGGAATGTGACTGAGGTCGAGCAGGATAGCGGCGAAGAGCAGAGCGAATGGAATCGTAATGGTCACGATCAACGCACTGCGAACATTGCCCAGAAACAAAAACAGAATCAGCGTTACCAGCAAAACTCCGTCGATAAGGTTGCGAAGGACGGTGTGTGTTGTGTAGTGGACAAGGTCGCTGCGATCCAGATGCGGGACGAGTTTCACTCCGGCGGGAAGCTGATGGTCATTTAACTGTGCGACTTTCTCGTGCAATGCGTCCAGAGTCGCGTCCGCTTCCGCGCCCTTGCGCAGAAGAACAATGCCCTCTACAGCATCGTCATCGTTGATGATGGTGCCATCTTCGCGGCGGACGGTCTTGCCCAGTTGTCCCAGCCTCACTTTGGGAGCCTGCACCACAACCGCAAGATCGCGCACTCGCACTGGCGTGCCGTTCTGCACTTTGACCACCGTGGCCGCAATGTCATCCGTCGTTTGCATCAAGCCGACTGCACGTACATTCAATGCCTGCTCGCCGCGTTCGATGAAGCCACCGCCGGCATTGGTGTTGTTCGCGGCCAGGGCCTGTTCCACCTGGCTGAGCGACAGTCCGTAAGAAACGAGCTTGCCGGGATCAATTTGCACCTGGTATTCGCGCGTCGGCCCGCCGAACGGATTCACGTCCACTACGTTGGGAACTGATTTCAACTGATTGACGACGTACCAGTCATTGAGGGTCTTGAGCTCCATCGCGTCATATCGCGGATTTGTGCTCTGGAGCGTATAGAACATGATCTGCCCGGTCGGGCTGAAATCGGGTCCCAGTCCCGCATTCACGCCTTGCGGCAACGTGACCTGTTGAAGACGGTCGATCACTTCCTGGCGGGCGTTGAGAGTGGTGGTCTCATCGTCGTAGATGATGGTGATCACCGACAACCCGGCCAGCGACACCGAACGCAGGTGAGTCATGTGGGCAACGCCGTTGAGCTGGACTTCCAGCGGTACCGTAATTTGCTGCTCTACCTCCTCGGCCGCGTGGCCGGGCCATTGCGTGATGATCTGTGTGTAAGTGTCGGCAACGTCGGGGTAAGCCTCGATGGGCAGATTGTGAAACGAGATCACTCCCCACACGAAAAGCACAACGGCTACGCTTAATACAAAAGTCCGGTTGCGCAGAGCAAAGTCGATCAGGTAACGAATCATTTGCCCTGCTCCGCCACCGAAGTCGAGAACTCCAGCGCGTTGGCCACAACCTGGTCGCCGGATTTCACTCCGGCCTGAATCTGCTCCATCTGGTCTGCTGCTTGTCCCGCTGTGTGCACTTCCACGCGGTGAAACTGTTTGTCGCTATCTTTCCGGAACACCCAGTCTCTGTCCTGCAGGCGAATGACTGCGGTGGCTGGAACCACAATCCGGGATTGCGACTTTCGCGAGTGAAAGGTGGCTACCGCAAACATTCCGGGACGCAAGGATCCGTCGCGATTCGCGAGCACGATCCGCACTTTGGCCGAGCGCGTGGTGGGATCAAGGACGCGTGAAATGTCTGCCACTTTGCCCCGGTAGGTTCGATCCGGATAGGCATTCAGCCGAATGTCGGCAGCGTCACCCAGATGGACTTCGCCGAGATCGTTCTCGTACACGTCACACAGCACCCACACCTGGGTGAGGTCCGCGATGGTGAAGAGATTGGGACTGTTATCGAGGCTTTTGATGCCTTCGAATCCGGCGATGTTCTGCTCGACAATCGTTCCCGAGATTGGCGCGCGCAGTTCGATCAGCGAGCCGGGATGAGCGGGGTCGCCGCCCATGATCCGGACATGCTGTTCCGCGTTCTGCACGTCCACCTGGGCTTTTTCTTCGATGTCTTCCGCCTGCTGCAAATCCTTTTCCGCTAAAGCCCCGCGCGAATAGAGCAACTGCGCCCGGTCGAGTCCTTTTTTCGCCAGATGCTCATCGGCCGCGGCCTTCTGATAGTCGGAAAACGCACCGGCGAGATCGGCGCTGTGGATCGAGAGCAATACTTTGCCCTTGTTCACGTAGTCGCCCAGCCGCACGTTCAGGGCAACTACGCGTCCCGAGCCCTGAGAAGTCACATGAATCGTGTTGTTCACATCGGGCGTAACGCTGCCGTTGGCATTCAGTACAGTGGGCAGATCGCGTGTTTCCACCGTGGCCAACTGAAAGAGTTCTGGATGCTCGACCGTGTAGAGATTGGGATCGAGCGTGATCTCGGCTTTGGTGGCAGTTGCCTTGGAATCTCTGGAACAGGAAGTGTTTATCCCCGCAAGAAACAATGCCAAGCCGATGACGGCAAGATGGATAGAAAGTTTATTTTTCATTGCACCACCTCGCGGCCCACGGCGAGATTCAGTTGGCTCGCGGCAGTTAGATATGAACCGATCAGACTTACGTAGCTGAGCTGCACGCTGCGGTATTCGCTTTGCGCGTTGAGAAAATCCAGCAACGACGCGCCGCCATGCTGGTAGGCAAATGCGACGGTATCGCGCACCCGCACCGCCTGCTGCAGGTACTTTTGCCGGTATGGGAGCAACAGGGAAAGATTGCTTTCGATGGCCGCGTAGGCGGAATCCACATCGCTGAACACCTGCACTTGTGCCGCTTCCAACAGGCGCTGGCTGCGGTCTATTTCCAGTTGCGTGCGCCGCTTCTCGCCCTGATTGCGGTCGAAAATCCTGAGTGGAATATTCATGCTGACTCCGAAATATTGGTCGATCGGAGGATTCCGTCCGACATCGAACCCAAACGTTGGATCGGTCGAACCGTTAGCCTGGGCCAGTCGATGGTCGGTCTTCGCCTTGTCCACGGATTGCGCTGCGACTTGCAGGTCGGGACGCGCGTCCAACGCAATTTTGCGGAATTCCTCCAGCGGCATGATCTGGTCGTTGAAGTCGAAGTTTCCGGTGACGTCGAATTGCTCAACCGGCGAGCGGTCATTCAGAAGCATGAGCAACTGGATTTTCGCGGTGCGCAGATTGACCTCCGCGGTCTGCAGATCGGACTCGTACTGCACTCTTTGTAGTTCGAGTCGGTCAAGGTCGATTTGCGCGATGTCGCCAGCCTTCAGACGATCGCGGCTCACGTCCAGCAGGTGGTTGTAGTAGGAGAGGTTTTCTCGGGCTACATCGAGAACTGCTTTCGACTGCAGCGTATCCACGAAAGCGCTGCGCAGATTGAAGAGCAGGTTCCTTTCCAGGTCACTCTGAGTAGAAGTTGAGATGGCCGTCGCCTTCTGCGCGCTCTCCAGCCGCAGTTCCCGCTTGTGGTCCCGTTCGTATAAATAGTTCACCGAAGCCACAGGCTGGAAATATGCAAACGTCCCGTGCTGAGGGCCGCCTCCGAAGGGATCGATCTGGTCCCCGAGAATCGTCAGGTTGGGATTGGGACGTAGATAGGCGCTCACCTCCTGCGCCCTCGACTCGTCGATCGAAAGTTTCCCGGCTTGTAGCGTCGGATTGCTCTGCTCAAACTTCGCGCGGACTTTTTCCCATGTCCAGGGTTCCTGCGCTACGGCAGTCAACCCCAAAAGCAGCATGGCAAATAGCGTCGCGCAACGCATATGTGTCTTTTGCATTGCAAGAACTCCATTGATCCATAGGCCGTGCGGACTTGCCGCGGGTGGAGAGCGGCACAGATACACAAGGCCCGATCACAGAATTTAGAAAGGTCGCGCCGCAGGTTTCACGGCCGACAATGTTGATGGACTTAGGAGGTGGGAGGAGCCCTGCTGCTGCGAATGCCGGAAAGGACTGGTAGAGGAAGTACAGGAAGGAAGTCAGAAATGGATCCGCAGATCCTGCTGATCGGGATGAAGGAAGCGATCTCAACCAGATGCGCCGGCGAACTGAACCGGCTCCAATCGGGAGACTGCGACGCCTGCGCCTGCTTTACTGTGCGCCGGGAGGGATTCGATTCCTCAATCTCATTGTGCAGGGGATGCAGATCGTCCGTGGCGGAAACCACGGGGAACAGAAAGACCAGGAGACAACCCAGAAGAAGGATGCCGCGGAAACTGGACTTGCACCGAAGATTCTTCTCAGCAAGAGTCTGCTGCCGCCAGATCAGAAAAGCGGGAACTACCAGCGTCAGCCAGAGAAGGTTAAGAAGTAATTCCATTTCGCACTACGCGCAAAGCATTACTGAAATTGTATCGGCAAGGTCAGTCCGGTGTCGAATCCAAACCATCAGGAGGTGTACCGGGTCTTGGTTGCAGCAGACAAATCTTTACAAAAGGGCCCAGGCCCTCAGGCCTGCAGACATCATGCTCTCATGCCTGGGCTTTAAACTCAGCATCAAGAACCGCCCAGGCACGTCACTGATAAGGAGGTTGGACCAATCATGAAACTCAGAAAGTACCTCGATCCAAGCGCGAGAAACGTTTCCAGATTTACTCGCTACCCACTCGCGGATGACTCGCCTTTCAGCCGACCTTACGTTATAGTTTTGGTTTGGAAGACGAGAGAGAATCTGCGCCGTCCTACAGAGAGTTTTCCCCATGGAAGAACCCCAAATAGACCTTCAAAAAACCTATGATGCAGTGATAGTGGGATCAGGCGCTGCGGGCGGGATGGCGGCCCATGTCCTGACTACGCATGGCCTGCAAGTGCTGTTGCTCGAAGCCGGCAAGAAACTCCCCATTGAGCAGGAGCTGCGCTCGATGGAATGGCCCTACGACAATGCATATCGCGGGAAAATGCCTCCTGATCGCCATGGTCTCACCTTCAACGAATACACCATCCGCAGGCCTCCGTATGGACCGGGATTTGAAAAATCCAAACATCTGCAGAGCTACATTGGCGAAACGGATTACGTAAAGAACATCCTGGTCGATGAACGCGAGAATCCGTTCACCGGCACCAACTATGCCTGGGTCCGGGCGCGCTGCCTGGGGGGAAAGACAAACATTTGGGGACGCCTTGCGCTCCGCCTTTCCGACTACGATTTCAAAGCCAAGAGTCGAGATGGCTACGGTGAAGACTGGCCCATCCGCTACAGCGATATTGCTCCTTATTATGACAAGGTCGATCTCTATCTCGGCATTACCGGGGTAAAGGAAAACCTTCCCTACCTCCCCGACAGCATTTTTCAGCGTCCGACAAAACTGAACTGCGCCGAAATTACGCTCAAGCAAAGCCTGCAGAAAATGGGACGGACGCTCACCCAATATCGTGCCGGCGTTACCAGTGACGGATTGAAGCACAACCAGTACCGCAGCCGGTGTCTGGGACGCGGTGCCTGTTCGCGCAAAGGCGGTTGCGATATCCATGCCGCGTTTGACTCCCCGACTGGGCTGATCTATCCAGCCATGGAAACCGGCAAATTGACTCTGCGCACCAATGCGGTAGTTCGCGAAGTGACAGTCGATCCCAAGACGGGCAAGGCGAGCGGCGTGCACTTCATCGATTCGCAAACCATGAAGGACTACAACGTCCGCGGCCGGGTCGTTATTGTGGCGGCTTCGACTCTGGAATCCGCGCGCTTGCTGTTGCTCTCGAAATCGCAGCAATATCCCAATGGACTGGGCAACTCAAGCGGACACGTCGGTCACAATTTCTGCGAGCACATTATGGGTCCTGGCGTCGTTGGTCAAGCAACAGACCTTGTGGGTAAGCCATCCACACTCGACGACGGACGGCCGGGGGGTTTTTACCTGACCCGTTTCCGCAATCTCGCGGAAAAACATCCGAAGTTTATTCGAGGCTACGGATTTGAGGGCGGCAGCGGCTCCAGAATGTTTCCGGAGGGTACGGACAGGCATGGCTTCGGCGCGTCATTCAAAGAAGAAGTTCGCCAGAACCAGGGTTCCTACGTCAGCATGGGCGCGTTTGGTGAAGTGCTGGCGCGGTATGAAAACTATGTCGATCTCGATCCCGTGGTGAAAGACAAGTGGGGAATTCCGGCTTTGCGCTTTCACTACAAGTTTGGCGACAACGAACACCGGATGGCCGAGGACATGAGAGAAACAGCGCACGAAATGTTCGAGGCCGCTGGATTCAAGAATATCCACGTAAGTTCCCGCATACTCACGGAAGGCTGGTCGATCCACGAACTCGGCACTGCCCGCATGGGCAACGATCCCAAGACTTCGGTCCTGAATCAATTTCAGCAGTCGCATGACGTCAAAAACCTGTTTGTGGTCGATGGCAGCGCATTCGTGAATGCCAGTTGCCAGAATCCCACGTGGACGATCATGTCTTTGTGCTGGCGATCCTGTGACTATCTCGCGGACGAACTCGGCAAAGGCAATCTTTAGTCAGCGTCCTGCACTTGGCAATTCGGAAGGAGAATCGATGTCTGGAGACAACCCGATCAACCTGAAACAAGATCGCCGCCAATGGATGAAAACTTCAGCCACCGTCCTCGGCGCGTCTCTTTTGCCATTGCCCGCAATCTCGGCGGAGACTTCGCCGGCGGCAGCCTCTCCGCAAAGCAAAAATGAAACCAAATCAGCCGCAC
>Ga0157378_10004907_pt1 | contig 11727 bp, 11 predicted proteins | sample M65metaG_FD_115309 | JGI IMG/M metagenome (GOLD analysis project Ga0157378, IMG submission 115309) | Miscanthus rhizosphere microbial communities from Kellogg Biological Station, Michigan, USA - M6-5 metaG | ecosystem: Host-associated > Plants > Roots > Rhizosphere > Soil | place: USA: Michigan...
AGGGCATCGACGTCGAAGGCCTCATCGAGTTGCCGACAGCTGAGCGTGCCGGTGCCGTCTTCGCCGTGTTGACGCCCGGTGCGGCGATGGACATCGACGAGTGGCTCGGCGACATGGTGTCGGCACTCGAGATCATCCAACTCGACAAAGTCGTGCGTCATCGAGACGGTCTCCCGGCAGTGAGCGGCAACTGGAAGGCCACTGCCGACGGGTATGTCGACGGCTATCACCTCGGGTATCTGCATCGCAACACCATCGGCACGAAGTCCATCACCAACCGCAACACGTACGACCTCTTCGGGCCGCACCTGCGCCTCGGGTTCTCCAACAAGCCGATCACGTCGATGCGCGATCTGTCCGACGACGAATGGAACCTGCGCGAGGCGATGAGTCTCGTGCACTTCGTGTTTCCCAACGTGTCGATCAGCGGCCTCCCCGATCACGGACTGATGTTCAGCCGGATCCATCCCGGGCCCACGCCCGACCGGTCGACGGTCGTGCAATACCAGTACTTCCGCGAGCCGATGGTCAGCGACGAACAGATCGCCGCGGCCGACGCCAAGCGCGACCTGTACTACGCGGTCACGTGCGAGGAGGACTTCGCGACGGTGCTGCAGATCACCGATGCGCTCGGTGCGATCCCGGACGACTCCTTCCGATTCGGCCGCAATGAGCAGGGCAATCAGAACCTGCATCGCTGGATCGCCGCGCTCACCGAAGCCAACGGCCCGCAACGTTCCTCACAGTAAGGTCCCCCCAACATGACGAGTGCAGAACCGACGACGGCCCGCTCACCGGGCATCACCTATCAGAGCCTGCTCGACACCGACACTCACAAGGTGCCCGACGTCTTGCGTCTGGAGTCGCCGAGGTTCCTCGGCAACGAAGACGTGTCCAAGGATCGCTACACGTCACGCGAATGGCACGAGCGCGAGGTCGAAGGACTGTGGAAGCGCGTGTGGCAGTTCGCCTGCCGTGAGGAAGAGATCCCCGACGTCGGCAGCTACGTGGTCTACGACATCGCCTCACTCTCGTTCATCGTCGTGCGCACCGCGCCCGACACGATCAAGGCCTATTACAACGCCTGCTTGCACCGCGGCCGTCAGCTGAAGGACTACTCCGGGAGGTGCACCGAGTTCCGCTGTCCCTTCCACGGCTTCACCTGGACCATCGACGGTGCGTTGTCGCGAGTGCCCGCCCGTTGGGACTTCGAGCACATCGACGACAACGAGTTCGGTCTGCCCCAGGTGAAGGTCGGCACATGGGCCGGGTTCGTGTTCATCAACCCCGATCCGAACTGCGGATCGCTCGACGACTTCCTCGGTGATCTGCCGCAGCACTTCGAGCGGTGGGATCTCGCCAACCGCTACGTCCAGGGTCACGTCCACAAGACGATCAACGCCAACTGGAAGATCGCCCAGGAAGCCTTCAGCGAGTCGTACCACGTCAACGCCACGCACCCGCAGGCGTTGCCGTACCTCGGCGACACCAACAGCCAGGTCGACATCTGGGACAACTTCAGCCGGGTGATCACATCCGGTGGCATCGCCAGCCCGTTGCTCGGCAAGGTCGCCACCGAGGTCGACATCTTGCGCTACATGCTCGACACGCGAGTCGACGAGGAAGTGTTCATCGAGCTGTCTCCCGGCCAGACAGCGCGGGAGACGTCGGCCGCGGCGGCACGCGAGCGTTGGCGGTCGGTCGTCGGTGACGGTGTCGACGACTGGAGCGACGCCGAGTTCATCGACAACCTCGACTACACGTTGTTCCCCAACTTCCATCCGTGGGGCGCGTACAACCGCATCGTGTACCGCTTCCGACCGAACGGCGACGACCATCGCAGCTCGATCATGGAGGTGTTCCTGCTGGCGCCGTTCAAGGGCGAGCGCCCGCCGCCCGCACCGACCACCTATCTCGCCGCCGAGGACTCCTACACGATGGCGGCCGAGCTCGGAATGCTCGGCAAGATCATGGATCAGGACCTGTTCAACATGCCGAAGGTCCAAAAGGGTCTGGAGCAAACCATCAAGCCCGGCGTCACGTTGGGGACGTACCAGGAGAGCAAGGTGCGCTGGTTGCATCAGTTGCTCGGCGAATGGGTGGAGGGCTGATGCACGGCCAGTACCACCCGTTCAGCGGGGCGTTGTACGAACGCGACGAGTCCGGCAACGTGCTCGTCACACGCGACGATCGCCGCGGCATCTTCAGAGCCGACGGAAGCTGGGTCGAAGGGGAACTGTTCGAGGCCGACCCGCAGATGTGCAACTGGATCGCCGGCCCGAAGGTCCGCCACCACCGTCTGCAGATCAACGTCTGATCTTCGACCTCCATCCGTTCACGGGTCGGTGATCACGACGCATTCGTAGTGGGCGAGGCCGACTGCGTCACCGCTTCGCACCTGCACGAAGCTCTCCGCCCAATCGTGGTCGACGCGCATCACACGACCGTCCGACGTGACGATGTCGGTCGGATGGCTGACGTCCCACACCTCACCTTCGGCATGGAACTCGCCGCGGTACACGCCCTGGCCGAGCTTGTCGTCGAAGCCGCCGAAGTAACCGCCGCCCTGGCAGTACACCCATCCGAGATCGGTGACGCTGTACTCGCGTCGTCGACCTTCGACATCGGTGAGTCGAAACGTTCCGCTGCGCAGGCGACGACCGCCTTCGTGGAACTGCACGTCGTGCTCGACGGCGACGACAGGCACGACTCGCTCGGCTTCGAGGATGGCGCCCTTGCCCGACGCACCGCGTCCGCTCGGGTCGTCGAAGAAGAACCCGCTGTGGTCGGGCATGTCGAACAGCACCCAGTGACGAACGCCTGCGGCACGGCGCTTCGGAACCGGCGCGCCGTACGGGCGCGGGCCGCCGCGACCGGGCTGGAAGCCCCACGAGTGGTTGCGGAAGAACGACGCCGACGCGGTGGCAAGTTCGACCCGGTCACCGTCGACGATCACGTGCCCGGAGCACTTCCCGGCCATCTCGTACGTTGCCCGTTCGCTGGTGAGCCGGCCGTCGGTGCGCGTCACCTCGACCGGTCCCATGTACGGAACCGTCTCGGAGTGGCAGGTGACGTCGAGGGAGATTCCGAAGTCGTTCGGCTCGAGGATCAGCCGTACTTCCTCGAGGGGTCGGACGATCTCCAGTCGCAGTGGCCCGACCCCGAGCGTGTCCATGTCGGTGCGCAAGCGCCGGCTGAATCGCACGTTGTGCTGCCGGCCGGCGTGTCGCAGGCAGACGAACCCATCGAGCACGTCGTTGTTGCTGTAGAGGCGCACGTTGCTGGCGAACGCGACCGACCCCGCCTGGTCCGCGGCGCACACGTAGTGGCCGTCGTTCCAGCTGGGGTCGCTGCCGGCAACCGCCGCGAACGTCTGGGTGATCTGGTGGAAGGGGTACTCGTCGAATCCCGTCAACACGGCGTCTCCCCTTCCTGTGGGCGGTTCCGAATGTCTAGTCTGTCTCTAGAAACTAGTCGTCGCAACGACGGCTGGATGAGGTGAATCGTGGACCAGCCCTACTCGCACATCGAGAACTCGATGAGCTTCGAACCCACCGTCGGGTATCGACAGCTGCGGGAGGAGTGCCCGGTTCATCACGTCGATGACCACGACCCGCCGTTCTTCGTCGTCAGCCGCTTCGCCGATGTCGTTGCCACGCTGAAGCAACCGGCGCTGTGGAACAACCGCGACGGCCCCGGCGTCTTCTACCAGGAGACCGGAGTCCTCGGCACCACCGATGATCCCGACCATGCCCGTCATCGGGCAGTTCTGCGCCGGTCGTTCGTGCCGACCAACATCAACACGCTGGAACCGACGATGACGGCGTTTGCCGACGAGTTGCTCGACGCGATGTTGCCGCTGGGCGAGGGTGACTTCGTCCCTCTGTTCGCCGCGCCACTGCCGGCAATGGCGATCGGTGAGTTGCTGGGCGTTCGTCCGGGCGACCGCGCCATGTTCCACGACCTGACCAGCGCCGTCGCGTCTGCGTTGACGGGCGGCGATCTCGTCGCCTACGCGCGCGCTCGCGACACGCTCGGCGACTACATCGACGAGTTGCTCGCCGAACGCGAGTTGCAGCCCGACGCCGACCTGCCCGACGACGTGCTGACTGCGATGCTGCACGCCCGCCAGGAAGGAACGCTGTCAGGACCGGAGGTGCGGCACCTCGGCCATCAACTGCTGATCGCCGGACACGAGACGACCACGAGCCTGTTGGGCATGATGCTGTTGCGGTTGTTGCAGCACCCCGATGCGATGCGCAGGTTGCGTGACGATCCGTCGCTCATTCCCGCCGCGATCGAAGAGGCGTTGCGCTACGACTCGCCGGTCAACGGCTTGTTCCGCACCAACGCCGAGTCGTGTGACGTGCACGGCGTCGAGATCCCGCCGCGCAGCAAGCTGCAGATCCTCTACGCCTCGGCCAACCGTGATCCGCAGCAGTTCCCGAATCCCGACGAGTTCATCATCGACCGCCCACGAAGCCAGGTAGGTCGCCATGTCGCCTTCGGCTGGGGCATCCACTTCTGCATCGGGGCGCCGCTGGCCCGCTTGGAGGCCAAGGTGGCGTTCGAGCGGCTGCTGGCCCGAACGACCACGATCGAGCTGGCGGGCGAGCCGGTGCGCAACGAGTCGTTCGTGTTGCACGGCCTGACGAGTCTGCCGCTGCGCTGGACGACGGTGTGAGCCTGCTCGACTCGTTCCGCCTCGACGGCAAGGTCGCCGTCGTCACCGGTTCGGGTCAGGGCATCGGCCGCGGCATCGCCTGGGCTCTCGCCGATGCTGGGGCGGACGTGGTCGTCAACGCCCGCCGCGAGGGAGACCTTCGGGAGACCGCTGCAGGTGTCGTCGACCGTGGCAGGCGGGCGTTGATCGTCCAGGGCGACATCCGCAACTTCTCCGAGGACCTCGCCGAGCGCACGATGACCGAGTTCGGTCGTCTCGACGTCTGGGTCAACAACGTCGGTGGCTCCGACGACAAGACCGTACGGGAGTTGATCGACACACCCGACGACGTGTTCCGCAGTCAACTGGAGCTCAACCTGACGAGTGCGTTCCAGGGCTGCAAAGCCGCGGCCCATCGCATGGTCGACGGGGGAGTGATCATCAACATCTCATCCGGCGCCGGTACGCGCGGTTCTCCACGCACCGGGCCGTACGCCGCGGCGAAGGCCGGCCTCAACAACATGACGCAGACTCTGGCGCTCGAGCTCGCGCCGCGGGGCATCCGAGTCAACGCCGTCTCGCCGGGACCTGTGGTCACCGAAGCCTTTCGCGAGGTGCTCGGTGTCAGCGATCAGATCGACGAACTGGCGCGAACGATCCCTCTTGGCCGCACCGGCACGCCCGACGACATCGCCGCGGCAGTGCTCTACCTGGCATCGCCGGCGGCCTCGTGGGTCACTGGCGAACACCTGCTCGTGGCGGGCGGGCGAACCCAACGGAGCTATCAATACGAACCGAGGAAGACATGAGCGACGAACAACAGGGCTATGCCGACAGCTACGAGGACGTCTCGATGTACTCGCTTGTCGATCAACGCGAGCAGACGTTGCTCGACACCCAGACCGAGTGCTGTTTCATGTGGACGGCGAGCAACGGTGACCCCGTCGGCGTGATCATGAACTTCGTCGCCCGCGACGGACACTTCTGGCTGACGTGTACGCGGCGCCGCAAGCGTGTGGCGGCAGTCGAGGCCCGGCCGCGGGTGGCGATCGCGGTGTCGAGCCGCGGCACCGACATCGGCATCAGCCAGGCCGTCACGTACAAGGGCGACGCGATCGTCCACGACGATGCGGACACCAAGCAGTGGTTCTATCCGGCGCTCGCCGCGAAGGTCCGCCCGGAGAGCGCGGACCATCAACAGGCGTTCGTCCAGCACCTCGACACCGACGGCCGGGTGGTCATCGAGATCGTCCCCGACACGCGCATCGGCTTCGACGCCGAGACCATGTTCAAGAACTCTCCCGCCGGCCCGAGCCGCTCCAAGATCTGATCGGCGTCTGACGACCGCGGCCCGCATACGGGGCGCCAGTCGTCAAACGCTGGGTTCAGTCGGCGGTGATGGCCGGTGCCGGCTCGGGAACGATGTCGCCCGGTGGTGCGAGCGGCTCCACGGGTGTCGTGCCGGCCTTGCGCTTGCGCACCTTGACGACGGCCTGGCGGCTGGCCAGCGACACGGCGAGCAGCAGAGACACTCCCTGGAACAGTGGTTCGATCCAGTTGGTGTTGCTGGAGAACGTCAGCTGCAGTCCCTTGATGCCCCACGCCAACGTGTAGAGGGCGATGAGCGATCCCCACACGTTCGGTCGGCCTTTCAGCTGTGAGGCGCCGAAGAAGACCGCGGCGATCGCGGGGAACAGGAATCCGGGCCCGATCGACGAACCGAAGGTTCCGACCTTCCACGAGTAGATCGTGCCGGCGAACCCGGCGATGACACCGGACGCCACGAGCGAGCCCCACACCAGACGATCGGTGCGCACACCGGCCAGGCGGGCGGCCTCGGGGTTGCCACCCGTGGCGAACATGTACCGGCCGGTCGGAGTGTGCTCGAGGATGTACCAGATGATGATGGCGAGGATCAACAAGTAGTACGAGAACAGCGGAAGCCCGAAGAGCTGCTTCTGGCCGATGTTCTGATACGAGGGCTTGAACGCCGCGCTGATGGTCTGGTCGGACGTGTGCTGGACGAAGGCCGTGATGATCTGACTCATGCCGAGGGTGGCGATGAAGCTGTTGACGCGCAGCTTGACCACGAAGAACCCGCTGATGAAACCGGCGATGGCACAGGCCCCGAGCCCGATGAACATCCCGAGCACCGGCGACACCGAAGTGTTCTTGGCGAGGTAGGTGACGATGACCAGTGACATCGACATCATCGAGCCGATCGACAGGTCGTACGTGCCCGTCGTGAGCGGCACCAAGAAGGCGAGCGCCAGCACCCCGACGATCACGTTTTCGACGACCACTAACTTGAACGTGGTTACGCTTAAAAACGTGTCGGTCTGGGTGATCCCGAAGTAGATCATGAAGAAGGCCCAGAGGTACAAGGCGCTGTACTTGTCGAGACGAAGTTTCTTGATCATGAGCCTCTCCGGGTGACCTGAAGCTGGGTGTGTTCGATGCGCTCGGCCGTGATGCCGTCGCCGACAAGAGTCGCCGCGACCTTGCCATCGATGAGGACGAGCACTCGGTGGCAGAGGCGCACCAGTTCGTCAGTGTCGGTCGATGCCACGACGGCGGCCAGGCCGTCTCGTGCTGCGTCGTCGACGAGTGTGTGGATCTGATCCTTGGCGCCGATGTCGATCCCTTGCGTCGGCTCGTTCAGCAACAACACCTTCGGTGACAGCCGAAGTGCCTTTCCGAACATCACCTTCTGCTGGTTGCCGCCGCTGAGCGATCCGATGATCGCTTCCGGGCCCGATGTCTTGATCGCCAAGCGGTCGATCCACTCTCGGGTCTCCGCTGCCTCCCGCCTGCGACGGAGGCGGCCTTGGGTGAAGTTCTTGGACACGTCGCACAACGTCAGGTTCTCGCGGACCGTCATCATGCCGACCGTGCCGCGCACCGCGCGGTCGGAGGGCACGAATGCGGCGGCACACTCGATGGCGTTGCGTGGCTTGTAGTTGTCGACCTCGGTCTTGTTGACGAGCACCACCCCGTCGTCGCGCGGTATGTCGCCGAAGATCAGGTCGAGCACGTGCTCGCGGCCCGAACCGGTGATGCCGGCCAAGCCGACGATCTCGCCCGGATAGACGTCGAAGTCGATGCCGTGGACATTGCCGCCGTGCAGATTGCGCACCATGAGGGCCGGTTCACCAGTGATTTTGACCTTCGTGGCCGTGGTCGCCTCGATGCGATGGCCGACGATCAGCTCGACGAGGGAGCCGTGGTCGAGGCCGGCGACCGGGACCGTGCCGACCTTTCGCGCGTCGCGTAGGACGGTGACGCGATCGGCCAATTCGAACACCTCGTCGAGGTGATGAGACACGTACAGGATCGACACGCCCCGCGCCTTCAAGCGATGGATGACCTCGAACAGCCGGTTGACGTCGGTCCCGGGCAACGTCGCGGTGGGCTCGTCCAGCACCAGCAGGCTGGCGCCGTCCGCCCAACCCATGATCGCGCGGGCGATGGCGACCGCGGTCTTCAGCGACGGCGGGAGCGACGAGACCGGGGCCTTGACGTCGACGTTGCCGAGACCGAGATCGGCGAGGGCCTCGCGTGCCCGGCGCCGTTCGTTCCTCCACTGGATCCGCCCCATTTTGCCGGTGTGGTATCCGGCCGTCAGCGCGAGGTTCTCGACCGTGCTGAGCGAGCCGACGAGGCCGAGATCCTGATGGACGAATCGGATCCCCGCGCGCGCAGCCGCATGGCCGTCGCCGAGCGTGAGCGGCTCACCGTTGGCCCATGCCTCCGCGCCGGGATCGGGTTGGTGGTAGCCGGCGAGGACCTTGATGAGCGTCGACTTGCCCGAACCGTTCTGACCTACGAGCGCGTGGACCTCACCCGTGGCGACGTCGAGGTCGACGTCGATGAGCGCGGACTGGCCGGGAAAGGTCTTCGACAATTGTTGGATTCGCAGCGTGTCGGCCACGCACAACCTCCCCCCGAACAACCAACTCTGCAATCATCGCGCAACGCCCCGACATCAAGACTAGCAAACTGTGGGCGGTATCAATAAACTACCCTCTTACCTACTGCGCGGTGGGCAACAGCTCGGCGTCGCATCCGAAAGAAACAGAGGGGGATACATGACCAAGTTCAGACCGCTGCTTGCCGTGTTGGCATGTGGCGTCATCGTGGCGACCGCGTGTGGAAGCGACAGCAACAGCTCATCCACGACCGCGGCCAGTTCGGCCACCGCAGGGGCCACCGCGACCACCGCGGCGGGCACTGCGACAACCGCGGCAGCCACCGGCACCACTCCTGCAGCGAGCGAGACCACCGCAGCAGCAGGAGGCGCGGGCAGCAACGCCGGTGTTCTCGCCGCTCAAGGAGTCGTCGACCAGTACAGCAAGGCCGACGGCACCATCGGTGTGAAGATCCCGCTCACCGGAAAGCCGCCGAAGAAGACCTTCGCGTGGATGGAATGCGACGTGCCGACGTGTGCGTCGTACCTCACTCCGGGCATCAAGGACGCCACCGCGGCGCTCGGGTGGGACTTGAAAATCATTCCGATGAAGAGCACCGATCCCGGCCCGGCCATCCAGCAGGCGATCGATGCGGGCGTCGACTACATCTCCCTCACGGGCGTTCCGGTCGCTGCCTACAAGGCGCAGGCCGACGCTGCCAAGGCCAAGGGGATCCCGATCCTGGAGTGCTACGCGACCGACGCACCGAGCGTCGAATCCAACGTCTTGATGCAATGCGGCGACGAGTCGTTCGTCAAGAAGACCGGTCCGATCATGGCCGACTGGGCGATCGCCGATTCGAAGGGCAACGCCGACATCCTCATCGTCACGATCCACGACTTCCCGGTCTTGGTCAGCGAAGAGGCGGCCTACAAGGCCGAGCTCGCCAAGAACTGTGCCGACTGCAAGGTCGACACGTTGAACGTCACGCTCGACGACCTGATCGGCGGCAAGGTGCCGGCGGCCGTCGCCTCGAAGCTGCAGTCCGACCCGGGGATCAACTACGTGTTCAACTCGTTCGGCGACCTCCCCGCGGGTCTCACGGCAGCGCTCAAGTCCGCTGGACTCGACAAGCAGGTGACCGTCTACGGCCAGGACTTCAGCAAGTTCGACCTCGACGAGATCGCTGCCGGCACGATGGGTGCGTGGTCGGCTGACCCGAAGGGTTACGCCGGTTGGTTGATGGTCGACGCCGCTGCTCGCCTGAGCCTTGGCATGACCCTCGACGAAGAGCGTGATGCCGCGGCGCTGCCGACGATCATCGTCAACGACGCGGCGTTCGCCACGCAGATCAGCGATGCCGGTGGCGACTGGTTCCCGCCGGGCTCGCAGGACGCCTTCAAGAAGCTGTGGGGCGTGTGATCCTCAGTAAGTCCTGAGGTAGGGACGGGCACTGGCCGGCATCGAGGCGACTCGGTGCCGGCCAGTTTCGCGTTCAGCCGGCAACGAGCTGCGCCAGGTTGCGCATGAACGTCTGCTGCAACGCGGTGCCGATGATCGCCATGTTCGGCGCCGGGTTCGGGCCGCCGAACACCTGCAGGCAGGTGAGATTGGCGCAGGCTCCCTTGAAGAAGTTGAACGCGCCCCAGTAGCGCAGGTCCCAGTCGGTGACGTCGACCCCGACCGTGTCGGTGATCAGTTGCCGCCACCGATCGGCGGTCATCGTTCGGGCACCGCGCATCGAGATGAGGTAGACCCAGTCCTCCATCGGGTCGCCGATGTGGGCGAACTCCCAGTCGGTGAACGCCACCACCGCGGCACCGTCGTGCAGAAAGTTGCCAGGGCCGGGATCGCCGTGGACGATCGCCGCCTGGGCGAGCTCCGGAACGTGCCGGTGCAGCCAGGCCTCCGCTTCGTCGAGGAGCGGAAGGGCCACCGGTGACGCAGCGCGGTAGATGCCGGCCCACCGGTCGATCTGGGTGTCGGTCGCATTCGTTCCGGCATCGGCGGGCTGCACGCGGCCCTGTCGGTCGACGGAGTGGAGCTCGTGCAGTCGTCGGATGAAGTCGGTCGCCACGTCGTCGGGCAGCGTCCGGTCCTCGCGCTGTGCCGACGCAGACTCGACGAAGTCCATGGCGAAGAAGGGTTGACCGAGCACGCGCCCTGTGGGCTCCAGCCAACGGACGGGAGCGACCGGCACACCGAGCTCTGCCGCGGCTCGCATCAGCTCGAACTCGTCGACGGTCGATGTGCCGAACACACCGCCCTGCTCGACCCGCACGACCAGTCGCTGCCCGTCGTCGAGCTCGACGAACCACATGGCCCGCGAGTGACCAGTGGCGATGCGCCGCAGTGTGACGATCGCGACCGGCCGACCGACCTGCTCGGCGAGCCACGTCTGCAGCGGCTCAATCATCGATCTGGCCGCGGAAGATCGGGATCATCGCGCTCGTCTCCGTCAGTTCGTCGTCGAGCTGACGAGTCACCACGGGTCGTAGCGTGTTGCGGATCTCGTCTCCCGCAACGCCGTCGTCGTCGACGGCGGCAGCCATCACCGACGCAACCGCGGCGAACACATCCGAAGGCGAGTCGGAAGCGCGACGGTGATCGGCAACGATCGGATTGTCGGCCAACGAGTCGAGAACGCCGATCAGCTCCGCCACGTTGCGATCGACTCGCCCGGCAGTGCGTGTCGACGCGTAGCGGGCCAGCCCGATCAATTGCACCGCCGCGGCGCGCGCCCAGTCGTCGTCGATGTGCGGCAACAGGACGCGATGCACGGTGTGCTCGACTCCGTGCCACAGCTCGGCGTCCGATGGTTCAGGCATGGGCGATTCGTTCGGCGAGCTCTGCTTCGGCGGCGAAGTCCCACGAGGCCTTCCACACCGGATCGACCAACGGATGGTCCAGTTCGCTCCACCCTTGGGCGGTGAACCATTCGTAGGTATGGGCGTGACCCTCGAGCAACGAATAGCGCGGGCGTACAGCGATCGCCGCTTCCAACTTCGCCGTACTGACCATGGCGTGGTGGCGGACCTTGAAGAGGTGGCCGAAAACTGGTGACGCGATCGTCGGCAGCATCGCGTCGGGAACGTAGACGACATTCGGCTCGACGCCGACGACCGTCGCGAGCGTGCGCACATAGGTGTTCGTGTC
>Ga0157378_10004909_pt1 | contig 11721 bp, 6 predicted proteins | sample M65metaG_FD_115309 | JGI IMG/M metagenome (GOLD analysis project Ga0157378, IMG submission 115309) | Miscanthus rhizosphere microbial communities from Kellogg Biological Station, Michigan, USA - M6-5 metaG | ecosystem: Host-associated > Plants > Roots > Rhizosphere > Soil | place: USA: Michigan...
CGCTACATCGCGGTGGCAATTCTTGTAAGTTGGTGAGCGCGGATGGACTCGAACCATCGACCCATGCCTTAAAAGGGCATTGCTCTGCCAGCTGAGCTACGCGCCCACACTTTACAATCAAGCACTTGCAATGGCTGCCTGAGGTGCGTGGGTCCAATTGGGTCCAACTGCCTCAATGACCTTGCGTTGTGCTGCCCGTTTCACTGGCATCAGCCCTTGCGTGTACGTGTCCAGCGTTATTTTGCTGTCCGCGTGCCGCAAAGATTCCTGAATCGTCTTCGTGCCCTCGTTGTTTCCCATCAGTAGCGTTGCAAACGAGTGCCTGAATACATGCCAGCGAACGTGCTTGAGGATTTCAGCCCGCTTCGCAGCGGGGCGGATATGTTTCGCCATTGCAGAGCTGGACCACAACGGTTGCTGGCCCTTTTTTGCTCGGAAGCGAAGACGAAATCCTCATCTCGATTGTAAGGGCAATGCGCTCTCCAGTCCAACAGCACGGCGGCTAGAGATTCGTCCATTGCAATCGGTTTTCCGGATGTTTCCGTTTTCAGCTTCCCGATGTGCTTGCATACGATTGCCCGATTCAGCTGAATTTGTCCGGCGGAAAATTTGATGTCGCCCCATTTGAGCGCAAGCAGCTCGCTTACGCGCAAACCAGTGACCACTGCCAAAAACGCCATCACGCGATAAGGACCACTCAGCTCCGCCAGCATCGCTCGAATTTCCTCAACCGTGAGGACATCCGGAATGCTCTGCCGTTTTGCCGACTGCCTTACCAGTCTAATGGGGTTCCTGTCCGACCATTCGTACCTCATAGCGTGCGTGAAAAGTGCGGACATGATGTTTCTGAGCTTGGCTTTGGTACCAGGGGCCAAATGCAGACTGTGCAACCATTCCTCAACAGCCACCGTTTTGACGGCGGCAATCGGATGTTCGCCCCACGTAGGCACTATGTAGTTATCGAAATAGCTACGGTATGCCCGGCGAGTGGAGAACGATTTGTTGCTGTCTTCTGACATTTCCTTTTCCGTGTAGTGGGCGGCCAGCTCTGCCACAGTTCGGGGCGTCGCTGTTTCCCGGTTAATAGTTAGGCGCGTGCGTTCGCAAGCTTTCCAAGCAGACGACTCGCTGTACTCCTTCACGGTTCCGATGATTTGCTTGCGGCGCACAACCTTGCCATCAGGTTGCGAATCTCGCCATCTCAGAACCCAAACGTCTGGCCCGTTCTTGCGTGCCTCGCGCACAATGCAACCGTGCTGATATTTCGCTCTCGTGAACATTTGCATTCTCCTGTTTTTAGTTCACGCGAGTTGAGACTTGGCCAAAGGATTGTAGCGCAAGCCAGCGATCAAGCTCCGAAGCGCGATAAGCATCTCTTGAAGCCGAGGGCGGTACTCTCGACGATGCCAGCTTGGTGTCCTGCACACTGTGTGGGCGGAAGATGGGGACTTGGGGCGAGGTTCAAGAAATGGCCCGTAAACAAATCAAGCTGTTTTTGACGACGGGACAAAAGGTAGAGCCATTACAGTGAGCGGTCCGATGCTTTGTCATTGTTCTTCGACAGAATGATCTTTAGGATTTGGCGCACACGCTTCCCTCTAACCAGCTTTTCTCGTGCATTTCTGGCATCTTGCTCCAGCCGCGATTCGCTAAGGGTGATCCGTTTCTTCTTAGCCACAGCATGGCCAGTCTAGCCTACTCGCAATCTTCGTGCACTTCGCCCGTCAGGGAATCGGAATGGCTATACAGGGTTTGTTCGAGAATGTGCAGTTTTGCTCAGATTTGCGTCGGCCCTAGGGGCTATGTTGCACATATCGTAACACTGAAAGGTGGTCACCCAATGACCTCCAACTCCGATTGGCGGCATCTCGCCGAGCAAGCAAGCGTTGAAATGGATTCGAATAAGCTAAGCGCGCTCGTAGAGGAGCTGAATCGCGTATTGGATGAACAGGACGCATTACGAACCAAGAGGCGTGGTGTGGTCTGTTCTTCCTTCCCTCCGGCCACAGCAGAACCCTTCGTGGCCTAAGTCTCTCCCAAATCCGTCGTCGGTAGAGTCCCCACACTTTCGGGTGTGGGGTTTTTTTCATCCCATACACTCTATTTCAGGACTACTTGGCCAGCACCCAGCAGATCACAATCAAGCCTATAGCGACGTAAAGCAGCCATCGACGGCTAGCGGACGCTGGCTTTACTGTTGGGCGGTCTGACGTTCTTGCCCGCTTGGATTGTGCAGTAGGTAGACCATTGCTGCTCAGATAGGCCAATGGTGCGGATGGATGAGCGGACACGCTCAGGCTGTCAAACTGGTTGCTATCGTTCCAGCGGTTATTCATAGGGAAGACTTCAACTGCTTCCAAAGTTTATTGATGATTCTTTGCAGACGTTGGTTCTCGCGTCCGTGGATGCGGCACCACTGACTTCGGCAGATCGTAGGGGCGGTTGCAGAGTGCACCCGGATATCCCCTTCCTCCAGGATGCAGCGGGCACCGCTCACTAGTGGGCAGGCTTTGAATGTGATCTTCGATTCTTGTGTGCAGAGATTGCAGATTGTCAGGGATCAATGGGAGTCCTTAGAGTGGAGTTAGGTGCGGGGGCGGCGGGGGAAACATGGTGCCCGATGGGCAAAGCGCCTAACGCGCGGAGCTAATCGGTAATTTGGCAACTAACGGCGATGGTGCCCGTCAATCCTTCAGCGGCAGCCGTAATGGTGCCGTGGTAGCTCCCGCCGGGACACGTGAAGCCGCAGACAGCGCTGGCTTTATTCGGAGACAGCGCCCCGTCTGGGCCATTTACCGGCCCTCTGACTCCGATGCACCCCTCGCTGGAGCTCCATGAGACGCTACTAGGCGTTGTACCATCGCTGAATTTAGCCGTTAGAGTAATTCCCTGATATAAGCCAACATCGTTTCTGAGCGTCATTTGTGTTGAACCATCATCAATCGTCACTCTGAGGGATTTACTTCCTACTCCTCCGCAGCTCAGCAGCGAGGTGAGGGTAAGTACGAATATCCATCGAAGATTTTGCGGCTTACGCTCTCTTTTGTTGAACTCAGGTACTGACGGTAGTAGTGGCGGGGATCGCTGATGCGAACACGCTCCAATTTATCATTGCTCAGCAATCTCGATATACCCAGTAAGCGCGATTCGAGCAGTTCAATTTGGCCTTTGGTTGGCCTCCAGCTACCATCCAAATTTTGCAATCCTTCTCTCGAACAAAGGCGCGAAACTTTATGGACCGCGCCGTCCGGGAGTTGCACAAAAGGCTTGGTCTGTTGCGCATACGTGCCGGCTCAGCATTAGCAGTCCGGCGATCACAGACCCACGAATGTTGCATCACTCCTTTTGTCGAGAACCAGCATTTATTTGCACCTGGTTTGGTAATAAAGGTTGATCCATCTATTTCGCTCATGAGGTGCAGTCAATTCGCAATCACTTAACGCGCCCTACCACTTAAGAAATGCCAAGCTCAACTCGCGTGGGTCCAACTAAGGTCCGTGGGTCCAATCAAGGTCCAATTAAGTTCTAAACCAGCCAAAAGCCGCTTCTGACGGCTACTTTCGGCTACTGTAAGTTGCTGACAACGCTAATTCCATGCGTGTTAAAAGGGCATTGCTCTGCCAGCTGAGCTACGCGCCCACTTTCTTCCAATCTAACACAGCAGCTGAGGTTAGTTTGCCGCCTCAATGCGGACGCCCAAGCTTGGGGTTGGATGCGTAACAGAGAGTCTCTTCCTATTCCGACCCCGATCCCGATGCCGCGTCTGCGGTGAAGCGGTTGGGTTGTGGGCGATATCCGTTGCGGGTGCGCACGTGGTATTTCTTCAGTTTGCCGCCTACCAGCTTTACCGTGATATTTCGCCAGCCGCGATTCATGTTGGCCTGCGGGTAATAGCTCAGATAGTAGAGGTGCGCCAAGTCATCCTGTATTGAGGCGAAGGCCCGTTTCTCATCTCTCCAAGATTTGGAAAAATAGGCTTTTCCACCCGTGGCGGCCGTCATGCGTTCAAAGACCGCAGTAGAAACCGGCTCAAGCTGAGCTTCTCTTGTGCTGATCATGTAAATTGATACGCCGGCCGACTGGGCCAATTCAGCGACATCTTCCGGGGGCACGACGCTGAAGTTGTCAGGCCCATTGGAGAAAACGACCACAACCCTTCTGCCGGGATACTGCGCTGCATCCTTCAGCGTGAGCAGCAACGTGTTATACAGCGCCGCTTCGTCTCCAGCCACTGTAGTTCGCACCGCGTGCAGAACTTTTGCACGGTCGGTAGTAAGCGACGCGCCCCGGGAAAGATCGCGGCTGTAGGAATAAAATGCTATCCGGTTAGCGCTTTCAAGGGACCTGACGAAATCCGCGATTGCGTCCTGCGCAAAAACGAAACCGCGGTACATGTAGTTGCTGGTATCGAACAAGATGAAGACGTTGGCTCCTGCGACTAGTGAACCAAGGGACTGCGAGTCGGATGAAGAGCCTTGGGCCGTCGAGGCCGATTCGCTTTCGGAAGCGGAGCTTTTCTCACGAGATTTGGCCAGCTCTGAGGGATCGACCAGCCTGCGCTCTGATTCGTTTCCTTCCGCGAAAGTCGCCATGGTTTCATGGATGCCGTCTTCTGTGATGGCAAAATCCTGCGGCCTCAGGCCCGTAATGTAATTTCCTTTGTTATCGGTCACGGCTACATTCAACTGCACCAGGTTGACGACGACGCGAATGTGGGTGTCGTTCTCCTGTGCCGCAAAACGCGACCCAGAGGTCGAAAATAAAGTTATGAAGACCAGAAGAGCGGGAATGTGTCTTGCTACCATGACCTGATTTTCTCCACGACTTGATTAACGATGTTGGGCATCACTACCTACCGCCCGGAAACCTTTGCCGTTACGGGCTGCTCAGCGAGTCTGCCCTTTTGGAAATCCTCACCAGTCTCGCGCATGGCGCGCAAGATAGCCTGCCAGTCTTCGAAACTGGTGGCAAAGATCTTCTCGATCATCCGTCCCGTAAGTTCCGGCACCAAGCGGTTGAGTGCTTCCGGCGACTGACCTGCTTCATCCGCCAACCGTGCCCAGTAGAGATTGCCGGAGTCCCACGATTCGGCGAGCAGACGGCTGGAGTACCCGGAAAAGGCCGGAAGCGGCGGCACATTCAGCAGTTCGCGCCCGTATGAGTGGGCGATGGTCGGATGCGGTGTGCCAAAATCCCGCGACAGGCGACTCCACGTCAACTCGTCGGGATGTGACTGCGTAAGTGCCTGGAGTTCCTGCGCTGCCGCTCCGGGTGTAGCCTCATTTGGGTACATGCGACGGAATTCGACTGCCAAATAGAAAGTGTCCGCGGGCGAAATCCTGGGAAGCATGGTGGGTAGCGCGCCAGCGACGATCGCTTTTTCGATCACCTCGGTCTCGTAAGGCGCCATGCGCTCGGAGACAATAGATATTACCTTCTTGCGCAGGCTCTCATCCTTTTCCGATGCCGCAAGTAATTCCTCCCCGCATCGCTGATAGAGCGTAATCGCATGCAGTTCAGCTGGAGTGACTCCCCACCAACGCGGCAAAACCGCACTGGTTACAAGGCCTGGGACGAATTCCCTCCAGATCAGGGCCTGGACATTTTCAGGAGTAATGAAGTCCTGTTCCAGTTCCGCAAGCACAAACGGCAAATCTGCCAGCGAACCCACCAGGTGGGCGCCGCCGCCTGCGGGCGATCCCTCACCAAAGAGCTGGGGAGCTTGCCAGATTCCGGTTACACCCACCACGGTTTCAGCGGCGAAATCATGCGAACGGACAAACAGCGGATTGTGGTGCAGCGCCTGCGCCCCTGGCGGTTCGTAATACGCGTAGTTCAGTCCGACGAGAATATCTCGGAGGAAAGATGCCAGTTGGCCCCGTGCTCTTTCCAGCTGTGGTTCGGTCGCGGGAGTCTTAAGCACTTTCGATATATCCGTCTGCATCTGCAGTTCGGTGTGACGGTTGTTGTAAATCCCGGCCGCCCATTTCGATCGCTCACCCTGGGTGAAGATGGGCTGCGGCATTTCGAATTCCCGCAATTGGCCAGCAATATTCACAACGGATTCATCGACCGGCTTCCCCTGAGATTTTTGCTTCAGAGCGTCGCCCAGGGTCAAAATCGTATCGAGTGAAACCAGCCGTTGGCCGTCCAAAACGGATCGAATCCGGTTGGCAATTTCATCGTGGGTCTTTCTAGCTTCGGCAGAGGCCTGTCGCGGGCCGGCGATCAACTCGATGATTTCATCCTGTGAAACCGAACGTTTTCCGCTTGCGGCACTAAAGACTTCTTCCAAAGAGCTGTGTCCGGCATCGTAGACCTGCGAAGCGGAGCGCACCTTGGCAAACGGCTTGACGGTCTTTTGCCAGGAATCATCGAGGCTAGAGGTGGGAATTTGGTTCTGACGAGCCAGAATCTGCCACAGCCCAACGTTTGCCTGAAAGGTACCTAACGCATTGCCGCGTATGCCGCTATTGGAAATGCCATCGATATTCTTGGCCGTTTCCAAAAAGAGCGCGATGGAGGAATCGCTCAACTCGGGAAATTCGCTGAAGATGCGGTATTGGTGGCTGAATTCTTCGAAGTTACGGGCCAGCAGGGTTACAGTTTCGGGCTTTAAACGATCTTGTGCCGGGCGACGGCTTTCCATTTCGCTTAGAGCCAAATACATCTGAAGCGGCCCATATTCCGTGTCAGCGCGGGAAAGCGCGAACAATACCTGCACCAGCTGATCCGCGGTTGTAATGCGCCCAGTTCGCTTGCCTAAGCCCCGAACCACCTTGGAATTAGTCTTCTGCCGGAGGATATCGTTCCAATTCTCCAGGTTCCCGGGCACGTAAGGCTCCCCGTTATCTTCCAACCGGAGCCGAGTCACCAGCAGAAGCAATTCCGGCGCGGGACGGTACGAACCGCTGGTCGCATCCGAAGAGGCCTCGCGAGTTCGCAGCGCTCCATAGAAGCGGCGAAGCCGCTGAGGGTCAGTAAAGTATGACTGCTGCCGCGAATTCAAGCGGGAGAGCACATCGAAGTATGCCGCGAGCCAACTCTTGTCTTTGGTGAACAGCTTCGGTACAAAGTCGCCCACCGACCCGGGATCCGCGCCCACCAGGTCTTTCCAGGCAGCTTCCGATGCCGGTTCCCCCGGCAATACCACCCGCCCCGACCGTACGCACAAACGACTTCCATAGAAATTGAGCGCCGTCGACAAGGGAACTAGCTTTCGCATGCCCAAAGATTGATGCAAGGCAGCCTGGGTTTCCGGGTCCAGGCGTGAGAACGCCCAGTAAAGGCGGGCCACCGCCGCATCGTGCAGGATTGTGTCCAACACGTCGCGTCCGGCAGGTTTGTCGTTATGCTTGCTTGCAGCAACCCAGTCAGACTCGGTCAGAAGTCCCGGAACGCGAGTACCCGTGAAGGGATACTCAAAAGCAGGGCCACCTTGTAACGCCTGCTCCAGTTCGGGCAGCGGGAATCCGGAATCAACCGTGAGGAAAGCTCTTTCCGGATCGGCAGTTTCAAGGAACGTATCTTTTTGTCCGCATTCACCCCGGATCCGGTATCCCAGGATGCGCAGCAGGGGAGGCGCTTCTTCACACTGGGAGACTCGAAGTGCGCCACCCGGAGATGCCAGAGTCATCAACTCCCGAGCTTGTTGAACATAGTGAGTCGCCAGGATCAGGAACTCCCGCGGACGCTCTCCAATATCGAATCCCTGAGCAGCCACCGTGTGACCGAGGAGGGGGAGAACCTCCTCCGGCCGGGCTTTCTGGCTGATGCCCGCCATTCGCATAAAGGAACGCATTGGGCCGGGGATGATTACGTCTGTGTTCGCAATGGGCGATGATTTGGAACCATCCGAGCCAGCAGCGTAGGCGGGTGAAGCCCCCTGCGAGCGGCCAGACAGCACACAGACAACGAACAAGGAGAGAACTACGGACAAGCAACGAGCGGATCGCACGGCTGGTTCCTTTGGACCGTCGAGACATGCACCAATCGCAAACGCAAAAGACAAAGGCTGGACAGGTTGTCTTGCGTTTCGCCCCAGCCCAGGGAGTTGCTGGTGCAAGGGGTGGTCTCGCGATTCGGATGCTAGTGTCTTCCCGAACAGTCCCGAATTGTGATGTCGGCCAAAATACCTCATCTGGGAGCGTTATCCAAGCCCTTTTTCTACCGAGAATGAGGAAATCTGAATCCTCTACCTGAAGGGTTCCCAAAACTGAATGGCGAGCCGTTCCGCTGAAAAGAGCTTCAGGCAACGATTCCAAAGCTATTCAAAAATTGTTGCGCCAGGTTTCGGGCGTCCACCTCTGGTCGAGGATGCGGTTGATCATCCTGCCGGAGCGAAATCGGAAGGCTCCTGGGCCGGACAAACTCTCGGGTAGCACGAAATTACTTTGGTTACGATCACTTCCAGCCGAACCTAACTATCATGGAAGTACATTGCAATGAAGGACCTCAATTTTCTAGTTTCGCTAACCACTGCTGACAACGACTATCAGGCCGAACAGGCGATGGCCGCTGAGAATGCTGCGCGCCGCCTCGGCGTAAACGTTGAGGTGATCTACGCCGAAAATGATGCCGTCACCCAGAGCCAGCAGCTGCTTAAGGCCATCCAGTCATCCTCGCGCCGCTTTGACGCAATTCTCCTGGAACCGGTTAGCCCTACCGCGCTGCCGCAAGTTGCGCGAGCCGCACTGGCCAGTGACATCGGATGGGTGGTGTTGAACGCCTATCCTTCCTACATTGCGGAGATGCGGGGTGCCTATCGGGCTCCGATCTTTGCCATTACCTCAGACCATACCGAAATCGGGAGGATCCAAGGCCGACAGCTTGCCGCGTTGCTGCCGAAAGGTGGGTCCGTATTGCAAGTGCAGGGCCCTACGGGAAGTTCGGCCGCTACGGAGCGCACCGCAGGCACCCTTCAAACCAAGCCTCAGAACATCCAGCTCAGGGTGCTCAAGGGACAATGGACCGAGGCAAGTTCCTACAAGGCCGTGAGGTCATGGGTTTCGCTATCCACCTCCCGGGAGACCCCGATTGATGCGGTGGCGGCTCAAGACGACTCCATGGCAATCGGGGCCAAAAGAGCCCTTGAGGCATCTGCCACCGGCGATGCTAAGAAGCGTCTCTTGACCTTGCCCTTCCTGGGCTGTGACGGCCTTCCCACCACCGGGCAGGCGTGGGTTGAGAATGGTTTGTTGCAGGCGACAGTCATTGTCCCTGCAAATACGGACATGGCCCTACAGATGTTGCGCGACGAACTCCGCACCGGCGCTCGAACACCCGAGCGCACCTTCACCACTCCGCTTTCCTACCCCTCGTTGGCGGAATTGGCTGCTAAGAAAAAGTTTGCAGCAACCAATTTGGGCTGATTCCCGCGGTTCTTTACATTACTGTCCGGACCCTTGTTCTTCGTTCTTTTCCTCATTAAGATTCCATCCATTGTGGAGATGTGGTTTCCTCTGCGTCTCCAAGCCGCGCTTCCAAAAGACCAAAACATTGAACGATCCGGGCAGGTGTTGAGGTGAATTCTGAGCAGTGGAAACAGGTTAAAGAAGCCTTCCAGGCAGCGCTCGAGCTTCCCGCCGAACAAAGGGCGATTTATCTGGATGGATTTTGTGCAGCTGAGCCTGAGTTGCGCCAGGAAGTCGACTCTCTGCTACAGCACTACCATCAAGCGGGCACCATGCTCGAGAGCCCGCCCAATCTGGCCTCTGCGTTATCCGCGGATGAGGGTGCAGATCCCTGGCTGGGCCAAAAAATTGGCCCTTACCAGGCTATTTCCAAGATCGGCGAAGGAGGCATGGGTATTGTCTATCGTGCCGTCCGCATCGACGATCACTATCTGAAGCATGTTGCCATCAAGGTTGTTCGCACGGGATTTGCCACCGAGCAATATCTCCGCCGCTTCCGCAATGAACGCCAGATCATGGCCAGCTTGGAGCACCCGAATATTGCCAGGTTGCTGGACGGCGGAGCCACCGAAACCGGGCTGCCCTACCTCGTCATGGAATACATCGAAGGCCAGCCCATTGATGAATACTGCGACGGCTACCGCCTGAACATTGTCGAGCGCCTGAAGCTTTTCAGCCAGGTTTGCTCTGCAGTGCAATACGCGCACCAGAATCTGACCATTCATCGCGACCTCAAGCCCGGCAATATTCTGGTGACTGCCGACGGCACCCCCAAATTGCTCGATTTTGGGATTGCAAAGCTTCTGTCGCCAGAGGTGTTCTTCCAAACAGTCGATCTGGCAGCTACCGGCTTTCGCGCTATGACTCCGGAGTATGCCAGCCCCGAGCAGATTCGCGGCGAAGCCATTACCACCGCGAGTGATGTCTATACCCTGGGCGTCATTCTGTATCGACTACTCACGGGGCATCCGCCGTATCGACTGGACACCACGGCGCCGCTGGAAATATCGCGGGTCATCGCCGAGTCGGAACCCGAAAAGCCGAGCATTGTAATCAATCGGGTCTCGTCTTCTGGGGGAAGCGATGGCCTAAATCCCGATCAGGTAAGCGGACTGCGAGGGGGACGGCCTGCATTGTTGCGTCGGCGCCTCGCGGGCGATGTCGACAACATCGTTCTAAAGGCATTGCGCAAAGATCCGGCACGGCGGTACGTCTCCGCGGAACAGTTTGCCGAAGATATTAGGCGCTATCTGGACGGAATGCCGGTGATGGCGCGTCCTGACACGATTCTTTACCGTACGGGAAAATTCGTGCGCCGCCACAAGACCCCGGTAGCTGCGGCGGTGCTGGTCTTCGCCACTTTGGTCGGTGGCATCGTCCTGACCCTACGCCAGGCAAGCATTGCCGAAAAGCAGCGGGTTCGGGCCGAACGCCGCTTCAACGATGTACGCAAGCTCGCACGACAGCTGCTGTTTGACGTGCACGACTCTATCCAATATCTGCCTGGAGCCACCCCCGCCCGCAAATTGATTGTCGAGAACGCGCTACAGTACCTCGACAGCCTGGCCCAGGAGTCTTCGGGCGACATTTCTATTCAGCGCGAATTGGCGACGGCTTACCTTAAAGTGGGCGATGTGCAAGGCCGCGATGTGCGTTCCAACCTCGGTGATACGCCTGGAGCGCTTGCCAGTTATCGTAAGTCGCTCGCGATTCGTTCGGCGCTGGCTACGGCGAATCCCGATAACGCCGAGGCCGTAGCTGACCTGGCCGAGAGTTATGACAGGCTCGGCGAAATTTTCTCCAAGATCGGCAACTATGATCAGTCTCTGGCTCATTTACAGCAAGCGCTGGACCTTCGTCAGAGGCTGGTGCAGGCATTGCCTGCCGATCTGGAGGCGCAAGCGAACCTCGCTACTGCATACGACGGATTGGGAAATGTGCACGCCGACCGGGGTGAACTGGATCTTTCATTGGATGACGTGCAGAAAAGCCTGGCCATTTTCGACTCGCTTTTGCAAAAGCACCCCGGCGACAAACGTTTCCGGCGAGCGGTTGCGCTTGAGCATAAAAAGATTGGTGGAGTTTCGGAGGCCACTGGAAAACTTGAGTTGGCGCTGGAGGAATATACCCACGCCTTGCATATGGACCAGCAACTCGTCACCGAATACCCCAATGACGGTCTCTACCGCCGGGGGCTCTCGATCAGTTTTAGCAATGTTGGGGACGTGCTTATAAAAACTGGTCGATACGGAGAAGCCCTGAAACAATATCGCCAGGCGGTATCCATCGACGAAGGTTTGGCCGCAGC
>Ga0157378_10004910_pt1 | contig 11720 bp, 11 predicted proteins | sample M65metaG_FD_115309 | JGI IMG/M metagenome (GOLD analysis project Ga0157378, IMG submission 115309) | Miscanthus rhizosphere microbial communities from Kellogg Biological Station, Michigan, USA - M6-5 metaG | ecosystem: Host-associated > Plants > Roots > Rhizosphere > Soil | place: USA: Michigan...
AGTAGCGGTCCACGACCGGGGCATTGCGCGGATGATCCTGGTTCCAGAGACCCGACAGGTCGTGGGGATCAAAGGGTCCTGAGGAAGCTGGAGGGGCCGCCGAGGACGGAGCCTTGGTTTGAGCCGACGCCCCCGAGGCAAAACCCAGAACCGCTGCCACCGCAAGCGCAATCCCCAATGGTCGACTTCTCATTTCAAAAACCCTCCCGAAAACAAATGCTCTTCTGCGGTTCGTCATATGTACGGATCATACAATGCGCGGCTTCCCTGGCGTCAAGACGAATTCATAGCGCCCGGCGGTGCCCCATAGAGGCGTCATTTTATTTTTTGGTAGACCGTTGCATGGAGGTCGAGGTCCCAATTGAATGTTTGATTGGGCACTCCCATGAATTTCATATCGCAAACGTAGGAACCCTTGCTTTTCAATTTCAGATTTTTGCCGTCGAATTGATAGTCCTGCAGGAATGCCGTGACATCCTTCTCAAAGGGCGCGATGGTGCACGTATGGCCCGGGATGGACATGTCCACCTGCCAGACTTTTGAATTCTGGTCCACGGAAAGCTGGATAACGGCATGCGATTTGTTGTAGTCCTTTGGGTCGATTGCTTTCTGATTCCACTTTTTGTCCATGGTGCCGGTATCGCCTCGGCCGATGGCCGCAAGATCCTCAGCGGCGACGGGAAAGGAATAGAAGTTGATGCGCAGCCAGGAATAGCCCGGCGCGCCGCGGCGCGGTTCCATAGTGGCGACAGCCGTCGATAACGACATGGCGTTCCCGTCAACCGAAAAGTTCGCGCTGCTGTGAAATGAATTTAGATCGACGGCAGGCAGCCGGGAACCCACCGGGCAGGCCATGGACAAAACCAGAACAGAACAAAATAGCAAGTGGCGCATGGAATCTAATCGCGCTTCAGTTCAAGTCGGACGGAATAAAATATCCCACTTCGTTATTCGGCGCGGAGCCGTACCACATGCGTCCCTGCGCATCGAGGAAAAATTCCTTCATCATGTTTTCCGAATGCGCGTAGGGGAATTCGGTCACCTTGCCGGTTTTGGGGTTCAGGCGGCCGATCACGTCCATTTCGTCGGAGGAATACCAGATGTTGTGATCGCGGTCGATTCCCAGCGCGTAGGGAGTCGCCCTGGGCCCTGGCAACTCAAATACCTTGAAGGTCTGCGTCTTCGGATCGAAACGTTCGATCTTGCCGCCCTGATATTCGGCGAACCAGACCATGCCGTCATCGTCGATTTCGATGCGCCGCGGCCAGCCGCCTTTCGTCGGCGGCGCCCATTTCGTTACTTTACCCGTGTTCGCATCGACTCTGCCGATTTTGCCTTCGGGATAAAACTCCGCGAACCAGACATTACCGCTCTTGTCGAATTCAATTCCGTAGGGAGAGAAAGTGTCCTGAAAATGCGAAAACTCGTTGTTCTTTGGGTCGTACACGGTCAAATTCGCGAATACCGCTGTTCCCCACACGCGGCCTTTCGAATCGACACGCACGGTGTGCTTGGAACCGCCGTCTTCGTAACCTTCCAATCCTTTTTTGTAAGAATCCTGATACTCGGTGATCAGTTTCGTTTTCGGATCCCAGCGGCCGACTTTGTTCGCGGCCTGCTCGGAAATCCATACCGAACCGTCGGGAGCGGGCACGGCCGAGTGGATGCCGGCGGCAAACGAATTGGGCGCGGTAAACTCCTGGATCGCTCCCGTGTTCGGATCAAGCCATCCCAGCGTGTTCACCGAACCCATGTTGGGAATCCAGAGTTTGCCGTCCTTGTCCGGAGTGGCGCTGAAAGGCATGCGATTCGGACCGGGCATTTCGTATTCGACATACTTTATTTTCAAGCCCTCGTCGCTGACGGGACGAATCGTTGCTTTGTATCCGGACATGTCCACAGGAGTTTTTGGAAGTTTGGCTTCCGCGCCGAATGCGTCATTCAAATAATTGGTGAGGACGGCGGCATCCTCGTCATTAATGTGATTGCCCAGGCGCGCATGACGCGTGGTGAGCATGTAGTTCACGACTTGCGTCCAGCCATCATGGTCGCGATTCACCGCGGCCATGCGGGTCTGAAAGCCGTGGCACGCAAAACAGTTTCCGGTGAGAATTTCTTTGCCCTTTCCTTCAGGCATCAGCGTCTTGCCTTGATACAAAGAGAGATCGGCCCAGCGCACCGGGCTCTGCTGCAGTGCGAAATCGACGGACGACGATGCGCCAGCGGAAAGCTTCACCCCTGTGCGCGGATCAGCCTTGAAACCAGCCGCGGTGACGCGAATCTGATAGTCGCCCGGCGCAAGATTCGGGATCCGGTAACGCCCCTGACCATCGGACATCACGTTCACGGTAATTTTGGATTGCAAATTCTGGGCGTGAACGAACGCGCCGCGAACGGGCGTGCCAGAGGGATCCTTCACGATGCCGGAAATGGCCGCATCCGTCGCGCCATGTGCCATTGCCGAACAAAAAATAATCGCCGCCAGGGTATTCCAGAATCGATTCATGAATCGTTCTCCTCTTCAACCCGCGGATTGCGAAGACGGGCCGTCGGATGGAACTGAGAATTGATTTCGATCATGGCGACCTATGTATCGTTCGAGCCTTGTTACAGCGATTCTATCACGTGGTCTGGCCGCTGCGCGGGTGATCCGCTTTTTACGGCTCAGTCACACTCTTTGTCCCGCATTACCATTGCAATAACCGCACAGGCAAGAGTCCCGTGCTACTCAGTGAGGCTGCATGCCTCTCGCTTTGATCGCGGGCAATGCATCGGGCCCTGCCAGGAATTTGATCAACGCGAGTGCGGCTGCGGGATTCTTCGCGTTTGCGCCCGCTGCCGCGGAGAACCTCACGTAGCCCTGAAACGCGTCGGGAAACGGTCCCAGCAGTTCGACTCCTTTTGCCGGAAGAATTTCGCTGACCAGCGTCATTCCGAAATCCGCTTTTCCTTCGGCGACGGCCTCGTTCGTCTGGTCAGACGTGTCGAAGAGCAGGGTCTTAGGTTTCATCGTGTCGGCGATTCCGAGCGTTTCGAGCATCTTCGTGATGTACGGCAAACTGGCGCCAGCCGGGCCATACGCAATGGCCTTTGCGCCCAGCATCGCGCGCTTGAGCGCTTCGGGAGTGCTGATGTCCGGACGGGGCGCGCCCTTTCGAATGCCAATACCCACGCCGACGCGGCTGATCGGCGTTCCTTCTCCGCCGACCGTTTTCCCTTCCTTGCTCAAATCGGAGATGCTTTCCACCGTCACGATCACCACGTCAAACTCCGCGCCCGCGTCGATATCTTTTTTCAGAGCGGAAGTCGGGCGATATTGCACCACGATCGGTTGGCCGATCGCTTTCTGCGCTTGTGGGAGCACATCTTCCAGCACAGCTTTGATGCCGTTGGAGGCCAGCACGCGCACCTCGGCCCCCTGCGCCGCGGCGCGTTGCGACATACAAAGCGCGCATGTTACTGTGACCGCCAATACAAGAATTTTCCTCATCTCGACAATTCCTTTCGTTGAACTGTGCGCTTTCCGCGACTCGGAAATTTACTTTGAAGCGGAAGCAAACATGCCGCTCGCGAAAAACCTCGTCACGATCCCCGCAAACAGCAATCCAATCGCAAAAAGAACCCATCTGTTTTTTCGCCACGTTTCGCGGTATCCCGATGCCTGCGCAAATACATCGACAAGATAGACGGCGCAATATGCTACGTTCGCCAGCACGGCCAACAGAAAAATGACCAGAATCGAGTCGATCGACAGGCTGGACTTAGAGGCTGGGTAGGCCATCCAAAAATAAACCAGGACGATAACCGCGAGCGCCGCGTTGTAAGCCAACCGCAGAGGCTCCCAGAAACGGATTGCGTCCGTCAGCGACTCCCGCACCGTTTGAGTTTCCATAGACGCCGGCCATTCTAGCTCAATTTCCTTCAGGGTAAACGACCAATGGTGAACACGCTAGCGGAGCGAGCCGGTTTCAGTCTCGACAAACACTTCGTGTTCCAGCCCTAAATCTCGCGCGGAAGGAGTGAGGATGGTCTTGCGGCTGATGAAGATCTTTTCGCTGCGCGTCATGGCTCGGCGCACATCGTTTTCGCTGACGAATACCTCCACTTCGATCGCAGATTTCGCGGCACTGTCCGATTTTTTAGGGACACCAGGTACAACTGCGGGCGACGGTATCGGTGGTTCGAGATTCTTTTTTGTGCCCGCAGACGGGGCGGAGCAACGATCCGCGTCCGACCTATTCGCGTTTGTTGCCGCACCAAAAAAGCGATCAGCGATTTCTGCCGCGATGGACGCGGAGCTAGCTGGTTGTTTGGCCGTAGACGGAGCCGCAGCTGGAGGCGTGGACGTTGGTACGCCGCTTCCACGGGCGATCCCTTGCGCCGCTAGCACTGTTTCGACGACGCGAGCAATCGCGGCGCGGTCGACGCCGCTGCCGGCTGATGCGGACGCAGACGCCGCCAATTTCTTCTCCGGGGGATTTGTTTCAGTGGATGACGGAGTCTCACTCGACGACGGCGCGATCCGCGGCGCGGCAACTACCGGCACTTCCACTTTTTCCTGTACCGCTTCGGGCACCGGCGAAATCGCCGCTCCCGCCATCCGCTGACCCACCGGAACGGTGCGGTGTTCGACGCCGCGCGCCTCCCACGCGATGCGCTTCACATTCATCAAATGCTGCGGACCTATGTTGTCCGAAGTGATGTTCCCGCCGGGCGCGCCGCAGCCGAGAGTCATCGCGGGAAAGAGATTCGTCGAATAACCGATGGAACCGTGGACCGACGCGCTGTTAACAACAACGCGAAACGCGGGCATGGCTTCGCCAAATTCCAGGATCGCCGTGCGATTCTGAGAATGAATCGCGCACGTGTGTCCCAGTCCACCGAATTCAAGCAGACGGCGGCAAAGCGCGATTCCCGCCGCGAGATTCGGGACGGAGTAAAGCGCGAGGATCGGCGACAATTTTTCGGCTGATAGTGGAAAATCGCGGCCCACCTGTTCCGGCTCAAGACGCGCGATCAGAACTCGCGTTGCATGCGGCACCTTGATGCCCGCCATCTCAGCGATCACGGTTGCGGCGCGACCCACTATTTTCGTATTTGGCGTGTGCGTTCCCGCCAGGAACACCTGTCTCGCGACTTTTTCCGTTTCTTCCGCAGAAAGAAAATATGCGCCCTGCTCGCGGCACTCCTCGAGCGTGCGATCGCGCACCGATTCTTCAGCGACGATGGCCTGCTCGGAGGAGCAGATCGTTCCGTAATCAAACGTTTTTCCCGCAATGATGTCCGCGACGGCTTTGTGCACATCCGCCGTTCGTTCGATGAACGCTGGCACATTCCCTGGGCCGACTCCGTAGGCCGGCTTTCCCGAACCGTACGCCGCGCGCACGAGTCCCGTGCCGCCCGTCGCCAGAATCACGCCGACTTCGGGCCTCCGCATCAGTTCGCGCGTTCCTTCCAGCGTGGTGTGCTGCATGCACTGGATCAGCCCCTCGGGCGCGCCCGCCGTAAGTGCCGCGCGTTCCAGCAGCGTGGCCGCCTGGCAAATGCACTTGATGGCCGAAGGATGCGGGCTCAACACAATTGCATTTTGCGCCTTGATGGAGATCAGTGTTTTGTAAATCGCAGTCGATGTGGGATTCGTGGAAGGAATCACCGCCGCAACGACGCCAATCGGCGAGGCCACTTCGACGATTCCTTTTTCGCGGTCCTCTCGCAGGATCCCCACGGTGCGCATACCGCGAATCGCGCGCGGAACGTTTACCGCGGCGAGCGTGTTTTTCACGATTTTGTCGGGGACGTTGCCGAAGCCGGTTTCTTCGACGGCCGTGCGCGCCAGCGGTTCAACGTTTTCAGCGGCCGCCTTCGCGCATGCCTCTACGATGGCGTCGACTTGTTCCTGGGAAAACGCTGCGAATTTTTTCTGTGCGGCCGCCGCGCGGGCTGCCAGTTCGCGGGCTTCTTGAATGGAGATGAGGTCGCGATCGCGCAGGCTCAAAACCCTTTACCTTCTCCTACGAACGTCGTCGCTTCTGTGGCTCGCCGGTTCCTGTACCTCGCCTCTTCAGAGGCGAGGGTTTAAATGTTGGGGTGCACCCGCAAAACCCCGCATCTGAAGAGGCGGGCTACAAAAACTCAATCATGCGGGGCGGTTGATTACTTCTTCACTCCACCCGGCGCGCCCCCACCCGGCAGAATCTTTTCGACATGCTCGTGCGGACGCGGAATCACATGCACCGAAACGAGCTCCCCCACGCGTCGAGCGGCAGCCGCGCCGGCGTCAGTCGCCGCTTTGACGGCGCCCACATCGCCACGCACCATCACCGTGACGTATCCCGAGCCGATATATTCCTTGCCGATGAGAATGACGTTGGCGGCCTTGACCATGGCGTCCGCGGCTTCAATCGAAGCGACCAATCCTTTGGTCTCAATCATCCCCAATGCTTCGTTGGACATGCGCTCCTCGTCTCGGCTCGTCGGGGACATCCACTCCATTCACACTGCGGCGTGTCACCGGACGCGCAGAGACTAGCATGGCAGAGGAGGTGAATCAAGGAGATGCGGCGGGCGCGCTCTTGCAGTTCTGTGGAAATTGTGCCCAACAAGAGGCTTTCCGCTACGGAAGCACGCCGACTTTTGCCGCGGCCACGCCATTGCGCGTGCTGTTCTTGATCGCGTACATCGCTTCGTCCGCCAGGTGCAGAAGTTCGACCTTCGTTTTGGCGTCGGACGGATAGGATGCCACTCCGATGCTGGCTGTAAAGTGGATGTCCAATCCCTCGGTCGTCAGCCAGTGCGTTTCACCGATCAGTTTATGCAGGCGTCGGGCGACCACAAACGCGTTTTCCTTGGAAGCCTGCGGCAGCACGATCACAAATTCATCGCCCCCATAACGAAACGCAAAATCGATCCTGCGGCAGGCGCTCTTCACGATCTGCCCGACTTCCGCGAGAAGTTTTGATCCGACCAGGTGTCCGTGCGTGTCATTGATGTTCTTGAAATGGTCGAGGTCGATAAACACCACGGAAAATTCATAGCCGTAGCGCTGCGAGCGGTAAATTTCCGTTTCCAGAATGAAATCCATGTGCCGCGCGTTGTACAGGCTGGTGCAATCGTCGGTAATCGTCAGCTCATGAATGCGCTTCACGTGCCGCGCATTTTCCAGGGCGATGGCGGCGAAATCCGCCAGCGCCTCCAGCAGCGCCAGATCGCGCTCCATAAAACCGTCGCGCTCCACGCAATTGATCAGCTCAATCACGCCCAGACAGTGGTCGCGGTAACGCACCGGGACGGCCACGATCGACCGCGTCTCCATCTTGGTTTTTTCGTCCACCTTGGCAAAGAAGCGCGTGTCCTTGCTCACGTCCGGCACGATCACGGCTTCGTCATTCTGCGCCACCCAGCCGGCGATTCCCTGTCCCATCTTGATGCGCACATCCTTCAGCGCTTGCGCACCCTTGCCGACGGCCAGCTCGAAGTACAGGTCCTGCTTCACCTCATCGACGAGCAGCAGCGACCAGGTATCCGGGCGCAGGAACTCATCGATCTTTTCCATGATGGTGCGGAGGACTTGATCGAGTTGAAGGGAGGAGGTAAGCGCCTTGCCAAGCTCGTGAAACACCGCGATTTCGCCTGCTTCGCGCTGTTCTCCCCGAACTGCCGTGTTCCGGCGCCGCTCGATCCCAGAAAAATTCTCAGTCGTATTCACTAGAAGCCTTCGTGCCTGAGTCTATCGCGGGTCACCCACCGGAACGCGGAAGGTGTTGGGGCACTAGAAATTATAGGCAGCTCTTATCGAACTGTGCAACGGCGACTTCTTGGCTTGTTGCTCGAAAGTGAAGCGCGTCCCAGAATGGATGAAACCGCGCAGCGTCCCGTGAGATTGACACCCCCGGGACGCCCACCTATATTCGCTGGGACCGCGGCAAAATTGAAGGACTATGACCAAGGACACTTTTGGCGGGAGCCTGAAACGCGAACGGGAAATGCGGGGCGTCACCTTAGACGAGATTTCCAGCGCTACGCGTATTGCCACCCGCTTTCTGCAAGCCATCGAAAACGAGCAGTGGGATCAGCTTCCGGGCGGAGTCTTTAACCGTGGATTTGTGCGCGCCGTGGCCCGATACCTGGGACTGGACGAGGAAAACATCGTCGCCGAATATACTTTGGCTGTCGGTGACCGCCAAACCGTACCCGTCTGGACGGGCAGGCCGCCGAAAGTTACCCCGGACCAGCCCTGGCTCGCCTGGGGCATAACGGCGGTTCTCATTCTCGCTCTTCTGGCCGGCGGATGGTTGGGAGTTCGGCGCCTGATTGCCTGGCGCGCCGCAAAACGATCTGCTCAAGCGGTGGCGAGCGCAGCCGTATCGCCCGGCGAGAGTATAGCCTCCGCGCCGCCCAGCGTCTCCGATCCACCTGCGCGAAACTCCGTTCCCGCCGCTGCCCCTGTGGCCGACGGAGCGCCCATTCGAGCCACGGATTCCGCTCCGTCCTCGGTTCCAGCTTCGCACCCGACAGAGCTATTCGAACTGAAGATCGAGGCGGGCAAGAAAACCAAGGTAACTGTGAACGCTGATGCGAATCGCGTCTTCTCGGGCACGATGAAGCCCGGCGAAAACCGCACCTTTTCCGCCAAGGACCGGTTCGAAGTATCTGCGAAAGATGCCGGAGCGCTGCTCCTGGAAATGAATGGAAAGACGCTCGCGCCGATTGGCCCTCCGGGCCATGCAGCCAAGGTTACGCTCACGCGGGATGCTCTCAAGGGCGCCCCGGGAGGCGAAAATTAGCACCGCGCTGTGCGACGAAGTTCGTTCCAGTCAAGCGACGCCGGAGCGCAAGCTGGCCATCTGCACCGAGGCAGCTTCGCTTGGGCCGGAAGATCGCGTCGAGACACTTTGTATTCTTGCCGCGGACTTGAATCCGTTTGTCCGTGCGAAGGCCGCTGAGGTATTGCTCACACAACCGCTGAAAATTGTGCTGGCGGCGTTGGCCCGGCCGAACGCGGCTCCGGAAATGTTCGCCTACTGCGCCGCGGAGTTTCCGCGCAGGCCCGGCGTGGCCGACTCCCTGGCCCAGAATTCCACCTGCCCGATCGAAACTCTTCGCCCGGTGATCCGCTATCTCTCGGTTACGGCGGTTCAAGACCTGTTCGAAGATTTGGATCGTCTCAGCACTTCCCCGGCTCTCGTAGCGGAACTGATCGCCTCTGCTGTGGTTAACCCGGAACAGCGTGCGCAACTGCTGGAATTACAGAGGGCCGTGCCGGAACCGGCGGAGGCGTTCGTGGAAGCCGCCGAAGCAGCCGAGCCGGACAAGGCCAAGCGCCAGACGCTGTTGCAAAAATTGTCTCGCATGCGGGTCGTGGAACGGGTGCAACTGGCGCTCAAGGGCGGTCGTGACGAGCGTCTGCTGCTCATTCGAGACCCTTGCAAAGTGGTGCAGCGCGCCGTCCTGCAATCCCCGCAGCTGTCCGAGCGCGAAGTGGAATCCTTCGCCAACATGGCCACGCTCAGCGACGAGACCCTGCGCCTCATCGCCAACAATCGCAAGTTTCGAAAGAATTACGCCATCCTGCGGGGCTTGATGTTTAATCCCAAGACGCCGCTGGAGGTTACCCTGCACCTGTTGCCCCACGTGAAGGCGCAGGACTTGAAATTCCTGACCACCAACAAAAACATTGCCGACACTTTACGCACCGCCGCAAATCGCCTTCAGCGCCAGCGAAACGCGGAGCGCAGCTCCTAGCCCCAGAAGATTTGAGATTTGAGATTTGAGATTTGAGATTTTAAATCTTAAATTTTGATCGCGCTTGGCCACCGGAAGTCTCTTCGCTTCACGCGATTCACGGCGCGCAAGTTCACAGGAACGACTGATCGAAGGGCCTTGGCAGCAGTTCGGACATTCGGCACCGTTCGATCTTGCCCTGCAGATTTGCGAGTATTACTTCCGCGTCTCCGCAGAATTCCCACAGGATCTGGCGGCACGATCCACACGGCGGCGTCAAAACGTCCGTGTCGGCAACCACAGCCACGGCGTCGAATCCGCGTTCACCTTCGGAGATGGCCTTGAAGACCGCAACCCGCTCTGCGCACAACGTCAAGCCGTAGGTGGCATTTTCCACGTTGCAGCCGGTGAAAATTCTTCCGGATTTTGCGCGCACCGCGGCGCCCACGCGGAAATTGGAAAAGGGAGCATAGGCGTGTTCACGCGTGCTCCGGGCTGCAGCGATTAAAACATTCTGGTCGGCATCGCTCATGGCAGGTCTTCGTTCATCCGGGGGATCATGGCGCGCAGTAGTGCCACAAAATCGGCCTTCACCCGTTCACCCGTTTCCATCACTTCTTCGCTGGTAATGGGTTGATCGAGAATTCCGGCGGCCATGTTCGTGACGCAGGAAATGCCCAGCACGCGTATCCCAAGGTGCGCTGCGGCAATCACTTCCGGCACGGTGGACATTCCGACCAGGTCCGCGCCGATCGCGCGCAAATAGCGGATCTCCGCAGGCGTTTCATAACTCGGGCCGCTAAGCCCCGCGTACACACCCTCGGCGATTTCGATGTCCAGCCGCTTTCCCTCCTCCAGCGCCGCCGCTTGATAGGCCTTCCAATACACGCGCGTCATATCCGGAAAACGCTCCCCAAAGTGTTCGTCGTTCGGCCCGATCAGGGGATTCGTGCCTTGCAGGTTGATGTGATCGCGCAAGACGACGAGGCAGCCCTGCTTGTAACTGCGATCGATCCCGCCGGCGGCGTTGGTGAGTACCACGGCGCGGATCCCCATGCGGGACATCACGCGCATCGGAAAAATTACTTCGTGCCCCGAATACCCCTCATAGAAATGCACGCGTCCCTGCATCACCGCAACAGGAACGTCCGCCACCTTGCCGATGACCATGCGTCCGGCGTGCCCGATCGCCGTCGAGCGCGGGAAATGCGGAATATTTTTGTAGTCGATGCGCACCGCGCCCGGAATTTCGTTCGCAAACGATCCGAGGCCGCTGCCCAGCACGAGGCCAATGCGTGGACGCAACTTCGTTTTGGCCAGAATGAATTTCGCGGCGGCCTGGGCGCGCACGAACTCCTGGCCCGGTTTTGTTTTTCCCGCTGCGGATGCGTTCATTTCAAAAACATCCCCACGATCGACGCGGACATCAGGTTCGCCATGGTCCCCGCGAGCATGGCGCGGATGCCAAATTTGGCCAGCTGCGTTTTCTGATTCGGCGCCAGCGCGCCAATCCCGCCGATCTGCATCCCAATCGAACTGAAATTCGCAAACCCGCACAGTGCAAATGTGGCGATGGTGAATGAACGCGGATCGAGCGCCCCCTTCATCGGGCCGAGCATCGAAAACGCCACCAGTTCATTGACCACCATGCGCGTGCCCAGCAAATTTCCAATCTGCACGCAATCGTGCCACGGAATGCCGATCACAAAGGCAACCGGCGCGAACGCCCATCCGAAAATCTGTTGCAGACTGCTCGGAAACCACAGTATGCCGTGGCCGCCCAGAAAATTGTGGATGCCGCCCATGATGCCGTTGGTCAGCGCGATCAGCGCCAGAAACGCAATCAGCATTGCGCCCACGTTGATGGCCATGCCCAAGCCCTCGCCCGTCCCGCGCGCGATGGCCGCCAGAAAATTGGAGTCATGCTCCACATTTTCCATATGCACGACGCCCATCGTCTTCGGCTGTTCGGTTTCCGGGACCAGCATTTTGGAGATGAG
>Ga0157378_10004911_pt1 | contig 11720 bp, 7 predicted proteins | sample M65metaG_FD_115309 | JGI IMG/M metagenome (GOLD analysis project Ga0157378, IMG submission 115309) | Miscanthus rhizosphere microbial communities from Kellogg Biological Station, Michigan, USA - M6-5 metaG | ecosystem: Host-associated > Plants > Roots > Rhizosphere > Soil | place: USA: Michigan...
GCGGCCGAACTCGGCGCGCACCGTCGCCAGCGCCGCTTCCATGGCTGCTTTTTCCGCCGGTTTGCTAAAGTCCGTCAGCGGCTCGTTCCTGAATTCACTCAGCATCATTCCTCCGGGTCCACCAGTTGCAGTCAAAACGCCGCCGGTATGTACTCGAAAAGCCTTCTCATCGCAATCGCCACGCTGCTGTTGTGCACCACGTGCAGAACGCCGTGGGCCAACGAGCCGATCGGCCAGGAGGTGAACCTCGCCTTCATCGTTCGCAACAATCTGATATTCCTCCCCTCGGCCACCGTTGACGGCAAGACCGGCGGATTCCTCCTCGGCGTCAGCAACGCCCGCACCGCACTCGACAGCGCCTATGCCGCCAGCCTTCCTCCCGCGATCTGGCGCGGTGGGCGAACGCTCCAGCTCACCGAGAAAGAGGCACTGCACTTCACGCCGGTGCTGCTCGACCTGCACCACGTCGCCGATGGCATCATCGGCGCGGACGTCTGGGGCAATCGCGCCATCTCGATCGACTACGCCTCCGGGCTGCTGACTTATCAGAAGGAAGGCATCCATCCGGAGTTGATGACCATCTACCGCTTCGCCGCCGAGCCGCGGGTGATGGTCACTGTCGACGGGAAAGAGGTTGCCGCCATCGTCGATACCGCCTCACCCGATACGCTGATTCTTCCCCGAGGAAACAAGGCTCCCGGACGAATGAACGCGCATGTGCAGCTGGCCGGCACCGACTTCGGGACGATCGACATACGCCTGGCCGATGTGGCCGAGCCGCGGATCGGCAATCGGATCCTGTCGAAGTTTCTGGTTACTATTGACTACGGAAAACGGGAAGTCGGTCTCTGGCGCGATCTTCGCACGCAGTAGAACCGCCCATTCGCCCTCCGCTTTGCACTATGCGAAAAACGATTGCGTTTCTTCTCTCCGCCGCCGCAACGACCGCGGGCGCCCAGTCGCTGCAGTTCCATGGCTACATCGCCGCGCGCGAGATCTACGTCCACGCGCAGCCCTCCTGGCTTCAGGCCGGCGTGGGACGGTTTGATGCCGGCGCGGACAGCCCCGACGACCATCGCTTCGTCAATGTCGACAGCGCGCAACTGGGCCTCGACTGGACGCCGGTTTCGTGGTTCCTGCTCCATGCCGATGGCGTCGTGCGGCACGAGCAGTCCGGCTCCTTCGGCAAAAAAGCGGGGATCGTTCAGGCCTACGCCGACATCTACAACGAGCACTTCCGCCTGCGCGCCGGCGAGTTCTGGCTGCCGACGTCGCGCGAGAACACCGACCCGCTCTGGACCTCGAAGTACACCATCACCTACTCCGCGCTGAATTCGTGGATGGCGCAGGAAGTCCGGCCGATCGGCGCCGACTTTCAGTGGTCGCCGAGTTTCTACATCACCGTCGGCGGAACGGCCTTTCGCGGGCAGGACACGATGGGAACGGTGTTGGCGAACCGCGGCTTCACCCTCGGCAACTACCTGGCTGTTTACAACGAGAATCTCCCCACGCCCGAACCGGCCTTCACGCGCCCGTTCGGCGAGGATCTCGACGGCAGGAACGGTTACTCGGAGCGCGTTCGGGTGTCGATCCCCGAGCGGGCCATGCTCCAGGTGACGCACATCGACAACCGCGCCACCATCGAGCCGCACGATGTCAAAGGCCAGGAGCCGTGGCTGACGCGATTCAACATCGTCGGCGCCGAAGTGGGCTCGACCGGCGACACCACGCTTGCCGGCGAGTGGGCTTATGGCTCGACCGAGATTGGCTTCCCGGGCGGCAGCTTCACCATGGATTTCGATACCGCTTATCTGCTGGCCTCGCACAAATTCGGCCACGAGCGCATCAGCGGACGCGTCGAGCGCTTTTCCACCCACAACGACCGGCACGTCACGAAGGATGGTGCCCGCGAAAACGGGCACGCATGGACCGTGGCCTGGATGCACGAGGCCAACACCCACACGCGCACCGGCATCGAGTACGTGCACGTCGATGGTGACCGCCCCGGCGTGGCGACGTTCTTCTCCCCCGCGACCTTCGATCCGCGCACGGGTGGATCGACGATTACGATCGAGTACCGGTACAACTTCTGATCGCACAGACAGGAGTGTCTGTGCCACAAGCATTGGCCGATGTGGCACAGACACTCTTGTCTGTGCGAATTACAATCCGCCGCCATGCGGTTTCTTAGTCTCCTCCTTCTCGCGCTTACCGCGCCCCTCTTCGCCCAATCGACCTTCCAACTCCACGGCTTCTTCTCCGCCCGCGAGATCTACACCAGCGGACAGACCGGATGGCTCCAGGGCGGTTTCGGCCGCCTCGACACTGGTGCCTCGGATGTCAACGACCACCGCATAGTTACGCTCGGCGCGGCGCAGATCGGCGCGGAGTGGGCTCCGGTCTCGTGGCTCGATCTTCATGCGCACGGCGTGGCCCGGCGCGATCAGCAGGGCTCCGGCGGCAAACGCGCGGGTCTTGTCGAGGCGTACATCGATCTGCATTCCGAGCACTTCGAGGTCCGCGCCGGACAGTTCTTTCTCGGCACGTCGCGCGAGAATACGGACCCGCTCTGGACCTCGCCGTATACGGTCAACTTCTCGCCGCTGAACACGTGGATCGGCGAAGAGTTTCGCCCCGTCGGCGTCGATCTGGCCTGGCGGCCGAACTTCTACGTCACCGCCGGCGCTACGGCCTTTCGCGACAACGACACCATGGGCGCGCTGCTGGCGTGGCGGGGCTGGTCGGTTGGGAACCGGCTTACGACGTACAACGAAGTTCTGCCGCTGCCGCCGCTCTTTTCGCTCCGCACCGACTTCGATGACCAGCGCCACGACGGCACCGTCCCGTTCGAAAAAGAGCTCGACGGACGCACCGGCATCTCCGGGCGTTTCCGGCTTCAACTTCCCGAGCGAGCCATGGTGCAACTCACGCGCGTCGACAATCGCGGCGACCGCAAGGAGTACCGCGAAGAGTATTCGTGGCAGACGCACTTCAACATCCTCGCCGCGCAGATCGGCCTCACCTCGCCCGCGACCCTCGCAGGCGAGTACTGCTGGGGAGCGACCGGCATGGGCGTTCCGCCGCATTTCGTCCAGGCCGATTTCGCCACCTGGTATCTGCTGACGTCGTACAAACGCGGCAACGATCGCTACTCGATCCGCTTCGACACCTTCTCGACGAAAGACCGCGATGGCGTGGCCGAGGACAACTCGGAACACGGTCATTCGTGGGTGCTGGCGTGGATGCACGATCTGAAACCGAACGTCCGCCTCGGCGCGGAATTCGCGCAAGTCACCGGCGACCGTCCCGCCGCGCAGCAATCAGGTTTCAGCCCGAACACGGACGGCCGCAGCGTGACGGTGGAAGTGCGGTACGGGTTTTAGGGTTAGCAACTCGACGATCCCGTAACCGTATAATCCCCCGGTTTCCCCCATGTTTCTGACCCTGATCGCTTTTGCCAGCATGCTCCTACTGAATCCGGCTCGCACCAACGACGCGAAAATGCAGCAGTACCCGCGCCTCGATGCCGCGGGACGGCAGGATCGCATCCTCATCATCGCCCCGCACATCGACGACGAATCGATTGGTGCGGGCGGCTACGCCATCGATGCCCTGGCCAACGGCGCAGATGTCTACGTCGTCTTCCTCACCGCCGGCGATTGCAATCGTTTCTCGGCGCGTCTGATGTACAAGACCTTCGAGCCGACCACGGCCAACTACCTCGGCGTCGGCAACGTGCGCATCGGCGAGGCCCGCAAGGCCATGAACATCCTCGGCGTTCCTCCCGATCACTACTTCCTCCTCGGCTATCCCGACCGCGGCCTGCGCACGATGGTCGACAATCCCGGCGCCATTGTCCGCTCCAAGGCGACAGGCGAGAACAGCGTCCCCTACGCCGATGCGGTGTCACCGCGCGCCGATTACACCTACGCCAGCCTGATGAACGATGTGAAGAAGGTGATGACGATCGTCAAGCCGACGATGGTCATCGCGCCGGTGCCATTCGATCTCCATCCCGATCACAGCGCCGCCGCCGAGGTCACCGACGTGGCGCTGGATGAGCTCCAGCTCAACCCTTCGCGCCTCGGCTACCTCGTTCACACCGCGCGCAGCCGCATCCACACCGCCTTCATGAAGATGCCCCGCCGCGCCCTGCTGCCGCCGACGCGCATGCAAGCCTTCTCCTGGGCCACCTACGGCCTCTCGCCAGCCGTGCAGAAGACAAAGACCGACGTGCTGATGACGTACAAGAGCCAGCGGCCGTACGTCTTCCTGCTGCGCAACGCGTTCGTTAGGAAGAACGAGCTGTTTTTCCTCTATCCGTCGCGGTGAGAATCCACCTGTCATTCTGAGTCGCCGATGCCCCGGTAGGGGCTGAGGACGACGAAGAATCCCCGGCCGGTAGCCGCCGCCCTTCCGGGTTATCAGCCGGGGATTCTTCACCGTCCTCGACCCCTCCGGGGTGTCGGCGGTTCAGAATGACAGGGCGAATGACAGGGGCTACCGCAATTCCTTCCTCACCACCAGCTTCAACCCCGACCACGTCTCATCGACCGCGCACACCTTCACATCGACCAGCCCCATCGGCAGCGCGATCTCGCGGATCACATCCTCGGTGATGTCCGTCGGCACTTTCGATGCTTTCTTCGGCCATGAGACCCAGATCGTGGCGTCGCTCTTCATGGCGTGGCGCCAGGAACCGAGCTTTGTGTCGAGCTCCGACGCCGATTTCGTGAAGAGGTGAATGAGGTCGACGGATTTGGTCAACTTATTGACGAACGTCACGCCAGCGGGCAGCGGGGCGAGAAGCGAGGCGTAATTCGCGGGCGCACCGACCGCGAGAACCGTGAAGCCGGGCTTGATCCCCAGCTTCGCCGCCAGCGGCGTACCGGAGTAGCCGGCCATCAGTGCAGCTCGAGCGTCGACGAGCCCGCGGTCCACTTCACGATCCGGCCGTCCTTCGTGCTGACCCAGACGTCGTTCGCTTCGCCGCTGTTGGCGTTGGTGAAGTGATAGTGATTGCACGGCTCGCCGCCGATCGTTTCCACTCCGGCCAGCTGCGCGGTCCCTTCCTTCTTCTGGGGATCGAGCACCATCGTGGTCCGCTGCCAGACGCGGTTGGTGATATCGGGCGTCGACAGCTCGTGCTTGCCATCGCGGCTCCAGACCACGCCGGTTTTCTTCGCTTCGCCGATCCAGTGCGCGCCGTCGGACGCCTTGAAACTGACGCGCTCCATGCCCGGCGTCGCGCGGGTCATCTCCCCTTTCGCATCGGGAAGCGTGAAATGGAATCCCGAGGTCATCCGGAAACAGTCGAGCGCCTGCTCGTAGCTGCCGTCGCCCGCGCATTTCTGCGGCGTCGAGCGGTTCGGACCGGTATGCGTGACGACTGGAGTGGCGTTGGTTGCCATAGGAGCGGCCGCCGTCGACGACGTCCGCACGGGCGGCGGGTTATTCGGCAGGTTGGTAGAAGGCTGAGGCTCTTCGCGCCGGCAGGCAGCGCCAACCAGTGCAATCAATACGATCAAACGCTTCACTTCTTCGCCTCCGCATCCTTCGCCTGCTGCACCATCACTTCGACGTCGTGCAGCAGCTTCTTCGCGTCGTACAGAATCCCGTCTTTCATCACGTACTTGATGCCGCCGACGCGCTCGACCGCGCCGGTGGTGTCGTTCACGCGCATCCAGCCGGTGCCGTAGAGCACTTTGAGATTCTCGATCGGATTCTGATCGACCAGCACCAGATCAGCCAGCATGCCCGGACGGATGATCCCAAACTCGACCTTCGTCCCGCGCGGGGCGTTGATCGCTTCTGCGCCCCACATCGTCGCTGAACGGATCACCTCCAGCGGATGGAAGCCGGCTTCCATCCGCTGGAGGTGATCCGTTCAGCGACGATGTGGGGCGCAGAAGCGATCAACGCCCCGCGCGGGACGAAGGTCGAGTTTGGGATCATCCGTCCGGGCATGCTGGCTGATCTGGTGCTGGTCGATCAGAATCCGATCGAGAATCTCAAAGTGCTCTACGGCACCGGCTGGATGCGCGTGAACGACACCACCGGCGCGGTCGAGCGCGTCGGCGGCATCAAGTACGTGATGAAAGACGGGATTCTGTACGACGCGAAGAAGCTGCTGCACGACGTCGAAGTGATGGTGCAGCAGGCGAAGGATGCGGAGGCGAAGAAGTGAAGCGTTTGATCGTATTGATTGCACTGGTTGGCGCTGCCTGCCGGCGCGAAGAGCCTCAGCCTTCTACCAACCTGCCGAATAACCCGCCGCCCGTGCGGACGTCGTCGACGGCGGCCGCTCCTATGGCAACCAACGCCACTCCAGTCGTCACGCATACCGGTCCGAACCGCTCGACGCCGCAGAAATGCGCGGGCGACGGCAGCTACGAGCAGGCGCTCGACTGTTTCCGGATGACCTCGGGATTCCATTTCACGCTTCCCGATGCGAAAGGGGAGATGACCCGCGCGACGCCGGGCATGGAGCGCGTCAGTTTCAAGGCGTCCGACGGCGCGCACTGGATCGGCGAAGCGAAGAAAACCGGCGTGGTCTGGAGCCGCGATGGCAAGCACGAGCTGTCGACGCCCGATATCACCAACCGCGTCTGGCAGCGGACCACGATGGTGCTCGATCCCCAGAAGAAGGAAGGGACCGCGCAGCTGGCCGGAGTGGAAACGATCGGCGGCGAGCCGTGCAATCACTATCACTTCACCAACGCCAACAGCGGCGAAGCGAACGACGTCTGGGTCAGCACGAAGGACGGCCGGATCGTGAAGTGGACCGCGGGCTCGTCGACGCTCGAGCTGCACTGATGGCCGGCTACTCCGGTACGCCGCTGGCGGCGAAGCTGGGGATCAAGCCCGGCTTCACGGTTCTCGCGGTCGGTGCGCCCGCGAATTACGCCTCGCTTCTCGCCCCGCTGCCCGCTGGCGTGACGTTCGTCAATAAGTTGACCAAATCCGTCGACCTCATTCACCTCTTCACGAAATCGGCGTCGGAGCTCGACACAAAGCTCGGTTCCTGGCGCCACGCCATGAAGAGCGACGCCACGATCTGGGTCTCATGGCCGAAGAAAGCATCGAAAGTGCCGACGGACATCACCGAGGATGTGATCCGCGAGATCGCGCTGCCGATGGGGCTGGTCGATGTGAAGGTGTGCGCGGTCGATGAGACGTGGTCGGGGTTGAAGCTGGTGGTGAGGAAGGAATTGCGGTAGCCCCTGTCATTCGCCCTGTCATTCTGAACCGCCGACACCCCGGAGGGGTCGAGGACGGTGAAGAATCCCCGGCTGATAACCCGGAAGGGCGGCGGCTACCGGCCGGGGATTCTTCGTCGTCCTCAGCCCCTACCGGGGCATCGGCGACTCAGAATGACAGGTGGATTCTCACCGCGACGGATAGAGGAAAAACAGCTCGTTCTTCCTAACGAACGCGTTGCGCAGCAGGAAGACGTACGGCCGCTGGCTCTTGTACGTCATCAGCACGTCGGTCTTTGTCTTCTGCACGGCTGGCGAGAGGCCGTAGGTGGCCCAGGAGAAGGCTTGCATGCGCGTCGGCGGCAGCAGGGCGCGGCGGGGCATCTTCATGAAGGCGGTGTGGATGCGGCTGCGCGCGGTGTGAACGAGGTAGCCGAGGCGCGAAGGGTTGAGCTGGAGCTCATCCAGCGCCACGTCGGTGACCTCGGCGGCGGCGCTGTGATCGGGATGGAGATCGAATGGCACCGGCGCGATGACCATCGTCGGCTTGACGATCGTCATCACCTTCTTCACATCGTTCATCAGGCTGGCGTAGGTGTAATCGGCGCGCGGTGACACCGCATCGGCGTAGGGGACGCTGTTCTCGCCTGTCGCCTTGGAGCGGACAATGGCGCCGGGATTGTCGACCATCGTGCGCAGGCCGCGGTCGGGATAGCCGAGGAGGAAGTAGTGATCGGGAGGAACGCCGAGGATGTTCATGGCCTTGCGGGCCTCGCCGATGCGCACGTTGCCGACGCCGAGGTAGTTGGCCGTGGTCGGCTCGAAGGTCTTGTACATCAGACGCGCCGAGAAACGATTGCAATCGCCGGCGGTGAGGAAGACGACGTAGACATCTGCGCCGTTGGCCAGGGCATCGATGGCGTAGCCGCCCGCACCAATCGATTCGTCGTCGATGTGCGGGGCGATGATGAGGATGCGATCCTGCCGTCCCGCGGCATCGAGGCGCGGGTACTGCTGCATTTTCGCGTCGTTGGTGCGAGCCGGATTCAGTAGGAGCATGCTGGCAAAAGCGATCAGGGTCAGAAACATGGGGGAAACCGGGGGATTATACGGTTACGGGATCGTCGAGTTGCTAACCCTAAAACCCGTACCGCACTTCCACCGTCACGCTGCGGCCGTCCGTGTTCGGGCTGAAACCTGATTGCTGCGCGGCGGGACGGTCGCCGGTGACTTGCGCGAATTCCGCGCCGAGGCGGACGTTCGGTTTCAGATCGTGCATCCACGCCAGCACCCACGAATGACCGTGTTCCGAGTTGTCCTCGGCCACGCCATCGCGGTCTTTCGTCGAGAAGGTGTCGAAGCGGATCGAGTAGCGATCGTTGCCGCGTTTGTACGACGTCAGCAGATACCAGGTGGCGAAATCGGCCTGGACGAAATGCGGCGGAACGCCCATGCCGGTCGCTCCCCAGCAGTACTCGCCTGCGAGGGTCGCGGGCGAGGTGAGGCCGATCTGCGCGGCGAGGATGTTGAAGTGCGTCTGCCACGAATACTCTTCGCGGTACTCCTTGCGGTCGCCGCGATTGTCGACGCGCGTGAGTTGCACCATGGCTCGCTCGGGAAGTTGAAGCCGGAAACGCCCGGAGATGCCGGTGCGTCCGTCGAGCTCTTTTTCGAACGGGACGGTGCCGTCGTGGCGCTGGTCATCGAAGTCGGTGCGGAGCGAAAAGAGCGGCGGCAGCGGCAGAACTTCGTTGTACGTCGTAAGCCGGTTCCCAACCGACCAGCCCCGCCACGCCAGCAGCGCGCCCATGGTGTCGTTGTCGCGAAAGGCCGTAGCGCCGGCGGTGACGTAGAAGTTCGGCCGCCAGGCCAGATCGACGCCGACGGGGCGAAACTCTTCGCCGATCCACGTGTTCAGCGGCGAGAAGTTGACCGTATACGGCGAGGTCCAGAGCGGGTCCGTATTCTCGCGCGACGTGCCGAGAAAGAACTGTCCGGCGCGGACCTCGAAGTGCTCGGAATGCAGATCGATGTACGCCTCGACAAGACCCGCGCGTTTGCCGCCGGAGCCCTGCTGATCGCGCCGGGCCACGCCGTGCGCATGAAGATCGAGCCACGAGACCGGAGCCCACTCCGCGCCGATCTGCGCCGCGCCGAGCGTAACTATGCGGTGGTCGTTGACATCCGAGGCACCAGTGTCGAGGCGGCCGAAACCGCCCTGGAGCCATCCGGTCTGTCCGCTGGTGTAGATCTCGCGGGCGGAGAAGAAGCCGTGGAGTTGGAAGGTCGATTGGGCGAAGAGGGGCGCGGTAAGCGCGAGAAGGAGGAGACTAAGAAACCGCATGGCGGCGGATTGTAATTCGCACAGACAAGAGTGTCTGTGCCACATCGGCCAATGCTTGTGGCACAGACACTCCTGTCTGTGCGATCAGAAGTTGTACCGGTACTCGATCGTAATCGTCGATCCACCCGTGCGCGGATCGAAGGTCGCGGGGGAGAAGAACGTCGCCACGCCGGGGCGGTCACCATCGACGTGCACGTACTCGATGCCGGTGCGCGTGTGGGTGTTGGCCTCGTGCATCCAGGCCACGGTCCATGCGTGCCCGTTTTCGCGGGCACCATCCTTCGTGACGTGCCGGTCGTTGTGGGTGGAAAAGCGCTCGACGCGTCCGCTGATGCGCTCGTGGCCGAATTTGTGCGAGGCCAGCAGATAAGCGGTATCGAAATCCATGGTGAAGCTGCCGCCCGGGAAGCCAATCTCGGTCGAGCCATAAGCCCACTCGCCGGCAAGCGTGGTGTCGCCGGTCGAGCCCACTTCGGCGCCGACGATGTTGAATCGCGTCAGCCACGGCTCCTGGCCTTTGACATCGTGCGGCTCGATGGTGGCGCGGTTGTCGATGTGCGTCACCTGGAGCATGGCCCGCTCGGGGATCGACACCCGAACGCGCTCCGAGTAACCGTTCCTGCCGTCGAGATCCTCGCCGAACGGGCGCGTGAAGGCCGGTTCGGGCGTGGGGAGATTCTCGTTGTAAACAGCCAGGTAGTTGCCGAGGGTGAAGCCGCGGTTCGCCAACACCGTTCCCATCGTGTCCTGCCCGCGAAAGGCCGTTCCGCCGACGGTGATGTAGAAACTCGGCGACCACTGAAAGTCGGCGCCGATCGGCCGGACTTCCTGCGCCATCCACGAATTCAGCGCGGAGTAGGTGATGGTGTACTTCGAGGTCCAGAGCGGGTCGGTGTTCTCGCGCGACGTCGGCAGCCAGAACTCGCCGGCGCGCAGGCGGAAGTGCTCGTTGTAGATGTCGGCGTAGGCCTGAACGATCCCCGCTTTTTTGCCGAAGGAGCCGGACTGCTCGTGCCGCACGACGCCATCGGCATGGAGCAGGAACCACGAAACCGGCGTCCAGTCGAGGCCCAGTTGCGCGCTGTCGACATTGACGAAGCGATGGTCGTCGGGGCTGTCCGCGCCGGCATCAAACCGTCCCACGCCGGCCTGAAGCCAGGAGGGCTGCGCGTGGACGTAGATCTCGCGCGCGGCGATGTAGCCATGGAACTGCAGCGACTGGGCGCCCGCGGTCGTTGCGGCGGCGGAGAGAAGAAACGCAATCGTTTTTCGCATAGTGCAAAGCGGAGGGCGAATGGGCGGTTCTACTGCGTGCGAAGATCGCGCCAGAGACCGACTTCCCGTTTTCCGTAGTCAATAGTAACCAGAAACTTCGACAGGATCCGATTGCCGATCCGCGGCTCGGCCACATCGGCCAGGCGTATGTCGATCGTCCCGAAGTCGGTGCCGGCCAGCTGCACATGCGCGTTCATTCGTCCGGGAGCCTTGTTTCCTCGGGGAAGAATCAGCGTATCGGGTGAGGCGGTATCGACGATGGCGGCAACCTCTTTCCCGTCGACAGTGACCATCACCCGCGGCTCGGCGGCGAAGCGGTAGATGGTCATCAACTCCGGATGGATGCCTTCCTTCTGATAAGTCAGCAGCCCGGAGGCGTAGTCGATCGAGATGGCGCGATTGCCCCAGACGTCCGCGCCGATGATGCCATCGGCGACGTGGTGCAGGTCGAGCAGCACCGGCGTGAAGTGCAGTGCCTCTTTCTCGGTGAGCTGGAGCGTTCGCCCACCGCGCCAGATCGCGGGAGGAAGGCTGGCGGCATAGGCGCTGTCGAGTGCGGTGCGGGCGTTGCTGACGCCGAGGAGGAATCCGCCGGTCTTGCCGTCAACGGTGGCCGAGGGGAGGAATATCAGATTGTTGCGAACGATGAAGGCGAGGTTCACCTCCTGGCCGATCGGCTCGTTGGCCCACGGCGTTCTGCACGTGGTGCACAACAGCAGCGTGGCGATTGCGATGAGAAGGCTTTTCGAGTACATACCGGCGGCGTTTTGACTGCAACTGGTGGACCCGGAGGAATGATGCTGAGTGAATTCAGGAACGAGCCGCTGACGGACTTTAGCAAACCGGCGGAAAAAGCAGCCATGGAAGCGGCGCTGGCGACGGTGCGCGCCGAGTTCGGCCGC
>Ga0157378_10004913_pt1 | contig 11715 bp, 6 predicted proteins | sample M65metaG_FD_115309 | JGI IMG/M metagenome (GOLD analysis project Ga0157378, IMG submission 115309) | Miscanthus rhizosphere microbial communities from Kellogg Biological Station, Michigan, USA - M6-5 metaG | ecosystem: Host-associated > Plants > Roots > Rhizosphere > Soil | place: USA: Michigan...
ACTCCGGACAGCGTATGTTGAAAATCATTGGCCTCGTCCTCGTTATCATCGGAATCGCCGCGCTCGTCATTCCGAGCATCTCGTTTACCCACCGGGAAAAAGTCATCGATCTCGGGCCGATCCAGGCGACGGCGGACAAGACCGAGACCGTGCCGCTCTCGCCGATCCTGGGCGTGACGGCGCTCGTGGTCGGCGCGGGATTGCTGGTCGTCGGTGTGACGAGAAAAAGCTGAGCGCCGAGCTCAGCGCGCGCCGGGCAGGCGGTAAATCGTGAAGTCGGCGTTTTGCACGGCGACGGGAAGGGTTTTCACCCACGGCTTGTCCGAGAGCGGGTATTTGTCGTCCTCGTTCGTGCCCCAGAACAAATAATCCACGCCGAGTTTGCGGGCGCTTTCCTCCCAGCCCGGGCCGCCGTCCATGAGGTTGTCGAGCTCGGCCATTTTCGGTTTGTAGTTGAGTCCATGGCTCCAGAGGTGGCCGTCGTAGCCGAGGGCGACCTTGCGTCCGAGCAGGATGAGCGGATGCGCGTAATCGGGAGCGCAGGCGAAGCGGGCGTTGGGATCAATCGTCTGCACCGCACGGGCGGTTTCGTTGACCAGATCTGCATCGACGAGCGTGTAGCCGTGGCGGCCGTCGAGGCCGGCCGTGAGCGAGAGCGCGCCGGTGAAAAACAGGACGACGCAGACGATGGCACGAGGGATGAGCGCCAGCGGGCGGAGGATTTCGGTCCAGATGCCGGGTGCGACGGCGAGCCAGCACCAGAGGAGGATTTTCGTGTTGTCCCACGGCCAGACGGCGAAGGAAATGAGGGCGCAAAGCGCGAACATCGCGGTCGCAGGCAGCACGAGGGCGAGTTGCTCGCGCGAGCGGCGGATGAGTGCGAGCACGAGCAGCGCGGCCCAGAGCAGGAGGTAGAGACCGAAGTTGCGCAGCCAGAACCAGGCGGGGCCGACGCCCTCCTCGGAATTTTGCAGCCAGCCCGGCTGCCAATGCACGCCGCCGCCGGCCGCGAAGCCGCCCGTCACCAGCGCCATGCAGGCTGTGGCCGGCACGAAGGCGGCCGCCGTGAAAAGCGCGCTGGATTTTCGCGCGTTGGCGTCGCGGGCGAAGGCGAACATTCCCACGAGAGCGGCGCTGAGGAAGAGGAAGGTGTGGACGTTGTAGAGCGGCATCGTTGCGTAGAGCAGCAATGCCGACCACGTAGGCAGCGGGCCGCGCTCGCCGTGCACAAAGCGGGCGCGCCAGTCGTCGAGCAGGAAAAGGCCGGCCGGCAGCGCAAGGAGCAGTCCGCGCTGGGTGACGAAGAGCGTGAGGAAGAGGTTTTTCCAGTCGGCTTTGGCCTGCACGTCCTGGGGCGTGAAGTTGCCGCTGAGAATGGCGTCGTGCAGCCAGCCAAAGCCAGCGAGGCCGCCGCCGAAGAGGAACGCCGCGAGGGCGAAGCCGCGGCCCCAGCGCCAGAGCGCGGCGGCGGTGAGCGCGGAGCCGGCGAGGCCGGTCCAGACGAGGCTGCGCTCGACGGGCAGGCCGGATTTGAGCAGCAGGCTGTTGAAGAAGTCGGCGCCGGGCGGGTATTTAAGCGGCTCGCCGGTGAGGATGGGGCTGTCCGGCCAGAACGGCACGCCGCTCGCGAGATAGCGGATGAAGTCGAGATGCAGCGCGATGTCGCCGAGATTGTTCGGCGAGAGGATGCAGAGTTCGTCGTCCTTTTGGTAGAGCAGCCAGAGGAAGGCGCGCAGGCTCGCCAGGGCGAAGACCGCGAGCAGCAGCCATTCGACGGGGCGGGGCGGCGCGCCTGCGGGCGGCTGCGGCATTTGGCGGAACGCGAGCGCGCCGAGTCCGGCCCCGCCGGCAAAGGCCACGAGGGCGGCCCAGGGCGCGAGGCCGCCCGCGACGAAGGCCAGGGCAATCCCGAGCGCGACGGCGGCAAACGCGGCGACGACAACGGCGGCGGCAAATCTCATCGCGGGGCAGGGGGCGTTTTCGGGCCGACGATCGGTTCGCCGTCGAGCACGGAGCGGAACGTGGCGACGCGGAACCACGCGACGCAATCCTCCTGCGCGTCGCGCAGCCGGAAGGGAACGCGGTAGTAGGGTTCGCGCAGCAGGGGTTCCACCCGGTCGGCCTTGCTGACTTCCGCGGCGATGAAGGCGCCGTCGAGCCGCTCGGGCCAGTCCTTGTCCGAATGATAGGCGATGCTGGTGAAGTCGCCGAGCATCCACGGCAGCGGGTAGTAGCTCCCGAGCATGAAGTCGCCGCCGAGCTGGTAGGCGGCGGGGTTGTCCTTCGCGAGCTTGAGCAGGGGATCCGTCAGGCGGCGGATTTCCGGGAACGTCTGCACATAGACGTAGGGTTCCTTCGGATTCGCGAAATCGCGGAAGTTGAGTTGCGCGCTGCGCATCAGCGAGAGCGTCACGGCCGCGGCGGCGAGGGCGGGAACGATCGCAAAGCGGGAGAATTCCTGCACGAGCGCGCCGAAGGTGAAGAGGAAGGGCCAGAGCAGCACGAGCAGGAGCCACGGCGTCTTGTAGGGAATGATCGTGTAGGCGATGAGCGCGCCGACGCCGTAAATCGCGAGGTAGCGCAGCTGCGCCGGGGCGGGCCAGAGCAGGCGGATGCAGGCGGCGAGGCCAATGAGCGCGGGCCATTCGTAGCGGGCCATGAGCGCGAGCCAGTAGTAGTTGAGGTAGCTGGTGTGGAAGAGGTCGTAGTCGCCTTTCGCGTGGCCGTTGGCGGAGACGCCGGTCTTGAACCACGCCGCGTAGGTTTCGTAGAGGCCCTTCAATCCCTCCCAGTGGAGGAACGTGCCGGAGTAGAAAAAAACGATGGAAAAAATGGCGAGCGCAACGGCCCAGGCGAACTGGCGACCGGTCCAGAGCGGGCGGGCGGGCGGCGTGGAGGGTCGCGAGGGCGAGAGGAACTGCCAGAGGAGCAGGCAGGGAATCGCGAGCGCGAGGCAGCCGAGATGGATGAAGTAGGTCTCCTTCGTGAGGATCATTCCCGCGGTGCCGGCGACGAAGGCGTAGAGCCCGGCGCGGGTGCCGTTTTTCCACATTTCGAGAATGCCCCAGGCGGTGAGCAGGATGAACGCGAGCAGCTCGGATTCGTGGATCGAGTAGCGCGCGTAGAACACGCAGGCGGGTGAGACGGCCATCGCGGCGGCGGCCCAGCGCGCGGCGTTCACGCCAACGAAACGTCCGAATCGCAGCGTCAGCCACACGGCCGCGAGGCTGGCGAGCACGGCGGGCAGGCGCAGTGCGATGATGTCGCGGCCGAGGAGCTTCTGCGACAGGAAGACCGCATACATGTGCAGCGGGCCGTGGTAGTTCGTCGGGTCGTAATTGTAGTAGCCGGTGTGCGACATCTGGTCCGCGAACCAGCCGTTTACCCCCTCGTCGAAATGCGGTGGCTTCACGTCGAGCGCGACGAGGCGTAACGCCGCCGCGAGCACGAGGATCAAAATTTCCGGCCAGGGCCAGCGACGGACGAGAAACTGCACGCCGATGGAAATACGGGCAGGGCGCGTGCGGTTCAATCGCTTTTGGGGATTTTAAAGGGAGCGTGATCGATTGACGACGTTGGCAATCCGGCCGGGCGGCGCTAGGGTGGCCGTTCGATATGGGCAGTTTTCTTGGACAGGTTTTTCGCATTGCGACGTGGGGTGAGTCCCACGGCGGCGGGGTGGGCGTGGTGATCGAGGGCTGTCCGCCGCGGCTTCCGCTGTCCGAGGCCGACCTGCAACCGGCGCTGGACCGGCGCCGCCCCGGCCAGAGCGACATCGTGACGCCGCGCAAGGAGAGCGACACCTGCCGCATCCTCAGCGGCGTGACGGGCGGCCTGACGACCGGCACGCCGATCTCCGTGATGGTGCCGAATGAGGACCAGCGCTCGTCCGCCTACAGCGAGATGGAGACGATGTATCGGCCGTCGCACGCCGATTACACCTACGAGGCGAAGTATGGCATTCGTTCCGTCGCCGGTGGCGGTCGCGCCTCGGCGCGCGAGACGATCGGTCGTGTGGCCGCCGGCGCGGTCGCCACAAAAATTTTGACGGCGCTTTCGCCGGGGCTTGAAATCGTCGCCTACGTGACGCGGATCCACGACCTCGAGGCGACAATTGATTCCTCCACGGTGACCGGTGCCGCCGTGGAGGCGAATGTCGTGCGCTGCCCCGACACGGCGATGGCGGAGCGGATGATCGAGCGCATCAAGCAGGTGCGAAGCGAGGGCGATTCCATCGGCGGCGTGATCGAGTGCGTCGTGCGCGGCGTGCCGGCGGGGCTGGGCGATCCGGTTTTCGACAAGCTCGAGGCCGACCTCGCGAAGGCGATGCTCAGCCTGCCGGCGACGAAGGGTTTCGAGATCGGGTCCGGCTTTGCGGGCACGCTCCTGCGCGGGTCCGAGCACAACGACGCATTCGTGATGCGCGAGGGTCGCGTGGCGACGGCGACGAACCGCTCCGGCGGCGTGCAGGGTGGCATCAGCAACGGCGAGCCGATTGTCTTTCGCGTGGCGTTCAAGCCGACCGCCACCATTGCGCAGGCGCAGCAGACGGTGACGACGACCGGCGAGGCAGCGGAATTGAAGGCGCGGGGGCGTCACGACGCCTGCGTGCTGCCGCGCGCGGTGCCAATGGTCGAGGCGATGGCGGCACTCGTGCTCTGCGATCACGCGCTGCGCCAGCGGGCGCAGGCGGCGGTGACGAGGCATTAGTCATTGGTCATTGGGCACTGGTCATTCGGGTGGCGCTGAAAGCGCGAATTTTCCTCTCAACCATCAACTATTCATTGCCTGAATCCTCACTAAACCAAAAAATGTCAGGCGATCTCGCTTCGCTCGGTTCTCAACCATCAACTGTCCTAAATGCCTGAAGCGTCTCCATTCTGGCAGAACGCGTTTCTCGGGTTCGTCATCCTGATCGGCGCGTGGTCGATCTGGTGCGGTTGGCGCGCGGGCCTCGTGCGCGAGGTTCTTGCGCTCGGCGGAATGTTTGCCGGCGGCTTTGCCGGGCTGGCCGTCGGGGGCGGTGTCGGCTCCATCGCGGGGCGGATTTTTCCGGTGCCGGGCCTGCTGGTCGGCCTCCTCGTCGGCCTGGTGGTCGGCGTCGGCATCTACCTCGCCATCTGGTTCCTCGGGGCGTTGTTGTTCAAGCGCACGGCGCAACAGCGCACGCTGCCGCTGCGCCTGCTCTACGGCATCGGCGGCGCGGCGATGGGGCTTCTCGTTGGCCTTTCGCTCGTGTGGGGCGCGCTGTTGTTCGTGCGGGGACTGGGCGGCTTTTACGAGGGCCGATTTCTGCCTGCTTCCCTCGCGTCTGGCCTGCCGCGGCCGAATGTCGCCGAGGCCTCGCTCGTGAAGCTCAAGCGCTCCATCGAGGCCGGCCCTACCGGGCGGCAGCTCCTGGCCATCGACGTGATGCCGGAGAATTATTACCGGATTTTCGACAAGCTTGGGCGCGTCGCGGCCCAGCCCGTCGCGATGCGCCGCCTGCTGGAATATCCCGCCGTCCAGGATTTGCTGAGCGATCCCGCCCTCGTCGCCATCACGAGCGATCCCGCCGCCGCCGAGGAGGCGCGGGGAAAAAGCCTCGCCGCACTGATGAGCAATCCCCGCATCCTCGCGGCCGCCAACGATCCCGCCTTGATCGCGAAAGTCGAAAAGATTGATATCGAGGGCGCGCTCGATTTCGCGCTTGCCCCGGCCGGGCCGAATTCCAAAGGCTCTCCGCATCCCGCCACTTCTCCGTAACCATGCCTCACGACTACATCGCCACCATCGGACTCGAGGTCCACGTTCAGCTCAAGACGCGCAGCAAGATGTTCTGCTCCTGTGCGGTCGAATACGGCGCCGAGCCGAATACGAACGTCTGCCCGGTCTGCCTCGGCATGCCCGGCGCGCTGCCCGTGATGAACGAGGAGGCGCTCAAATTGACCGCGCTCGCCGGCCTCATGCTCGGCTGCGAAATCGCCCCCCGCTGCAAGTTCGACCGGAAGAATTACTTCTACCCGGACATGCCGAAGAACTACCAGATTTCGCAATACGACCTGCCTATCTGCCTGAACGGCGCCGTGCCCCTCCATGACCTCGCGTATCCCAAGGACGCGCAGAAAACCATCGCCACTCCCGACAAGAAAATCCGCCTCACGCGCATCCACCTTGAGGAGGACGTCGCCAAGAGCTTCCACACCGAGCTCGGCACCGGCATCGACTTCAACCGCGCCGGCACCCCGCTCATGGAAATCGTCTCCGAGGCGGAGATCGCGTCGGCCGAGGAGGCGTTCGCCTACCTCACCGTGCTCCAGCAGGTGATGATCTACGGCGGCGTGAGCGACGCCGACATGGAAAAAGGCCAGCTCCGCTGCGACGTGAATGTCTCCGTGCGCCGCGCCGACACCGACAAGTGGGGCACCAAGATCGAGTTGAAAAACCTCAACACCATCAGCGGCGTCCGCAAGGCCCTCCTCTTCGAGACTCCGCGCCAGATCGAGATACTCGAGGCCGGCGGCACGCTCGACCAGGAGACCCGCCGCTGGGACGACGCGCTCGGCGAGACCACGCTCATGCGCATCAAGGAATCCGCACACGACTACCGCTATTTCCCCGATCCCGACCTCATGCCCGTGCGGACCGAGTCGCTCGTCGCCGAGGCCCGCAGCCGCATGCCCGAGCTCCCGTGGGACAAGCGCGCGCGCTTCGAGGCCGACTACGGCGTCAGCAGCTACGACGCCGGCGTGCTCGCGAACGACCTCGCTCTCGCCCGCTATTTCGAGACCGCCGCCAAGGGCGCGAAAAAGCCGAAAAACGTCGCGAACTGGATCCTCAACGACCTCCAGAGCGCCCTCTCGGCGGAGAGCCTCACGATTGGCGACTGCCCCATTCCGCCCGACGCGCTGGACGAGCTCGTGAACCTCATCGACTCCGGCAAGATCAACGGCAAGCAGGGCAAGGAAGTCTTCGCCGAGATGTTCGCGACGAAGAAACCCGCCGCCGTCATCGTGAAAGAAAGGGGCCTCGAGCAGGTGAGTGACACCGCCGCCATCGAGGCCTTCTGCGACCAGGCCATCGCCGCGAGCGAGCGCGCCGTCGCCGAATACAAGGCAGGAAAGCTCGCCGCCATCAACGCGATCAAAGGCCAGGTAATGAAGCTCTCGAAAGGCCAGGCAAACATCCAGCTCGTGAGCGAGATTCTCGAGAAAAAACTGGCGGGCTAGGGAAGTCCTCTCCACCGATCGCACGGAGGCGACGCAGATTGGCGATGCCTCGGAGTCTCGCTTCGTCGGTGAAATCGGTGATGTGCGCGGCTCGGCGGGGAAACTCTTGTTGCGCCTCCGATTGTTGTCCGGAGCGAATCAGCTCGGCGGCAGGGGCGAGTCGCTTGCGTGGGGTAATAGATAGCGGGGAAGGGTGATCGTAAAAACGCAGCCTGCGCCCGGTTTGCTACGCACGGTGAGGGTGCCGGCGTTTTCTTCCACGCCGCGTCTCGCGATGGAGAGGCCCAGGCCCAGGCCGGTGCGGTCCTCCCCGGTTTGCGTAAACGGCTCGAAGATGGTCTCGGCCGTTCCGGGGGGCAGGCCTTCGCAATGATCCTCGATATCAAGGAGAATGCGGTCCGCTTGCGCGTAGGCATTGAGAGTGACCTCGGTTTCCGGGCGCGTGAATTTGAAGGCGTTCTGGAGCAAGTTACCCACAGCGGAGAGGAGCAGGTCGCGGTCGGCATCCACGGCGAGTTCCGGGTCCACGGTTGAAACGGTAAATGTGCAGTTCCGCACGCCGGCTTCAAGCGAGGCGGAGAGTTTTACTTCGCCGATGAAATCGGCGAGCGAAAAGAGCTGCTGTTGCAGCGGCAAACCGGCGGCCATTCGCACTTCGCTAAGGGAGCGATTGATGAGGTTGCCCATCCCGACCAGCGATCGCTCGAGCACTCCGCCGGTGGCTCCGCTCACGCTCAGATTGCCCGTCTTGACGGCATTCAAGGCCAGCGTGGCCGCATTCAGGTGATTGCGCAATTCATGGGCAAAAAATCCGAGACGTTCGTTGAGGGCCTCGGTTTGCTTGTCGGCGACAATGAAATCGCGGCGGTAGTTAAACTCGGTCACGGCGACCGCAATCCCATTGTCCAGGCAGCGATTGAGGGTGCGGAATTCGTCGATCTCGATGGGGACCTTCAGATCGAAGGCCAGATCGGTGATGGCCTGGCAGAGGTCCCCGTAGTCATGCACGACTTGTTCGACGGTGAAGCCGCGATCCATGAGTTCGCGGCCGTGGCGGGCCGCGCTTTCGCCAAGCTCCGAAAGCACTGGCGGGCCTCCGCCCGAGGGGCCGGAGACCTTGCGGCTGAGCATTGGCTGGGAGGTTTGCTCGACCCGAAGCGTCTTGATGAGCTGGTCGAGAAACAGGGGAATACCGTGCTCGATTTCCGCGGCTGTTTCTTTGGGCGCGGACCGCTGTGAGACTTTCACGAGGCAGCGTGCGATGAGCTCTTCTCTTTGTTCGCTGAGGAATTCGTGCATCATCTTGCCTGCACCATACACCATCTGTTGCTTTTGGAGGGGGAATACGACGTTCCCGGCGATCACGGTAAGGCGAGCCCTCCGGGTGAGCCGCCGGGTGATGTGCGCGGCGCGGCGGGGGCGCCTCGCCTTGCCGTTTGAGTTTGAACGGAGTGCGAGTGATGTGGTCTGTAGCTTTGACCTTTTTTTGTGAGTTCTCGCGATTTTGTTTTTCTGGATTCTTCCGGCCGTCGATGGCCGCGGTTGCGCCTGCTTGGGCGGGTGGCGGCGTTTCTTGGTGTCGCGGGAGTGGCGATCTTCATCTACACGCTCATTGTCGATCCGCCGCTGCCGGCGCGGTTGCGTGATTTGAAGAAGCAGATCCGTGCGGAGCAGCACGCGAACCCCGTCGCGCAGTTCGACGCGCCGCAGAGCACCTGGCTGAAGTATTACGAGACGAACCGCGCGAAGCTCGACCAGCAGGCGGTCGCCCAGCAGCGCCGGCGTCCCGCGCTCGCGAAGAACGGCCCGGAGATTCGCGCGGGATTTTTCGTGGATTGGGACGAGGAGAGCTTTCGCTCGCTCACGCGGCATGCGGGTCAGCTCACGCACGTGTGCCCGGAGTCGATGCGGCTGACGGGCGTCGAGGGCAAGCTGGAGGCCGAGCCGAACGAGCGGCTGGAGCGTTTTGCCCAGATCAGCGGGCTGAAAGTCGTGTCCGTGCTCACGAATCTCGGCGACGCCGGCTGGGAGCCCGAGGCGGTGGAATATCTCGCCTTCGGCCCCGAGGCGCATCGCGCGCAGTTCGTGCAAAACCTGCGCGAGAAGCTGGGGCAAATGGCCGCGGCCGGCGTGTTGATTGACTGGGAGCAGATGGACCCGGCCTACAAGACGCAGCTCACGGTGCTCTTCGCGGAGATTGCGAAGGCGCTGCATGCCGACGGGCGGGAACTCTGGCTGGCCGTCCCGATCGGCGAGGAACTCAACCAATACGATCTTGAGGCGCTCAGCGACGTGGTCGATCACTTCGTCCTCCAGCTCCATGACGAAAATGGCGACGACGACGAGCCGGGCCCGATTGCCTCGCAGGATTGGTTCGACGGCTGGCTGAATCTCGTGACGGCCTACGGCGATCCCGACCAATGGATCATCGACGTCGGCAACTACGGCTACGACTGGGCGAAGGGGCAGACGAAGGCGCAGACGATCTCGTTCGCGGATGCGATGAGCCGCGCGCGCTACGCGGAGCCGGAAGACGTCGCGGTGGAGGCGCCGACGTTCAATCCGACCTTCGCCTACACGGACTCCGGCATCGAGCATACGGTCTGGTTCCTCGACGCGGCGACGTTCTTGAATCAGGTCCGCGCGCTGCAGAGCAAGGGGGCGGGCGGGTTCATGCTGAACCGTCTCGGCGCCGAGGATCCGCAAATCTGGGACGCCCTCAAGCTCGCCGACACCGAGACGCCGACGTCGCAGGATCTCGCGCCGCTGGCCGCGATGCCCAGCGGGCCGGTGGTGAGCGATCTCGGCTCCGGCGACGTCGTCTCGATCGAGAACGAGCAGCAGGCCGGCAAGCGGGAGTTCGCCTGGCGGCCCGATGGTCGCGTGATCGAGCACTACGTCGATTTTCCGGTCTATCCCACGCTCTACCACAAGGGCGCGGGCGGCGGGCATCGCTTCGCGCTCACGTTCGACGACGGGCCCGACCCGGAATGGACGCCGAAGATCCTGGACATCCTCAAGCGCTACAAGGTCCACGCGACGTTTTTCCTGATCGGGCAAAATGCCGAGGAAAATCCCGGCCTCGTGCGTCGCATCGTGGCCGAGGGACACGAGATCGGCAGCCACACCTACACGCATCCGAATCTCGGCCTCGCCTCGCCGCAGCAGGTGAAGCTGGAGCTCAACGCCACGCAGCGCCTCATCGAGTCGATCACCGGCCGCTCGACCACGCTCTTCCGGCCGCCCTACAACGCCGATGCCGAGCCGGAGAACGTGGACGAAATCGCGCCGCTCGAAATCGCAGACCGGATGAATTACGTCACCGTGCTCGAGTCCATCGACCCGGAGGATTGGGACCGCCCCGGCGCCAAGGAAATCGTCAAGCGCGTGAAGGCGCAGCTCGACAGCGGGACGAACATCCTCCTGCACGACGGCGGGGGCGATCGCGAGCAGACGGTGGCCGCGCTGCCAAAAATTCTCGATTACATCGCCGCCCGCGGCGACCAAATCGTGTCGCTGCACGATCTCCTCGGCACGACGGACGAGGAGCTCATGCCGCCGCTGCCGGGGTCGCGATTCGCGTTCGAGCGGCTCGCGAGCAACGTCGGCTTTCATACGCTTTATTGGATGCAGCAGGGCCTCTGGGCCTTCGTGATGGCGGCGATGGCGCTGGTCGCGATTCGCACCGCCATCGTGCTCTTCCTGGCGATCCGGCATCATCGCCGTCCGGCGTCCGTGGGGCCGTCGGACTTCGCGCCGCCGATCTGCGTGCTCGTGCCGGCTTACAACGAGGGCAAGGTGATCGCGGCCACGCTGCGCTCGGTGCTCGCCACGCGCTACGCGTCGCCGGTGGAGGTGATCGTGGTGGACGACGGCTCGACCGACGACACGTTCGCAGCCGCGCAGGCGGTTGCGGCCACGGACGCGAGGGTGCGCGTGATCCGGCAGGAAAATGCCGGCAAGGCGGCGGCCCTGCACCACGCGCTTGACGTCGCGACGCATGAGGTCGTCGTGTTCATCGATGCGGATACGCGCATCGCGCCGGACGCGTTTGCGGTGCTCGTTCCGCCGCTTGCGGACGAGCGCGTGGGCGCGGTCTCCGGCCACGCGCGGGTGGGGAATCGCCGCAGCTTCATCTCCCGTTGCCAGGACCTCGAATACATCTGCGGATTCAATCTCGACCGGCGCGCCTATGCGGTGTGGAACTGCATCACGGTTGCGCCGGGGGCGATCAGCGCCTTCCGCAAGTCCGCCATCGTGGCGGCGGGCGGGTTCAGCCGCGACACGCTCGCGGAGGATACGGACCTCACGCTTTCCGTGCATCAGGCCGGATTCCGCGTGGATTACGTGCCGGACGCGGTGGCGTGGACCGAGGCGCCGGAGACGGTGCGCACGCTGGCGAAGCAGCGCTTCCGCTGGGCGTTCGGCACGCTGCAAAGCATCTGGAAGCATCGCCGGCTCACGTTTTCGCGTCGCGCGCCGGGTCTCGGGTGGTTCAGCCTGCAGA
>Ga0157378_10004915_pt1 | contig 11715 bp, 9 predicted proteins | sample M65metaG_FD_115309 | JGI IMG/M metagenome (GOLD analysis project Ga0157378, IMG submission 115309) | Miscanthus rhizosphere microbial communities from Kellogg Biological Station, Michigan, USA - M6-5 metaG | ecosystem: Host-associated > Plants > Roots > Rhizosphere > Soil | place: USA: Michigan...
ATTCGAGATCCCCATCGCGACATGGCCCGATGGCACATGCGCGGCGGCCGCTTCAATGTGCCCGGTCTGGTCGTCGAAGAAGAAGTCGGGCTCGAACTCGCGCAGGAACTCGCCCTTGCGCAGGCCGCCGAGGAACATCGCCTGGTCGACCTCGATGTGCCAATCCATCAACGTGCGGATCGCGCGCTCGTGCGCCGGCGCGCTGCGCGCGGTGACGAGCGCGGTGCGCAGCTTCATCTTCACCGCGCCCGATGCGTCCGCGCGCTGCAGCCGGTGCAGCGCCTCGAGCAGCGGCTTGAACGGGCCGGGCGGCAGCGGCCGCGCGGCGTGATCGGCCTCGTGCGACTGGAACGCGTCGAGCCCGTGCTGGCGGAACACGCGCTCGGCCTCGTCGGCGAACAGCACGGCGTCGCCGTCGAACGCGATGCGCACCTCGTCGGGATGCGGATCGGCGCGCGCGGTCTGCACGTACACCAGCGCCGCCGGAAAGCCGGCGACGAGCGCAGCGCGGACGTCGTCGGCGTTCGCGGACAGGAACAGGTTCGCCTTCAACGGCTCGAGATAGGAAAACGGCGCGCGGCCGCGCGTGAACACGCCGCGCTCGATCCCCAGGCTGGCGCTTCGCACCGAGCGGAACACGCGCAGTCCCGAGACGGGATCGTTGCGCGACAGGATCACGACGTCGACGCGCTTGAGGCCGTCGGCGTTGAACGCCTCGAGCTTCTTCACCAGCCGATACGCGACGCCCGGCTTCGCCGCCTTGTCGATGCGCTCCAGCTGCAGCTGCATGTACGCGCGGTCGTCCGCCGATTCGAAGACGGCGTTCTCTTCCTCGAAGTCGAACAGCGCGCGCGAGCTGATCGCGACGACGAGTTGGTCGGTGAGATCCTCCGGCGTCATGCGGCCAAGTATACGGCGCGGGCGCATCCCTACGGCGCCGTGCAGCCTCCGACGCGGCGGCCGGTCACCGACTGCGTCATCGCCACGTCCATCCCTTCCATCTTGCCCTGCATCCGGATCGTGCCTGCATAGCCGTCACCCGCGTACGTGAAGTCGCCGGTGCCGGTCATCGCGTCGCGGCCGGTGCACGCCATCGCGAACGTCAGCCGGTTGCCCGTGCGCTTCGCGTCGGTGACCTTGCAGTTGTCCTGCCTGGGGACGATGTCGCCGTCGCCGCTGCCCTTCTTCACGCAGCGGCGCTGGGTCATCGCGGGCATCGACATCGGCATGCCCGCCATCTCCATCTTCACCGTGACCTCGTAGAGATCGTCCACGCCCTGGGCCCGCACGGCCGCCGGCGCTGCCGCCAGCACCAAGAGCCCCGCGGCGGCCGCGCACGCGCCGCGCAACGTCCTGCCGTTCCTCGTGTTCATCGCGCCTCCCCGCGCTATCGCGGCACGCAGAACACCGGGCCCTCGACGATCCATCCGGCCTGCGCCATCGACGCGACCGTCGCAAACGACGTCGTGTAGCGATGGCGCGATCCGGTGGGATCGAGCCCCGGCATCCACAACCGCACGACCGCATCGTACGCGCTCGGGCAGCCCGCCGCGAGCGGCGGCGCCGCGCGAAACGCGACGCCCTCGCGCGTCCAGTGAGGATCGGCGCCGACCGCCGCGCATTCGGCCGCGTCCGTCGTGTAGAAGTGGGAGTTCGGCCCCAGGCCGGGGGTGCCGAAGAAGCGGCAGGCGTCGCGCGCCTCTACCGGCGCCTGCGCGTCGCGCGGATAGGCCTGGAACGTTGCGCCGGTGCGCCGCCAGTCGGGGCCGAGCCCGCCGCCCTCTAGCAACGCCGCTTCGGCAGTGTCCGCCGTCAGGAAATACTGCCCAGACGGCGGGTGATGGAACTCGATCACGTCGACGGTCGGGACCGGCGGCAGCGGCGCCACGGCGACGCCCGTTCCCTGCAGCGCGAGCGACGCCAGCGTCGCGAGCTGCGGCGCATCGATCAGCAGCGTCGCCTCGCGCCCGCCCGCCTGCGCGGGACGGAACACCAGGTGGAGGGTGCAGGCGCCGCCCGGCGCGATCGCCGTGCCGACGAGGCAATCCCCCGCATCGCCGTAGGACTCGCCGCGGAAATCGTAGGGAGCGGGTCCGTTGATCACGATCGCCGTCGGCACGACCGGCGCGGTGCCGGTGTTGGACACGCGCACGACCTGCGGTCCGCGCGCCTGTCCGACGACTGTCGCCTCGAAGCGCGCCGGCGACGGCGCGAACACGAGCGCGCCGGTGCCCGCTTGCGCGTCGACGCCGCGACCGTAGAACGTCACGAGCTGGTCGGGCGTCGCCGTCGTGTTGTGCAGCCACACCGCGCCCGACGCCTGTCCCGGCGCCGTCGGGGCGAACTGGACGCTGACGGTGCACGCGGCGCCGGGCGCGAGCGTGGCGCCCGTCGCGCACGCGTACTGCACGTGATACGCGGGATTCGTCGCGGCATGCACGCTGACGTCGGTGAACGCGAACGGCGCGTCGCCGCAGTTCGACACGGTGGACGTGGCCGTGGTGGCCGAGCCGACCTCGCGCTGGCCGAACAGCAGCGTGTCGTCGCTGATGCAGATGCGCGGCCCGGCGATCGCGGTGGTGGCGACGAAGAAGACGAGTCCGCCGACGAGCGCGCCCGCGCGGCCGGCGCGCCGGGCGCGGGCGACAACCCGACCGCGCGTCACGCCGCGCGTTTCCGGTCGCGTTCGATCTCGCCCACGACGGCGCGGATCTCTCCCGCCGCCCACGCGAGGTCCGCGTGCGCGATGCCAAGCGGCGGCGCGATGCGCACGACGGTGCCGTGCGTGTCCTTCGACAGGATGCCGCGCGCGAGCAGCGCGTCGACGACCTGCCGCGCCGTGGCGCGCGCCGGATCGACCTCGATGCCGATGAAGAGCCCGCGGCCGCGCACGTCCTTGACCACCGGCGACGCGATGCGCTGCAATTCGCGCAGCAGCCACGCGCCCTCGGTCGCCGAGCGCGCGACCAGCTGCTCGTCTTCGAGCACGTCGAGCGCCGCCATCGCGACGGCGGCCGCGAGCGGGCTGCCGCCGAACGTGTTGCCGTGGTCGCCCGGATTGAACACCTGCATGACGTTCTCGGTCGCGACGAACGCCGACACGGGCAGAAGCCCGCCACCCAGCGCCTTGCCCAGCACGACGCCGTCGGGCCGCACGCCGTCGTGGTCGCAGCCGAGCAAGTAGCCGGTGCGTCCCAGCCCCGTCTGAATCTCGTCGGCGATCAGCAGCACGTTGCGCGCGCGGCAGATCTCCGCGACGCGCTTGAGATAGCCGGGCGGCGGAATGACGATGCCGCCTTCCCCCTGCACCGGCTCGACCAGGAACGCGGCGGTGTTCGGCGTGATCGCGCGCGCCAGCGCATCGGCGTCGCCGTAGGGAATCGTCGCGAGGCCCGGCGGGAAGGGCCCAAAGCCGTCGCGGTACTGCGCTTCCGTCGACAGGCCGGTGATCGCGATCGTGCGGCCGTGGAAGTTGCCGCTGCACGCGATGATCTCGGCGCGTCCTTCCGGGATGCCCTTGACGCGGTAGCCCCACTTGCGCGCGGCCTTGAGCGCCGTCTCGACCGCCTCGGCGCCGCCGTTGCACGGAAGCACGCGATCCAGGCGCGTGAGGCGCGCAAGCCGCTCGCACAGCGCGGGTAGCTGGTCGTTGAAGTACGCGCGCGAGACGACGCCGAGGCGCTGCGCCTGCGCGACCAGCGCGCCGACGATGCGCGGGTGCGCGTGGCCGCAGCTCACCGCCGAGTACGCGCTCATCAGGTCGAGGTAGCGGCGGCCGTCGACGTCGGTGACGTGGCTGCCTTCGCCGCGCGCCAGCACCACCGGCAGCGGATCGTAGTTGCGCGCGCCGTACGCGCGCTCGCGTGCGATCAGCTCGGCAGCGGCGGACGCGGAGGCGCCGGAATCGCGCCCGGCGCGGGGGTCGTTGCTCATGCGCTTCTCCTCGTGAGAGGGGCGGCCCGCGGCGCGTCGAATGCGTGCCCGGCCGGACCGTCGGCCGCCGCGGCGAGGGCTCGTGGCCCGGGACGGCGGGGAGAAGGTCAGCGAGGTCGCCCTCGCACCTTCATGGGTGAAGCATACCGCATGCCCGGGAGCGGCCCGACGCGGTGAACGCCTTGGCCGCGGGGGGGCGGACGGCCGCGCTTCCGGCGTCGCTAGTCGCGGACGACGGCCGCGAGCGCGTCGGGCGTGACCGGCACCGACGCGAGCTCGGCCAGCGTCAGCGGCTTCACCGGCGCGCGGTGACGGTACGTTCCGACGTCGCCCGGCGCGACGCCGCGCGCCTGCGCGATCAGCTCCGTGACGGTCAGCGCGCAATTGCGCCCCTGGCACGGCCCCATCCCGCAGCGCAGCCACGCCTTCGCCTGGTTGGGCCCTACGCACCCGTCGCGCGCCGCGCGCACGACGTCGCGCGCCGTCACCTCCTCGCACCGGCACACGAGGGTGTCGCCGGTCGGCATCCGGAACGCATCGGCCGGCCGGTACAACGCGTCGAAGAACGCACGGCCCCGGCGCGCGACGGCCAGCGCACGGACCAGCGGGACGGCCGCGCGATCGCGGTCGTGATGATCGATGCGTCCAAGCGCGTTCGCGACCGCGAGCGCGGCGAGCGCGCCGCGCGCGGATGCCGCGTCGGCGCCCGCGATGCCGGCGCCGTCCCCGGCGACGTACAGCGACGCCACCGACGTGCCGCCCCACGCGTCGGCCACCGGCTCGAAGCACGCGTGCGCGTCGTTCCACGCGAGCGCGCAGCCGGCGGCGCCGGCCAGGTCGATCGCCGGCACGACGCCCTGGTGCAGCAGCAGGTGATCGACCGGGAGCACGTGCTCGCGGCCGTCGACGGCGTAGCGGACCGCCGTCACACGCGCATCGCCGTCGGCGGCGAGCGCGTCGACGAACTCGACGACGCGCGTACGGCGCCGCACGCGCCGCGCGAGGTCGAGCCCCTTGCGGAAATACGGCGACGCCATGAACGCGGGCGCGTGCTTCAGCGCCTCGCGCAGCCGCCCGCGCGGCACCGTCTCCAGCAGCGCGTCGACGGCGACGCCGGCGTCCATCAGCTGCGCCGCGCCGAGCCACAACAGGGGTCCGCAGCCGGCCAGCACGACGCGCCCCTGCGGGATGACACCCGAAGTCTTGAGCAGGATCTGCGTGGCGCCGAGCGTCATCACGCCGGGCAGCGTCCATCCCGGGATCGCGAACGGCCGCTCCTGCGCGCCCGGCGCCAGGATCGCGGCGCGTGCCCGCACCATCCTCGTCGCCCCGGCGCCGCCGGCGCGCACCGAGACGCCGAGCTCGATCGTCGCGTCGGCCAGCAGGCGCGACGACCACACGGCGGCGTTCGGCACGTACGACGCGTTGCTGGCGAGCAGCGCGTCGACCTCGCCTTCACCGCGTGCGTACTCCGGGCCGAACAGGCGCGCGCGGTCCGGCGGGATCGCGGTGACGCCGCGCCAGATCTGCCCGCCGGGCGCGGGCTGCTCGTCGAACAGCGTCGTCGCGAGTCCCAGGCGCGCGCAGCGCGTCGCGGCGGCGAGCCCCGCTGGGCCCGCGCCGACGACGGCGACGTCGATCGTCACGGCGCGGGCTCCGGCGCGCCGGCAATGTCCGGCGCGCCGTGCGGCAGCTCGACGCGCATGCCCGGCGCGACGCGCGTCATGCACGCCTGGCGGCCCGGCTGCCCGTCGATGTCGACCAGGCACTCGAAGCACGCGCCCATCAGGCAGTACGGCCCGCGCGGCGCGTGGCCCAGCGGCGTCGTGCGAAACGCGTCGATGCCCGCGGCGAGCAGCGCCGCCGCGACCGTATCGCCTTCGCGCGCGTCGACCGCCGCGCCGTCGACGGTGATCGTCACGACCGCCGCCGGCGACGCGTCAGGCCGCCGTGCGAACATCGAAGCGCTCGGGCGCGAACGTCGCGCATTCGGGTGGAAGCGTGCCGGCGGCGATGGCCGGCGCGAGGACGTGCGCGTGCGCGGCGGCCAGCGTGACGCCGCTGTGGCACGCGACGACGAACGCGCCGGGAAACGCGCGCGACTGCGCGTATACCGGGAAGCCGTCGGGCGACATCACGCGCAGCGCCGCCCACGCGCGCTGGACGCGCGCCCGCCCCAGCGCAGGGAACGCGGCGACCGCGCGCTGCGCCATCGCCGCCAGCACGGCGGGATCGAGCGTCTCGTCGGTGCCCGCGTCCTGCTGCGAGTCGCCGATCAGCACCGTGCCCTCGTCGGTCTGCCGCAGCGTCTCCACCGGAAGCGGAAGGAACGGGTGCATTCGCTCGAGCACGATCACCTGCCCCTTGTTCGGACGCAGCGGCGCGACGAGCCCCACCATCGGGGCGAGGCGCGCGTTCGCGAGACCCGCCGCGAGCACGACGCGGCGCGCGACGAACGATCCCGCCTGCGTGCGCAGGACGAAGCGGCGCTCGCTCGGCTCGATCGCCAGGACCGCGGCGTCGGGACGGTAGCTCGCACCGGCCTGGTCGATCGCCACATGCAGGCCGCGCAGCAGGCGCAGCGGATTGCAGTCGCCGTCCAGCGGACACAGCGTGCCGCCCGCCACGCCCGGGCCGAGGCCCGGCAGGCGGCGCGCCAGTTGCGCGCGATCCAGGACGGCGATCTCGCACGGGGGAAAGCCCGGCTGCGCCGTGAGCGCGGCCAGGCGCGCGACGCGCGCGTCGAGCTCGCGCGTGGTGAGACACAGGTGCACGCCGCCCGCCTGGCGCAGCGCGACGTCGAGCGCGGTCTGCGCGAGAAGATCGGCGGCGAGCCGCGGCCATTCCCGTGCGGAGCGCTGCGTCCACACGCCGTAGGCCGGCATGCCGAAGCCCTTGCCTTGCACCCACACGAGGCCGACGTTGCCGCGCGCCGCGCGGTGCGCGCGATCGCCTTCGTCGAGGATCACCAGGTCCGCGCCCTGATGGCGCAGGCCATACGCGATCGCCGCGCCGACGAGGCCGCCGCCGACGACCGCCGTGTCGACGTCCTGGATCGGCAGCGACGCGCTCATGCGCGCGTTCGTCCGTCGGCGAACCGCAGGATCGCCGGAATCTGCGCGACGAAGCCCTGATACGCGTGGTCGCCGCCGCCCTGCACGAACTGCCACGCGCCGCCGTAGAAGGCGAGGGCCTCGCGATAGTCCAGCACCTCGTCGCCGGTCTCGACCAGCAGCAGGTAGCGCGACGGCCGCGTGATGCGCTCGACCCGCAGCGCCAGCAGCTCGGCGAAATGGGCGTCGGTCACGTCGAACGCTTCCCCCGAATGCAGGTTCACCTGCGCGCCGGCGTACGGTCGCAGGTCGGCGTAGGGCTGTACTGCGGGATTGATCATCACGGCGCGCGCGCCGAAGCGCTCGGCGAGGTGCGTCGCGTAGTAGCCGCCGAGCGAGCTGCCGACGAACGTCGTGCGCGCCGGATCGCCGTCGCGCTGCACGCGGCCCGCGACGAGCGCGATCGCCTCCGCCGGCCGGTGCGGCAGGTCGGGCACCCAGAGCGGTGGGCGCTCCGTGGCCGGCAAGGCGGCGACCGCCTGCTGCAGCAACCTCGCCTTGGCGCTTCGCGACGACGAGCGAAAGCCGTGCAGATAGACGATCGGCGTCACCGTGCGAGCCGCGCGAGCAGCTTGTCGTGGATGCCGCCGAAGCCGCCGTTGCTCATCACGAGCACGTGGTCGCCTTCGCGCGCTTCGCCCGCGATGGCGTCGACGAGGCGCGCGAGGTCGGCGTCGACGTGCGCGCGCGGACCCAGCGGCGCGAGCGCGCCGGCCGCGTCCCAGCCGAGGTTGCCGGCGTAGCAGAACACGCGGTCGGCCGCGCGCAGGCTGTCGGGGAGCGCGGCCTTCATCGTGCCGAGCTTCATCGTGTTCGAGCGCGGCTCCAGCACGGCCAGGATGCGGGCGGCGCCGACCTTGCGGCGCAGCCCGTCGATCGTCGTCGCGATCGCCGTCGGGTGATGCGCGAAGTCGTCATAGACGGCGACGCCGCGCGCGGTGCCGCGCAGCTCCAGCCGCCGCCTGACGCCCCGGAACGCCGCGAGCGCCGCGAGCCCCTCGTGAACGGGCACGCCGACGTGGCGCGCGGCGGCGAGCGCGGCCAGCGCGTTCAACTGGTTGTGCCGGCCGAGCTCGCCGAAGCGCAGCACGCCCTGCGGCGCCCCGCCCAGCAGGATCGTGCCGTCCACGGCAATGCTCCAGTCGGGCCCCGTCCCCGGCACTTCCGCCACGCCGAACCGCTCGACCTCGCTCCAGCATCCGCGCGCAATCACGCGCGCGAGGCTCGACTCCGCGCCGTTGACGATCAGCCGGCCGGCGCCCGGCACCGTGCGCACGAGGTGGTGGAACTGCGTCTCGATCGCCGCCAGGTCGGGAAAGATGTCGGCGTGGTCGTACTCGAGATTGTTGAGGATCGCCGTGCGCGGTCGGTAGTGAACGAACTTCGAGCGCTTGTCGAAGAACGCCGTGTCGTACTCGTCGGCCTCAATCACGAAGAACGACGAATCGCCGAGACGGGCGGACGCCGCGAAGTCGACGGGCACGCCGCCGACGAGGAACCCGGGCGCCAGGCCGGCGTGCTCGAGGATCCACGCGAGCATCGCGGTGGTCGTCGTCTTGCCGTGCGTGCCCGCGACGGCCAGCACCCAGCGGTCGGCGAGCACGTTCTCGTAGAGCCACTGCGGACCGGAGACGTAGGCGCGTCCCGCGTTCAGGACGGCTTCCATCAGCGGATTGCCCCGCGACACGACGTTGCCGACGACGAACACGTCGGCCTCGCGCGCGACGCCCGCGAGCTGCGTCGCGTCGAAGCCCTCGACGAGTGCGATGCCGAGCGCCTCGAGCTGTGTGGACATCGGCGGATAGACGTTGGCGTCGCAGCCGGTGACGCGGTGACCGGCCGCCTGCGCGATGGCCGTGATGCCGCCCATGAACGTGCCGCAGATGCCGAGGAGGTGGAGGTGCATGGGTCGATCAGCGGGGAAGCATTCTCTTTTCGGTGAGCGCGCGCAGGTACGCGGTCTCGAGCGCGCGCGTGTAGATCGCCGGGTGCGTCAGCGACGCGGTGCCGAGCGCGGCGCGCACCGCGGCGCGCTGCGCGTCGCGAAACGCGGCGTCGGTGGCGACGCGCACCGCGAGCGCCACGTAGGCGTCGTCGCTGCCCGCGACGAGCTGCGGCAGGCCGGCGTGGCGCAGGATCGACGCGCTGACGCGCTCGGCGTGCCGCGTGCCGATCCGCGCGACCACCGGCACGCCGGCGGCCAGCGCCGCGACCGTCGTGTCGCCGCCCGAATACGGCAGCGTGTCGAGCGCGGCGTCGGCGAGCGCGTGGCGCGCCTCCAGCGACTGCGCGAGGTACGGCACGAAGCGGAGGCGCTCGGCCGGCAGGCCGAACGCCGCGAAGCGCCGCGCGAGCGCCGCGCGATCGTCGTCGCGCGGGGGCGACGCCAGCAGTACCGCGCGCGGCGCGGCGGCCAGGATGGCGCGCCACAATGCGAGGCAGCGCGGCGAGAGCTTCTGCACGGCGACGAACGCCTCGAGCACGACGGCGTCGTCGGGAATGTCGAGCGCCGCGCGCGTCCATCGCGGCGGGGGCGCGCGGTACGGGCGCAGCGGCATCAGGCAGACCGACAGCGGCAGCAGCGCCTCGACCTGGTACGCGGCGTTGGCCGGGGTGTCGGCGATCGCGTCGGTCATCTTGTAATCGACGGCGGACAACCCGAGGCACCCGTGCTGGCCGAGGTGGGTCACGACGACGCGCGCGGGCTTGCGCGCGACGATGCCGGGACGCGCGAACGCCGAATGCGCCATCAGGTCGACGACGAGGTCGAGATCGTCGGCCGCGATCGCGCGCGCGGCCTGCGCGTCGTCGAGGTCGGCGAGCCGCGTGAAGCCGTCGGCGGCGGCGCGCAGCGCATCGGTCACGGCGTCCTCGTTCGGCGGCGGCGCGAGGCTGTAAAGGCGCACTTCGAACTCGGCGCGGTCGTGCGCGGCGATCACCCCGGCCATCGTCGCGCCCATCACGTGCCGCCGGAAGTCGGCGGAGACGTAGCCGATGCGGATCCGGCGCGCGCCGCCCGGGCTGCGCGGCTGCGCGGGGGCGAGGCGCGAGGCGTCGCCGGCGGCGGCGAGCTCGGTTTGCATCAGCGCGTCGTACGCCGCGTAGAGCCGCGCGAGCACGCCGGGCGCAATGTCGTCGTACTGGACGAGCGCCAGCACTTCGGCGAGCAGCGCCGACTCGCCGGCGGCGTACGCGTGATCGCAGGCGGCGGCCAGCGCCGCGGCCTCCTGCGCCGGATGGGCGAGCGCGCGCGCGGAGGCGAGCGCCGCGACGACGACGCGTGTGCGCGTCGGGCTCGCATGCGGCGCGAAGCGCACGTAGTCGGCGAGCGCCTCCTCGTCGCGGCGCAGCCGCAACAGCGTGCCGCGCGTGAGCCACCAGACGTCCTCGTCAGCGGGCGCCGCCGCGCGCGCGTGCTGAAGGTGCGGGAGCGAGTCGCTCCACCGGCCGAGCCGCTGGAACGACAGCGCGAGGTTCACGCGCGCCGGCACGTGGGCGGCGTCGCGCGCGACAGCGTCGGCGAAGGCCGCGCGCGCGCCGTCCGCGTCGCCGGTCGCGAACAACACGTGGCCGCGCGCGTGCCAGGGCTCGGCCCAGTCGGGGCGGCAGCGTGCCGCGGCGGCGAACGCCGCCAGTGCCTCGTCGCGGTCGCGCGCTGCCGCGGCGAGCACGCCGAGGTTGTGCCACAGGTCGGCGCGTGCGGGCGCCTGCTCGAGCGCGGCGCGATAGGCGTCGCGCGCGCCGGCGACGTCCCCGGCGCCGGCGCGCGCCGTCGCCGTCGCGAGCAGGTCGGCGAGCGAGGGCGTCACCGCGGCCGCGTCCGCGTCCGCGTCGAGACGCGCGGCGCGGCCGGCGGGCACGACGACCGGCATCGCGTCATGCACCGGCAGCGGCGACCGACCGCGGCATCTGGCGCCGCCAGCCGCGCGCGAACCAGGCCATGCCCGCCGCGTCGAGCGCGAGCACGACGACGAAGGCCGTGTGCAGGCCGTGCGTGTTCGTGACGGCGCCCGGCGTGCGCGCGCCTTCCGCGATGATCCCGATGCCCCATTGCGCCACGAAGCTCGTCCCGAACATCAGCACGTTGAGCGCGGTGTTCGCGCGTGCGGCGAGCTCCTTCGGGAAGCCTTCGCCGAGCACGGTGAAGGCGAGCACGTTGACGGCGGCGCCGAGGCCGTACAACGACCACCAGAGGTAGCTGCCCGGCACGTCGGCGACGATCGCGGCCAGCGCGAGCGTGTGCAGCCCGAAGCCGACGCCGTACAGATGCGCGGGCGTGACGCCGCGCCGCGCGAGGACGCTGGAAAACATCCCGAGGCCCGCGTAGCCGAGCATCACGACGATGCCGAGCGCGAACAGGCGCTCGGCGGCGGCCGCGCGCGTCATGCCGTCGACGTCCATCATCCAGGGCACGGCCCAGAGGCCCTGGATCGCCATGAACGTGCCCATCCCCAGCGCGCCGATCGGCGCCAGCCACCAGTAGCGCGGATGGCGCAGCACGTGCGTCACGCCGGCCAGCTGCTCGCGCATGCCGAGCGCCTGCTGCGGGCGCGGCATGTCGGGGACCCGCCAGGCGATCGCCGCGGCGACGACGAGCGTCACGACGCCGAGGGCCACGAAGATCACGCGCCACGTCGTCGCGCGCAGCGCGTACTCGAGCGGCGACGTG
>Ga0157378_10004919_pt1 | contig 11710 bp, 8 predicted proteins | sample M65metaG_FD_115309 | JGI IMG/M metagenome (GOLD analysis project Ga0157378, IMG submission 115309) | Miscanthus rhizosphere microbial communities from Kellogg Biological Station, Michigan, USA - M6-5 metaG | ecosystem: Host-associated > Plants > Roots > Rhizosphere > Soil | place: USA: Michigan...
AATGAGAAGAGATGTATTCCAGGCGATAGCCGATCCCACCAGGCGAAAAATCATCGGCGTGATAGCCAGGCAATCGCTAAACCTGAATGCCGTGGCAGAGCAGTTTGAGACCAGCCGGCCGGCCATTTCCAAACATATAAAGATTCTTACGGAATGCGGATTGATTACTATACGAAAGGAGGGAAGGGAAAGGTTTTGTGAAGCCAATCTGCAGCAACTGCAGCAGGTATCAAAATGGGTTGAACCTTACCGGGTATTCTGGACAGCGAAACTGGATGCGCTTGACGCTTTTCTTCAGCAGGAGAAAAAAAGCGCGATCAAAAATAAAAGTAAATCAAAAACCAGAAAAAAATGAAACACGAACCATTTATCATCCGGCGCGTATACAATGCCCCTGTGAAAAAAGTTTGGAAAGCCATTACCAATATAGACCAGATGAAGCAATGGTACATGCAGAAATTGGAAGATTTTAAACCCGAACCAGGGTTTACCACAGCATTTACCGTAAATAATTCCGGTAAAGATTTTGAGCACCTCTGGAAAGTAGTCGAGGTTATTCCCGAAAAAAGAATTTCTTACGAATGGAAATACAGTGGCTATCCGGGAAATAGCCTGGTTAGCTTTGAGTTGGAACCCGATGGCAATCGTACTACACTCACGTTAACCCATAGTGGATTGGAAACATTTCAGCCCGGCCTTTATCCGGAACTTGCAAAAGAAAATTTTGCGCAGGGTTGGACCAGCCTTATCGGCGAGCAGCTAAAAGGTTTTGTTGAAAAATAATATCACTGCCTGCCGGGAAAGCGGTCGGATACCTTTTGCAATAGCAGTGTTTTTCCAGGCATGTGTTTCATCAATCAAATCCATTAACTGGTATTAAGTTCTTAACTTCAATTTGCGGGAAAAGATGATTGCTTTACAAGATAATCCGCAAATAAAAAGCATGGAGAAAAAAAAGGCACGACCCTCGCCAATAAAACGGTTTTTCAGTTTTCTTGGCCCGGGTCTGATAACAGGTGCCAGTGATGATGATCCATCAGGGATTGCTACCTATTCACAGGCGGGTGCTCAATTTGGTACATCCACTTTGTGGACGGCATTGTTCTCCTTTCCTTTAATGGCAGCCATGCAGGAAATGTGCGCGAGGATTGGTATTGTTACCTCAAAGGGTTTAACCAGTACCATCCGTAATCATTATCCCCGTCCGGTGCTGTATATTATGATACTGTTTACTTTCCCGGCAATTATCCTAAACATAGGAGCCGACATTGCCGGAATGGGAGCAGTCGCCAACCTGATGGTACCCTCCATTCCTTCCATTGTTTTTACGTTTGCATTTACCATCGTGCTCATCCTGCTTATTATTTATCTGCCGTATCAGAAGATGGCCTCGTTTCTTAAATACCTCTGTATATTTCTTTTGTGTTACCTGGTAGTGCCCTTTCTTTCGAAACAAAACTGGGGATCCATTGCGCGCCAGACATTTATTCCAACCATTCATTTTAATAAGCAATTCATCAGCATCCTCGTAGGTATTTTAGGAACAACCATCTCGCCTTATTTATTTTTCTGGCAGGCCACTATGGAGTCGGAAGACGTACAGCACCAGCAACAAAAACTGGTGGTCGATAAAAGAATAATACAAAAAATGGGTTGGGACGTTGATGCGGGCATGCTTTTCTCGAACCTGGTAATGTTCTTTATTATGCTTACCGCCGGGACAGTTTTATTTTCAGGCGGCATTCATACAATTGAAACAGTTGAGCAGGCGGCTAAGGCACTGGAGCCGATAGCAGGCAAGCTATCGTATCTGCTTTTCGCAATTGGTGTTATCGGAACAGGATTCCTGGCAATACCCGTTTTAAGTGGCAGTCTTTCTTATATTCTTTCGGATACTTTTGATTGGGACGGTAGCCTCGATAAAAAATATTATGAGGCAAAGCCATTTTACGGCGTCATCATTTTTTCCCTGGTAGTAGGCCTCGGCATCAATTATCTCGGCATCAGCCCGGTGCAGGCTTTAATTTATACGGCCATACTCTACGGCGTTACATCACCGGTAATGATCGCCATCATTTTGCATATTTCCAACAACAAAAAAATTATGGGTGAATTTACCAATGGGCGCTTGTCAAATATACTGGGCATTATTACGCTGGTTATAATGACTGCCGCTGCATCTGCACTATTGTATTTCGAGTTTGCGGGGAAATGAAAAGCGGCGCCGGGCTAATAATTTTTAACTGCTTTTTTATGCATTATTATACAGTTTCAAAACTGTTTCGCGCAGCACTGATCCACTCCCCGATACAATAAATGCAAGAGCATCCGCAATCGCTTCGGGTGTCACCCAATCGGCGGGGTTGGCATCAGGCATGCTTTTCCGGTTGATAGCCGTGTCGATAATACTCGGAACTATAACGGAAGCCGTAATATTTTTTCCTTTGTTTTCTTCGTTGATAAATTCTGCCAGTTTAAAAAGCAGTGATTTTGTAAGCGCATAAGCTATCAAATCCTTACCCTGGGCAGGCTGCAAGGCCGGCCGCGCCCCAACAAATACAAGCCGTCCCTCATTGTTTTGCTGCATGTGCTGCAACAGCGGCCGCGCCATGAAATAGGCGGTTTCAAAATTCAACGAGTACATTTTCTGAATATCGGCGCCGGTAGTAGCGGCCAGATTGCCTGCTGCAAACCCGCCCACCAGCATCAGCGCAGCGTGGATGTTCCCATGTTTTGCAATGCTGGTATTGATAAAGGCATTGGTTTCATTTTCGTTGCTGAGATTGACGGTAACAAATGAGTAACCGGATTTGCCTGAAGCAAAGCCCAGATGACTTTCATTTCCATCAACGGCAATAACACGATAGCCTTCATCTAAAAATTTTTTTACACAGGCTGTACCCAGGTTGCCATTGGCGCCTGTTATAATGACTGTTTTCATTGTCTTATTTATTTAATGAAGATAAGAATATTACCAGGTGGTATTGACAGCCGGCAGACATTTGATCGAAAGATCACAGCGCATATTTTATGCAAGCGCCTGGTACAATACTTCAACCGGGTGAAGCGCTTTTTTGCCCGTACCATCTTTGATCTGGTGCCGGCAACTGGTACCAGGTGCGGCCATGATGGCGTCTGCCGATTGTTTTCGTACAGCGGGGAACAATACCAGTTCACCAATTTTCATTGATAAATCATAATGTTCTTTTTCATAACCGAACGAGCCAGCCATACCACAGCAACCGGAAGGAATGGTTTCCACTGTATAGTTTTGCGGCAGCGATAACAATTTTACCGATGCTGCAACGGAGGAGAGTGCTTTTTGCTGGCAATGCCCATGCAAAAAAATTGTTCGCTTGTCGTTTGTAAACAAATCTTCGGTTATATATCCTTTTTCTATTTCGGAAGCCAGGAATTCATCGATCAGGAAAACATTGGCTGATAATTTTTTTGCCGCGTCCAATATATCATCATCGGCCAAATCAATATACTCATCCCTGAACGTTAAAATAGCGGAAGGCTCAATTCCAATCAAGGGAGATGTGCTGCTAACAACCGATTGTAACTGTGTAATATTCCGGTGTGCAATTTCTTTTGCTTTGCGGATCAGTCCTTTCGACAGCCAGGCCCGCCCGCTTTCTTCATGCTGCGGTATAACCACTTCATAGCCCAGCCTTTCCAGTAATTGTATTGAGGTGATACCAATCTGCGTATCATTGTAATTGGTAAATTCATCGCAGAACAGGTAAATTTTCCTGCGTGGGTTTTTCTCCTGCAGCCTATTACTTCTCTGAATACGTCTTTTTTTGAACCAGCTTCTTAAAGTAATACTATGGAGTGTCGGCATCGATCGGTCCACGGCAAAACCAGATATTTTTTTGATGGTGTTGCTGATGCCTCTGCTGGTCATCATAAAATTATACATGCCTGGCATCATTGCACCGAGGCGGGCAGACCGGCTGAAATTAGCGATCAGTTTTGAACGGAAAGGCACTCCATTGGCATCATAATAATGCTGCAGGAATTCCGCTTTTAGTTTTGCCACATCTACATTGGAAGGACATTCAGATTTACAGCCTTTGCAGCTAAGGCAAAGATCCATGACCTCGTAAATCTCTTTATGATCAAAGCGGTTGAGCTTATCTGAATGGGTAAGAAATTCACGGAGAATATTGGCCCTGGCGCGGGTAGTATCCTTTTCATTACGGGTTGCCATAAACGATGGGCACATGGTACCACCCGATAACTGGGTTTTTCTGCAATCGCCTGAGCCGTTGCATTGTTCAGCATGCTGCAGTACATCCTGGTTGTGAAACCGGAAAACGGTTTTGAATGCAGGCGTTTGCTGCCCCGGTGTATAACGCAGCATCGTATTCATTGGCGGCGTATCCACAATCTTATTGGGATTAAAAATATTTTCCGGATCCCAGGCTTTTTTTATTTGCTTCAGCAGTTCGTAGTTTTTTTCGCCTACCATTTGTTTAATAAATTCCCCGCGCAGCCGCCCATCTCCATGCTCGCCACTCAATGATCCATTGTATTTTTTTACCAGGCTTGCAATTTCTTCCGCAATGGTGCGGAACAGCCTATTGCCTTCGGCTGTTTTTAGATTGAGGATGGGACGCAGATGTATTTCCCCCGAACCTGCATGTGCGTAATGTACAGAATACAGGTTATGTTTTTTTAGAATATCATTGAAATCGCGGATATACGCGGGTAGATCATGCACATCAACAGCTGTGTCTTCAATCACCGGCACTGCTTTATCGTCGCCTGGTAAATTACTCAACAGGCCCAAACCAGCTTTCCTCAATGTCCATATTTTTTTGCTGTCTTCTCCAAACAACAAAGGAAAATGATAACCCAGTCCGGCGGCACGCATATCCGCTTCCACCTGCCCGGCAATAGCGATTATGTCTTCGCGGTTTGTGCGCGCAAACTCTATCACCAGTATTGCACCCGGATCGCCCTGCACAAAAAATCGATTTTTAAGCTGCTCTTTATTTTCTTTCGTGCATTCAAGAATATAATGATCGATGAGTTCGCTGGCACTGGGCCTATACTGCAATGCAATCAGGTTGGCCCTCAGGGATTCATCAATGCTGTTAAAATGCACACAAAGCAATCCTGTTTCCTTTGGCGGCAATGGAACCAGGTTTAGTTTTATTTCGGTGATAAACGCCAGTGTTCCTTCTGAACCGGCGATGAGTTTACAAAAATTAAAATCGGGTTCGCCTGCAGTAAAAGGGGCCGTCTCCAGCAGTACATCTATTGCATAACCGGTGTTTCTCCGTTCTACTGTTTTTTTGGGAAACTCTTTTCTTATTTCCAGTTGATTATCGTAGTTGCTTAGCAGGGTACGCGTTGTTTTATAAATGCCGGCCTCAAGCGAGCCGCCTTCACACTTTGCATGGAATTCGTCTATGCTGAGCGGTTTAAATTCAACCTCCGCTCCATCGCTTAACAAGGCTTTTACTTCCAGCAGGTGTTCGCGCGTGCTGCGGTAAACAACGGAGTTGGAGCCGCAGGAATTATTGCCCACCATGCCACCAATCATAGCCCTGTTAGCCGTAGAAGTTTCAGGCCCAAAAAAAAGCCCATGAGGTTTCAGGAACATATTCAGCTCGTCGCGAATAACGCCGGGCTGTACACGCACCCAGTTTTCAGCCTTGTTCAGCTCAACTATTTTGGTAAAGTATTTTGATACATCCACCACAATACCGCCACCCACCACCTGCCCGGCCAGCGAAGTGCCGGCGGTACGCGGAATGAGTGAGGTTTTATTTGTACGGGCAAACTGTATCAGTGTGCGGATATCGTTGGCTGATTTTGGAACGGCAACCGCCAATGGCAGTTCACGGTAGGCCGACGCATCCGTTGCATACAATGTACGGATGGTCTTGTCGTCGTATAATTCGCCCTCCAGTTGTCTGCCCAAGTCGTTTAATGCCAGCATGAACGGGTTGTTTTATGTAATCAGGCTGCAAAAATAGGGGCTTTGAAGATGAAGGCAAGCAGAGATATACCGGTGTTGGAAATGAACAATTTATGCAGCGGACCTAAACAAAAAAGCAAATAGCACAAGCCATGCGGGATGGTGCTATTTGCTGTAAATATGAAACAAAAAATATAATTCGGATTATGCCGCGTAGTGAAGTTTGTTTTCCAGCGGTCTCAGTATGCGGTTGAGTAACTCTTTGTCAATGGATGGCGTAATGCCGTTGTTTTCTCTCAGCACGGTCCATTCATTTTTTTCGGTGTAGCGTAAAGTAAAAAAATAATAACCGTTCAGTTTAATAGGGTAAACAACACCACGATTATCTTCCTCCTGGAACACGCTCGCTTTAACCATATCACCCCAGTACCGAAAGCTAATCTCAATTGATTTGATAAAGGATCTCATACAACCAGTTTTATTTTTCGTTTTACATAACGTGAAATTATCGTGCCTGATATTTCTGTAATATGGCTGCAACCGATTACCAATTGATCTTAATCATATTTTAATTTTGATGTAGAATTTTTTTCACAATTTCTAAATGTTTTGTTAATCATGATTGTACATTGGTAAATTTTATAAAAGCAATTTTCATAACCTGTCATGGGGCATCTATATAATACTAAGGGAAAATGTATAGTATGCAATTTTGTTTGCAGGCTTAGTTCGCCAGCGCTCGTGAGTTGGTGGAAGGCAGTTAAAAATTTTCAGTGAAAAATTAAGGTTATGACTGCATCAACCTGGCTTCTTCGAGATCGAGTTCCCATTCTTTACTCTTCAACAGCTCATCAGAATATTTTCCTTCATGCCGGAGCTTATTTAGTTCTTCTCTTTTTACGGCAATGATTTCTATCAGCATTCGCCTGTACCTTGGTAAAAACCCGGGTGCAGCCATCGTATTTTCTTCATTGGTGAGTTTGTTATTGGCAATCTGGATCATGCGTTCATACCGTTCTTTCAAACGATTGTATGCTTCCACATCGCCCAGTGCATCTTCATGTTGCTGCTGCATATGATCGAGCGCTGCCATAGCCAGGCGAAGCCGCACCGCAGGTTCCTGCTCTTCCATATTTTCTTCTTCATCCCTCATTTTAAAAGCACGGATAAATAGCGGGAGGGTTAAGCCCTGGACAATAAGCGTAAAAAGAATGACCGTGAACGTAATAAATAAGATAAGGTTACGGTGGGGGAACAACTTGCCGTTAGAGAGTAGAAGCGGTACCGATAATGCAGCGGCCAATGATACAACTCCGCGCATTCCGCTCCATCCCACCAAAAAAACAACTTTCAACGAAGGACGTCGTTCGCGCGTACGAATTCCTTTGGACAATACCCTCGGAAGATAAGCACCCGGGTATACCCAGATGATACGGATAACAATAGTGAGAAGACTGATGATGATGCCATACCGTACCGCGTCAATAAGCGAATACTGGCCCAGTCCTTTCACTATAGCAGGCAGTTGAAGGCCAATCAGGATAAAAACGAGCCCGTTTAGTAAAAATGTAAGCGTTTGCCAGAAAGAATAAACCTGTATACGCGAATTATAGCTGAAAATCTCATGCGAACGAAAACTCAGGAAGAGCCCGCCGCTGACTACAGCCATTACGCCTGAATAGTGGAAATGTTCAGCAGTGATATACATTATATAGGGTGATATCAGCGTAAGTGCCGCGTCAATACTGGGTGTAGTAGGCAGAAACCGGTGCACCACATATAAAATACCTGCAATCGCAACGCCGATGAATATACCTGCAGCGGTTACAAGGAAGAAATCAGCACCTGCTTTTGAAAACGCAAACTGGCCCGTGAGCACGGCAGCAAGGGCCACCCTGAAAACAATCAACGAACTGGCATCATTTATCAGGCTTTCACCTTCCAGTACCGTCTGCATTCTTTTGGGCACATGCAATTCCTGTAAGACAGAGGAAGCCGCAATAGCATCGGGCGGAGAAACAATACCGCCCAAAAGAAAACCCATTGCCAGTGAGAAATCGGGAATCATGGAATGTGCCGTGAACGCAACAATCGTGGAAGTAAAGATGACCAGGCCGAAAGCAAGCAAAACAATGGGTCTTTTGTAAAGCCAGAAATCTTTCCAGGAAGTATTCCATGCGGCGGCATATAACAAGGGCGGCAGAAATACCAGGAACACCAGGTCGGGCTGCAGCGTGATGAGCGGAATACCCGGTATAAAACCTATTAGTAAGCCCGATACCACCAGGAATATAGGATAGGAGATGCGAAGTTTGTTGCTGATCATGGATAGCATGGAAGTAGCAAAAAGCAATGATAACAGCAGTAGGAGGTTTTCTTGCATGGTCGGAAATTAGGAATTATTGTTTGTAGTTTTCAAGGTTGCTATCAGCCAATGCTAAACAGGAACACCGGAAAGAATGAAGCACTGCAATCGATAGCGTTTGTTCAGTTCCTTTTTTCATGGTCGAATCGAATCGGCAATAATGGGGAATAATAGCAACATACCATCGCCCGCGACAGCGGTGCTGGGCCTGAACAGCATCCAGCATATAAATTGTATACACAGCATAGTACAGCCAAGTAATTTTATCATTTTTTAATTTTTTTTTATGCAAACAACTACAACATCCAAAGAAACGATTGAAGTGCTGAATGATCTCGTTATGATTCACAACGACAGGATAGTAGGCTATGAAAGGGCCCTGGAAGAAACGAAAACCGATGATGCGGATCTGAGGCAGCTGTTCACGTCTATGATTGATGAAAGCCGTAAGATGCGGCTTGATCTCGCAGGAGAAGTACAGGCATTGGGTGGAGAATTTGAAGCAGGCACCACCACCAGCGGAAAATTATACCGCGCATGGATGGACGTAAAAGCAGTGTTCACCGGCCACTCAAGATATGCTGTATTGTCGAATTGCGAACGTGGTGAAGATGCTGCGCAGGATGCGTACAAAGAAGCATTGGAAGAAAACACATTGCCCAATTATATCCGCACCACCCTGGAATCACAGCGGCAAATTCTCCGTGGTTCGCACGACAGGATAAAAGCCCTGCGCGACGCAGCAAAGTAGTTGTAATAGATATAGTGAGTTGGGTGGAATATGTTTATTACAGACAGGACCGGGTATCCGGTCCTTTTTTTATGCCTTCACCAACCTATAATTTAAAACACTGCATCATTGCATTCATTATCTTGCCTGCATGATTGGCGATAATACGCATTAGTTCGATTACGGGCGAGTCCCAATGCGCAATTGTATTATATGCATCGGAACGACTGATCAAATTTCAATGATAAATGAAGGAGAAAAAACCAACAAGAAGAAATTTCCTTGTTTCAGCCATGCTGGCCGGAACAGGCGCGGCTCTGCTGCCCTTATCTTCTTTTACAGCAGGCAGGGAAGTGAATATCGCTGGAGATGATAGCGAAAAAGATCTTGTTTTTTTATTCCAGGGCGATTCCATTACCGATGGAAACCGCGGCCGCAATACCGATCCCAACCATGTCATGGGCCATGGCTATGCTTTTTCAATAGCCAGCCGCGTAGGGGCAGATTTCCCCGCTTCAGGATTTTCATTTTATAATCGCGGCATCAGTGGCAATACGGTTTCGGATTTGCAAAAGCGCTGGCAGGAAGATACACTTCGTATCCAGCCGGATGTATTGAGTATACTGATAGGGATAAACGATGTGAATGCTGCTATTGAAGCAAGGCCTGATGATCTAACAATAGATCAATTTGAAAACGTCTACCGCCAGTTGCTAAAAGATATGCAGGCGATAAAGCCGGATGTTCTTTTTGTTTTGGGCCTTCCCTTTGTATATGCTGTTGGAAAAAGAAAAGAAAACTGGAATGCCTGGAAGCAGGAAACCCTGCAAAGGGCAGCAAGGGTAAAAAAACTCGCATTGGAGTTCAATGCCGTGTTGATAGATTATCCAATGGTATTTGATAAAGCCATCAGCAAAGCGCCGCCGGAATACTGGATATGGGATGGCGTTCATCCTACCGTGCCTGCTCATGAGCTGATGGCCCGGGCCTGGATAAACGGGGTAAGCCAGCGCCTTCATTTCCTGAAAAAATATATTTCTGATCAGTAACTACACATGAATAAGTTATTTTACTGCGGACTATTTTTTTTGTGCACGGTGAAATCGGCAGCGCAATCTGCGGCCGTAAATCAACTGGATGCATATAACATAACCTGGACAACACAGAGCCGGAACGCATCGGGCTCTATGCCCTGCGGCGGTGGCGATATTGGCCTCAATGTCTGGGTGGAGCAGGGAGATGTATTTTTCTATCTCGCAGAAAGCGGCATGTTCGATGAAAACAATCAATTACTGAAAGCCGGCAGGGTAAGATTGCATATCGACGGCAATCCTTTTGCGGCCGGCGATTTTAAACAGCAACTGCGGTTAAGGGAAGGCGATATAGTTATCAGCGGCGGCAATACCAATGTGCACATTTGGGTGGATGTTTTCCGGCCGGTTATTCATGCTGCTGTGCAAAGTAAAAAGCCTGTTCATCTTACTGCGGCGTACGAGTCATGGCGGCACGAAGACCATATCATATCCGGAACAGAATTCAGGGCCAATTCATACAAGGTTCCGCAAAAAACACTTATCAAAACATACCACGACAGCATTGCGTTTAAAGACGACCAGGTTTTCTTTTATCACCGCAATACTTCCACCGTTGAAAATATTTTTGACTATACCGTTAAAATGGAAGGAATGGGGGCTGTAAAGGATCAACTGTATAACCCGGTTGCCAATAATACGTTTGGTGGAGTAATGAAAGCAGGGGGGATGAAGCCCTGGGGCAATGATACGGGCTTGTATGCAGGTATACCCTATAAGGCATGGACATTGAAAAGCGAAAAGCCTTCGCGTTCGTATCAACTTGAGGTGGTATTGCATACTGCACAGGCACCAGCACAGCAATCATGGAACGAAGGCCTCGATAGCATTATCAGGGAAGCCACCGTTCACCGGAAAAATGCAGAGGCCAAAACCAGGGAATGGTGGAACCAGTTCTGGAACAGGAGCTATATTTTTATTAAAGGCCCCGATAGTTTTGTTACCCGTAATTACCAGCTTTTCCGGTATCAGCTAGGCTGCAACGCCTATGGCAAGTGGCCCACAAAATTCAACGGAGGCCTGTTTACGTTTGATCCGGTGTTCGTTGACGGTAAACAGGCATACTCGCCTGATTTTCGGTTATGGGGCGGCGGTACCATGACGGCGCAAAACCAGCGCCTGGTTTATTTCCCCATGCTGAAAAGCGGTGATGCTGATTTAATGAAGCCGCAATTCGATTTTTATCTCCGTACGCTGAAAAACGCAGTATTGCGCAGTCATGTTTACTGGAATCATGGCGGTGCCTGCTTTACCGAACAGATAGAAAATTTCGGATTGCCCAACCCCACGGAATATGGGCTGAAACGACCAGCCGGCAGCGATCCCGGTGTGGAATACAATCCCTGGCTGGAATACCTCTGGGAAACGGTTTTCGAATTTTGTTTTATGATCCTGGAAACGGAACGGTACGAAAGCGCCGATATCAAACAATACATACCGCTGATTGATAGCTGCCTGGTTTTCTTTGATGAGCATTACCGGCAATTGGCGTCGAAAAGAGGTACCAAAGAATTAGACGAATCCGGCAAGTACATATTTTATCCTGGTTCTGCGGCGGAAACGTTTAAAATGACCTACAATTCTACCAC
>Ga0157378_10004923_pt1 | contig 11700 bp, 9 predicted proteins | sample M65metaG_FD_115309 | JGI IMG/M metagenome (GOLD analysis project Ga0157378, IMG submission 115309) | Miscanthus rhizosphere microbial communities from Kellogg Biological Station, Michigan, USA - M6-5 metaG | ecosystem: Host-associated > Plants > Roots > Rhizosphere > Soil | place: USA: Michigan...
CATCGCTTCCCAGGACGAACAACCGCAGGAAACTGCAGGCAAACGCGTTCGTTTCTATCCCACCATTGCGATAGAACGGATCGCTGAGCGCCTCGCTGTTCGCCAACAGGATCATCGAGAGATTCTTGTCCGGCACTTTCAGATAAGTCGCTGAGAACCCTGTGCCCCAATGACCGTAATGCCAGATCAATTTCTGGCCATGATAGTTCTCCGCAAACCAGCCGAGTCCATGCGGCAACGTCTGGCCCGAGTTCGAGACGAACGGCGTCCAGGCCATCGTCTGGGTCTCCGGCTTCAGAAACCTGTGTGCATCGATGGCCGCATCGTATTTCGCCATATCGACCACTGTGGACAACAAACCCGCTGCGGCGCCGACTCCCTTCGGCGGATATCCTGCGCGGGTGACTTCCTCGCCGTACAGCGTGTACGGCACCGCCAGCTTCGTCAGGTTGTTTTTATAGCGGCTGAGATTTTCCTTGCCCAAAACCGCGGCCCAACTGTTCGGTTCATCGAGCACATCATGACTGGGAACACTCGCAGACATTCCGAGGGGATCGAAAAACGTTTTGATGAGGAGTTCGCGGAAAGATTTGCCGTACTTTTTCTCGATGACCGCGGTGAGCGCGTTGTAGCGGTTACCGTTATAGCTGTAACGGTCGCCCGGAGTGCCTTCGGAAGTGTGACTGAGCAGATGCTTCACGCGAACTGAATCGTCGGTGTACTCGATCGAGTAATGCGACATCGGTTCATTCAGATCGAGCTTGCCCTGTTCGACCAATTGCATGATGAGCGTGGCAGCAAAAGTTTTGGTGAGTGAAGCGATGTGATAAAGCGTGTCGGGCGTCGCCGCGACCTGCTTTTCCTGATCGGCAAAACCGAAGCCTTTGGACCACACGACCTTCTGATCTTTGAGAATCACGGCGGACAGGCCGGGAATTCTCAGTTGTCTGCGCAATTCTTCCGCCTGCGTCTCGAAACTCGCGAGCTGCTGCTCCATCGTCTGCTGATTCGCCGGCTTTTCTTTTTGTCCGACGTAAGACGCTTGGCAAGCCATCGCCGGATGGAGCGCCACCACTGAGACCAAGACGAGCCGCGCTATCCCACGGCCACAAATTGAATTGAAGTGTCGCGTAAAGATCATTTGTTTTAGTTATTGTCTAAGCGTTCTGTAGGAATCATCTGGCTGTCGCTGTGGAGTGTACCGCTTTTTGAAATGCGCCGGCATTTTCGAGTGCGCTGGACTTGTCACCGCTTTTGGAGCGCGCCCCCGACAGCGCTTTGGTTCTTCATAATGCAGGTACTTAGTTAGTACCATCGCTCATAAACATCAGATGGTTCGACTCGGTCATGCCGTTTCTTCAGGTTGCAATCCCTACAGAGCAACTGAAGGTTTGTCACGTCATTCAGGCCTCCACCTGCAAGCGGGACGATGTGGTCGCAATGAGGGTCGCCACTAATATTTATCAAACCTGTTAAGTCAGAAAAACAAAACGCGCACAATCCCCGATCTCGGTGGAACACAGCTGTGCTTGCCCAGGTTGGCGGCTCGACGCGATTGAGAACGCCGTCCTTTCTTAGCCACTTGCGATCCTGTTCGTCTAAGTCGGAAATCCGCACCCTAGACATTTCAGATCCCATCTCTTCGTTAAAAGCCTGCAGTATCCTACGATTCGAAAAGAGAACAAAAAAGACTTCATCTGAGATTTGAGTGACGAGGTCTTCCCACGGTCCGGCAACCAACAATTCATCGCAGTATTCGTAGACATCGTCTTCGTCAGATTGCTCGAATGATTTTCCTTGTTCACGCAACCAATCCTCGAAACTCTCGTGGTTCAATCCATGAACGTCGAATGCGTCGTTGATAGGGCATCGGCGACAATCTGGACGGCAATCGAACGGTGCGTGCTCAAAGAGTTTCTCCTCCTCCAACAAATCCGCTGGACTTACGGCTAAGGTTCGGTCTCGCAAGACGAAGGAAACTATGTATTCTATGAAATGATGAAAAGCTGACCGCTTAGGAAATGGTTTCACGAAGGCACCGCCACTCCCTTCAAAGAAGCCCTCCATATCTCGGGCGTGGGTTAGTCGATCTAAGGCGATATGATGCACTACATTGGCTAGGTAGTAGGTGTCATAGTATTTTGCTGTGAAGAGTTTTCTGGGCACGAAAGAAATGCTCCTTCCAAGTCAATTCTGTCATTGAAGCTCATTTAACTCCACGCCACCGTATGCGAGATAGATTGAGCAAGGAAAGACGCTCGTGGAACATGAGCCGTATTCGCGGAAAGGATACTTCACCAGAAAAGCGAGTGCGTTCAGTGCTCCATCGAATGGGTTACAGATTTCGATTGCATCGAAAGGATCTGCCCGGCAATCCTGATATTGTCTTTGTGAGTCGTCGAATCGCCCTGTTCGTTCACGGCTGCTTTTGGCATCGGCATCGCCGCTGCAAAAATTGCACGACCCCATCTAATAACCGAAATTTTTGGGTTGAAAAGCTTGAGGGAAATGCCGCTCGTGATAAGAGAAATAGACTAGCTCTTCGTAAGCTCGGGTGGAGGTCGTTTGTCATTTGGGAATGCCAAACCGAAGATTGTGGACAGCTCAAAAACACTCTAAACGAATTCTTAGCAAGGCTTAAGAGTTCAGAATAAGAAGGTCTAATAAACAAAATGACAACTCCCGAACACCTATATGGCCGTCCTTGGAGCGAAGCAGAGTTCCTCGTGGTTCTTAACGCTTATTTCAAACACTATGACGAGCCGAAGCATGAAGGAACTGTCTTCGTTAATGATCTCTCGCGCATTCTCGGCCGCACAGTCGGCTCTATTCTGATGCGAATGGAAAACTACGCGAGCATAGATCCTACGACCCAAGAAAATCGGGTAGGACTCGTTCACATTAACGACTTCGGACGCCGCATCTTTGAAAAGTGGAGCAAACAGGCTGATGCATTAGCTCTTACTGCCGATGTGTTAGTCCGCCAGTTTGAGCAGCAGGATGTTCCAGACCTCTTTAATCCTTCACCAATTAAGATTCCGAAGGCTTTCGGCAAGTATGAATTATTAGATCAACTCGGCGAAGGAACCAGCGGGCTCGTTTTTTCTTGTTTTCACACTGAGACAGGAGGAGCCTTCGCAATTAAGATCATCCATTCGCACATCGTGCACGACGCGGAAATATTTCACAGGTTTCTGCGCGAGATCCACGCGTTGAAGGCAGTTACACATCAAAACGTAATCGCGCTTCATCAGGACAACCTGGACACTGAGAGAAATTTCCCGGCCTTCATTATGGATCTCGCGACACACTCTTTAACGGGCTATCTTGAGGATGTGCGGCATAATCAGAGCGAGAGAAAGCGACCAATACTCAACTTTGCTGAAAGTGAAACTATTATTTATGCCGCAATGGATGCAGTGGAGGCTCTGCACCAGAATAAGCCAAAACTAATCCATCGAGACATCAATCCAAACAATCTGTTGCGTCTGCCGGATGGTCGATGGGTTTTGGCTGATTTTGGCTTGGCGAAGTTTCTTTCGACTGCACCCGTAAGCACCTCGTTCAAGACTACAACGCATCGAGGTTGGGGAACGATGTGGTACACAGCCCCGGAACAGTACGACGATTTTATGAATTCAACGGAGCAAACCGATGTGTTCAGCCTCGGTGTGCTTATTTGGGAACTATTTAGTACTACTGCACCTCCGCCTAGTGATCGGGACCTGGGATTGCCCGAGAAACTTAAGCGCCTCTATTTAAGAGCCACTGATCGAGATCCCAAGGAACGCCACCGTAGCATTAATGAGCTTAGAGCTGAGTTCGCTAGGGCGTTAAGAAATGGAAGTCAAACAAGACTGTGGGGCTAGCCATGTACATCGATGAACCACTGAAACTCGCAGCGAATGAGTGGTTAGTGAAAGTGTGCAATCCCCTCTTTGGAAGGAACTTTGGTGAACAGAATCTCTAACGAAGTGAAACGTAGCCTGGACGTGCACTTTGCGCAGCAAGCCAAGCCTGAAGATCAACGAGTATTGGATTACGGAGCCTAAAGATCGGGACAGCTTTGATCGATTTCTCTGGAGTTGCGATCGAATATGGAAATCTTGCGGACAAAACCAAGTGCCAGGTTCCGCTAATGCTTGGTAGCTCGACTGCTTCCAAACTTCGGGTCGAATCGTTTTTTTTCTTGATAAGCTTAACTAACTCGTCTGGTACCAAGAGCCCTGCAACAAATCGCGAGACCGCTACCTTTGTCTGTGAATAATCACAAGCTGCAGTAACCTCGACCAACACGATGCGGCAATGTCTCAGTATTACATTAAGTCGATTCTTGAGTTGGCGACGTGCCAGGGCCTTTTGTTCATTTTCCGTCTTGGAATTAACCTTGTCGTAAAGCGCTTTGTAGGCGGCGTCACTGTTAAAATTTAGGATATTCTTACCTAATTCGATGACACTTGGTTTGCATCGCGCGTGCGGACATCCCAACCCTGCTTTCCTTACAGGTACGTACACGTTCCCCGGCCTCACCTTGGAGTCAGTCGCCTCCACAGGTGCAATTAGGAGCATGGAATTCAAGTGCGCCATTTCAGCTGCGGTTAGCTGGGGCAGGTTCAACTTTCCAAGCGACTTAATTTCGCCGCGATATTCGGTTCCGTCTGCATGCTCAAGCCTGTCGAGATGTAGAGAGCCAAGGACTTCCAATAGACCATGGGTAACCGATGTCTCATCTTCATTTCGCCCCGCACCGCCACTAGACAAGAATCTAAGCACTTCAGCCAAAGAGGATTTCCACTCAGGGGATGGCTGAACCTTACTATTAACAGCTGTCGCGAAATCGGCGATGGATTGCACGGTTGCGGTTGCCGCATCATGACACATCTGTTCCCATGACCAGAGCACACCAAGCGGACTCCGATCTTTGAGCAGCCCTTTGACTCCACTTATAACTTGTGGTGTCAAAATCCTTTTTTCCTGTCCCGGCTTTGGCGTGCTGAAAGGCTTCGGCATTTTGTGCACAAACAACGGTCGCATTTTCGGCATTGCTTCGCCAAGCATCATTGTGAACTCCTCCACATAGTGGTCATGTTGGGTCCACGCAACAAATATTAACGGCGCCGTATCCTTGGCGATGACTTTCCTCAAAACATTGACCGTCTTCCCTAATATTTCTCTTGACGTGCCGGCGGATTCCAGTTCCATGTCAACGAACGCCAACCTGATACCGCTCAGAGGTCGCATTTCCTCAAGTTCTTCCAGGTTTTTGCCAGATACGTAAACGCAACCAATTCCAAGACTGCCGAGCACTTTGATTACGGGAAGCGCCTCCTCGGCAATATCGTCGACTATCAAAACGCGTGCTGTTCGGAGGCTGTTCATAGTTCTTTAGGAAACTGGAGTGCGACAATTGCTCCAGTGAATTCTTTCGGCAAGGAAAGTAGAGTCCTGTCAGGAGCCAATAATAGTTTGCCTTTGTGAATCTTCATTACCTCGTTGGCGATATGGAGTCCCAGACCCATTCCGTCTGGCTTTCGCGAGAAGAACGGCTCTGTCAAGTATTCCGGTGGATCGACGAAGCCGGGACCATTATCAGCTACAACGATGGATGGTTTGTTATCCAATGCTAGCGTCGCCCCGAGGTAAATCAGCTTTTTTGGATCGCCCTTGCTTTCCAACCAATAGATCGAGTTATCAATGAGATTCATCAGCGTTGCAATAATGAGACGTCGGGCGCACTTAATGCTAAAGTCACTCTCACCCGCCTCAATTCCATTAATCGCTTTGATCCGATGAGCGTCCATCCTGAATTCTGTGTTAAATAAAGCCTGCTTTATTAATGCGCTAGCTCGCTCGCGGGAATTGCCAGATTTTCGAGCAAAATAAGCTAAACCGTCAATCATCTGGGCTAAATGCTTAACTAGTGCGGCGAGTCTCGATCTATCAGCACCATGCTTTACCGCAGTTACCATCTCCTTAATGATTTTTTCTACTTCGTGTATGACTACTGTAAGCGTCAGGCCAGGTCCTGCCGCCGTCAAAAGGCGTTCACGAACTTCAATAAATTGTCGTTCGATGCGATCGAGATATCCGCCTAGTTCTGGTATCAGCCGCTTTTTTTGAAGCTGGATTCTGAGCTCAGACAGATCATCTAACACAGGCTCTCTTTGGCTTTTCCTCGAGTACTGATCTCGCAGGCGCTGCTTGTCGATGTGTCTCTCCGCCTCCACTTGAGTCATCGCAAATAACACGGCTTGTTGAAACGCATCGTACGCATCATTTTCAATGAATCCCTCCCGATTGGTTTTTTCGATTAAGCCCTTACTTGTGCGTGAATCAAGGGACACCTCGCCTAGAATCACATTGTTACTGATTCTGCGCGTCGGAATATTCACGCGACGACTATTCAAATCCAACCAGTCATTCCCCGGTTCGCCGAAATCAAATACACGCATGCGATCCCTATAAACCCTCACGCCTCCGTTCGCATCCAAGAAATCCTTCAACCCCGCCTTATCGCTTGTAAGTTCTAAAACTGACGGTTCTCGATCAAAAATATGAAACTCGAAGTTGATTTTTCCAATACGCCCAGCTTGATCTAAATCTAGCTTCTCCTTCTTCGGGTAAACGCGCATTAGCTTTTCCTTAAGATTCGTGCGGACACGACCCTTGATCCTGTCCTGCATCCCTGGCAGCGGAACAAAACGATAAGAATAAACAAGATTATTTCCCCACATTCTTCCCTTAGCTCTAAACAGCGAAAGCTTTAGGACATCGCGGATGTCAAGTAGCTTGTCCAGCCAATCTGAGTGAGGCTCTAGCAAGAGTTTCGCCTGAAAATCCTTCGGATGCTTATACGGTGAACAAATTGAATTAACTGCACGATACAAATCCCGAACCTTTCCTCGGGTCCAAGTCTCCCTCAAACGCTTTATTTCGATCCGGGTGCCGTGCTTAGAGCCCGGGAAAAGTTCAGGAGAGCGCTCAGACACCGATATGTTCACATCGGATAAATATCGCGCCTTTTCAAAAGCGTCCCAGTTAATGCGAACCACTACCTCTTTCTTGCGAGTCATGCGTGTAACCAACTCTATCTCACGTCCCAGCTTGTGCGCTGCGAATCTCCCCACCCCCTTCTCGCCCAACGGTAAACGGTGATATTTTGGTGAACGCTTTCCGCGCCGTCGCTGAGTTGCTCGATTCTCCGTACCCGGCTCCAGCCAGACATTCAGAACCGTGTTAATGTCCATCCCAGTTCCGGTATCAGCGATGACGATTCTTGCTTCTTTTGGATTCGTCAGATCATGCATTGTGACTGTGCAACTGGAGGCGTCTGCATCGTAAGAATTCTTGACGAGTTCAAACACTGCTAAGCCGGCATCGCGAATGAGTTGATCACCCAACAGCAGGAGCATTCGGGCTCTCGGCCGAAAAACTATTTTTGCCGGCTTACTCATTTAGGCTCAGAATCGCTAATAAGTGATGAAACTATATGCTTCATGACCGGGGGACAAACCGCGTTTCCAATCATCTTTATTTTGTCGCGCCGCGTGCCATGCAGGAATCTCATGTCTTCCATTCCCATCGCGGTCTGAAGTTCGGGCACTTGAAGCATTCGCATCTTGTGACCTTTCGCCGATGGCTTTACTACAGCGAACCTATCCACGGTGGTCACTGTTCTGAGGGGACGATTGAGTCGTTGCCATCCGCCCGCCACATCCGAACCGTAATAGACGAGTAGAAAAGGTTTGTTAGTGCCGACGTTCTTCTCCGCAAGCTTCGCGCGCTTGAGCGTTGGCCTTGCCCGGTTCTTTTGATTAACAAGTGACCAACGATACTGTCCATTGAGATTTACGAATGATGAAGCAGTCAGCCGCTTTCCGCCAATCTTAGGAATTGCTTTTGGTTTCACTTCACGATCACACAGCAGAAACAGTCGTTTTCGTTGCTGCGGCACTTTAAAGTCCGCGGAGTTTAGGCGTTGCTCCCGAATTTTGTAGCCCAGTGCCTCCAACTCTGCCCGAAACTTCTTGTACTGACGCCACCTCTTCATGCTGCCGACATTTTCGATTACGATCCAGCGAGACTTGAACGCCCGCGCAAATCGGATCACGTGAAACGCTGTCTCTCGACTCTTCTCTGACCTGCGTTTCTTTCCTTTTGCAACACTGTGATTGGTACATTCGGGAGATGCCAGAATGAGATCAATCCTTCCGAGTTCTTGGGCCAGCTTTCTTACCTGCGATTTCTCCAAGTCGCCAGGATAGAATCGAGCCTTGGGAAAATTTGACTTATAAACCTTTCCCGCCAGTTCCCAGTGGTCGAACCCCGCAATGATCGCAACGCCGGCAGCTTTTGCTCCCCAGCTGCTACCACCGGCACAACAGAACAAGTCGATCGCCCTAACTCGCTTCATTGGACACAACCCTCCTGCCCTCAATCCCTCGACTGAGGTCCGAAGCCGTAGTGCCTAGTGCTTTTGCAATTCGAACGATGCTGAGGAGGCTGGGATTCCGAACGCCTCTTTCAATACCGCTGATGTAAGTTGGATCGAGGTCAGCTTTCTCGGCTAATTTTTCCTGCGTGAGCTTTTTTTCTTCGCGTTTTCGGCGAAGATTCGAGCCGAAAGCGGTCAATGCTCGATGACGTTGACTCATAGTCCATAGTTTGGACTATGAGTCTATAGACTATGAGTCATGTTTGTGGGTCGTCCAGGGTACGCCCGGCTTTAAGAAGCGTTGTAGGGAGCGACTACGATGCCAATCGAATGATCGGTGATGGCGTCTCGGTTCGGGTGGGCGACTGGATTGGCTTGAGATCGTACGTTACTTTCGGTTGCATGCTTCGTAGCGAGGCGCCGTGGCTTCGATCCTCTTTTTCGCTTGTTCCAACGGAATCGATGCGTCAGGGTGTTGCTCCATGTCGGCCAAACGAGCGTCGAGCAGCGCCTTCTGTTCATCAGTCAGCGGATCATCGTCATCGAGCCAAAGGTCGCCGTCGAGTTCAGCAAGCTTCAAACGAATCTCGTATCTTTCCTCCGGCGTGAGATTTGGAAGTTGTTCGAGGATTTCAGCCTTGCTCATGAACGGAATTTTAACACAGGCCGTCAACAATAATTGTGGCCATGAGGGATCAGTTTAAGCGTTGACCTAGCTACAGCTCCGACCTCAAATCATAACGCGAGTCCAACTCTGATTAGAGCCGAGGATCAACCCGGTCGCTACCGCTCCCGGTTCTGACTTCATACCTTATTTCTCCCGATACAACTCTGGCAGCTCTTTCTTGAGCGCCTCCAGTTTTGGCATGTCGTTGTAGACGATGTAGGGTTCGTCCGGGTGATTGGCCAGGTAGTTTTGGTGGTAGCCTTCGGCTTCGTAAAAGCCTTTCAATGGAGTCACGTCAGTCACGATCTTGCTCGAGAAGATTTTGGCCTGGTCCAGTTGGGCGATGTAACTTTGAGCAATCTTTTTTTGCTCGTCATTCGCGTAGAAGATTGCTGAGCGGTACTGCGTGCCGACGTCCGGTCCCTGGCGATTCAATTCGGTCGGGTCGTGCGCGACTGCGAAGAAAACTTTGAGCAATTGGCCGTAAGTAATCTGGGCCGGATCGTATGTGATGTGCACCGATTCAGCGTGCCCGGTCTGCCCCGAGCCGACCAGACGGTATTGGGCCATGTCTGCCGAGCCGCCGGCATAACCCGACTCGACGCGGATCACGCCTTTGACGTGTTCGTAGACGGCTTCAATGCCCCAGAAACACCCGCCTGCCACAACGGCGGTTTGCTCGCCTTTGACCTTCGCCAGCGGCGCGTCAAGGGTGGGGTTGGGAATGGGTGCCGATTTGTTTGCGGATACGTTTGCGATGCTGCAGGAACTCATAGTTGTAATCATTGACGTCAAAATAAAAAGACTCGAAAGTTTAAGAAAAAATGTGTGCACGTCAGATATACGAGGCTTTGAGTTTATTCGGATTGCGCGGTCGAGCCAAGTGAGGGTGCCTCAATTTCAAAAAATCACATAACCAGTCCGCGGAGCGGACGATGGCATAAAGCCCGGGGTGAGCAGCGAACCCCGGGTAAGTGATCCCAATCAATTGTAGCCCGCGTAGCGGTCGGTAGCCCTGGGGTGATCTCGCGATGGGGCCGTCGCCCGCTCCGCGGGCTCGCACGTCTATCAATGCCGTGTTCCCGGGGTTCGCTTCGCTCACCCCGGGCTTTATGCCGTCGTCCGCTCTCGCGGACTGGGTTTACTACTGATGGGCCACAACGTTTTCTGATGGTCGAACTCGGCATGAATATGGTGGAAAAACCCCGGGGTTTTAGGCCCGGGGCTACTACATGGCCGACAAGTTTACCGTGTGCTTACGGCTTTTTGCCTTTGCCCTTACCGCCGCCATTACCCTTAGCGCCTGGCGCGGCTCCCGCCGGTTTTTGCTTCTGCTCCTGTTTTTGCGCTCCTTGCGACTGCGGTTTTCCTTCATGCTTCGCCGGCTTGCCTACCCGCTCACCCTGCGGTTGCGGTTGAGCTTTGCCCTGGGCCTTTTGCTGACCCGGTTGTTGAGCCGGCTGTTGAGCTTTGCGTTCGGCCTTCTGCTGAACCCGAATTGCTTTCTCCTGAGCTTGCGTCTCTTTTTTCTGCTGCTGCTCAAGCTGACGCGTCTGCTGCTGAGCTTCCTTATTGCCCTTGGCGGCTTCAGCACTGAGCCGGTCTATTTCCTTTTGCCGTCCCTTATCAGCCTGACGCTCGTCTCTATCTTCCTTACGCTCGTCCTTGATCTTAAACTTCTGATTTCTGGCCGTATCGGAAACACGTTCCACTCGCATCGACTTTGGCAGATCCTTGCGAAATATCGACTGCCTGACGTCGGCGCCGAGATAGACCGGCGTGTCTCTAAGTTTTTTGGCAATGCCCGGCGGCAGATCGATCTTGCCGCGGCCCCAGGCCGAGTGTAGCGCTGCGTTTCGGAGCGGAGTCAGGGACAAGGGATCCAGCGTGGTCCGCTGTGCCGCCAACCGCTGCTGGTCAATCTTCCGGATATGGCGCGCATCGAGGGGGCGACCCCAGGCATCCACCGGCACGACAGTCACTGCCCCGGGTACCGCGAAGTTAACAAGTTGTGTAGGCACTACATTGGTCTGCGTCAGATAATGTGCCTGCCAGTTGTCGTCATAATAACGCGGGGCATAATTGTCGCCCGGGCCCAGCGGCACCCAACCGATTTGGTTGTCGTCCAGCGAAACGAAAGCCACCAGGGCCGGCGCGTAGGCCGGCGTCGTGTTCACTCGATCGGGAACCCAGTACCACTGGTTATTCGCGCTCACCCAACGTCCATAGTGATAGGGCGCGTAGCCCCACGGCTCGCTGGAGACCCAGGTCGGACCATACGTATTACTGTTGGTCCATTGGCCCTGTTGATAAGGAACCCAGCCGGCGTCAACCCGCGGCCTCCACGCATAGCCATAATTGCCAACGTTCTGCCAGTCGCCGTAGTAATCAAGGTCGTTAAGACCCGGAATGTTTGAACTGGCGTACTTATAACTCGCGTTGCGCTGGTAGGGGTCGTAATAGTAGGGATCGCTAAGATAAGCGTCGTAGTCATTGTAACGGCCGTCGTAGGAATTTGGATATTGATAGCGGTAATACTCGTCCACCTGATAGCCGGCGTCGCGACGATTCAAGCGAGACAACGCCACCTCGGACGCCG
>Ga0157378_10004927_pt1 | contig 11699 bp, 5 predicted proteins | sample M65metaG_FD_115309 | JGI IMG/M metagenome (GOLD analysis project Ga0157378, IMG submission 115309) | Miscanthus rhizosphere microbial communities from Kellogg Biological Station, Michigan, USA - M6-5 metaG | ecosystem: Host-associated > Plants > Roots > Rhizosphere > Soil | place: USA: Michigan...
ATGGGGCGCGAACTGCTCTGGCGCGAATATCCCACCGACATGCGTGGCAGTTACTTCCGCCAATTCTGGGACGTGAAAGGCGTCAGCAACCCGGACACACCCGCCGATGCCGAACAATTGAAGGACATCACCAAGATTCATTCCTGGCAATCGACGACTTTGCTCGGCTCGCACAAGCCGGATCCCGGTCCGGCTGCCGACGTCCAGCCGGGGGAGAAGCAGGTCGTGCTGGTAATTCGCGGCGAACTTTTGAAGCGTTATCCCAACACGGTTATCTATGCGCAGAAGGCCATCGGCGATGCTGCGGGTAACGATGTGATTCGCACGACTGACCTGACTCCGCAGCAATTCGATCAGGAGCTGAAGTTTCCTCTCTTCAAAGCAGAAATTGATCCTGATTTGCGTTTCTTTGGTTTTGACCTGACCACTGACAAAGCGAGAGGCACGGTGAAGAGTAACAACTTCCCCGCCAGTGATACGCGCGGTTGGTTTTTTGTGATTCAGGAAGTCCCCGGCGAGCCGCGCTTTGGCATGGACATTAAGTACGAGCCGACCAGGGACACGGACAACAATCCGTTGAATGATCCGTTGGATACGTGGGACAACCTGGCCTGGGATCGATTCGGAGCTACCGAACCGCCCTTTGTGAAGCTTTCACCGCCGCCGAGTTTTCCGCGCCCAAATGTAGCTGAATTGACTGCCCATCCCTGGGGCCTCTCTTCCGCTCAGATGGCTTACATACTTTTTCAAACTCCGGTGATGGTGGCGGTGCACGCCACCGAGATGCTGGACAAGACAGAATTGAAAGTGTGAGTGGGCTTAGCTGAGGAATGGCTGACTTTCAGGAACAGCTTAAATTGATTTCCAGGTTGCGCGAGCAGTGCCGCGAGTGTGACGAATCGCTCTATCGCGCGCAGGTTGAGCTTCACCGCACGGACATCCAATTGCAACGTGCTCAGCAGCAAAGACCACGAGAAGATCCACCAGGCGATCAATTTATAACCGGGTTGCGCCGCGAAATGGAGCGGCTCAATACCGAACTGGCGGGACTGCGTGACCGGGAAAGGGAACTCGCTGCCTGGTTCACCGAACTGGCGGAACAACAACGCGAGCGCGATCACCTGCAGAAGAACCTGACGGCCGTGGGCGAAAGGATCAAGGCTCAACGGGATCGTCTGGCTAACCTCAAGGAGCTTGACCCGCCGCCGGCCGAAGAGATCCGTCAAGTGGAAAGCGAACTGGAAAAACTGCACAGCACCCAGGCGAACTTGTCGGCCGCGCTCGAAAAATCAACGGCCAAAATACACGAGCTGGAAAGGGAGGAACAACGAAGCAGGCGCGCCCAGGAAGAATTGCAGGCCGTCATCGCCTCAAAGCGCGCAGCGTTGCGCGATCACCTGGCCAGGTTGAGCGAGATCCAGCCTCGTCAGGACGCCAGCGGTTTCCTGGCGCGCAAGCGAGAGCTCACCTCGACCATCGACCGGACGAAGTTCGACTGCGGCGATTGTGAGGGCAAACTGCATGATGCGATCGGAGGAATCTATGTCGAAGACCCGCATCCCCGAAAAGCCCTCGCCAATCTGGACGACCGGACGCCGTTTCTGCTGCTGCCCGTGCGGATCGAAACCATTTTTGTTCCGCTCCAGAGTCCCGCGGGCGAAGGAGCCGCCGAACTGTGGGTGCGCCTGTATCCAGATGACATAGCAGTCCATACTCATGAAAAAATCCTTACCGAGAGCGAAGTGATCGCCGGTGAGCTCTATTGGACCGAGCTGGTTGCCGCAGCTTACTTAAACACCGAAAAGGACCACCGGCGGCGGGCTGCCTGGCGCAACATGGTTGAGCTCTTCAGTGGCCAGCGCGGCGCCTGGGTCGCGCAGGAAACCAAGCCCTCGGATTATGACGCGCTGGTCGCCGGCGCCGTGCCAACATTGATCGATCTGTTGCTCTCGCTCGATCCAAACTTCTTTAACGATCTGCTCGCTCTGGATCTGACGGACTCAACCCGAACGGCACTCGAGGATGCCCTTGCCCGGAACGATGGTGATGCCTTCAGCCAACTGGCTGAATCGGAACAATGGTTCGATCGCGTCGATACCCAGGTGCGCAAACTGATTACCGGTTTTCCGGTGCACGACCTGACCAAAACTGATGGCTGGACGCGAGCGCCACGCACCAACATCCTGCCGGATCGATTTGTGTTGCTGCTCTACCGGACTGAGTCGGGTGCCGCTCGAGAAATTACCGGTAACCTCATTCCGGATACGATGTTTGTCGGCCCAGATCCATTGGACGCAAAGAAAGCCTTTGAAAACAAAGACCACGCGTTGACCTTCGGCAGCTCGTTTGACTGGATGTCGGATTTCGACAAGGCCGTGGGGCAGGGGATGGGCTTCCGGGTCCCGCTCACGCCGGAAGAGGCGCGCACCGGATTTGCCAGGATTCTCGCGCTCGGGGTCTTTCTTTCCGCCGATGCCCAGGCCGGCGCATCTTTGTTAGAGGAGCTGGTAGACAATCATCAGTTTGGCCCCAAAGGATTCAGCCTTGTGCGCCAGGGTACGCCGACAAACAATACTGAACGTGACGGCAGTGGTTACTCTGACAACGACGCCTACAACGATCTGGCTTTCTTTACGGCCATCGATCCGCCGGCCTTCGATCCGGACGATGCTGATCCAACCCGCAGCCAAACCGATGGCCGTTTGCTGGCAGACGCTCTGGGCATCGGGTACCCGACGATGCAAACCGTCCAACATGCGAATCAAACGGACGTGCTCGAAGCCGTTTCGATGAACAAAGCGTTGTTTCCCGGCAGCCTCGGGTACTGGCTGCGCAACTGGATCAGCCCCGCCGTCTCTGATCAGGACGCGCGCGACGCGCGGTCCTTCTTTACCAGCTTTGTCACCGGCCGAGGGCCGTTGCCCGCCGTGCGCGTAGGCAATCAGCCTTATGGCGTTTTGCTCACCAGCGATTTTTCACGCTGGCAGTATCCGGAAAACCGCGATGACTTTCGGTTTAGATTTTTCGCGGACCAGACGGCGTTCTTAAAGAATTTGTTTCGGATTCTGTCGCGGCTCGAAGCAATCTGGAACAACATCGCCGGCACTTTGCCGTTCGTCGGTAAGCCAAACAGCGACTCGGCGGAAGTGCTGATGCATATTCTCGGGTTGCATCCCACCAGCGTCGAGTTCTATCAGCGCATCGGATATAGCGAGGAGTATCTGCGCAACCTGCTGAGTTTCGCCACCGGCCGCAATGCGGCTGAGCTCGCCATTCTGCTTCGAAGCATGCCGGCAACAATGCGATCGGTACTACACGATCTTGGTGTCGAGAAGGACCCAGCGACGGTAAGTAAATTAAAGAGCCTGCACGTCCTCTGGCAGCACTATACGACGGCGCTCACGACGCCAAATCTGATAGAAAACAAGCCGCCGTCGGAAAGCAATCTACTGACGATCAACTACATCGACTCGCTGGCTAAGACCACGGACACGCAGAAGATTATCAAGCCGGATTTCGCCGTCTCGGCCCTTTTGTTTCTGATGTTGCGGAATGCGCTCTTGTTGCAGCTTTACCACGGATCGTATGAGTGGCTGAAGGAAAGGACCATTTTTGAAACGGCGCTGGAACGTGGTTTGGCGACGACGACGGTGGTCGCCATGCGGCCCGCGTCACCGGCAGTTTCGAAGCTCGAGATTATCGGCACCAATATCGGCGTGGCCGAACCGGCAAACCCAACGCCGAAGGTGAGCGTGGCTAACTGGCTCTGGAACGGACCTGATCCGACCGAAGTCGAAGCTGCCTTCCTTAAGGAACAAAAGGCGGCGCTGGCAATTCTGGCGAAGAGCCCGACAGCGCGGCTGGAACGCTGCCTGGTAGAACACATGGATTGCTGCAGCTACCGGCTGGATGCGTGGCAGACCGGACTGTTCGCCCAGCGATTGCAAAATCAACGCCGCGTTCCGGGCGAGGGCCGGCAAACCGGAATCTATCTCGGCGCTTACGGTTGGGTGGAAAACGTCCAACCATCTGCGAAGACTTTCCTCGATCGCGAGAGCCTGCCCGCTTCACTGCGCCCCGCCGATTCGCATCCGCTGTTGGAAGAAGATGACGTGGTCGCACCGGGTTCGGCTGTGCCGCCAGGTTCGAAGCGTGGCGGTTTTGTCCATGCGCCTTCAATTAATCATGCCTCGGCCGCGGCGCTCCTCAGGAATGCCTATCTGAGTCACGCCGATCCGAATAAGGCTGAGTTGTTCGAAGTGAATCTCTCGTCTGAACGGGTGCGGCGGGCTGAGTTCATGCTTGAGGGCATGCGTAATGGCCAGCCGATCGAAGCGCTGCTGGGCTATCAGTTCGAACGCAGGTTGCATGATCGAACTTCCGAGAGCGCTGCCCGCGGCGATGTTCCGGTGCTGGAACTAAATGAATTCATCGCCCCGTTCCGGCAGGCATTCCCATTTGAATCTGTGGAAATCGTCCAGGCCGGCACCGGAGCGGCAACCGAAACTGTGCCGCCTTACAGCGTGGTTAACGGGCTTCGGCTAATGCAAGCCACGTTGAACTCGGCCAACGGATTCGGTCTGGCTGCGGTGTTGCCGGTAGCCCAGCGGCCCAACGCCAATCAGGGCGCCGCCATCGTGGCTGAGCAGGATGCGCTCCGTGACACACTCGATGCGGTCAAGGACTTGCTGATGGCTGAGAATGCCTATCAGCTGGTGCGCGGCAATTTTGATCGGGTTGCGGCAGTTTCTTTGTCGCAGAAAGATGCACACGTTCCGCCGGCTCTGGAAGTGGTTGAAACACCGCGGGGAACCGAGTTTACCTTTACCAACCGGGTGACGCTGCACTTCGATGATCTTGATCCTGCAGCGGCCGCGAGCAATCCCTGGCCGGGTATCAACATGACACCTCGGGCAAAGGCGGAAGCCGGAATGAATAAATGGCTGGCTTCAGTAATTGCTCGCCTGCCGGAAAAAATTCTTTGCGAAGCCAGTCGGGTCGATCACGACGCCGGGGGTAATGAAATTCCGGCAGACATCCATCCGGTTTCTGTTTCAGATCTGGAACTACAACCGATCGATTTCGTCTGGCTGGTCAGCGCCGGCCCCGATCCTGACCACCCAGGCAGCGATCCCGATCTTAAGACCAGAAGCGGGGGCGCCACCGAACTCGAAACCCGAATCGCCTTTCAATACCGACGCGCTCACGGAATAAATGATGATCAGATTGTTCGCATTCGCTTTAGCCCGGCGGTGGCCGCTGATGAGATCACTTTCGCTGAGCTCTTTCCGCTGGCGCGACATCTGCGCGGCCTGTTGATGGAGAGCCGCGCCCTCAATGCTGAAGATTTTCTTCCCGCCGCCGGTGGAAAAGAGACGGCAATTCCGGTGAACAAAAACAATCCGAAAGGCCTTGACGCGGCCGAACTGCGCACTCGCGTGCAGGCAGCCCTGAATGCTTTGGCTGCGCTGGCAGGCAGGCTGGACGGCGCTGCGGCTGCTTCAGTCCAGATGGTGTTTGCCGATGATCCGGGAACCACGCTGACGCTCAAGCTGGGCGACGCTTTCAAGAAGCTGGCAGAGAAAAAGGTGGCCTTTACTGATACCGAGAAAGTGACCGTCACATTTTCGCAGGTTGACGCTGCAAACCTTCATCAGGACCTGCGCGCGATCGCAAACTTCGGCGTCAGCGATGCTTTCCCGCCGGAATCAGATCTGACGCTTGATGCGGCCAGACTCGCGTTGCTGGCGCGGGCCCAATTAGTCGCCAGACGCTTACGCCGGACCGATCCGGCGGACGGCGTTTTGGATCGCGCCACCGCCAGCTTCAACCTCGCGACTGCGGACAAGTCAATCGACACTCAGGTCACGTTGTTACCGGCGGCCGGCAAAATTCTGCTGGGAGAAAATTTCAATTGGTTGCCGCGCTTTTCCTATTACAACTCAACCGACATTGCCGCCGCGGATGCGGATCGTAACCAGTTGTTGAGTCATGCAACTACTCCGGACACCAACGCAACCGAGCTTGTCGAGGAATGGCTGCATGGTCTGGCGCGGGTCAGGTCCCGACTGAATCGTTGGGAAGTGATCCGGACGCTGGCGGACGCGCTCACCGATGTCACCCTCTCGGTGCTGCCCGTCCAGCTCCCTCATCGCATTAACGACAGTTGGCTGGCCGTAAAGTTTCCGAAAACCGATCCGAATGATCCGGAGGTGCCGCCGCGGCCGTTTGGCATTTCACGCGACACGTTATCAATCGCGGCCCACGGCGCGACGGCCTTTCAGGGTGGCGTCAAGCAAAGTGGCATTCTGATCGACGACTGGACTGAAGAGATTCCCACCGCGAGTGAAACCACCGGCATTGCTTTTCGCTTCAATCAGCCAAACGCGGCGCCGCCGCAAGCGCTCCTGCTGACGGTTACGCCAAACGAAACCGGCTCGTGGGACTGGGACGATTTGGTGGGAACCTTGAACGATACGCTGCGACGCGCCAAGCGGCGCGCCGTCGAACCTGATCAACTGGAGACCAAAAAGCCCGGATGGGTCACCGCGGCACCGGCCTGGCAGCCCTTCTCGTCAGTGTGGAATACGTTAGCGCCGGCCCTGGTTTCGGAATTCAGCACCATTCAATTCCAGGATGTCTCGCTTGATCTGATGACCATGTTGGATTTCGTCCCTTTGAACGAGTTCTATTCCAGGCAAGTGATCAAATCGTAAGTCAACGTTATGGGCTTGAAAGAATTAAAACTCGACGACGTCGTCAGCAAGAACGCCATCTTTCGACTGCCGCACATTATTGCTTTCAATCGAATTGAGGCGCGGCCACGAACTCTGGACTTCAGCCGCAGTCTGAAGGCCGAGGTACGTGACCCACTTTGGATGCTTACCCGGCAATGGCAATTCGGCGAGTTCCAGGGTGAAGACGCGGCCTCATGCGTGACCGCGCGGATTAGTTATCATCATGAGCCAATTGATCGCCTGGCATTCCGTGACCAGAAAGCCTTCGAGTTCAAGGACCAAACCATGCCTTTGGAAACTCGGGTCGAACGCGAGACCATTCCGCTGACTGTGCGCCAGGGCGCGGGCAAATTCTATAGTGACGTTTTCTTTGCGGTGCAATGGGGGAAACAGTTTCTCCGTCTGCTGCAAGCAGCCAGCCTGGATGGCCATTATCCGGATTATGTAGAGCGGTATCCGATCCGGGTTTGGCCTCCGGAAGTTGCCGGGGAACAAAGACAGATTCGCGATCCCGAGGCCGAACAATTCAAAGTAGCAGTCGGTTCGCGAATCGCCGATGGTGTGGCGATCCTGCTTGAGGTTGAGAACGGGGACCACGACGCCTGGGTCGATGCCGCAGCCGGCGCCGATGCCGGCGCACTCAAGAATCTCGCTGCCGATTTTGCCGCTGCCTGTCAGCGAAAGTTGAACCGCCTTTTTAGCCAACCGGACGACAAAACAGACTCGGCCTGGTTGAAAAACCGCCTCGAGTATCAATTCGCGGTCGCCGGGCAAGCCGTTCCCAACGGACCACAGACAAACCTGTTTGCCGAGCAATATCACGAGGGGCACCTTGATTGGTACTCGTTCGATTCTGTGCGTGATCGGAGAACAGTGGTTGATCCGGAACCTGAGCCGGCCCCGGTCACTGAGCAAGTGGAATCGTTTATTCCCGGTAATGTTCGCTTCAAAGGTCAGCCCCAACCTCGCTTCTGGGAAATGGAGGAATCCCAAACCGACTTTGGCAAAATTGAAACGTCCACCACGGGCCTGCTGCACATGATGCTCGCCGAATTCGCGCTGATCTATTCGAATGACTGGTTCATGCTGCCTCATCCAATGATTATCAACACGGTCTGTGATATCAGCGGCATTCTGGTAGACGACACGTTTGGCCGGCATACATTTATTCGGCCGGCTGCGCGCGGGCCGGAATCCGCCTGGCAGCGTTGGGCCATGTTTCGACTTACTGAACGGCAACCCTCGCGATCAGATGTCAATCGGTTTTATCTGGTACCGGCGGTAGGCAAAGTGCTGGAGAGCGACCCGCTCGAGCGTTTGAATCTCATCCGTGATGAAATGGCAAACATGGTTTGGGGAGTGGAGAACCTGGTCCCATCACAGGCGGGCAAAGGCATCAGCGGTTATGAAACGTCTCAGCCGGGCGCCGGTCCGGGGCCGCTCACGACGACGGACGAAAACGTCAAGATCCGTTATGTACTCGGCACCACAGTGCCCAAAAACTGGATTCCGTTCATTGCGGTCCACCAGGAAGGGAGCGTGAGCGAAATACGTCTGCAACGTGCGCGCATGGTGGGCGGCGATCCGCCCCGAGGTCGACTGTTGCGTGAACCGGGCTCGCCTTATTTCATCGAAGAAGAAGAGGTCCCCCGAACGGGCGCCTACGTCGAGCGGTCATGGCAGCGCGCGCGTTGGATCGGCGGTCGCACTTTCGTTTGGATCGGACGAAAGAAAACCGCGGGCCGAGGCGAGGGTTGGAGTCAGTTGGTATTCGATCAAGTCGTCGATCTGCAGCCAAAGAAGGACTAACCACGCGAGCGATTGCACATCCGCTTGACTAGGATGTCGCGTCACCCCGCTATAACCTCAGTTTCAAGACGATCGGATCGTGCAGCTTTTCAGCGGGCGCCAGATGACCCTGCTCGTCAACTGTCTCCCACTGACTGTTGGCGATGTAGAAGAGGTCATGCTCGGCAATCACCGCAAGTGTGGGTTCGTCAAAAATCGGATTGTTGGCCTCGCGGATCTCGAACTTCTGCACTTCCGTGGCAGTGCTATTCAGCCACAGCTGCACGAGTCGATTGGGTCGCACGCCATTCTGTACGCCAACCAGCGTTCCGCGATACGAGTAAAGGCCATCAAATCCCAGCATAGTGGTATGTGGTGCGGGCTTGATGAGCGAAACAGTTCGGCTCCGCACATCAATCGCGAATATTCCCTTCAGATAATCTGCCAAAAATATTTTCTTTTCATCCGCGCTAAAGGCGAGACCTTGCGGATTAACGAAAGCGCTATTTTCCAGAAACAGCTCCAGGCCATCAGTGCGGTGATCGAGGACATAGATCGCGGGTGTGACACTGTCCGAGGCAAAAACGTCGCCTCGCGAGTTCAGCATCAGATCACCAAGCCAGTGAGGCTTCGCCGTTGACGCGATCATGTACTTCTTTACGAGCCTTTTGGTGCGCAGGTCGTATTTGAAAATTCCTGAAAGACCCGTTTCGGCCTTGTTGAAGTCCATCATTTGCGGATGGGAAGCGGTGCAGACCCAAAGTACTCGGCGGGCGGCATCGACCCTCATGCCCATGACACTCCAAAGGCCATCCGCCGGCGCAGAAAAATCCTTCACCGCTCCCGCCTGGTCAATGCTGAGAATCTTTCTTTTGTAAACACTGCCGAGATAGAAAGTCTTCTCCACTGGGTCGTAGGCAATTCCTTCTGGTACGAGACCTTTCTCATGCACGGTGAAGGCCGTCGTGCTATTGCCAACCGGCTTTTGATTGGTCTCGAATTTTTGGACGAGGTTCTTAAATTCGCTGGTGTCTTTTAGGGACGCAAAGTCCTTGTCGGCGCTTACGTTGTAAACCAGACCCATGTCCGCCAGTCGATTGAGCCAGCTGTACGCTTCAGTTTGGTTGCCACTCAAGGCATAGCCCACCGCGATGTTGTAAGTGTATGAAGCATGATTTGGGCGGACCGCGAGCGCCTGTTTCAGGTTTTCAATGAGCGTGGAATAGTCCTTTTGCTGATAAGCAGCGCGCGCCTTCTGCACGTACTGGCTGATGTCCTGCCCGCTTTGCGCCTGCGAGTGTTTTATCCAGGGGCAGCAGAGAATCGCCAGCGACAGGATTGTTATCACGCTGTCGCGGAGCACGCGCGCACAATCAAGCGAATTCAGACAGTGATACAAATATTCGTCCTCCCTTTGGTCGAATCATAAAACATGATTTTCGGGCGTAAGCGCCAAATTATTCGGCGACGAGATTCCTGGTCACTTGGGGACAGTGTCGTTGAGCTCGACTCCGGACGATTGATTTGACGACTCAGACAACATTTCTTCTCTCACGGCCAGCTTATCAACCGATGACTCATCCGGTGGCGAGGGATTAGGGGCTATCAGCAGCAGACCCGAAACGTAGAGTATCAGCGCGAAGAAAGATACATATCCGGTAGCAGGGGCAAACGCCGGCACGTCGATCGAAATGCCCTTTAGCAAAGTAGAGGCAATGGTTCTCAGCAAGCCTCCGTCAGGAGCGTAGAGCGCCGACACGAGCAAGTGCTTGAACACGAATGCCGTACCGAACAGGACCATAATGCTCTTCAGCAGACGCCGCGCATCGAAGTTTGAAAACTGATTGGTCCACAGCGTCCAGAGGAAGAAGAAAGAGAACATCCAGTGCAGCAGACCGCTTTCCGGTAATACAGAATTGAATGCCTGGGCGGTCGCAAAGAAAAGCGACAACAGCGTCAACAGATGCGAGAGGTTGTTGAGAGTTGGTTGTTCGATGGCGACCCAGCGACTCAGGTCTATGGCCCCGGCGCGCACAAACAGCGATCCCAGGAGAATCGCCAGCACCAGTGTTACCAGCGGTGGAGCAATGAAAATAAATTGTCTGGTCTGCGCGTCAATTCGCAGTCCACCCAGCAACCCGGCCGTAAGCAGGATTGTAGGCACTGCAATGAAGTGCAACAGAGCTCGATTCCGCTCGGCGTAGGTTTTCATTTTCGCGTGCGAAAAAGCTTCATCGGATTGAGATCTCTCCAACTCGTTTCGGTGCCTTGCTCCAACTCCGCCTTCAATTCGGCGGCCGTATGCATTTGCAGGTTTGGATCATCAACCGACAGCGTGCCATTTGGGTTAAGGTTAATAGCCCGATCGACCGCTGCCAGCCCTTCCCTGAAAAGCGCGTCATCGTAATAAACGCGACCCCAGCCCTCCCGATAGCAGGCGTAGGCGATATAAAACTGTGTGCGCGGATCTCGCTGCGCCGGATCGGCGCCGGCCCACTCGTCACGCGCCGCGCGAAATTGGTCACGGCGGAAGAGGTTCAGACCGTTATCAAATTTTTCCTGATTTATTTCGTAGGTACCGGCTGCGACTTGAGTATTAGTCGCTACCTCCTTAAACGAGCGCGGCTCGGTTGCGTAGATCCATATGATGACGCTGGCATATAGCAGGGTCCAGATAACGCCGATGATTTGAATAAACTTTCGCTGCATAAGACGGCGGGAGATTATAGACACTAATTTGCAGTGGCAAGAACCCGGTGCGTTAAGATGGTACGCGGCGAAGCCGACGAATGATAATAGCCCACCGATTTATCGGTGGGTCTGGGACACAGACAAGAACGTAGTCCGTGAAACGGACGGCTGAGGCCAAATGTTGTAAGTTCGCAGTTTGTTCAGTCGTCCGCTTCACGGACTCCCAACGGTCCTACGGCTGCTCCCAGCGCTAAAGCGCTGGGCTATTGTCATTCAGTCCGCTTCGCGGACGAAGGAAAGACTTTTTGTGCCCGAATGATCAATCTAAATCTCAAATGATAAATAATCCGACCTTCAGCGCTACTGGCCGGCGCCGGAACTCAATCAATCAATCCTCCCACGCGAAAAGCTGGACCTGCAACTTGATCGATAAAACCTCGAACTCGAAGCGCCAAAGCTCCAGCCGAATCAACCAAACCTGGA
>Ga0157378_10004928_pt1 | contig 11698 bp, 11 predicted proteins | sample M65metaG_FD_115309 | JGI IMG/M metagenome (GOLD analysis project Ga0157378, IMG submission 115309) | Miscanthus rhizosphere microbial communities from Kellogg Biological Station, Michigan, USA - M6-5 metaG | ecosystem: Host-associated > Plants > Roots > Rhizosphere > Soil | place: USA: Michigan...
GTCGCCCTGCTATTCGTCATCTTCTCTGGTGTCGGGCTGTTCTTGTCGCAGGTCGACGTTTATCGGGTGAACCTGGTCTTTCCGATTAAGATGTATGTGCTCGCCGCGGCGCTCATCTACAATTTCACAGTCCACAGAAAAGTGGCGAAGATGGAAAATCCGCCGCCTCTGTTGAGCAAGTTGGCAGCGACTGTGTCCCTGCTGCTGTGGGTTTCCGTCGTCTTTGGCGGGATTTTCACCGGGTTCCTGGTATAAAACCTATCCTGCATGCCCACTGCTCACTCCATCCAGAGTATTGGCTCCCTGACGGCGTTCAGCGAATCAGTGCTGGCATACCCGATCGTTCTGTCGATTCATCTGGCGTGCATCGCTCTATTCGGCGGGATGATTCTCGCGACGGATCTGCGCCTTCTGGGGGTTACCTTCAAAAGCATGACCATCACCGAGGTGGTGACCAGCTTACGTCCATGGAAACGTGTCGGGGGAACCATAATGGTCGCCATGGGATTGCTGCTGGCCGCATCCAAGGCGGAAACATATGCTCCCAATCCGTTTTTTTGGACGAAGATGATCATTTTGGGCTTGATCGGCGTGCACGCGCTGATCTTCCGCCCAACTGTTTACAGCAAGACCGAAGAGCTCGATCAGTCTCCGGTCGTCCCCGCCAAAGCCAAGTTCGCCGCGATTCTCTCACTAGTCCTCTGGACCACCATGTTTGTTATGGGGAGACTGATCGCCTATTGGGATTAGGTTCAATGGTTTGAACCCGAGTGCTCGCGGTGATACACTCGATCTCCGTTGAGGAACTTGACCCAAAGGGGGCCATCATGAGGTTTCGACGTCAGCGCACAGCCTGCTCGTGGCGTTGTGCGCGATTAAGCCAAAGCATGATTTGGACGCGGATCGCGATCGGAGTCCTTCTCGTGATCGGCGGGTCGTTGACAGCCGATGGGCAGGCTCGTGGGGGAGCGAATGCTGAACCCTATACACCCGCCGCGGACGCCAAAGACCTGAAGGCCGTGCTCTTCCGGTGGATGTGGGGCATGGGCATGCTGAAGGGCCATGACGAACGCGACATGGTCGCATCCCTCGAATATCAGGGCAAAGGCACGATTCAGGTAGACGGACAGCCGTGCACGCTGACGAAGTATCGCGCGAGCACTAACTACCAGAGCTTCAGCCAGCGGATCCAGTACGGCTGCACGCGTTCAAACGGACAGACGTTCTCGAACATCGAAGTGGTCAGCGGGCTGTACGCCTGGAACGAAGACACACCCGGTGCCGAGATCGGCGGGACCAAGGGCAAGGCAATAGCAATGCCGGCCGCGGCCGTCGAGGAGCGGCTCATCCGATTCTGGGCAAGTCCCCAGGGAGCACCGAAGGCCGCAGTGGCGGCGACGATCGACACATTCTGGCTGGGGGCCAACCCGGGCACTCTTTTCGCGGACGGTCTCGCGAAGGTGGGTCAAACGTCCGTGTCGTGGGAGGCCGGTAAGCCGGTGGTGACGTTCCCGATTCCGGGCGTTCCGGGGGCGACCGCGACAGCCACCCTGGATGCGAAGTATATGACCGAGCGCGTGGTGGTGAAACAGGGGTCGACAACGACCGAGTTCAGCTACAGCGACTACCAGGACTGGAACAACCCGCTGAACAAGATCGAGGTGTTTTATGCCGGGAAGCTGGTCGAGCGCCGCAACGGCGCGGTCGTCCGCGACCTGACAACCGAGCAAACCGAGACCGGCAACGTATATGTGGTTGCGCCCGTGCCCGCCAGCGTACGGGCAGCGATCAAGGTCAGCGGGCAACTCCCGCAGGGCGTGATCGCCAAGGCGGACCCTGCAATCAACAAGTCGACGCCGACGCCCCGGTTGGGAGCGCACCCTGACCTGACGGGCAACTGGACCTATTCGGACTGGATCGGGAACTACATGACTGGCGGCGGACGCCGGCGGGGTCCCACCCAGAAATCCGACGTCACCCGGCAGGACAATCAGACCTACGATTTTGAGCTCTACTCGCCTTCGCGGTTCGGCGGCCTGGGTCGTCCGGTGTACAAGCCCCAGCACTGGGACAAAGTGCAACAGCTCGACATGTGGACCAACAAGTATGACCCGGTCATGACCTGCCAGCCGCTGGGGGTTCCGCGGGAGGGTCCACCCCGGCGCATCATCCAGACCGACAAAGACGTGATCTTTATCTATACCGGTGGCGACGCCGGCGGTGGATACGGCGAGTATCGCATCATTCCGACGGACGGCCGCAAGCACACCAAAGACCCGGATTTCGAGTACACCTATTTGGGGGATACCGTGGGACGCTGGGAGGGCGATACGCTGGTTCTCGACTCCGTCGGGTTCACCGATGCGACATGGCTGGGGCGCGGCGGTTTCTTCCACTCCGGTCAGATGCATGTCGTGGAGCGCTTCACGCGCCAAGGCGACGTGCTCCTGTATGACGTTACCGTCGAAGACCCCGAGGTGCTGGTGGAGCCGTGGGTGCTGCCGACACGAAAAGTAACGCGCAACCCGAATCCGGACGCGGGGCTTATCGCAGAGCGAGGCGACTGCGCCGTTCCCGAGCTGGGGAATGCCTCATCCCAGATCCGGCACTGAGGAGGTGATGTCATGAGGATCCGATTGTGCGTCCTGTTCCTTGCTGCGCTTCCGGTGGTCGCGCAGGCCCAGAAGTCGCTACCACCTGACATCGATCCGGTGACGCTCTCGCGGCTGCCCCCTGTTACCGCGGGAGACCTGGACGAAGAGGGGCGACGCCTTCTGGCAGCCAGGACCAACTTCACACCAGCGCCGGGACCGACCCACGTCACGGTCTACAGCCCGAGGGAACTCGACCTTGGTATCCCCTCAGGCGAGAAGAGTCCGGTAGGTGCCCGGTTTTTTCAGCTTGCGGTCCTGATTACCGCCAGGGAAATCGACCAGCAGTACGAATGGTCCTCGCACGAGCTGGCTGGCCGGCGGCAAGGCCTGGAGCAATCCGTCATCGATGTGGTCAAGTACAACAGGGACGTGGCGGGGCTGTCCGACAAGGACGCGACGGTGATCACTTTCGGGCGCGCGCTGTTTCGCGAACACCGGGTCAGCAGTGAGCTTTGGGAAAAGATGGTGAGCCATTTCGGGCGTCAGCGCACGGTCCAAATGATGATGATCATGGGCGATTACTTCAGGGTAGGCTTCATGCTGAACGCCGTCGATCAGCACCTTCCGCCTGCGCGCGAGGCGCTCCTGCCACCTTTAGGGAGATAAGACTCGTGGGAACGCCAAGTGAGTGATGGTCACACTTCCATCGTGATCGCGCACCACATTTCCACAATCCTTAAGGCGGACCAAATCCTTATGGTGAACGAAGGGCGCAACGGCGAGCGCGGAACGCACGCTGGACTCGTGGAGCGGAGTGCTGCCGACCCGGAAAGTAACGCGCAACCCGAATCCGCACGCGGGACTTATCGCAGATCCGACACTAGAGATTAGTCAGGGCTTCACCGTCACGGTCACATCACGCGATGTGAACAATTGACCGTCGTTGGCGGTCACGCGAAGCACGTATGTGCCCGGTGCGCTGAACGTCGCCTGGGACTTCAGTGTGATGGGTTCTCCGTGCACCACCGGGCTCGCATCCGGTGCAAACGTAACTTTACCTGGACCCCGATACTGAATCCATTTGATCTGGACGCCGATCGGGCGGCGAGGCTGCGCATCGCGGTCTGGATTGGAATTAGAACGCCGGTAAGGTTTCGGAAGCCCGTCGTCGGTGGCGGTGGCCATCAAAGTCGCTGGACTCGCCAAAGAGACCGTTAGATTATCGCTCACGGTCACCGCCGGAGCTTTGTTGTTGGGGTCAGGAACGCCGCCGCCCATATTCTCGACAACCACGTCCTGGCTCAATTCCCATTCCGGCTGAAGCCAGCCCTTGGCTTGATCGGTTCGTCCGCGCGAAGTCAGCGTCCACACGACTTTCTGCTTCTTGTCCCAGTCGGCGGGCACGACGACTTTGAACAGGAAGCGCTGACGCCGCGGGTAGAAGTGCGTCGGCTGGCCTTTGTCGCCAAACACCTCGGCTCCCACCGTGACCGTATTTTCGGAACCAAGGGGAATGTCAACTTCTTCCTCGAAATTCCGGTTGAGGTAGCCGAAGACCAGGCTATAAGTTCCGTCGGGGTTATGCTCCCAACCTTCAAATGTGGGCGCGACGTTCTGACCCCGTGCATACTGAACCTGGGCGCTTAGACCCGTCGCGCTGGCGACAAGCACAGCGGCGCAAACCCAGAATCGCATGGCCTATTCCAACTTCGCCGATAGCTTCTTCTTTCGTGCGTCGGTTTGCTGTTTGTATTCTTCGTCGGAGAGGTAGTAGTAGCTGATCCAGGCACCGCCCATCTCATCCACCGTGCGCTGCCCATACGTGATCAGATTATCCGGATCCGGGTTGAACTTGTTCCCGGGCGAATTGTCGTACCAGGAAGAGATGTGCAGAATGGTTCCAGCCGGCAGCAGCGGCTGATCATCTTCCTCGTAGAGATATACCAGATGCCAGGCGAACTGGTATTTGTTCACGCAGCTCAACGTTTCCACCTTGTGCCCGCCAGGGTAGATCGCCTCCATGCATGACGCCTTTCCGCGGTTGTGCAGGTGGGGTTGGAAGGATAGCAGCCGAGCCGGCTTAGCCAGGGTCTGGTATCCGTCGAACCGCACATTGTCGGTGTTCGGCGGAATGTCGAGGTCCTTGGGATCGCCGACTTTCTCGGTCGTCTCGATGTATTTCGGCTTGTACCCCTTGGGGTAAAGCGAAAGGCCGAGCGCCACATTCGCCGGCGTCTCCTGGCCAGTCGAGTGGAGATGAAGATTGAAGTTGATCTTAGTGCCCGCCTTGATCAGGCGCCCCGCGCCTTCCGGAAACACGTCCGCGTTCTTGCCCAGGGCATACTCATTAAGAAACGTTCCTTGGACATTGTCCCCATCGTCAGCGTCGTCCTCGTGCTTCATGGACGTGGTGACATGGTGCACCGATCGAAAACCCTTCATCGTCCGGATTTCGATCCCGCGAATATATCGATCCTCGGTCAAGCCCGCGTCCGCCAGAACATCGATCCAACGGTCGGCGCCCGCCGCGGGAACCAGGATGTCTTTGGGCAGTTGTACGATGAGATCCGGCTGGCCCATATGCCACGTATCGTTATCCTCGAACTTGCGCGGCGGCGGCATGTCGGCGGGATTTCCCTTCGCAGCGCCCGTGTCGGCCCACTTCGCCAGCGTCGCGATCTCTTTGTCCGTTAGCGACACGTCATTCTTGAAATTGTGGACGCCCACGTTCTTGTCGATGTACCACGGTGGCATCTCTCGCGCGACCACTTTCTGCTTGATCGATTTGGCCCATGGCCGAGCCTCCTCATAGGTCAGCAGCGACATGGGAGCAAACGTGTCCGGACGATGGCATGTCTGGCAGCGTTGTTGCAAGATCGGAGCCACGTCTTTGGTGAACGTGACCTGTGCCGTGGAAGGCTGCTGCGCGTACATGGAGGCTGTAATGATTACGGCCGAAAGAATACCCAGTTTCCGTACGATTTCCATCAAGCCACCTCCTGGAGAAGACTTTAGACACCGGATTTCACGGTGTCAAGCCTAAGGCAATGGTAAGACTCTACTTCTTGACGAACTTGTGTAACCCCATGGAGCTTACGCCGGCCGCGTAAATATCGCCCTTGGCATCGGCGGTCACTCCTTCCGCTTGAGCGATCTGCGGGTTGGCCGAGGGATCGGGAATAAAGCTCTTCACCGTCCCATCCTTCGCGCTGCCGATTCGAATGCCGCGCTTCACTCCCGGGTTGGTCATCTCGTCCGACTGCGAGTCGGTGGAATACAGCGTGTCATCCTTGGAAATGAAAATCCCACTGGGACGGCCGAACTGCTTCCATTGATCGATGAACTTCCCATCCTGATCGAAGATCTGGATCCGGCTGTTGCCCCGGTCGGCGACGAACAGACGTCCCTTGGAATCCATAGCAACGCTGTGCGGATCGTTGAACTCGCCCGGACCGGATCCTTTCTTGCCCCAGGTCTTGATGAACTTCCCGTCCTTGGAGAACTTCATGATCCGCGCGTTGGTTTCCCCGCCGTGCCCATCGGTGACAAAGATGTCGCCATTGGCGGCGATCGCCACATCGGTCGGACCATTGAACATGTCGGTTCCCGCGCCCGCCACGCCGGCCTTTCCCAGCGTCATAAGGACTTTCCCCTCGGGACTGAACTTGATGACCTGTTGGCCATGGCCGTCCTTCGCCTGTGCATCGGTGACCCAGACGTTGCCCTCGCGGTCAATTGCCAGCCCGTGCGCCTGCGCGAATCCGGTGCCAAAGCTTTTCAGAAGCTTGCCCGAAGCATCGAACTCGAGGATGTTGGGCTCGCTGCGGTGGAACACCCAGATGTTGCCGCGCGCATCCGGATCCACCGAGATTACCTGGCTCCACTGAATATTTGCGGGAAGCTGCGCCCAGTTCTCGACTGCGCGATACGGATTTGGCAGGTTATTGGTGGCCGCTGCATTGGTCTGGGCGAATGCACTGGCTCCCAACACTGCCATCAGAAACATGAATCTCACACGACAGCACTGCGACATGGCGGATTCTCCTTGCCTGGTGATGGCATCATTCTACTCCAGCGGCTTGGCTGCCGTTGCCGAGAGGCTGCATTCGAACCAGATCGCCGGTATAATCACGGACCAGGACGAAACAACGATGAAACGACGCGCATCGGCGTGGATCGCGGCGTTGGCTACCACCGGCGCCATCTGGTTCGGTACCCAAACGCTTGGCACGGCCCAGGCTCCGACCGCCGGAGGACTTCCGTCAAAAGCCGGGAACGCCAACTCGTTCGCTAACCTGAATCCCTTGCCCGCAGCGCCTCCCGGACCCACGCCCCGGCTCGCGGATGGACGAGTGGACTTCTCCGGAGTCTGGCGTCCGGCCGACGTTTTCTTGATTGAAGATATTTCACTGGGACTCAAGACGGGGGAGACGCTTCCATTGAATCCGGCGGGCGAGAGGAGTCTGAAGGCCCGGTTGTCTAAAGATGACCCGGAAGCGAACTGCCTGCCAACGGGTGTGCCTCGCCTGGCTCCTTATCCGTGGAGGATCGTCGAAACAGCCACGCACATGTTCTTCATGTTTGAAGGAAACATCCACAGCTTCCGACAGATATTCATGGACGGCCGCAAACATCCCCTGGATCTGGACCCGACATGGTATGGGCACTCCATCGGGTGGAAAGAAGGCGATGCCCTGATCGTGGACACGATCGGATTCAACGACAGGACCTGGTTCGATTTCCTTGGCCACCCGCATACCGAACAGCTCCATACCGTGGAGCGGTATCGCCGGCCGACATTCGGGACACTGACAGAAGAGGTGACGATCGACGATCCTGGCGCTTACACCCGCGCATTTACGATCGCTGGCGCCCACGTCTTGTTGCCCAAAGACGAACTGATGGAATACGTCTGTAATGAGAATGAGAAGGACACGAAGCACCTGAGCGGACCGGCGAGGCGTCCGTGAAACGCATGACTCGTCGTACACTCTTCGCAGCCGCCGGCGGTGCCACTGTGGCCGGAATGCAGGCACGAGCCCAGTCCTCGAAACGCATCCAGACTCCTACACTCAATATCGGCTATGAGGAGAGCGGTCAAGGATTCCCAGTTATCCTACTGCACGGATTTCCGGACGACGCGCATGCCTGGACCGACGTCGCACCTCCTCTGGTAAACGCCGGATATCGAGTACTGGCTCCTTATTTGCGCGGCTACGGGCCGACCAGCTTCCGTGATCCCAACGCTCCGCGCATGGCAGAGCAGGCGGCGATAGGGCAGGACGTGATCGATTTCGCGGACGCGCTGGGACTCGATCGTTTTGCTCTTTCGGGTTACGACTGGGGCGGGAGAGCGGCCTGCATCGCCTCGGCGCTGCATCCGGATCGAGTACGAGCGGCGGTGCTGATTAGCGGTTACTTGATTCAGAACACGATTGCTCCCGCTCCGCCAAGCTCGCCGGAAGCGGAGAAGAACCTGTGGTATCAGTACTACTTCAATACCGAGCGCGGGCGAGCGGGCCTTTCCGCGAACCGGCGGGCGATTTGCAAGTTCTTATGGCAAACCTGGTCGCCCACGTGGCATTTCGCCGACGAAACCTTCGACCGGACAGCTACCTCTTTTGACAATCCCGACTTTGTGGATTGCGTGATTCATTCTTATCGGCACCGCATCGGTAACGCTCCCGGTTATCCGCGGTTCAGGGAAACGGAAGAGAGACTTGCGAAGCGTCCCAGGATCGAAGCGCCCACGATCATTCTTCGCGGCGCCGACGACACGCTGGGTGGACGGGAGCCTGCCGAATCGGCCGACAAGGCATCATTCCCGAAGCTGATTGCACGCCGAATGATCGCAGGCGCCGGGCACTTTTTGCCCCACGAGAATCCGCAGGCGGTCTCTGGCGCGCTGCTCGAAGTGCTTGCAGCATCCGCCTAAGCACAGCCCTATAATGGGCGCATGCGGCAATCCAAGCGTCTCCTGTTCTTGGCTCTGGCGTGCTTGCCCTCCGTCGCCGCCGATCTGGCGCCCACCGGCACACTGCGCGCGACCTTTCTTACCGGCAACCCCGTGCAGGCAACCGTCGACGCCAAGACGGGTGCGATCGGCGGTCCAGCGGCCGACATTGTCAAAGAACTGGCGCGGCGCGCGGGAGTGCCCTATACGATTACTCCTTCGAACGGGGCGAAAGAACTGATCGAACGGCTGAACGCTCGCACGGCCGATATCGGTTTTCTCGCTTGGGAGGCCGATCGTGCGCGGCTGGTGGATTTTTCGGGACCCTATCTGCTGATGGGGACCACTTACCTGCTTCCCGCGGCATCTCCCATTAAGACTGCCGCGGATGCCGATCGGCCGGGTGTGAAGATTGGCGCTGTTGACGGCAATTCCCCCACCATCTATTTGCAGCAGCACCTGAAAAGCGCCAAGGTCATCTTGTGGACTGGCGCGCCGCCTTACGAGGAGATGCTGAAGATGTTTGCGAGCGGGCAGGTGGATGCCTATGCCGGCAATCGTGCGCGGCTGGTGGAAGCCGCTGACCGCTACCCCGGCCTGCGGGTCGCTCAGGATAATTTCACGATGCTCGAACAGAACATTGTGGTCCGGCAAGGCGATGCCGCCAAGCTGCGAATCGTGAACGATTTTCTGGACGAAGCCCGCGCCTCGACGTTTCTTAAGGATTCGCTCATTCGAGCCAAACTCGCGGGCGTGGAAGCGCCGCCTGCCAAGACGCGTTAGCGAGGCAGGCCGGAAGAGCGACTCTCTAGCCGAGAATACTGTTGCGGCTTGACATGCCTCCGGTTACCTGGGACGATCACGAAATGCAGAGCCTGCCTGGCATCCTGTCCATCGTATTGGCCGCGGCCAGTCTAGGCACTGCTCAGACCAGCGTTCCTCAGTCCAGCAGCGCCCGCCGGACGGTCTGGGACGGTGTGTACACGGAGGCACAGGCCGCCCGTGGCATGATGGCCTTCGGCCAGAGCTGCGCGGGTTGTCACGCGCTGGCGGCGGAAGGCAAGGCCCCTCTTGTGGGCGACTCCTTCTGGAAGAGTTTTGCGCAGAAGACTGTGGGCGATGTGCTTGAGTTCGTCAGCACTTACATGCCGAACGGCAAACCCGGTTCGCTCACCGAGCCCACCTATCGGGATATCGTCGCGCTGATGCTGAAATCCAATGGCTTCCCCGCGGGAGCCGCCGAGCTTGGGCCCGATACCATTGCCGGTGTGCAGATTGTCCCCAAGGACGGAAGTACTGAGCTCCCGGCCAACGCGCTCGCACGCGTGGTTGGTTGTCTCACGAAGAGCGGAACGGACTGGGTGGTTACGAGCGCGACAACTCCTGAGCGGGCGGAGCGCGCGGAGCATGCAGCAGCGGGCGGGGACGACGCCTCCAGGCCCCTCGGCAGCCGCAGGATGGCGCTTAAGTTTGTCGTGACCAAGCTGGATGGTCTGGCCGGTTCCCGTGTCGCAGTGAGCGGGCTCCTGATGGGCGAAGGCGGTGTGGACGGCATCAACGTGACGACCGTCAACCGCGTCGCCCCGAAGTGTCCCTGACGGTTTGAGTGCAGCATTAAGTAATTTGAAGAACATGCTCACGCACTTTCCCCAAGCGGTTCCGGAGATTCCGGTTAGCAATGTCGAGAAGGCCGCCGAGTATTATGTAAACGTGCTTGGATTCCATTTCGACTGGGGTGACGACCAGGGCGGGATCGGGGGCATCTCGCAGGGGGAATGCCGTATGTTCCTGACCAACGCGCCGTTCTGCGAATCCTACGGTAATGGCGGGATCGTCGTGGTCTGGTTGAATCTGAATAGCAAAGGGGAAGTCGACGAACTGTACCATCGTTGGCGGGAGGCTGGGGCGAAGGTCCTCTCGGCGCCGGAGGACAAACCGTGGCACCTGCGCGAATTCAGAGTCGCCGATCTGGACGGCAATCAACTGCGCGTGTTCTACGACTTTGCTTGGGAATCGAAGCAGGCGCGAGCCTAGGCCAGATTCGCGCCCTTCTTGTCCAAGTAGGGTCGGGAGCGCACAGGCGCCGCCGCGTTCGCAGATACAAGAAAATATCGCGGCGGCGTTCCGTTGTGCGCGATTAACTAAAGGTCCACTCGACCGTTACTCGCCCCGAGCTTGTCGATCTCCGCGCCGCCCACGTGCGCGATGGCCAGCAGCAGGTTCGCGGTGGGCGTATCCTTCGCGACGATGTGACGGTTGCCCTTCATCCGGCCCTGCGCGCCGCCTACCAGGACTGCGGGCGGATTGTTGCGGTCGTGCGCGTTGCCGTTGCTCATGCCGCTGCCCCAATACAGAACCGAGTGATCCAGGATGTTGCCGTCGCCCTCTTTGGTGGCCTTCAGCTTGTCGAGGAAATCCGCGAACTTCTGGATCTGGTACGTGGCGATCTTGGCGTACTTCGCCAGTTTCTCCGGATCGTTGCCGTGGTGCGAGATGGTGTGGTGCTGCTCGGGAATGCCGATGTGCCCATAGGCGCGGTCACTGGCTTCATGACCAGTCATGAACGTGAAGACGCGGCTGATGTCGCCCTGATACGCCAGGTGCATCAGGTTATAGGTGATGGTCATGTGATCGTCGAACGCATCCGGCAGGCCGATGGGAGCTTCCGGATTCCCGGTGATGGTGCCCAGACGGTTTTCCATGCGCGCGAGCTGCTTCTCCACGTCGCGAATGTTGCCCAGGTACTCGTCGAGGATGGCGCGATCCTGTGAACCAAGCGTACGCTTCAGCTTCGCGGTTTCCTCGGTCACCGAATCCAGCAGGCTCTGCTTTTCCTTCAGGCGGGCAAAGCGCCGCTCGGTGGAATCCGTCTCGCCGAACATGCGCTCAAAGGTCACGCGCGGATTGATTCCGACCGGCAGCGGGCTCTCGTCGTCGCGCCACGAAAGCGTGTTGAAGAAGGTGCAGGCGAAGCCGTCGCAGGCCCCGACCGCGGTGCCCATGTCCTCGGTGCCGACTTCGATCGACCGCAGCGGCGTATCGCCGGCTACCTGGTCCGCGATGAACTGGTCGACGGTTTTCTTGGATTCGATCTTTCCGAAAGAGTCGCCTCTGCCGTCGCGGCGGACGGCCGGCCCGACGCCGTTCAGGA